>Ga0075425_100000562_pt1 | contig 34809 bp, 21 predicted proteins | sample SoiMethybrSBSTD4_FD_75300 | JGI IMG/M metagenome (GOLD analysis project Ga0075425, IMG submission 75300) | Bulk soil microbial communities from a Populus tree surrounding site in Tennessee, USA - Soil MetaG P. TD hybrid SBSTD4 | ecosystem: Environmental > Terrestrial > Soil > Tree plantation... | reverse complement strand
AGTGGGCACGCTCGAGCCGGGAGCGTGGGCCGACCTCCTGGTCCTCCGCGGGGACCCCATCGCCGACATCCGAAACACGCGGACGCTGGAATCAGTCTGGGTGGCGGGCAACCGCGTGCCGGCCTCTTCGGTCTCCCCACCCTAGTCACCGGCGCGGCAACGGCGTGCGCGGCGTACGCGGCGGCGACTGCGCCGCGTGGTTCTCCGTGGTGACGGAGCGGGGCGGCGCAGGGGCCCGCCGCCAGCCCTCGACGATGGTGAACGCGGCCACCCCGATGAGCAGCGCGCCGATCGTGCGCGCGATCCCGCGATTGGCTCCCGGATGCGTCCCCAGCCAATCCCGGACCCCGTCCGCCAGCCAGGCGATCGTGCCGTAGACGCCCCCCTGCGTGGCCGCGATGATCGCGCCCAGGACCACGGCCTGGCCCGCGATCGATCCCCGGTCGGGCCGGATGAACTGCGGGAAGACCGCGAGCATGAACACGTAGGCTTTCGGGTTCATCAGGTTCGTCAGCGCGGCGCGCGCGAAGGTGGCACGCGGGGAGAGGATCGCGCGCGGTCCCTCGAGGGTCAGCCCTCCTTCGACGCGCCAGAGCCCCCAGCCGATCCAGGCCACGTAGAGGGCGCCCGCGACGAGCATCGCGTTGAACGCCGACGGCACGAGAGCGAGGAGGACGGCCAGGCCCGACGCGCCCATCGCGACGTGGCACATACCCCCCGCGATCAGCCCCGCCACCGCGGCCAGGCCCGTACGCCGTCCTCCCACGAGCGCGCTGCCGAGCACGAAAGCCATGTCCATGCCGGGCAGGATCACGATCCCGAACACGAGACCGAAGAAGAGCCAGAGAGGGCCGGTGTCGCTCATGCCACCAGGGTAGGGCCGATATAGGGCGATATCCGCCCTAATTTCCGGCTAGCATCCGGGTGCGTGTACCACCCCACCACCCGCGTCCTGGCGACCCTCGAGCTGCTGCAGACCCACGGCCGCCTGAGCGGCTCGGACCTCGCGGCCCGCCTCGGCGTGAACGGCCGCACCGTGCGGCGCTACATCTCCCGCCTCGAAGACCTTGGCATACCGATCGCGGTCGAGCACGGCCGCCACGGCGGCTACATGCTCGTGGCCGGCTACAAGCTGCCGCCGATGATGTTCACGGACGAGGAGGCCCTGGCCTTGTCGGTGGGACTGCTGGCCGCACGCGGCCTGGGCCTGGCCGGCACCGCGCCCGGCGTGGCCGGCGCCCAAGCCAAGCTCGAGCGCGTGATGCCGGCGGACCTGCGGCGGAGGGTGCGCGCGGCGGACGACACCATGGCCCTCGACCTCCCACGGCAGCCCGCCTCCGCCGACGGCGCCGCCCTGGCCGCGCTCAGCGCGGCCGCGCAGGCGGGGCGGCGCGTGCACCTCGCCTATCGCTCGGCGGAGTCGGTCCTCACCGAGCGCGAGTTCGATCCGTACGGCCTGGCCTACCGCGGGGGCTGCTGGTACGCGGTGGGCCATTGCCACCTGCGCAAGGGATTGCGCTCCTTCCGCATCGACCGGATCCACGGCGTGCGGGCCACGGACGCGCGCTTCGAGCGGCCGGCGGACTTCGATGCCCTCGGACACCTCGTCTTCTCCGTGGCCACGATCCCGCGCGCGTTTACGGTGGAGGTGCTCCTGAAGACCGATCCAACCCGGGCGCGACGCGAGATCTTCGCGACCATGGGAGTCCTGGAGCCGGCGGAGGGTGGCGTGGTCCTGCGCGGCCAGACCGACGACCTCGACTGGTTCGCGCGGGAGCTGGCGCGCCTGCCCTTCGACTTCGAGATCCGGCATCCGGCCGCGCTACGGGAGGCGCTCCGCGTGCGCGCGCGGGCGCTGCTGGCCCGCGCCGCGAGGACGACGCTTCCCGTCAGTCGCCGGCGCTGAGCACGTCGCCGAGGCCGTCGTCTTCGAGGGCCACCGTGGCCGCCACCGCGCGCGCGGGCCCGTCGGTGCGTCGGAGCATCCCGACGACACGGAAGGCCCAGAGGGCCCGGCAGACGTCGAAGTCGGCGAGGGTCGACGCGGCGCAGATCTCGCCCACGGTGCGCGGCTCCGCGAGCGTCTCCACGATCGCGCGCACCTCCGGGCCGAGGCTCATGGACGCGAGCGCCTGCTCGAAGCCCGAGGCGCGTTCGTAGCGGGCGTCTTTGCCCCCGATGGCGCGGTCGATGCGGCTCCAGGCCTCGATGCGCCGGATGCCTTCCACGATCAGGTCGGGGGTGCTCAGGTTCAGCTTGATGGCCTCGGCCGAAGGCGGCCCCTCTTGAATGCGGTAGTGGCCCTCCGTCCAGAGGAAGAGGCTGTAGATGATGTCGCGCGTCTGGTCGACCACGCCGGCCACGAGGTCCTTGGGCGTGAGCGCTCCCTGTTCCACGAGGATGGTGCCCAGCCGCTTGCCCGGCGACATGGCGCTCGAGCCGTCGACGAGTTGCTGCAGGCTGATGCGGCCACGGCGCAGGAGCTGCTCGCCCAGCCGGTCGTCCGTGCTCGACGAGGAGGCAAAGACCATCTTGCCGTCCTGGACGGTGATGGTCTTGCCCACGCCCGCGCTCGTGAGCGTCACCTGGCCGCTCCAGCGCTCCTCGTAGAGGGACAACAGCAAGGTCGGGAAGTCACGCTCGGCCAGGCTGCCTTCGCGCTTCATGCCACGGGGCTCCTTGGGACCGGGTTCATTGCGGACGAGCGCATCATCTCACGGACGGCGCGAGTATCATCGGGCCATCCGCCACCCGGAGGACCACATGATGACTCGCACGTCGACCCTGACGCGGTTGGGACTCGGCCTGGGCCTCGCCGCCGGAATGATCCTGGCTCGGGGCGGGGCGTCCACGACGCGCGCCCTGGCCGCGGAGGCCGTCCCGATCGACGGCGACGACATCGGCGGCGTCGTCACCGGCGCCTCGGGGCCGGAGGCCGGAGTGTGGGTCATCGCGGAGACGGCCGACCTTCCCACGCGCTTCGTCCGGATCGTGGTGACGGACGACCGTGGACGCTACGTCATCCCCGACCTCCCGAAAGCGAGCTACAGCGTCTGGGTCCGCGGCTACGGGCTCGTGGACTCGCCGAAGGTCAAGGCCGCACCCGGCGCCGCCCTGGACCTCAAGGCCGTCCCCGCGCCCAACGCGCGCGCGGCCGCCGAGTACTACCCGGCCGGCTACTGGTTCTCGCTGCTGCGCGTGCCCGACAAGAGCGCGTTCACGGGCGCGGCGGCGGGGACGGGCGTCGCTTCACGCGCGAAGAACCAGGCGGAATGGGTGCGCCTCGTGAAGTCGGGCGGGTGCACGGCCTGCCATCAATTGGGGACGAAGGCCACGCGCGAGATCCCCGCGGCCCTGGGCACGTTCGCGTCGTCGGCGGAGGCGTGGCACCGCCGCATCCAGTCCGGACAGGCGGGCGGCAACATGCTGTCGGGGGCGACGCAGCTCGGCGGCGCGGCGGCCATGGCCGTCTTCGCGGACTGGACGGACCGGATCGCCGCCGGCGAGCTGCCCCCCGCTCCCCCGCGGCCCCAGGGCCTGGAGCGCAACGTCGTCATCACGGAATGGGACTGGGCGGATCCGAAGGCCTACCTGCACGACGAGGTCTCGACGGATCGCAACAATCCGACCGCCAACGCGAACGGCCCGCTCTACGGCGCGCTGGAGCTGAGCGCCGACTACCTGCCCGTGCTCGATCCCGTGCGCCACACCGCGAGCAAGGTGCCCCTGACCCTGCGCGATCCCGGCACTCCCGTCGCCGCCGCGCCCGCCGTGCCCTTCGCCTCGGCGTATTGGGGCGAAGAGCCGATCTGGACGAGCCGGAACAACGTCCACAACCCGATGTTCGATCACAAGGGCCGTCTCTGGATCACCTCCGCCGTGCGGCCGTTCGACAACCCCGACGTCTGCAAACAGGGCTCGACCCATCCTTCCGCGAAGCTGTTCCCGCTGGAGCGGTCCAGCCGGCACCTGGCCGTGTACGACCCGGCCACGAAGAAGATCACCCACGTCGGCACCTGCTTCAGCACGCATCACGTCATGTTCGCGGAAGACGCCAACCACACGGCCTGGACGAGCGGCGGCGGCCAGGTGGTCGGCTGGCTGAACACGAAGATGTTCGACGAGACGGGTGACGAGGTGAGGTCCCAGGGCTGGACCGCCCTCGTGATGGACACGAACGGCAACGGCAAGCGCGATGCGTACGTGGAGCCCGACCAGCCGCTCGATCCGGCCAAGGACAAGCGGTTCGGCGGAGGCTTCTACTCGGTCTCTCCCGCCCCCGACGGATCGGTCTGGGGTTCCGTCCTGGGCTTCCCGGGCGCGGTGGTGCGCCTCGTCCCGGGCGCGAACCCGCCGGAGACCGCGCTCGCGGAAGTCTACGAGCCGCCCTTCGACAACCCGAAAGCGCCGGTGCAGGGATTCTCGCCGCGCGGGATGGACGTCGACCGCGACGGCGTGGTCTGGGCCGCGCTGGCCAGCGGGCACATGGCCTCCTTCGATCGCCGGAAGTGCAAGGGTCCGCTCAATGGCCCGACGGCGACCGGCCAGCACTGTCCCGAGGGCTGGACCCTCTATCCGGAGCCGCTGCCGCAGATGAAGGGCGTGACGGACTCGGGAAGCGCGGAGGCGAGCTACTACACCTGGGTCGACCAGTTCGACACGTTCGGGCTGGGACGCAACGTGCCCATCGACACCGGCAACGCGTCCGAGGGGCTGCTCGTTCTCAAGGACGGCAAGTGGGTCGTGTTGCGCGTGCCCTATCCGCGGGGCTACTACACCAAGTGGCTCGACGGCCGCATCGACGACCCCAAGGCGGGCTGGAAGGGACGCGGGCTGTGGTCCACGGTCAGCACGCGGGCCCCGTTCCACATGGAGACGGGCAAGGGCACCACGAGCAAGGTCGTGCGCTTCCAGCTCCGGCCGGATCCGCTCGCGAAGTAGTCAAACGAGCCGCACGTGGAATTGGAGGGGCGTCTCCAGGTGCTTCTCCACGCGCCAGCCGGCCGAGTGGACGAGCGCCTCGAGCTCCTCGAAGGTCCGCGGGATGACGGCGACGCGGTGCGGGGAGCGCTCCCGGCGGGAGCCCGGCCGCCGCGCCCGCCCTGCGCGCGTGGCCGTGCCGACCACGATCGTGCCCGCGGGCGATCCACGCCGGAGGCTCGCGAGGTTGGCGCGGACCTCCTCGTCCGAGCCGTAATCGAACAGCGCGCCCTCCGAGGAGCCGGCGACGAGGCCGCCGTCGCGTCTGATGGCGGCGAGAGCGGTGTCGAGCACCGCCGTGTCCGTCCAGTCGTAGCGGACGTGCTGGAGCGCGATGTCGAGGCCCTGAAGCGGTCCTCCTTCACTCCCCAGCGCGCGCAACGCACGTGCGCCGAACAGAGGTCCGCCCTCGTCGCGGTCGAGCACGTGGATCTGGACTCTGCGCTCCGCCAGGGAAGCCGGGTGATCCCTCCTCAGGAGGACGAGCGCGTTCAGGCTGTCGGAAGCCGGGCCGCCGCCGATGTTCAGGAAGTGCAACGGCGCCGTCGTGTCCGCCGCCAGTAACGGCGCGAGGCCCTCGGCGAGCAGCGTCACCACGTCGAGCAGCCGCAAACGCATGGCCAGGGCCGCCGGGGACGCGGCGATGCGGCGGTCGATCTCCTGCGCGTAGCCCGCGCCGAGGTGATCCGGTCCGAGCTTCAGGAGGTAGGTCGGCATGCCGGGCAGGAACGTGCCCGCCGCGCCCATCAGCGCGCGGCCCAGCACGGAGCGCTTCAGGAAGTAGCCGTAGAAACGACGCCTCGCCCACTGCTGCAGCCTTCCGCGGCGCGCTTCCGCCCTTGCGTATCGCTCGATCAGCGCAGTGGCCTTCGTACGATCCACGGGCAGCGCGAACGAGGGATGCGTGAGGTCCACGATGGGAAGCTCGATCCCGTCCGCGCTCACGGCGTAGAAGACGCCGGGCTTCTTGCTCAGCTCGGGAACGAGACCCACTGGCGCACTCCCGGCCATCATACTGATTGTCTTCCCATGGCCACTCACCGCGGCTTCATCCTCCAGCCGACGTATCGCGTCGAAGACGGACGTCCCGTCGTCCATCTGTACGGTACGCTCGAGGACGGCCGCTCGTTCCTGGTGCGCGACCGCCGCACGGTCCCCCATTTCTACGTCGAAGCGTCACGCGCCGCCGCCGCGCGCGCCCTCGGAGCCGACCGGCAAGGGGCGACGGACCAGGTGACGCTCACGGGCCGGACCGTCGTCGCCGTCGAAGTCGCCGCCCCCTCCGACACTCCCCCGCTCCGCGATCGGCTCACCGCCGCCGGCATCGACACCTACGAAGCGGACGTCCGCTTCGCGATGCGTTATCTGATCGACCGCGGCATCCGCGGCTCGCTGGAGATACGAGGGGACGGACGGACGGCGGACGGTCTCGGCCTCGTCTTCGAAGATCCCGAGGTCGTTCCCGCCGACTGGACGCCGCGCCTGAAGGTCCTCTCGCTCGACATCGAGACGGATCCCGCCGCGCGCCGGCTGCTCGCCATCGGGATCCATGGCTGTGGCGCGTCGGAGGTCCTGCTCCTGACTCCGGAAGGCTGGACCTGTCCGGAGGCCGCGCAGCCCTTCCGTTCGGAGCGCGAGCTGCTCACCGCCTTCGCGCGCCGCGTGCGCGCGCTGGATCCGGACGTGCTGACGGGCTGGAACGTGGTGGACTTCGACCTCACCGTGCTTGCCCGGATGGCCGAGCGCCTGCGCGTGGCCCTGGAGCTCGGCCGCGGGAGCGGTGGCGTGCGCCTGCGCCCCGCGGGCTCCCGCGGCGCCGCCCAGGCCAGCGTTCCCGGCCGCGTCGTGCTCGACGGCATCCACCTGATGCGCGGCGCCTTCATCCGCATGGACGACTACGGGCTCGACGCCGTCGGCCGCTCCGTGCTCGGGGAAGGCAAGACGCTGGGCGGCGAGGACAAGGCGGGCGAGATCCTGCGCCTCTTCAAGGAAGACCGAGCTCGCCTCGTCGAATACAACCGCACGGACGCCCGCCTCGCGTATCAGATCCTCGAGCGGCTCCGGCTCGTCGCGCTCTCCGTCGAGCGCAGCAAGCTGACCGGCCTGCCCCCCGACCGCGTCTCCGGCTCGATCGCCGCCTTCGACTTCCTGTACCTCTCGGAGCTCGGACGGCGGCGCGTGGTCGCCCCCAGCGTGCGCGCGGTCCCGGTCGTGGAGGCGCAGGAGGGCGGGCACGTCCTCGAATCGATGCCCGGGCTGTACACCAACGTCGTGGTGCTGGACTTCAAGAGCCTGTACCCGAGTTTGATCCGCACCTTCGAGATCGACCCCCTGAACCTCGTGCGGCCGGAGGCGGGCGCGGCCGCCGAAGACCCCATCGTCGCCCCGAGCGGCGCCGCGTTCTTCCGCCGCAAGGCCATCCTCGGGACGCTGCTGGACGCCCTGATGCCCCAGCGCGAGGAGGCGCGGCGCACGGGTGACTCCGTGAAGAGCCACGCGATCAAGATCCTCATGAACTCGTTCTACGGCGTGCTGGGCACGCCCGCCTGCCGCTTCTACGATCCCCGCCTCGCGAACGCGATCACGAGCTTCGGCCGCGAGATGCTGCTGTGGTGCCAGGCCCGGATCGAGCGGCAGGGCAACCGTGTGCTCTACGGCGACACGGACAGCCTGTTCGTGGAGTCGCGAATCGCCGAGGCGGCCGGGGCGCGCGCGTTCGGCGAGGCCCTGGCCGGGCAATTGAACAAGGACCTGGCCGCCTACATCGAGGACCGCTGGCGCGTCGCCAGCCGGCTGGACCTCGTCTTCGACCGGCTCTATCTCCGGTTGTGCCTGCCCGCGATGCGGCACGAGACGACGGGCGCGCGCAAGCGCTACGCCGGGCTGGCCGAGACCGAGACCGGGCCGCGCGTGGTCTTCACGGGCATGGAAGCGGTGCGGAGCGATTGGACCGAGCTCGCGAAGGAGGTCCAGCGCGAGTTGTACGCGCGGCTCTTCGCCGACCAGCCCGTCGAGCCGTACCTGCTCGACGTCGTCGCCCGCATGCGCGCGGGAGAGCTGGACGACCGGCTGGTGTACCGCAAGGCGCTGCGCAAGCGCCCCGAGGCCTACACGGCCACGACTCCGCCCCACGTGGCCGTGGCCCGGACGCTCGGCCGGCAGGAACGTGGGCGCATCGCCTACGTCATCACGACCGCGGGCCCGCAGCCGGCGGAGGGACCCCATGCCCCCCTGGACTACGCGCACTACCTCGACAAGCAGGTGGGCGCGGTCGCGGAGCCCGTGCTCACGCTGCTGGGCCTCGAGCTGGACCAGGTCCTCGGCACGGCGAAGCAGCTCCGCCTCTTCTGACCGGCGAAGCGGGTACCATCGTGGCGCGGTGAAGAAGGATCCCAAGCTTTCGGAGGACCGGCTCATCTCCGGCAAGCTGCGCGCCAAGGCCGGGCGGCGCGACGCGAAGAACACGATCGTCTCCGTGGACGGCACCGACTACGCATGGGCGTCCCGCCACGGCTGGCTGGTTTGGGGCAAGGGGATCAAGGCCCTCTCGATCTCCGTGGCGCTGCACCCGGGGCGCACGCGCGAGCTGATCCTGGACTTCACGATGAAGGTGGGCCCGGAGGACGGATCACCTTCCGACATCCGGGTGGTCCAGGCCCTCGCCCCGGCGATCCGCGAAGCCATCCGCGCGGGCTGGGATCCGGAGTCCCGCGGCCGCGCCTTCCGCTACGAGGTCGCGGAGAGCATCTGACCCGGCCGCGCTATTGCGCGAGCTCCTTGACCAGCCGGTAGAGGAACTCCTGCCCCTCGTAGAACTCGCGCACGCCCACGCGCTCGTCCCGGCCGTGGAAGCGGATGTCGGAGGTGTCGAAGAAGATGCCCTGCACACCGTAGGTCGGGATGCCGGCCTGGCGCAACAGGCGGCCGTCGGTGCCTCCCATGACCATGTAGGGCAGGGTCACGACCCCGGGCCAGAACTGCGACGTCAGGCGCTTCGTGGCCGCGAGGACGTCGTCGCGTAGCGGGGACATCGGGCTGCCGCCGTGGGCGTCCGTGATCGAGACCTCTACCTTGTCGTCGTCCACGACGCGCCGCAGGATGGCCTGCACCTCTTCCGGCGTCTGCCCGGGCAGCACGCGGCAGTTCACGCGCGCGCCCGCGGTCTGGGGGAGCGCGTTGACGGCATGGCCCCCGTCGAGCCCGGTGGCGACGCAGGTGGTGCGCACGACCGCATTCCAGGAAGGCGAAGCGTCCGACACCGCGCGGATGGCCGCGGGATCGCCCGCCGCCGCCTTTCGGAGCTGCGACGCCATCGGCTCCGACTCGAGCCGGGACAGGGTCTCCAGGTAGTTCCGGGTGACGTCGTTGAGCTGGGCCTCGAATTCGTAGGCGGCCAGGCGGTGCAGCGCGTCGGCCAGGCGGTAGATCGCGTTCTCCTTGACGGGCAGCGAGCTGTGCCCGCCCGGGTTCTTGACCTCGAGCCGGTAGGTCGCGGAGTGCTTCTCTCCGACCTGGATGAGGTTCACGAGCCGCTTGCCGCCGCGGATCTCGCCCCAACCGCCCTCGTTGAGGCACAGATCGGCGTCGATGAGCTCGCGCCGGTTCTTCAGCAGCCAGTCCACGCCACTGTAGGGCCCGCCGCCCTCCTCGTCCGCGGTCAGGGCGACGACGAGGTCGCGCGCGGGCCGGAAGCCCTCCTGCTTGTAGCGGATGAGGTTCGCGACCCAGATCGCGGCCTGCGCCTTGTCGTCGCCGGTGCCGCGGCCGTAGAAGTAGCCGTCCTTCTCGAGCAGCGTGAAGGGATCGACGCTCCAGTCCTCGCGCCTGGCCTCCACGACGTCGAGGTGCGCAAGGAGCAGGAGGGGCCTGGCCTTCCCCGTTCCGCGATAACGCACGACGACGTTGGCCTTGTGCGGCGCCGCGCCCGCCACCACGACGTCTTCGCGGGGAAAGCCGGCGTCGGTCAGACGCCTGGCCATCGCCTCCGCCGCGGGGGTGGTCTGGCCCGTGCTGTAGCTGGTGTTGGAGCCGATGAGCTCCGCGTAGATGGAGCGGACGAGCTGGCGCGCGGGCTCCGGAGAGACGGTCTCCGGACCATTGGGGGCGCCCGCGGCCGCGGCGGCGAGGACGAGGCTGGGGATCAGGAACATGCGCGCATTCTGACACTCCTCGTTTGACCGCGATGTCGTGCCGGCCTAGTCTGGCTGGCCCATGGGCGGCTCCGCCTTCCTCCGCGCCGCGCTCGACCGGTACTGGGAGCTCCGCGAGCGCGAGGGCCGGGTCTACGAGCTGCGCCGCCAGCTCGAGGAAGTCCTGGCCAGCGAAGGGCCACGGGCGTCCCTCTCCGAGCTGCGGGAGGCGCTCGCTCTCCTCCTCTACTACGGCACCAGCCTGGACGTGCGGGACATCGCCGCCCTCCGCCGCGCACAGGTGGAGGCGGTGGAGATGGGACGCTTCCGCATCTCCCAGGCCCGCCGGGCCGGCCCTCCCCTCGTCACCGTGCTGCCGCCGGAGCCGAGCACGGTGCTGCGGCAGCTGCTGGCCCGCGAGACCGGGGACGTGTTGCTCGGGCACGACGACGGCCGGCATTGGTCCGAGGCCGACGTCTCCGACCTCGTGCAGCGCCATGCGAGCGGCCTGCTCCTGGGCGACGCGGCCACGGAGCCCACGTTCTTCGACCATCCCGTCGTCCTGCCCACGCCCACCCGCGTCGGCGCCCATCCCCGCTACTCCGGGAAAGGGGTGGTGATCGCGTTCATCGACTCCGGGTTCTCCGCGCATCCCGACCTCGTGACTCCGCGCGACCGCATCCGCCGCTACGTCGATCTCACCGGCCTCGACCGACCCCTCACCACCGCGCACGACGACGCCTGGCACGGCACCATGACCACCGTCGCCTGCGCGGGCAACGGATACCTCTCGAACGGCCTCTACCGCGGCATCGCCCGGGAGGCCGAGCTCGTCCTCCTCGCCGTGGGCCGGGAAGGCCACATCCGCGAGACGGACGTGGTCCTCGCCCTGGAATGGGTGCTCGCGCACCACGCGACGCACGGGATCCGCGTGGTCAACATCTCGCTCGGCGGGGACGCCGCCGATTCGTACCGCGACAGCGCGGTGGACGAGGCGGCGGAGCTGCTCGTGCAGGCAGGAGTGGTGGTGGTGGCCGCCGCCGGAAACGACCCCTTGCGCCCGAGCCTGCCCCCCGCGAACGCTCCTTCCGTCGTCACCGTGGGCGGGCTCGTGGACAAGAACATCGCCCACGAGATGACGTTCGCGCCCTACCGGTCGCAATACGGGATCACGCGCGACGGGCTCACCAAGCCCGAGCTGTGCGCGCCGGGCGCGCTGGTGGCCGCGCCGATCCTGCCCGGAACCCCGCTGTTCGACAAGGCGCGCGCGCTCTACTTCGGCCGCGCCCTCACCGAGACCGAGCTGCGCGAAGCCCTGGCCAAACGGCCGGAGCTGGGAATCGACCCCGCTTCCCTGGACGAGGCCGGCCTGCGCACGCGGCTGGAGCAGGAGATCCGCGCCCTGAAGCTCGTGGGGCCGCACTACCAGCACGTCGACGGGACGTCCTTCGCCGCCCCCATCGTGACGTCCGTGGTGGCGCAGATGCTGGAGGCCTGCCCGACCTTGACTCCCCGCGCCGTGCGCGACGTGCTGATCGCCACCGCGCGGCCTCTCCCGCACATCCCGCGCGAGCGTCAGGGATACGGCCTCGTGCAGCCGCTGGCGGCCGTACAGGCCGCGGAGAGCCCGACCCTGCCCGCGCAGGCCCGCCGCTTCGAAGAGCCGCGCATCGAGGGCCGCAAGGTGACCTTCCACTTTCCGGCGGAGGCAGGCCGCGTCGCCGTGTCCGGGACCTTCAACCAGTGGGACCGCCAGGGACTTCCCCTCCAGCGCGGCGAGGGAGGACGATGGGAAGCAACGGTCGAGCTTCCCTTCCCGGGCCGCCATCTCTACAAGTTCATCGTCGACGGCCAGTACTGGGTGGAGGACGAAGCGAACCCGCGCACGGAGCCGGACAGCTACGGCGGCACGAACTCCGTGTTCGCGACGTCCGAACACGCGTTCGCGGACGAGCTGGCCTCCCGGGTCTTCGACGACCTGCACAGCGACAAGCCGCCCGAGGAGAAGGCCCTCGCGCGGTCTTCCCTGGACTTCGCGCTGAGCCTGCCCAACGCCGCCGCGAACTCGGCCGTCGAGGCCTACCACCGGCGGTGCCTGGAGGTCGCGGTGGAGCGCCTCGGCCAACCGGGGCCGCGGTCCGGGATCGAGATCCTGCAGCTCTACAACTGCGGCGTCGTGATCCGGACGGGCGAACTGGCGGTGGGGATCGACGTCGTCACCGGACGCCACGTGTGGGGCGTCAATTGGCCCATCGCCGACGAGCTCGTGCGCGGCCTGGGCGAGCATCTGGACATGCTGCTCGTCACCCAGCGCCTTCCCGACCATCTCGATCTCGACGTAGTGCGCGCGGTCGGCGCCGCCGGCGGGACCGTCGTCGTCCCCGAAGAGGTACGCACCACGCTCGCCGGACAGGTCACCGGCATGGCCGCCGGCGCCGTGCGCACGTTCGAGCGTCCCGCGGGTGAGATCGAGGTGCGCGCCCACCGGGCGGTGCATCGACGCGATCCCGGCCGTGTCGCCCAACGCGCGTACGAAGTGCGGCTCGACGGCGCGACCGTGCTGCACCTCGGCGACCACGACCACACGCAGTTCGCCGACCACGCGCGCGATCCCGACGTGCTCCTGGCCGCACTCGGACGTTCCGGCGCCAGCCTGGCCGCGGGCACGGCGATCGCGCGCCTCGCGGAGGCCTTGCATCCGCGGCTGCTGGTCCCCACCCATGTCGCGGAGCTCGGGCAGCCGGACTACGGTAGCGAGGACGGCTACGACGCGGTGGCGGCCTGGCTCGTCGGTCTCAAGGTCCCTTTCCGGATCCTGACCTGGGGGGAGTGGACGCGCTGGCCATGACCGATCCGGAGAAGTTCAGCCCTTCAGGTGTCAGTCGTCCGAAACGGAGCTCAGGGGAGCAAGGCTGAACGTGCCCTGCAACACGCTGCCGTCGGCGTACGTCGCCGAGAACGTCGCATCGATGTGCGGCCCCCGGGTGGCCTCAGCGCCGAACATGCCGCTCACCAGGAACGTGACTCCCGCATTCCGACCGAGAGCGTGAACCAGGCTCTCCCCCGTCGCTCCCGCATCCGAGACCGTCACCTCGAAGGGGAACGTCGTGTCGCCCAGCGTCGCCTCGCCCATGAAGAAGGAAGCCTTGCCGTCCGACGGCGAAAGCATCACCTCCACCATGCCGAGCGGCGTGCCGTCTCCCGCCGTGACCGGCCCTCTCCATACGCGCGAGATCTGGGGAAGCTGCGGCGGGTTCGTGGCCTTGAAGTCATGGAGAAAGAGCAGCGTACCGGTGTCCGTGGCGCCGTCGGCCGTCGTCAGCTTGAAGTCGCTCTGCGCGAAGGCCGTCCCATCGCCGTTCACCATCAGCTCGCCCTGGTTGACGACGAACTTCCCCTCGGAGCCCCTGCCCACGACCGTGAAGCGGCCGCTGGCCGCGAGCGTGCCTTCGTAGGGGACCATGAATCCGCCCACGTCCAGCGTCCCCCCGAAGCGCCTGTTGCGCTGGGAGGTGTTGTTGATCTCGAACGGTCCGGTCTCGCCGGTCATGGCGCTGAGGAAGAAGCCATGCCACGGCCCGGCTACGGAATATTCGACCGCCGTTGGCGCCCAGGCCCTGCCGGGAAGCAGGCCGACGATGGCCGCCGCCAACGCGAAGGGAATGATCCCTCTGGTGCTTTCTCGACCCAGGTTCTTCATCCGGCCCTCGTTCTCTTGAAGGTCTCTTTCAGCCTCGAGAACGACCCCCGCTCGTCTGCCAACTTCGGTCGGGGACCCCCAGTGCTCGCTCTGGGCAGGCGGCGTGGTCAAGAGGCCAGTCGCGGCGGAAGGGACGTCGTCTGGCGTTGTTGCGGCGACTATAGGCACCCCCGCCGCGGGGAGTCAAGGAAATGGCGTAGAGTCTCGCGAACCTCCTTTCGCCCGACACCACGGACAGTGGGGCACTACATACAAGGAGGTCCTTCAGAGGAGGACACGATGAAGCGATCAACATCCATAGCCATTCGTGGGGCACTTTTGGGGGCCGTCCTGGCGGGATCGGTCCCGGCCGGAGCCGATGGGGGCAGCGGTTCGGCCTGCGACGGGCTACCCGGTCGCACGGAGCTGAGGGCGGCCCTCTCCGCGGCGACGGCGGCCGAGACCAGCGGCCTGAACAATCACATGTGGGCGACGATCGTGAACCGCGACGGCATCGTCTGCGCCGTCGCGTTCTCGGGTACCGACCGGTCGTCCCAGTGGCCGGGAAGCCGCGTGATCTCCGCCCAGAAGGCCAACACGGCCACGGCGTTCAGCCTGGACAGCGGCTCCAGCAGCAACGGCTCCGGACAACCGTCGGGGCTGGCCCTGTCCACGGCCAACCTCTACTCGGCCGTCCAGCCCGGAGGCAGTCTCTACGGGCTGCAGCACAGCAACCCGGTGGATACCGGCTCCGCCTACCAGGGCCCTGCCTCACGCTTCGGCACGTCGAACGACCCGATGGTCGGCAGCAGGGTCGGTGGCGTGAACGTCTTCGGCGGCGGGCTGGCCCTCTACAACTCCGACCGGAAGGTCGTCGGCGGGGTGGGAGCCAGCGGCGACACGTCGTGCGCGGACCACAACATCGCCTGGCGCGTGCGGCACCTGCTGCACCTCGACTTCCTGCTCGGCGTGGGCGGGGTCAGCGGCGATCCCGCGCGGCCTGACAACATCGTTTTCGACATCATCGACAACCCGAACGGCGGGACGGGGAGGAGCGCCGGTGGTTTCGGACATCCCACCTGCCTCAATACGTCCGGATCCAATACGCTTCCCGCGGTCCAGTAACGACCAGGCCCGCGGCGGTCCGAACGCCGCCGCGGGCCCGTTCGCCTCGCTCCATGACCGGCCCTCTCTACGCGCTCCTCCCCCCGGCGGACCGCACCGACGCCGACAGCGACGAGCTCCTCGGACGCTTCCTCGACTACGTTTCCGGCAAGGGGCTCGACCTCTATCCGGCCCAGGAGGAGGCGATCCTCGAGCTGTTCGAGGGCAAGAACGTCATCCTCAACACCCCGACCGGCTCCGGGAAGACGCTGGTCGCCTCCGCCCTGCACTTCGCGTCCCTCGCGCACAACCGGCGGTCCGTCTACACCTCCCCCATCAAGGCCCTCGTCAACGAGAAGTGGATGGCCCTCTGCCGCGAGCTGGGGCCCGACAACGTGGGCCTCTCCACCGGCGATGCCACCGTCAATCGCGACGCCCCCGTCCTCTGCTGCACCGCGGAGGTCCTGGCCAACATCGCGCTGCGCGACGGCGACAGCGCGGACGTGGACGACGTGATCATGGACGAGTTCCACTGGTACGCCGACCGCGACCGCGGCGTGGCCTGGCAGGTGCCGCTGCTCACCCTGCGCCAGGCCCGCTTCCTGCTGATGTCCGCGACCCTCGGCGACGTGACGTTCTTCGAAGAGGCGCTGACGCGCCTGAACGGCCGCCCCACCGCCGTCGTGAAGTCGGTCGAGCGGCCGGTCCCGCTGGAGTATGCGTACTCGCAGATCCCGCTGGCCCAGACCCTGGAGAAGCTGGTGTCGGAAGGCAAGGCGCCCGTCTACGTCGTCCACTTCACGCAGAAGGACGCCGCGGACAGCGCGCAGGACTTCACGAGCCTGAGCCTGTGCACGCGCGAGGAGAAGAACGCGGTCGCGGAGGCGATCAAGGACTTCCGCTTCACCAGCCCGCACGGTCCCGACGTGCGCAAGTGGCTCAAGCAGGCCATCGGCGTGCACCACGCGGGCATGCTGCCGAAGTATCGCGTGCTGGTCGAGCAGCTCGCCCAGCGCGGGCTGCTCAAGGTGATCTGCGGGACGGACACTCTGGGGGTCGGCATCAACGTCCCCATCCGGACGGTGCTGTTCACGCGCCTGTGCAAGTTCGACGGCCAGAAGACGGCGGTCCTCTCCGCCCGCGACTTCCACCAGATCGCGGGGCGGGCGGGGCGGAAGGGATTCGACGACCTCGGCTTCGTGGTCGCGCAGGCCCCCGAGCACTTCATCGAGAACCTCAAGCTCGACGAGAAGGCGAAGGACGGCAAGAAGGTCGTGAAGCGCAAGCCGCCCGAGCACAACTTCGCGAACTGGGACCTGCAGACGTTCAAGCGGCTGATGGGCGCGCCTCCCGAGCGGCTGACCTCACGCTTCGACGTCTCGCACGCCATGCTCCTGAACGTCCTCTCGCGCCGGAGCGACGGCTGCCGGGCGATGCAGTCCCTGATCCGCGACAGCCACGAGACCGACCGCGCCAGGAAGGCGCACTTCCGCCGCGGCTGGCAGCTCTTCCGGGCCCTGGTCGCGCGCGGCATCGTCGAGATCACGCCGCGGACCGAGGACGGCTCCCGCGTGCGCGTGAACGTGGACCTGCAGGAAGACTTCTCGATGGACCACGCGCTGTCGCTGTACCTGTTCGAGACGATCCCTTTGCTGGACGCGGAGGCGGAGACGCACGCGCTCGACCTGCTCACCCTCGTCGAGAGCATCCTCGAGAACCCGGAGCTGATCCTGCGCCGGCAGCTCGACAAGCTGAAGGACCGGAAGGTCGCGGAGATGAAGGCGGAGGGGCTCGACTACGACCACCGCATGGCCGAGCTCGAGAAGATGGAGTACCCGAAGCCCCTGCGCGATTTCATCTACATGACGTTCAACGCCTTCGCCGACCGCCATCCCTGGGTGGGCGAAGAGGCCATCCGGCCCAAGTCGATCGCGCGCGAGATGTTCGAGGGCTTCCGCTCGTTCTCGGACTACGTCCAGGAGTACGACCTCGAGCGCGCGGAGGGACTGCTGCTGCGGCACCTCAACAGCGTGTACAAGGCGCTCAGCCAGACCGTGCCCGACACGGTCAAGACGGACGCCATCCGCGAGATCGAGCTGTACCTCCGCGACATGCTCCGCCAGGTGGACTCGAGCCTGATGGAGGAATGGGAGCGGATGCGCGATCCTTCGTATCGGAGGCCGGGGACGGCGGGCTCCGAGATGCGCCCGCCGCGGCCGGAGGAGCCACTCGACGTCACACGCGACACCAAGGCCTTCACGGCCGCCATCCGCACCCGCGTCTTCGCGCTCCTGCGGTCGTGGTCGATCGGCCAGGACGAGGCGGCGCTGGCGCTGCTCGATTCGTCAGTGGATTCCGGCGGTGAGGCGTGGACGGTCGCACGGCTGCGCGCGTTGCGTGAGGCCCACCGCTTGGAGCACGGCGGGCTGCGCCTGGATCCGGAGGCGCGCAACCTGCGGCACACGTCGGTCAGCGTGGCCGAGGACCGCTCGTCCTGGCGGGTGCAGCAGATGCTGATCGATCCCGCCGGTTTGAACGACTGGGTGGCGGAGGTGGACGTGGACCTCGCGTCTTCCCGGGTCACGGGCGAGCCGGTGGTGCAGCTCGTGCGCCTGGGGGGCCTGGTCGAAACGTAGGCGTCGCCCTCCGGCGGTGGCGGCGAGGGCTCACCGGGCAAGCGGCAGTATGCTCTCGCCGATGCCGCTCGATCTGCGCCGTGTCCACCCGGGCTGCGTCGCTCTTCTCGGCATTCCGCTGGACGAGAACTCGTCGTACCTGCGCGGATGCGCGCTCGGGCCCGCCCGCGTCCGCGAGGTCGTCGCGTCCGGATCGTCCAACCTCTGTGCCGAGGACGGCACAGACGTGGGGTCCGACCCGCGCTTCGTGGACGTCGGAGACGTCGAGCTCACATCGGGCGCGGCGTCCATTGCCTCGATCGAGGCCGCGACGGATTTGCTGCTCGCGCAAGGCGCGCGTGTCTTGTCCATGGGCGGCGACCATTCCGTCACCTATCCGATCGTCCGCGCCCACGCCCCGCGCCATCCCGGTCTCAGCCTCCTGCACTTCGACGCCCACCCTGACCTGTACGACGATTTCCATGGGAACCGCTTCTCCCACGCCAGCCCCTTCGCGCGGATCATGGAGGAGCGGCTGGCCGTCCGGTTGGTCCAGGTCGGTATCCGCACCCTCAACCCGCATCAGCGCGATCAGGCGCGGCGCTTCGGCGTCGAGATGATCCAGATGAAGGACTGGCGCTCCGACGTCGCCTTCTCCTGCGAGGGGCCGGTGTACCTGACCTTCGATCTCGACGCGCTGGATCCGGCGTTCGCTCCGGGCGTTTCCCATCACGAGCCGGGCGGGCTGAGCGTGCGGGATGTGCTCGGCGCGCTGTCCCGCTCGCCGGACCTGCGGATCGTGGGGGCGGACGTGGTCGAGCTCAACCCGACGCGCGATCCGGTCGGGACCACGGCCGCGGTCGCGGTGAAGCTGCTCACGGAGCTGGCGGCGCGGTTGTTGCGAGAGTAGTTGTGACATCGCGACTCGCGCGGATGGGAGACGAGAGGCGCGGGCCGGTTCGGCTGCCATTTTCTGCCGCAAGCGCTAGAGTGCGACACACCAGGAGGCGCGCATGAACCCGAGACGCCGGGGAGGCCTCACCCGTCGCGAGCTGATCCAGGGAGCAGCCAGCGGACTGGCCCTGTCCGCGGCTGGAATCGGGGGGACGGCCGCCGTCGCCGCGAGTTCCGCGCCATCGGCCACGCAATCGGCCGCAGCCCGCTCCGTTGCGACCGCGGACAAGTGGAACACCATCGTCGTCGGCGCCGGCGTCTTCGGAGCCTGGACGGCCTGGCATCTCCGAAAAGCGGGCCAGCGCGTCCTCCTCCTCGACGCGTCCGGCCCCGCCAACGCCCGCGCCTCCTCCGGCGGCGAGTCGCGCATGACGCGCACCATCTACGGCGCCGACGACGTCTACACCCGCATGGCCTGGGACTCGCTGGAGGACTGGCGCTGGCTCTCCTCGCGGTCCGGCCTTCCCATCCTGCACGCCATCGGCGTGCTGATGTTCTTCGGCAAGCGCGAGCCGTTCGTCGACCAGAGCATCGAGGCGCATCGCCGCCTGAAGCTGCGGCTCGACGTGTTCGACCGGGCCGAGCTGCGGAGGCGTTATCCCCAGGTGGCATGGGACGGCGTCGAAGTCGGCCTGTTCGAGCCGGAGCTCGGCGCCCTCATGGCCCGGCGCGCCGTGCAGACGCTGGTCCGGGAGCTCGTGGCCGCGGGCGCGGAATATCGGCTCGCGGCCGTGGAACCGCCAGGCGACGGCGCCACCCTCGAGAGCATCGAGACCACCGCCGGCGAGACCCTGCGCGCCGAACGTTACGTCTTCGCCTGCGGGCCCTGGCTGCCGAAGATGTTCCCGTCGATCGTCGGCAATCGTATTTTTCCGACGCGCCAGGAGGTCTTCTTCTTCGCGCCCCCGAGCGGCGACGACCGGTTCGAGCCCGGGAACCTCCCCGGCTGGGCCGACTTCAACGACGGCGACATCTACTACGGCTTTCCCGACCTCGAGAGCCGCGGGTTCAAGATCGCGCACGACGCGCACGGCGTGCCCTTCGACCCCGACGAGGGCGACAGGAGGCCCACCGCGGCGGCCCTCGACGACGTCCGCGCCTACATCAAGAAGCGGTTCCCCGCCCTGGCCGAGCGCCCGATGGTCGAAGCGCGCGTCTGCCAGTACGAGAACAGCTCGAACGGGGACTTCCTCATCGACCGCCACCCGCGCTGGGAAAACGCCGTCCTCCTCGGCGGCGGCTCCGGCCACGGCTTCAAGCACGGCCCGGCCGTGGGCAAATACGCCGCCGACCTCCTGACCGGCCGCCTCGCCCAGCCGGAGCCGCGGTTCAGCCTCGCCACCAAGGGCGCCGTCCAGCACCGCGAGGTGCACTGAAGACGCACGTTCGCGCGGCGCTCTCCGCCCGCCGCCCACCTTGACAAGCCCCCGGCCACCGACTTACTTAGAACGTGCCAACAGAGGAGGCTCCCATGGTTTCCCTCCGCATCCGTTTGTCGATGATTGCGGCTTTCGCGGCCGTCTTGTACGGCGCGCCGGCGTACGCGCAGGAAGGACGGCTCAGCGGCGTGGTGCGCGACACGACCGGCGCCGCTGTTCCGGGCGCGACGGTCACGGTGACGAACCAGGCCACCAATGCCACCCAGACCGTGACCTCGGGCGCGGATGGGAGCTTCTCCGCGAGCCTCGCTCCCGGCACGTATTCGGTGACGGTCGCGCTGCGCGGCTTCGGCCGCCAGACGAAGAAGGACCTCAAGGTCGACGCCTCCTCCCCGGCCGCGGTCGAGTTCTCGCTCGAGCCGCAGCTCCAGGAAGAGGTCACGGTCACGGCCATGAGGCGCGAGCAGACCCTGGAGGAAGTGCCCTTCTCCGTGGCCGCCCCCACGGAGCAGCAGCTCCAGCGCCTTGGCGTGGACAACATCGAAGGAATCGCGGCCAACGTGGCCGGATTCACCGTGCAGAACCTGGGTCCCGGACAGAGCCAGGTCGCCATCCGCGGCGTCTCCGCCGGCCAGATCGTGCGCGACCAGCCCGGGGTGAAGGAGCAGGTGGGCGCTTACCTCGACGACTCGATCATCTCGCTGTCCCTCTTCACGCCCGACCTCGACCTCTTCGACGTCGGGCGCGTCGAGGTGCTGCGCGGACCCCAGGGCACGCTGTTCGGCTCGGGCTCCCTCTCCGGAACCGTGCGTTACATCAGCAACCCGCCCGAGCTCGGAGTGAAGAAGTTCTTCGCCGAGCTCTCGGGCAACACCATCAGCGGCGGGAGCCAGGGCGGCGACGCCAAGCTCGGGTTCAACCTGCCTCTCGGCACCAAGGCCGCCCTGCGCGTGGCCTCGTACTTCACCCACACCGGCGGCTACATCGACGCCGTGCAGCCGGACCTGAGCGTCAAGGAGGACGTCAACAGCGGCGACCGGAAGGGCGTGCGAGCGGCGGTCAAGATCGCGCCCAACGAGCACCTGACCATCACGCCGCGCATCGTCTTCCAGCGCGTGGAGACGGACGGCTGGAACCGCATCGACACCTACAACATCCTGGCCAATCCCTTCACGACCACGCGGCCCCCGGTGACCCTCGACGATCGCCGGCAGTTCACGCAGATCGGCGAGCCCTTCACGGACGACTTCACGCTGGCCGACCTCAACCTGCGCTACGACTTCGGGGGCGCGGAGCTGACGTCGATCACGTCCTTCACCGACCGCGACGTCCTGGTCGTGCGCGATGCCACCGCGCTCACCGCGAGCATCACCGGCGGCAGCATCGGCCTGCCCCCGCGCATCTACACCCTCAACGCACCCCTCGACGACACCACTCACGCCAAGGTGTGGACGGAGGAGCTGCGCCTGGCCGGCGGCAAGAACCGCTTCCATTGGGTGGTGGGCGGCTTCTTCAGCGACAACAAGCGCGACTACGACCAGAAGCTCCTGGTCAGCGGCTTCCAGGACCTCTCCGGCATTCCCACGCAGGGGATACTCGCGCCGAAGGATGTCCTCTTCTTCTCCGACCTGCACTACAAGCTGAAGCAGTTCGCCCTGTTCGGCGAGGGGACGCTGACCGTCGGCGATCGTGTAGACCTGACCGCCGGCCTCCGCTACTACGACTTCAACGAGGACCGCGAGCAGGTCTTCGACGGCATCTTCGGCAACGACAACAACGGCACGTCGCTGGTCTCGACCCCGGGGTCCACGGACGCCACTGGCTTCGCTCCTCGCTTCATCGCCAGCTTCAAGGCCAGCGCGTCCACCCGCATCAACGCGCAGGTCTCCCGCGGCTTCCGGCTGGGCGGGATCAACGACCCTCTGAACGTCCCCCTCTGCACCGCCCAGGACCTCGTGATCTTCGGGGGCAAGGACACCTGGAAGGACGAGACGGCGTGGAACTACGAGGTGGGATCCAAGTCGCGGATCCTGCGCGGGCGTGGCGCCTTCAACGTCGCCCTCTTCGACATGGAGATCGAAGACCTGCAGGCCACGGTGACCGCGGGCTCCTGCTCGTCCCGCGTCATCTTCAACGTGCCGAAGGCGCGCAGCCGGGGCATCGAGGTGGAGTTCTCGGCGGCTCCGAACGAGCACTTCGACTTCTCCGTCTCCGGGAGCTTCAACAACTCGGAGCTGCGCTCCACCCTGGACTCAGCGACGGCGGTGGCGGTGACGGGCATCCGGGAGGGGGCCCGCCTGCCCACGGTGCCCGAGGCCCAGGTCGCGGCCTCCGCCACCTACCAGTGGCAGCTGAAAGCGGGCGCGCTCGCCTACGTGACCGGCACCTACCAGCACACGGGCTCGCGTTTCACCCAGATCGGAGACCAGGCCGCCGGCTTCGGCACCGTGAACCTCCTCTCGTTCGCGCCGAACACGATCGGAGGCCCGCTCACGGCCACGACTTTCCGCTTCGATCCGGAGCTGCCGTCCTACGACATCGTCAACGCGCGCATCGGCGTCCTGCGCGGGAAGTGGGACATCTCGCTCTTCGGCAACAACCTCACCGACGAGCGGGCCCTCCTCGCCCTCGACCAGGAGCGCGGAACGCGCGCGCGCGTCGGGTACCTGACCAATCAGCCGCGGACGTTCGGGATCACGGCGCGGCTGAACTTCTGAGAAAGAGAACGACCACAACCGGGCCAGGAGACAACATCTAGGTTCTCACCTCGGACTGCTGTCATCTTCTGCCGCACTACATTCGGCATAGACTCGTCTATCGTTGAGGGCGCCAACGTCTGATCTGCGCCCTCAACGATTCAATAACATGACCACTCAATCGAAACTCGCCCTCGCGTTGCTCGCCGCCGCCCTCGCCTCGTGCCGTTCGCAGGGCACCGCCCCCGGCGCGCCGCCACCCATGCCCGTGGAGGCGATCACGCTCGCCACGAGAGCCGTCGAGCAGACGACGGAGTTCGTGGGCACGGTGAAGTCGCGCCGCTCCACCACCGTGCAGCCGCAGGTCGAGGGGTTCATCACGCGCATCCTCGCCCGCTCCGGAGACCGGGTGGGTGCGGGCGCGCCCCTCATGGAGATCGACCCGCGCATGCAGCAGGCGGCGGTCTCCAACCTCGAAGCCCAACGCACGTCGCGGCTGGCCGACGTGCAATACGCGCGGCAGCAGGCCACGCGCATGAAGACCCTGCTCGAGGCGGGCGCGGCCAGCGCCGCGGAGCGCGAGCAGGCCGAGACCGCGCTCTCCACGAGCGAAGCCCAGCTCAAGGCGGTGGAAGCCCAGATCCGGGAGCAGCGCGTCACCCTCGGCTACTACCGGGTGACCGCACCCACGGCGGGCGTCGTCGGCGACATCCCGGTGCGCGTGGGCGACAGCGTGACGAAGTCCACCGCCCTCACCACCATCGACCAGGGCGGAGGGCTGGAGGTCTACCTCAACGTGCCCGTCCAGGAGGCGCAGAACCTGAGGGTCGGGCTGCCCGTGCACCTGGTGGACGACCACGGCGCCGTCGTGTCCACGGAGAAGCTGACCTTCGTCGCGCCCTCGGTGGACGGGGCGACCCAGTCCGTGCTGGCCAAGGCCGCCGTCGAGAAGGCGGGCTTCCTCCGGACCGAGCAGTTCGTCCGTGCGCAGATCGTCTGGACGCAGGCTCCGACCCTGACCGCACCCATGGTGGCCCTCAACCGCATCAACGGCCAGTTCTTCGCCTACGTGGCCGAGCCGGGTGACGGCGGGACGACCGTCGCCCATCAGCGCGCCGTCGAGCCCGGGCCCCTGGTCGGGAACGACTACGTCGTGAAGTCGGGATTGAAGCCGGGCGACAAGCTGATCGTCTCCGGCGTGCAGAAGATCCGCGACGGCTCGCCGGTGGCGATCACGGCCCCCGCTGCGCCCGCGACCCCGGCCGCGCCCGCGGGCGGAAAGGGCCGGTAGCCTTGTTCTCCGACGCCTTCATCCGCCGCCCGATCCTGGCCACCGTCTGCTCGCTCGTGATCATCCTGGCCGGGGCCATCTGCATCCCGACCCTCCCCATCGCGCGTTATCCGCAGCTGGCCCCGCCCTCCGTCGCCGTCACCGCGTTCTACACCGGCGCCAACGCCCAGGCCGTGGAGAGCGCGGTCACGACACCCCTGGAACAGGTCATCAACGGCGTGGAGGGCATGACGTACATGCAGTCCTCCAGCACCAACAGCGGTGTCAGCACCATCAACGTCTACTTCGACATCGGACGCGACCCCGACCTCGCCGCCGTGGACGTGCAGAACCGCGTCAACCAGACCCTGGGCCGCCTGCCCGCGGACGTGCGCACCACCGGGGTCACCGTCACCAAGCAGTCGGCGGGGTTCCTGGGCGGGCTCGGCTTCTTCTCCCGGGGCAACCGCTACTCCTCCCAGTTCATCAGCAACTACCTGGACCTCTTCGTCCGGGATGCCATCAAGCGCGTACCCGGTGTCGGCAACGTCATCATCTTCGGCGAGCGCAAATACGCGATGCGCGTGTGGCTCGACCCCGCGCGGCTGGCCGCGCGCGGCATCACCGCCAGCGACGTGGTGAACGCGCTGCGCGAGCAGAACCTGCAGGTGGCCGCGGGCGCGCTCGGGGATGCGCCCGCCGACGACAAGCAGAGCTACACCCTCAGCGTGCGCGCCCTGGGCCGCCTCACCGAGCCGAGCCAGTTCGACAACGTCGTCGTGAAGGCGGGCAACGGGGCCGCTCTCGTGCGCATCCGCGACATCGGCCGGGTGGAGCTGGGGGCCGAGACCTACTCCGCCAACCTCCGCTTCATCGGCCTGGAGGCCTCCGGCATGGGCATCCAGCTCCTGCCCTCCGCCAACGCGCTGGAGGTCTACCAGGGCGTCATGAAGGAGATGGCGCGCCTGGAGAAGGCGTTCCCCCCCGGGCTGGAGTGGCGGCTGGCCTTCGACAACGTGGGCGTCGTCCGTGAGTCGATCAAGGAGGTGCTCGTCACCTTGATGGAGGCCATCGCCCTCGTCATCCTCGTGATGTTCCTGTTCCTGCAGAACTGGCGCAGCACGCTCATCCCCGCCATCACCATCCCCGTCTCCCTGGTCGGCACCTTCACCTTCGTGAAGCTCTTCGGGTTCTCCATCAACACCCTGACCCTCTTCGGGATCGTGCTCGCGACGGGGATCGTCGTGGACGATGCCATCGTCGTGATCGAGAACATCGAGCGCCACATGCGGGAGGAGAAGAAGAGCTCCTACCAGGCGGCCCTGGACGCCATGCGCGAGGTGTTCGGCGCGGTGGTGGTCATCGGGCTCGTGCTGGTGGCGGTGTTCGTACCGGTCGCGTTCTTCCCGGGCACCACCGGCCGGCTCTATCAGCAGTTCTCGCTGACCATCGCCTTCGCCGTGGTCCTCTCCGTCTTCAACGCGGTCACCTTCACCCCCGCCCTCTCCGCCCTCCTCCTGGCCAAGGAAACCCACGTCCACGGCCGGTTCTTCACGGGGGTGAACCGCGTGATCGACGGCGGCACCAACGGATACGTGCGGGTCCTCAAGCGCGCGCTGGTCCTGCGGCCGCTCATGCTCGGCCTCTTCGCCCTGGGCCTGCTCGGCACCTGGTGGCTCTTCAAGACGGTGCCGTCGGCCTTCGTGCCCGACGAAGACGAGGGCTACTTCATCAGCATCATCCAGGCCCCCGCGGGGGCGTCGCTCGGCTACACGACCGACATCGCCAAGCAGGCGGAAGCCATCATCTTCAAGGACCCGGACATCGCCGCCGCCTTCTCCGTGGTGGGGTTCAGCTTCAGCGGGGCGGCCCCGAACAACGGGCTCATCTTCACGAGGCTCAAGGACTACAGCGAGCGGAAGGGCAAGAGCCATTCGCTGGCCGCCGTGCTGGGCCGGGTGCGGGGCCCGATGATGGGCATCCCCGGCGCGCTCGTGATCCCGTTCGCGCCGCCGGGGATCCAGGGCCTCTCGGTGTTCGGCGGCTTCCAGTACGAGCTGCTCGATCAAACGGGCGGGGACATCTCCGGCCTGGCCGACGCCGCGGGCGCCCTCTCCGCCCGCGCCAACCAGAGCGGCCGGGTGGTGGGGCTCTTCTCGAGCTTCCGCGCGAACGACCCGCAGCTCGTGGTCGAGATCGACCGCGACAAGGCGCGCAGCCTCAACCTTCCCCTCCGCGAAGTCACGGACGCGCTCTCCGTGTTCCTGGGCTCGGCCTACGTGAACGATTTCGATTTCAACAATCGCGCCTACCGCGTCTACGTGCAGGCGGACCAGCAGTACCGGGCCGACCCCAAGGACCTGCGCCAGCTCTACGCGCGCGCCGCGGACGGCGCCATGGTCCCCCTCGAAAGCGTGGTGCGCACGAGCGAGACGGTGGCTCCCCAGGTCATCAGCCACTTCAACCTGTTCCGCTCCGCCGAGATCAACGGCGCGGCCGCGCCCGGCGTGAGCTCGGGCCAGGCCCTCCAGGCCATGGAGCAGATCTCGCGGGAGGCCCTCCCGCCGGGATTCGACTTCGCCTGGGCCGGGCAGTCCCTGGAGGAGGTGAAGGCGGGCTCGCAGGCGATCTCTATCTTCGCCCTGAGCCTGACCCTCGTGTACCTGGTCCTGGCCGCGCAATACGAGAGCTGGGTGCTCCCGTTCATCATCCTGCTGGGCGTGCCCCTGGCCGTCATCGGCGGCCTGACCGCGCAGCTCCTGCGTGGGCTCTCCAACGACGTGTTCTGCCAGGTCGGCCTCGTCATGCTCATCGGCCTGGCCGCGAAGAACTCCATCCTGATCGTCGAGTTCGCGGAGCAGCTGCGGGAACGGGGCCTGCCGATCGTCGAGGCCGCGGTGGAAGCGGGACGCATCCGGCTGCGGCCGATCCTGATGACCTCCTTCGCGTTCATCCTCGGCGTGTTCCCCCTGGCCATCGCCACCGGCGCCGGCGCCGGCGCCCGCAACTCCGTGGGCACGTCGGTGGCGGGCGGCATGCTCGCCTCGACGTTCCTCTCCATCTTCTTCATCCCGGTGCTCTACGTCGTGATCCGCACCCTGGCCCCGGGCAAGGTGCGCCATCACGGGCACGACGAAGCGGCGTCCCCGGCCGCCGAAGGACCCGCCCATGTCTGAGCGCCTCCGGACGGCGCTCGTGGCGCTCGTCGTCCTCCTGGCCGGCATCCCCGCGTGGGCGCAGACGGATCCCGCGCTCGACCGGGTCACCTTCAAGGAGGCGGTGCGGCGCGCGACCGAGCGCAACCCCACGGTCGCCGAGGCCGCGCAGGCCATCCTGCGCGCGGAGGCCCTGCTCGACGCGGCGAAGTCCGTGTTCCGCCCCCGGCTCTACGGCGACGTGAGCACGACCATCCTGGATGCCGCGCGCGGGTTTGGCGGCAACATCACCCAGCCGCGCACGCAGTACTCCTTCGCGGGAACCGTGACCTACCCGTTCCTGGCCGCCGAGGGCTGGGCGCGCAAGAATCAGGTGGCCGACCAGGTGGAGATCGCGCGGATCTCCGCCGAGGAGACGCGGCGCCAGGTGGCCCTCACCACCGGCCAGGCCTATCTGGCCGTCATCGCCGCCGAGCGGAACCGCGACATCGCCCTGCGCAACCGGGATACGGCCCGGGCCCTCGCCGACTATTCGCGGGCGCGCCTGGACGCCGGCCAGGGCAGCCGGCTCAACCACGTGCGCTCGTCCCAGGAGCTGGCCTCGGCGGAGGGGTTGATCCACGTGGCGGAGCTGGCCGTACAGCAGGCCCAGGAAGCCCTCGGGGTCGCGACCTTCTCCGAGACGCCGCTCGACGCCAGCGGCGACCCGGACATCGAGCCCGCCGTCCCGCCCTCGGAGGGCGACGCCTGGCTGATCCGCCGGCCCGATGTCCGCGTCTTCACCGCGCAGCTCCAAGCCGCCGACCGCGTCGTGCGCGACACCTGGAAGTCCTGGCTGCCGGAGGGCACGGCGTACTTCACGCCGCAATACGTCACCCCCGCCGGCTTCTTCGCCCCGGCCAAGACCTGGCAGGCGTTCTTCCAGCTCCAGATCCCGATCTTCGACGGCACCATCGGCGCCACCAAGCGCGTCCGCATCGCCGACCGCGAAACGGCGAAGGCGCGCCTGGACGCGGTCCGCCTGGAGGCGCGCTCCGAGGTCCGGCTGGCCCAGGAGTCCGTCGCGCGCAACCTGCAGATCGTGGCCGCGGGCCGGGAGGCGGCCGCGAACGCGCTCGAAGCGCTGCGCATCACCGAGATCGCCTACAAGGCGGGCGCGACCACCAACATCGAGGTCGTGCAGGCCCAGCAGACGGCGCGGAACTCCGAGCTGGCGGCGGCGCTGGCCGAAGACCGCTTGCGGCAGGCCCGTCTCGATCTTCTCGTCGCCCTCGGCCAATTCCCCTAGAGCGCGCGGCACCATGGAGGGAGGAGGTGCATCCATGGCCAACCCCTTCGTGCACGTCGAGCTCAACACCCAGGACCTCGACAAGGCCAAGAAGTTCTACGGCCAGCTCTTCGACTGGAAGCTGAAGGACGCCGAGATGGGCCCGACCGGGCGCTACACGATGATCGACCCCGGCCACGGCACCGGCGGCGGGATGCTGAAGCATCCCGACCCCGGCTCACCCTCGATGTGGCTGGCCTACGTGGACGTGGACGACGTGGCCGCGTACACGAAGAAAGCCGTCGCCCTGGGCGGCAAGGTCATGGTGGACGTGAAGGAGATCGAGGGCGCGGGCACGATGAGCATCATCGTCGACCCCACGGGCGCGATGCTCGCCCTCTGGAAGGGCAAGAAGGCCTGAGGCGCGGCGGCCGCCTCAGCGCGATCGCGGGCGGCGCCGGGCGCTGGCTTTGGCCGGGGCCTTCCCGCGGCCGCGCTTGTTCTTCACGCCCGCGTCCGGGTCGTCGTCTTCGTCTTTCGCCACCATCGCTTCCGCGCCCACCCAGCCCGCGGGCAGCTCCTCGCCCTGTGCTTCATAGAGAAACCGGGAGGGCGTGGACCGCGCCAACCGGCCGTGCTTCGCCCGCTCGAAGGCGAAGCTCATCGTCAGCGTCTTCATCGCGCGCGTGATGCCGACGTAAGCGAGACGCCGCTCCTCCTCGACCGCGCCCTCGGCCACCGCCCGCGCGTGCGGGAGCAGTCCCTCCTCCATCCCCACCAGGAACACGTGCGGGAACTCCAGGCCCTTGGCCGCGTGGAGGGTCATCAGCATCACCGCGTCCTTGCGGACCTCGGTCTGCTCGCCGGGGGCGTCGCCGCTGGTGAGCGCGATGTCCTCCAGGAAGCCGTGCAGCGACGGCTCGTAGGAGCGCCGCACGTGGTTCTCGGCGAAGCTGAGGACCTCGAGCACGCCCGCCCAGCGCGCCTCGCGCGTCATGGGATCCGTGTAGAGGCGTGTCACCTCGTCCCGGTAGGCGATCGTCTCCAGGAAGCGCTCGAGCCGGGCGACGAGCTGGGGACCGGCCTCGGACAGGCCGGAGCCGTCGATGGCCTCGCGCAGCTTCCGATACCCCTCGACGGCCTGGGGAGAGAGCCCGTCGATCTCCCCGGCGCGCTCGAAGGCCTCGCCGGCGGAGATGCCGTGTTCGGTCGCGAAGGCGAGGGCGCGATCGAGGCTCGCCTTGCCGACGCCGCGCGCGGGCGTGTTGACGATGCGCAGGAGCGACGTCTCGTCGCGCGGGTTCACGGCCAGCTTCAGGTAGGCCACGATGTCGCGCACTTCCTTGCGGTCGAAGAAGGACATGCCGCCGGACACCACGTAGGGGAGCCCGTTCGCGCGCAGCTCGCCCTCGAAGGGCCGGAACTGGACCTGGGTGCGGCACAGGATCGCGAAGTCCTGCGGCTTCGCCTCCTCCAGCCGGAGGAGGTTGCGCATCTCGCGCACGACGAAGAGCGCCTCCGCCGTCTCGTCGGCCAGGCGCGTGAAGCGCACGGGCTCGCCGTGCCCGCGCGCCGACTCCAGCGCCTTCTCGTGGCGGGCCGCGTTCTTGCGGATGACCGCGTTGGCCGCGTCCAGGATCGGCCGCGTCGAGCGGTAGTTGGTCTGGAGGCGGACGACCTTGGCCCCCTCGAAATCGCGATGGAAGCCGAGGATCTTCTGGATGTCGGCGCCGCGCCAGCCGTAGATGGACTGGTCGTCGTCGCCCACCACGCAGACGTTGCGATGCACGCCGCCGATCTGCTTCACGATCTCGTATTGCGGGTGGTTCGTGTCCTGGTACTCGTCGACCAGGATGTACCGGTACTTCTGCCGGTAGTGGGCACGCACCGCGTCGTGCTCGCGCAGCAGGCGGACCGTCTCCAGCAGGAGGTCGTCGAAGTCGAGCGAGCGCGTGCGGGCCAGGAACTCGCGGTAGCGCTGCCAGACGGAGCCCACGAGCTGGTCGCGGCCTCCGTTGCCCGCGGCCAGGAAGCCCTCCGGCGTCTCCATGCGGTTCTTGGCCAGCGACATCCGCGCCATCAGGGCGGAGGGGTGCATGGTCGTCTCGTGCACGCGCAGCTCGCGCATGGCGGACTTGACCGCGCTGAGCTGGTCGGAGGCGTCGCAGATCGTGAACTTCCTGGGCAGGCCCAGCGCCTGGCCGTGGTCCCGCAGCACCTTCGCGCAGAAGGCGTGGAACGTCCCCGCCGTGATCCCCTTCGCCTGCGGGCCGGCCAGCTGGCTCACCCGCTCGCGCATCTCGCCCGCGGCCTTGTTGGTGAAGGTGACGGCGAGGATGCGGGCCGCCTCGACGCCGCGGGAAAGGAGATACGCGATGCGCGTCGTGATCACGCGCGTCTTGCCCGTGCCCGCGCCGGCCAGGACGAGGAGCGGTCCCTCGGTGGTGGAGACCGCCTCCCGCTGGGCGGGGTTCAGCGACGCCAGGAGGGCGGCGTTGCCCTCGCGCGCGCGGTCCGGGGCCGCAGGGAATGCTCGAGGGGAGGGTGCCAAGGGAAGACGATGTTTATATCACGGTCACCAGGCCGGCCGCAGTCCCAGCGCTTCGGCGTAGCGGGCGAGGGCGACGCGCGCGGCCTGCCGGTCGCGTCGTGCCACCGCCGCCCCCGCGTTTTCGTAATGCGCCGACACCACGCGCAGCGCGCCTTGCTTGCGATCGGCCTTGAGGTCGAGCCGCCCCACCAGGTGCTCGCCGGCCAGTACGGGGAGGCAGTAGTAGCCGTAGACGCGCTGGGGCGCGGGCTTGAAGATCTCGAGCAGCGCATCGAAGCCGAAGAGGCGCGCCACCCGCGCCCGATCCCAGAGCACGGGATCGAAGGGTGAGAGCAGCACGCCCGTCTCCGCGCGCGGCCGCGCGCGCTCCAGCCGCGCCGCCAGCTCCTGGTCCGCGGGGCGTATCCACCCCGTCGTGGGCGACCCTTCGCGGCCTTCCAGCGCGCAAGCGGCGACCTGCCCCTTCTCCTGCAGCTGCCGCAGCGTCGCCACCAGCTCCGCCTTGCGATTCCGGAGGCGCCAGGTCGAAGCCAGCGTACCCGTGGTCGCCCACCCATGGCCGTCGAGGGCGGCGAGCAGGAGCACCTCCAATCCCTCCGCGGCGGGCAGGGGACGCCGGCGCAGGTCTTCCGGGATCACCCGCTCGGCGAGATCGTAGGTCCGCTGGAAGTTGCGGCGCTCCCGGATGGCCAGCTCGCCGCTCGACCACAACGACGAAGCGACCCGCTTCATCACGCCGAGGTCCCACCATCCCTTGCCGGTGCGCCCCTCCCCTTCCATGTCCGCGGACCGGAGAGGTCCTTCGTCACGAATACGGCGGCGGAGATCGCGCGCGACCTTCGGATGCGCGCGGACGAGGTCGCCCCACCAGGGATGGCTGCGGAACTCCCGGCGCCGGAACTCGAACGCGGGATAGAGGGACAGGGGGATCCAGCTCGCCTCGTGGCCCCAATACTCGAAGATCGGAGCTCCCGGCCGCAGAAGCTCCTCCCCTACGGTCGCGTCCAGCCCCTCGAGACGGGAGAGCAGCACGATCGTATGGCTGCGCGCGCCGGCGACGGAGACGGTGTCGAGCTGGAGGTAGCCGAAGCGCCGGATCACCGCGTGCGCGGCGGCGAAGGCCGACGGACCGCGGCCCCGGGCGCGGCGGGGCAGGCCGGTCGGGTCGGGAGCGAGGAGGCCCGCGCGGGCCAGGGCCAGGCGGCGGGCCGCGCGGGTGCTCAGCGATTCCACGTCTCGAAGCCTACCCGATACGTGACGCCGACCACTGCGTGAGTAGCCTCACACGCGGGAAAACCGCCGCGGCATAACTTGTGGACCGCCGTTCCCGAACCACGTGCCGATCGAACGTACGGGCCACCCCGGCGTCTCGAGGCGGCTCGCCCTCCAGTCCCTCACGCGGTCCTCGAGGACGGTCCTGCCGCCGCTCCTGGCTTCACGCGAATGAGCACCCCGAAGGAGAGCCGCATGCGCCGCGCGATCGTCCCCCTGGTCACCGTATTGTTGCTGGCGGCCGCCGTCGTCGTGATGCCGTGGGTCGGCGCGCAAACGCCGGCCACCATCACCGTCGACGTCGCGGCCGGCCGGCGGCCGATCGACCCGCGCATCTACGGCGTGAATTTCGCGAGCCGGCTCCAGCTCGAGGCGCTGAACGTGCCTCTCAACCGCTGGGGGGGCAACTCGACCACACGGTACAACTGGCAGGTCAACGCCGACAACCGCGCGAACGACTGGTACTACCAGAGCATCGCCTCCGGGAGCGCGACTCCGGCCGGAAGCATGGACTCGTTCGTCACCGACACCAAGGGCGGCGGAGCGGAGCCCATGCTCACGATCCCGACGATCGGCTGGGCCGCGAAGCTCGGCCCGGGGCGGAGCAAGCTCGCCAGCTATTCCATCGCCAAATACGGGGCGCAGACCGGAAACGACTGGCAGTGGTACCCGGACGCCGGAAACGGCATCCGGGCCTCCGACGGGACGGCGATCACCACCAACGATCCGAATGACGCCAGCGTCCCCGTCGATTCCACCTTCCAGAAAGGACTGGTCCAGCACATGGTCGGGCGCTGGGGCGCCGCCGGGGCGGGCGGTGTGCGGTACTACATCCTCGACAACGAGCCGAGCCTCTGGTCCTCCACCCACCGCGACGTGCACGACGCGGGCCCGACCATGGACGAGGTCCGCGACTACGTCCTCGATTACGCGGCCCGGATCAAGGAGGCGGATCCGGCCGCCGTGATCGTCGGCCCGGAGGAATGGGGATGGTCCGGCTACTTCTTCAGCGGCCATGACCAGCAGTATGGGTCGCAACACGGCTGGAGCTTCCTTCCGGATCGCGCGAACCACGGCAATGCGGACTACCTGCCCTGGCTCCTGGACCAGCTCCGCCAGCACCACCAGACGACCGGCCAGAAGCTGCTCGACGTCTTCACCGTGCACTATTACCCGCAGGGCGGCGAATACGCGGGTGGCACGGACAGCGCGACCCAGCTCCGCCGGAACCGGTCCACGCGATCGCTCTGGGATCCCAGCTACACCGACGAGACCTGGATCGCCGACAAGGTCCGTCTGATCCCGAGGCTGCGCGAGTGGGTGAACGGACACTACCTCCCGGGTACTCCCATCGGCATCACCGAATACAGCTGGGGCGCCGACGATTCCATCGGCGGCGCTACCGCCCAGGCCGACGTGCTCGGGATCTTCGGACGCGAGGGGCTGGACCTGGCCACGCGCTGGGTCGTCCCGGATACGGCGACCCCCACGTTCAAGGCGTTCCAGATGTATCGCAACTACGACGGGAACCGCTCGACCTTCGGCGACGTGAGCGTCGCCGCCGCCGGCCCGAATCCCGACCAGACCGCCGTCTTCGCCGCCCAGCGGTCCGCGGACGGGGCGCTGACGGTGATGGTCGTGAACAAGATCCTCTCCGGAACGACGCCGCTCAGCTTCAACATCTCGAGCTTCCTGTCGGGCGGAGTCGCCAACGTCTATCGACTGACGTCGACGAACCAGATCAATCGCCTTCCCGATGTCACGCTTTCGGGAACGACCTTCTCGGCGAGCCTGCCCGCCCAGAGCGTGACCCTGTTCGTGCTGCCCGCGGCCACGGCGCCCTCCCTGGCCGTGAGCGACGCGTCCGTGACCGAGGGCGGCTCGGGGACCTCCAACGCCAACTTCACCGTGAGCCTGTCCGCGGCCAGCGCGATGACGGTGACGGCGGCCTACGCGACCCTTGCCGGCACCGCCACCGACGGGACCGACCTCGTGCCCGCGTCGGGCACGCTCACGTTCCTCCCCGGGGAGACGAGCAAGACCGTGCCCGTCGCGGTCAAGGGCGACACCGACGTCGAGCCGGACGAGAACTTCTACCTCGCCCTGTCCGCTCCCACCAACGCCCTGCTCGGCGACGGCCAGGGCACGGGCACCATCAAGAACGACGACGTGACGACGCTCGCGACCGGCACCGAGTACTCCGTCTCCCCCACCGGCAGCGACGCGAACCCCTGCACGGCGGTGGCCCCCTGCCGTCAGATCCGGCGCGCCCTCACGCTGGTGGCCGCGGGCGATACCATCCTGGTGGCGGACGGCTCCTACCTGGGCTTCGACGTGGACGACGTGCACGGCGCTCCGGGCGCGCCCATCACCATCAAGGCGCGCGGCAACGCGGCCGTGGTCGTTCCCACCACGGACCGCAGCGACAACCGCGACACCATCTTCATCACGTTCTCCTCCTACATCGTGGTCGACGGCCTGCGTTCCTCCGGCGCCAACCGGGCCGCCGTGCGCGTGGACCAGAGCCCCAACGTCGTGGTGCGGAACGGCGTCTTCGGCAACAACGGCACCTGGGGCATCTTCACCGACTTCGCGGACGACCTCCTGCTGGAGAACAACGAGTGCTTCGGCAGCGTGGCCGAACACGGGATCTACGTCTCCAACAGCGGAGACCGGCCCGTGCTGCGCCGCAACCGCGTCCACGACAACAACGCGTCGGGCATCCAGCTCAACGCGGACCTCAGCGCGGGCGGGGACG
>Ga0075425_100000561_pt1 | contig 34871 bp, 26 predicted proteins | sample SoiMethybrSBSTD4_FD_75300 | JGI IMG/M metagenome (GOLD analysis project Ga0075425, IMG submission 75300) | Bulk soil microbial communities from a Populus tree surrounding site in Tennessee, USA - Soil MetaG P. TD hybrid SBSTD4 | ecosystem: Environmental > Terrestrial > Soil > Tree plantation... | reverse complement strand
GGAAAAACGGGAGATCGAGAAGGATTCTTTTCAGCTCAGTGTAGAATGCATGGATCCTAACGCTAACTTTTTTGGCTTTTTTGGTCTATCTAGAAACCAGGATTAGCAGAAGCGACCTCTCCAGCATGTCTCATATAAAAAGCGCTGAATCTATCCTTTAAGGCTATAGAAGGGCGACCTCCTATTGAATTTGTGTTATCGGTGGAATGGACAGTATGCAGAATACGGAGGCAGTCTGCAATCGCCGAACCGCTTCCCGCTTTCCGCTGAAGAGGATCACATAATTGAGATTCAGGTGCAACGCAAACTGATAGAAGGGACACGTTTGGCAGTTGCCGAGGTGCGCAATAAAAAAATACGAAATGTACGTTGATTGTCAGTGAAGCCAAAACCATCACAAAACAACGTCGGACTTGGTAATCCACTATCTCCACGACCAGTTTTTCTTGCCGGCCCGACGGGAGCAGGAAAATCAGCGCTTGCTGTAGAATTAGCACACAAGATCCAGGGTGAAATTGTTGGGGCGGATGCCTTTCAGGTCTACTCTGGATTGTCCATCTTGACTGCCCAGCCGGATCCAAAACTACTAGAACAGGCTCCTCACCACCTGATAGGTCACATATCTGCTAAGGAAGACTATCATGCCTGGCGTTATCAGTCAGAAGCGTGTGAGGAGATCACAAATATTCTTCAGCGTGGCAAAATACCAATAGTGGTAGGAGGAACCGGGTTGTACTTTCGGGCTTTGATCCAAGGTTTAGATCCTCTTCCAGAGAGCAATCTAAGCCTACGGAGTGAGCTAGAGAAGTTGTCCCTTGAGATGTTATTGGAACGCCTTGACAAGGTAGATCCACATGCAATCGAAAAAGTCGACGTACGCAACAAAAGGCGAGTTCTTCGAGCAGTTGAAATTTGTGAGCTTTCTGGCAAGCCTTTGGGGGTTTTTCGCACCAATAGCCGACAGGTTATTTCCACTCAGGCTTTTGTGCTTGTACGTACACGGGAAGAGTTGTACAGACGTATCGCGGCTCGTGTGCACTATATGTGGGAACGGGGCGTGGTCCGGGAGGTAGAAGGAATGCGCGGTCGGATAGGGAGGACGGCCTCGCAGGCAATCGGGTTACGTGAAATTGTTGCATGGATTGAAGGAGAATCGAGTGAGGCGCAATGTCGAAGTGCAATTTGCACAACGACATATCAGTATGCAAAAAGGCAATTAGCATGGTTTAAGAATCGGACTACCTTTGCTCCACTATGTCTCTCTCAGGAGAGTGGCATGCATGCTGCGGTAGAGAAGATTGTTGCAGAGGTTGGAAGGATCTTTTGAGCCTAGACCAGGGACTCTTTCATGATAGAACAAAGGGTTTGAATCCTAGGATACGGTAGTTTTCCGTTGAAAGGCGGGCCGTAGTAGGATTATCAGTAGGTAGTAAAATTAGCCTAGCCGGTGCCGTATAGCTCACTTTCCCATCCCTGTCGAGAGAGGGCTCTGTTGGTGGGGTCGGTTGGGTGCGGGGAGGTTACGTTGTGGGACATTAGGGAATCGTTAGAAGAGCTTTGTCAGTTGGCATCTAGTGCAGGCGCGCAGGTTGTGGAAACCTGTGTGCAGCGATTAGAGAGACCGACCGCCCCATTTTACATAGGGAGAGGAAAGGCCAAAGAAATTGCCCAGCGATGTAGTGAAAGGCGAGTTACTTCTGTCATTTTTGACGATGAACTTTCTCCAGCTCAGGGGAGAAATCTGGAGCATATTACCAATTGTAAAGTTCTAGATCGCACACAGCTTATCCTAGACATTTTTGCCCAACGAGCGCGCACCCGCGAGGGATGTTTTCAAATTGAACTTGCGCAATTACAGTACCTCCTTCCCAGGCTAACACGCATGTGGTCTCACCTTTCTAGGCAAACTGGAGGCATCGGCACACGGGGGCCAGGAGAGACACAACTGGAGGTTGACCGCCGACGTGTTCAGGAACGTATCTCTAAGCTGGAGAAGGAGCTCGCTGCTGTACGCAAGAACCGTTCCATTCAGCGAAAGGGAAGATCGAAGAAAAATTGGCCCGTTGCAGCACTCATCGGATACACAAACGCCGGCAAATCCTCCTTATTTAATCGGCTTACTAGATCCGAGGTTGTTACTGGAAACAAACCCTTCGCTACGTTAGATCCAACTACACGTCAGGTTCTCCTTCCAAGCCGACAGAAGGTTTTGCTGATAGACACTGTAGGCTTTATTCGTAAACTCCCTCATACATTGATTGATGCCTTCAAAGCTACGCTGGAGGAGACACGACTGGCAGACCTCCTGATTCATGTAGTGGATCTCAGCCATCCAAGGCACTACGAACAGATGATAGCAGTCAATTCGATCCTCAAAGAGCTAGAAGTAGCTGGAAAGCAAATCATCCTCGTTTTTAACAAGATTGATTGTGTACGCAACCCGGACCTTATCCAGATGCAGCTAAGGCGCTATCCAGGTAGCGTAGCAGTCTCAGCCTACACTGGTATAGGGATTGACGCCTTTTTCCAGCAGTTGGAGATGGACTTGAGCACCTGGCGCTTGAAAGTAGAATATCACATTCCTCTTACTGAATCGGCCCTCCTTGCTGAACTCCACCAGGTTGGATATGTAAGTTCTGCCTGCTATAAAGACGGGTTTGTTTTGGTGACCGCTTATATTTCACCAGCGCTGAGGCAACGACTCATATCTTTCGAAGTTACCTCTCAACAGAGAATAGCGGAAGGATCTTGCCCGTAGGCATTCCTATGTTTTTCTTTCCTCCAGTCGCAGGCAGCTCGAGTTATTGCCTTCGTCCCGTATAAGTATATGAGTATGGGTAGAAGAAGTGTAAGGGGAGTAGGAAAGTCGGATTCATTAAAAATGAAAACATTTTGCTTGCTACAGAATTCTGCCTAGGATTATCCTGTCCAGAGTTCAGATGGCTATGCCTAAAGAAGACAGATCTTGTGTGGGAGTGAAAGGGGCTGTGGCTTCGGTGGAGCAGTCTGGAGCCTCCGATGCCGCCGCTCTGCCTATCACTCCAGAGCCTGGCCTCTCTGGAGACACCGCAGCAAAGGAGAAGGTGCGGTTCCTCCGCCGCCAGCGTGGGCGCCTTTTAGTCCTGAAGGATACCCTCCTGGATTCTATGCGCGGGGTCGGGAGGGATAGTTTGCGATCCCGTGCGGAAGGCAGCGAAGCCTCTGCATTCGGGATGCACCAGGCAGATGCCGGTAGCGATGCCTATGACCGTGATTTTTCCCTAAGTCTACTTTCCCAGGAGCAAGATTCTCTTTATGAAATTGACCAAGCGCTTAGGCGCATAGAGAATGGCACTTACGGTCTCTGCGAAATGTGTGGGAAGGCGATCCCCCAGGTTCGTCTAGAGGCACTTCCTTTTGCTCGCTATACGATTGAATGTCAGGCCGAACTCGAGAGACGCGGTCGACTACAGCGGATGCGTCAGCCTGTTTCTTCTCTGTTCGGACTAGTTGATGAGGAGGCTAGCGAAGGGGAAGAGGAGGATTCTGCCGATAATAAGGAGTAAGAGCGAAAGGTGTTCCCGTGGTCCAAGAAATTGTTACACTAGAATGTACCGAGGCCGCAGCTGATGGAAGGCCTGTGTCGCGGTACGTAACCACTAGAAATAAGAAAAGCCCTCGCACTCAGGCCAGACTTGAAAAGAAGAAATACAACCCCTTCCTTAGGCGGCATACCATTCATCGCGAGATCAGGTGAGCTTCATGCAACCCAGAAATACTAAACGGCGTTCCAATTTCAGAAGAGCGAACCGCTCGATGCCGCGGAGGAGGATTGATATTGCTGCCGGTGCTATCGATTATAAGAATCCAGACCTTCTTAAGCGTTTCGTCACAGAAAGCGGGAAGATTCTTCCACGTCGTACGACCGGAATGCCTGCCCATTTGCATCGTAAGATCACTCGCCAGATTAAACGTGCCCGCGCGGTTTTGTTAATGAAGTAATCTCCGGGGGGTTCGTCATCCTTTTATATTGATTTGTCCCTCCCTTTTTTAGATGGGCTTCTTGGTAAGGGGTTTACGTTTAAGCCAGAGAGGAGGGAGGGTTTTCGTGTGGAGTGCTCTTTGTCCTGGAAGGAAAGTACTTTTTATGGCGGAGGGTTCTATTGGCCCATCTATTGTATATCTAGGCCCGGTGGGAACTTTTTCCCACTTGGTGGCATTACGCCGTTTTGGAAAAAACACCAAATTGGTTGCAAAACCGAATATCGCTGCTGTCTTCGACTTTCTAGCAAACCATCCGGAGGCTTGCGCAGTGGTTCCGATCGAAAACTCTTCTGGAGGAGCAATTTACGATACGGTGGATATGCTGCTGGCTAAGGTTGGGGCTTTCCATATTTTGGAAGATTTATCTCTGGACGTACAGCTCGCACTTCTTGGGCACAATGGGGAGAGGGTACGCTGTATATATTCGCATTTTGTTCCTATTCGGCATTATAGGAAGTGGTTAGCCACCAACTTCCCAAACGCCCGCGTCGTCTCCGTTGAAAGTACGGCCCTTGCAGCAGCTAAAGCGAGTACTTCACGTGATGCAGCAGCGCTCGCTGCACCTGACGCAGCACTTCTCTACCACTTGGATATCCTTCAATTTCCTATCCAACAGGAAGGGATAAATGTAACTAGATTTTTTGTCATAGGTCGTCCAGGAAAATGGGGGTTTCTTGCTACATCAAGGCGGTGGAAGACCTCGTCGACATTTCAGCTGAAAAATGTCTGTGGCAGTTTGTACTTCTTCCTGGGACCGTTTTCGCGGCGTGCTGTTAACCTATGCATGATTATTTCCCACCCACTGGTTGGAAAACCAGAGAGTTACGCTTTCCTCATAGAGGTAGACGGATCCGTAGCGGATCCCTCTGTAAAAGCGGCACTTGAGGAGGCCTCCCAGTGGTGTGAGAAATTCATCTTCTTAGGTTCCTATCCTAGCCGCCGCCGCTATAATTCTTTGCCTGGAGATTGCAATCCTTCCAGAAGACTGGGTTCTATCGGGTAGATTCAAGTATAACCCGAGGTCATGGCCATAACTCGTGGGATTATCGCTTGGTAAAGCTGAGACTCGAGAAGATCGCCGCCCACTCGGGGTTTGTGTCTGTTATTACACGGAACTCCTCCGACGTTGTGAGATAGATGTTAGGATGAAGTGAATATCCCTTCTTAAGGGAAGTGGAATTTTTTGTTCCAAAACCCTGTCTGAAGGGTTCCCACTAGGAGCCAGCCGTTCAGGACCACAATAAGGATGGCAAGAGTCCAAGAAAGCAAACTTAGGCCTAAGGTATTAACGAAGTAGCCCATCTTGTTTCGGTTGCCAGTGAAGAAGACTAAAGGGATGACTACAAAGCTTAATTGCAAGCTTAGAATAACTTGACTCAGGATCAGAAGGCGAGCGGTGGTATCTTCCCCAGCTATAATGGTGACAAATACAGCAGGAAGGATTGCTAGGAGTCGTGTAGTCAGGCGCCGTAGGCTGGGATGAATGCGTAGGTTAAGAAATCCTTCCATCACGATTTGACCTGCCAAGGTGCCTGTCAGCGTGGAGTTTTGTCCTGAAGCTAATAGGGCTAAAGCAAAGAGAAAGCTTGCAACTCCAGTACCTAATAACGGACTAAGAAGTTTATACGCATCCTGAATTTCAGCGACTTTGAAATATCCCCCTCTATAGAAGACAGCCGCAGAGACAATAAGTATAGCTGCATTGATGAAGAGCGCACACATGAGCGCAAATGTAGAATCCAGCGTAGCATAGAAAATGGCCTGCTTCCGTCCTTCTTTGGTAGGCTCAAAGTTGCGCGTTTGACAGATAGCTGAGTGTAAGTAGAGGTTGTGTGGCATTACTGTTGCACCTAGAATTCCAATTGCCGTGTAGAGCATGTTGGGATTTCTCAGAATCTCCATCGAAGGCAGACAGCTGCAAAACATCTGCTCTAGATCCGGGCGGCTCAGAATGATTTCAATGAGGAAGCTGCCTCCGACGACAAGAATAAGCGCCAGTACCAATATCTCAATAAGGCGGAATCCCTTATCTTGCAGGAAAAGAATGAACAAAACATCTACGACCGTAACACATGTGCCATACATCAAGGGGAGGCCAAAAAGAAGATTTAGGGCAATGGCAGATCCGATTACTTCGGCCAAGTCGCAGGCGGTGATAGCAATTTCACACGTGATCCATAGGACTACATTTACCCCTGGAGTAAAGTGGTCACGGCATGCTTGAGCTAGATCTCTTCCAGTAGCAATTCCTAGCTTCAATGCGAGGTACTGCAGAACGATCCCCGCAAAGCTGGCAAGGACAACCACGGGGAGAAGAGTATAGTTAAATTGTGCTCCACCGGCTAGGCTAGTTGCCCAATTACCCGGATCCATGTAACCCACTGCTACCAAATAACCTGGCCCGGAGAATGCCAAAAGCTTGCGACAAAATCCAAAAAACCCTCGTCCCTCTTGCGGTACATGGACGCTTCGGAAAACTTCCGGCAAAGAAGGAGTTCTTTGCCATCCTGATCTAGATGAATTGGTAGGTCGTAAGTCGCTCAATTGCTCAATTCCGAATAGAATGGGGACTAATGTCGTCTTTATCTTTATTTACTCTGAAGTGAGGGGCTAGCAAATGATGAGATTGTTTAGTTTCGCATCCAACAATTTGCCCAGGCACTAGACAAGTCCATCGTGCTAACAACACACAATAGCTATAGGATAAGGTGCGCACGTCAGCAACATTGTAAGGAATACAGGCAAGATGTTTGGAGATAGCCAATCTAATCACCCCCCCAGCGGTGATCGACCATTCAGTCTCTGTTGCAATCACAAGACAACGGGATTTCTCTCGGATGAGACAGCAGAGAGATCCCTGGTGTTACTCAGCAGGCCACTACTGCTTATCTCTTCTAGCTCTTAATGGCTATTATATGCTCTCAACTCGTGTGTTTAGTTTTTCCCTCCCACAAGGGAAGTTATATGTACAGCACATGTGGGTTTCATGTGTATCATAGCAAGTCGATTTGCTCTTTATGTTGTAAGATACTTCTACAAGGTGTGGAGGAAGCAGAAGCTTATCGGCTATGGAAGCCCTAGTAGGCCTCTGAGGGAATTCCGAGCAAATAGTAAAAGATACCTGCTGTCGGAAACACTCGGATAGATAGGCTATTCCATCTCCCGTGTGCAAGGCTTCTAGCTTTTTACTGGCAAGGGATAATTTACTCCTCCATTGGACCGCTGTTCACGCGTATGGACTTGCTCGTGCAAGAAATAACTTAGACTGTACCCGGTGTCAGGTGTTTCTAGAAACAAATGTACGCTGCTGTCAGGCCCTGGCCCGGGTTAGGAATAGTGATAGTGTACAAAATCGCACGTGAGTTTCCTAGCATCCATGCCATGCCTTGCTGGTGTTATGTCACACCATTCGGAACCTGCTGCTCTCTCATCTGTATGCCGATCCTAGTCGTACAAGGATGGTTTGACCTTAATCTTCCCCCATATACTTTGCTTGCATTCCAGCCACGCTACATCCTAGGATAGGTGACTTCGGATAGGAGCTAAAGTCTTGCGTCTCACTTGGCGCTGTCATCCACATTGTGTTGCATCTTAGAGTTACCTTGGCAAAAGCGTCCTCCTGGTGTGGAAGCTCCGTTCCCTCTTGGGCTCTATCGGTAAAACAAAGTTGATACCGGAAGTACTAACAAAGGGCGTCTTGGCTTCTTCCTAATGCTGAGATGGACCAATAAAATCTATGACTTACAAAGCAGTTGTTCCACAAGGAGGAGGGAAGATCACTATTTCTCAGGGAAAACTCGTTGTGCCTGACTGTCCTATTATTCCTTTTATTCGCGGAGATGGAAGTGGGCCAGATATATGGGCTGCTAGCAGGCGCGTGTTCGATGCAGCAGTGAAGAAAGCCTACAACGACAGCCGCAAGGTTGCCTGGTTAGAAGTCTTTGCCGGAAAAGCGGCTAGAGACAAATTTGGCGACTGGCTTCCCAAAGAGACAGTTACAGCGTTTCAAGAATATCTTGTCGGTATTAAGGGACCGCTTTCTACACCCACAGGGGAAGGCATTTCTTCACTTAATGTCGCTCTTCGTCAAATGTTGGACCTCTACGTTTGTCTACGTCCCGTTCGACATTTTTCCAAAGTTCCTTCTCCAGTTAAGTGTCCAGAAAAAGTAGATGCAGTCATTTTCCGTGAAAATACGGAAGACATTTATGCAGGTATTGAATTCGGAGCTGGTACTGCTGCAGCTAACTCTGTATGTAGGTTTTTGGAATCTGAGTTCCCCGCTTTTTTTGAAAAGATTCGCTTTGGATCCAAGAACCGAGGGTTGGAGTGGGCGAGGGTTGCAAAGTTGCCCCTTGGTCTTTACGAGGAGGTAGAAGTGGGTATTGGTATAAAACCGGTTAGTCGAGCGGGTACTGAGCGCCTTGCACGCGCTGCCATTCAATATGCTGTTGACCAGAGTCGTCGTAGTGTCACCCTCATTCATAAGGGAAACATAATGAAGTATACAGAGGGTGCTTTTCGGAAGTGGGCGTATGATCTAGCTAAGCGGGAATTTGGGGCCGTAGGGATAGAGGGGAGTTCTTGGTGTCGGTTACCTAATGGACTCGTAGTTAAGGATGTCATTGCTGATATTGCCCTGCAGCAAGTGCTTACACGTCCGGAAGAATTTGACGTCATTGCCACCCTAAATCTAAATGGGGATTATCTTTCGGATGCACTGGCTGCACAGGTAGGTGGCATTGGCATTGCACCGGGTGGCAACATTAACTATATGACAGGCCATGCAATTTTTGAAGCAACTCACGGTACCTCCCCTAGGTATGCAAACTTAGATCGGGTCAATCCTGGGTCTGTTATCCTTTCCGGTGAAATGATGTTCCGCTACTTGGGATGGCACGAGGTTGCTGACACTCTAGTTAGGGGACTTAATGCTGCCATTAGCACCAAGCGAGTAACTTATGATCTTGCCCGTTTGATGGATGGTGCTTCTGAAGTCAGGTGCTCTGAGTTTGGAGACAATATCATTTCCCACTTGTAGTCACAGTCGAAAAATTAACGCAGAGGCTCTCTATTCGATGAAAAACCTTGGTGGCCTTCTCCTCTCTTATCTTGTTGTCGGCGCCGCTATCGCTGAGGAAGTTCCCACCATCACCATTCACAAAGGTGGTCGCGTTCCCTTGGCAATATCGCAGATTATAGGTGTTGATGGCGCCGCCATTACCCACATTCTAAGAAACGATCTAGAACTCAGTGGATGGTTTACTTTTCTTGGGAAAGAAAAAGCATTGTACACCGTATCCGGTGGAATGTCTGGAGGATCTTTAGTAGGTCGGCTGACAGACATCTCTGATAAGTGCGTCTTATCTAAGAACTATAGGAATAATTTCCGAATGATGGCCCATCTCTTCGCAGATGACATCGTACAGGTCTTGACGGGTAAAATAGGAATGGCGTCCAAGCGTGTGGCATTTGTTTCTGCGAGAACTGGTAAAAAGGAAATCTACCTTTGTGACTACGATGGTGGTATGGTAGAACAGGTAACGCATGACCGTAACTTGAATGTCAGGCCTACCTTGAATTCCGGGGGGGATCGGCTGGCTTACACCGGTTACTTGAGTGGGTATGCGGATATTTACTTGGTAAATCTCCTCTCTGGCGCGCGCCGTCGGTTGGTAAGATTCCCTGGTACTAACTCGGGGGCGGCATTTTCTCCAGACGGCAGCCGTATTGCTTGTACAGTGAGTAGAGATGGAAGACCAGAAATCTATGTGGTAAACATGTTGGAGAAGAAAGTATCTCGAATCACTCATACTCGGCATGGAGTAGCATCCTCACCAACATGGTCTGCGGATGGCCACGAAATTATCTATGTGGGAGACGAGACTGGGGGCCCACAGCTATATCAAGTGGATGTAAATGGTAGAAGCGGGGCGTCTAGACGTGTTTGCACGGGCTTTAACTATTGTACAGAGCCAAATTGGTCTCCAGATGGGCGTAAGATAGCATTCAATGTTCGGTCTTATGGCAGTCTTGCCATAGCAGTAAAAGATCTAATAGCCGGGGATACTAGAGTACTAGTTCAGGGAGAGAACCCTACTTGGGGAGCAAATTCACGACACCTGATCTTTACGGATGGTAATTCTCTTATTCTGCTTGACTCTCAAACTGGCCGTACTACATCTGTTCTCAGGGGATGTGGGAAGATTTCTGAGCCCTATTGGGGACGGTGAGGGTAGCGTGGTTGTCACGCTCCCATAAATACATACAAGAAAGAGCGACTGATACCGTTCATGAGGAGATATATCCTTTCTTTTGTGCTTGCAGTAGCTGTCGTGGCAGGTTTTCCCGCCTGCCGTGTGAAAAGAGAGCGATATACCGGTATTGATGGGGACTTTATTAATGCTGTCCCTGTTAACACCGATCCATTGCCTGATCGCGTAGAAGGAGGAGGTTTCTTTGGGAGCAATGTCAGGCGAGGTCAGTATCAGCCTATCTATTTTTCCTTTGATAGCTTCGCTCTCAGCAGAGCGGAGCAAGATAAGGTAAGGGGTATTGCCGCTTCCATAAGGAGATTGCACAGCAAGATGCTCATTGTCGCGGGCTTTACAGATTCATGGGGTACTGAGGAATACAATCGGGCCTTAGGAGAGCGTCGAGCAAGTGCGGTGCGTCAGGCTTTAATTAATTTAGGAGTAGGGGCTGATCGTTTGCAAACTGTTAGTTTTGGTGAGGAGATGCCTGTAGATTCTAGGAATAATGGGGCTGCATGGGCTAAGAATCGGCGTGTAGAAATTGGGACGGTTTACTAAGGGTTTAATGGTGATTTTCAGGTGTGAGGAGCGCTTGGTTTTGTCCCATTACAGTTAGGATAGGACGTGGCAGTAGCTTGGAACGATTAGAATAAGGTGGGGGCAGTGTAATGGAACATTCTGGCAATTAGTTGCTGGAGTTAAAAGTTGTCATAAGCCTTTGCAAACTTACCGATACTTTGGCGTCAACGCATTTCCTGCGCGTGCTAAAGGCTGGAAGCCCAGGTTTGTTCTGGTAGCTGTTTGACTTTTGCGGTACGAAGAGGTTAGCTGATGGTCATGGAGCTCCAACTGGTAGATACCTCCAAACTCGCAGGACGCCTGGCCGAGTTATGGAGGTCTCTTTGATTTACTCACAATTTCACAATGCCTAGCGGAACTAGAGACTGAGATGGCATCTCAGTCTTTTTGGGAGGACCGCGCAAGGGCTGAAGGCATTGTTAGTAAGGCGTCTGAGTTGCGTTCTAAGCTAAGCCCCTTTCATGTACTTCAGAAGAAATTAGAGGAGCTGGAAACGCTTAAAAAGGTCGCTACCGAAGAGTCCTCTCAAGGGTTACGTGCTTCTGCGGTGGAGGAAGTAAATGCAGAGTATCAACGGTTTGTAAAAGAGCTTTCGCGTTTCGAACTAGTCCAGTTTCTTTCCGGAGAATTTGACAGAAACCCGGCATTTCTTACTATTCATGCAGGAGCTGGCGGGATGGAATCTTGTGATTGGGCACGGATGCTAATACGAATGTATACCCGTTGGATAGAACGTAGCTCCACTATGAAGTACGAAGAGGTAAGTTTTCAGGAAGCAGAGGGAGGAGTTAAGTATGCTACTCTACGAGTTTTCGGAGAGTATGCATACGGTTATCTTCGACAAGAGCGTGGAGTGCACCGTCTGGTGCGTATTTCCCCTTTTGATGCAAACAAACGTCGGCACACCTCTTTTGCCAGCGTCGACGTAGTACCTGAGGTTGAAGAGGTTCCCATCCATTTGGAAGAGCGTGATCTAAGAATTGATACTTACCGCAGCAGTGGCAAGGGAGGGCAGAATGTAAATAAGGTAGAAACTGCTGTAAGAATTACTCATCTTCCTACAGGTATCGTCGCGGCGTGCCAAAATGAACGTAGTCAGCTGAAAAACCGCCATACAGCCTTAAAATTACTTAAGGCTAAGCTCTACCAAGTTGGGGTAGACAAGAAACTGGCTGAAAGAAACTCTCAATCTAGAGAGAAGGGGACCATTGCTTGGGGGAATCAGATCCGTTCTTATATCTTTCAGCCATATCAGTTGGTAAAGGATCTAAGGACTGGAGTCCAAGCTACTAACGTCCATGAGGTCATGGATGGCGGCATTCAGTCTTTCATTGAGGGTCACTTGCTTCAGGGATTGATTTGCACAAGGAATCGGCCTGGACCCTAGAGATGGCAAGGCTGTAATGTTTCTTCTTTGTTATACCCAATAAGTTCCATTCTGCCCCTGAACCAAAGGGTTAAAACAAGCAGGTTTGATAACGGAAGCATAACGCAAGCCTAGAGACTGTCTTGGTTTTCTCTCAGGAATTTCTTTCTTGCATTCCTAGTCGAGAGCATCCACAGTCGCCCAAGTGCTGCCGTGGTAGTTAGTTTTCATGGGGGTGTAACCACTGTGGATTTTTGTAATCGGGGGCATGGCTATTCTTTTACTCCTGGAGGATGGAAGTGCGGTGGGCATGCCTTTTTCTTGGGATGTAGCGGACTTGCGGTACAGCCATAGTCCCCTGTGGGGGAGCGCGGCCGTGGTTGTCTGACGAGCCGTGGGGTTTTCCCTCCCTAAGAAGTTTCTATACTCCTGGCCAAACACCTTTCGGGGGGCCCCTGGAAGACCTGTCTCCGTGCAGCAGACAAAACCCCTGCGTGTGCTAGTGGCACTAGAACAATCTAACAACCATCCCGAACACAGCATCCGTGTCAAATGAGGATTTTTCAGTACACTGATAGCGATTTTAACAAGTGGCTTGGCACACTTAATCGTACTTTGCAGCCCACATGTAAGATGCGGTCTTGCGTACAAAAAATTATTCAAGATGTAAGAAAGCGTGGCGATCTAGCCCTCTTATACTACACAAAAAAATTTAGTGGAGGGGAGCTGGAGGAATCGCAATTGCGTGTGGACAAACAAGAGGTTTCCTCTGCAGTCGCTACCCTCCTTCCCTCCACAAGTCGTGCTATTTTAGCGGCACGTGCTAATCTTTTGAAATTTGCAAGGAGAACTCTGCGGAAAAATTGGTCCTCCAGAAATATGCAAGGGGCTATGATAGGGGAGCGTTTTGATCCTTTCGATCGTGTAGGTATTTATGTACCAGGCGGGACGGCACCTCTTGTATCTTCAGCAGTGATGACATGTACCCTGGCTATGGCCGCTGGCGTGCAAGAGATTGTGGTGGCTACTCCCGGTGGGGCAGATGGTTCAATTAGCTCATCCCTTTTGGCAGCACTTGCACTTTGCGGTGCTACTGAGATTTACCGTATAGGCGGAGTCCAGGCAATTGCCGCTTTAGCCTATGGGACAAAAACTGTTGCATCGGTACGAAAAGTTTTTGGTCCTGGTAATCCGTATGTGGTGGAGGCAAAACGGCAGGTCTTTGGCCGAACATCTGTGGACTTATTGCCTGGGCCAAGCGAAGTACTGGTAATTGCAGATGCTTCAGCTCGGCCAGACTGGATTGCTGCGGATCTTCTGGCGCAGTCCGAACATGGTTCAGAAAGCGTGGCCGTGCTGCTTACAGATTCCCCCCAGTTATTAAACAAGGTCTATAAGACTATTAAGGAACAAGTGAAGTTCTGCTCCCGTAAGACTCAATTGAGAGATTCTCTAAAAAATGCATGCCTCGTCCTTTGCAAAGGAATGGATCAGTGTGTTCAGGTAGCCAACAAGTTTTCCAGCGAGCACGTCTCTGTAGCAACCTGTAACCCTGAAGAAGTTGCTGGGCAATTGATGGCTGCTGGTGCAATTTTTCTTGGGGGTATCTCTCCCATAGCTGTTGGAGATTTTCTGGCAGGCTTAAGCCATGAATTACCCACCGGAGGGACAGGTAAATCTTTTTCAGGATTAACAGCTGATCAGTTCCAGAGACGTACCAGCATCTTTCGCTTTAACGAAGACTCCCTACGCAAGAGCCTACCATTTATTGATACCCTTTGCCAAGTTGAAGGCCTAGATGCGCATGCATATTCTGCCTTTGTGCGACTTCCTAGAAAGGGGTGAATGATTTGGCGTGCCCGGAAAAGGGATATAGATCTCTCTCGGCAAGGACTTATTCTGGGTATCCTCAATGTGACACCTGACTCCTTTTCGGATGGAGGACAATATATTGATGGAGAAGCTGCTGTTCACCACGGAATTAAGTTAATAGAGGAAGGGGCAGATATCATAGACATTGGCGGCGAATCCACCCGCCCTGGTGCCTTGCCTGTCTCCGCCGCTGTAGAACTAGCTCGTGTGTTGCCAGTTGTGCGAGCACTACGCCAGAAGAGCGATATTCCACTCTCCGTCGACACCTACAAGGCAGAGACGGCCTATTGCTGCTTGGAAGAAGGAGTAGACATCGTCAATGATATAACAGCTCTTCGTGGAGATCCAAAAATGCTTTCTGTGGTGGTAGAAACAAAGGCTGGCCTAGTGCTGATGCATATGCAAAACACCCCTCGCACTATGCAACAAAAGCCTCACTACATAAACGTAGCTACAGAAGTCCGGGATTTCCTTCTTCAAAGAACACGGATGGCAATATCCTTTGGAGTAGATCCTATGAGTATAGCGATCGATCCTGGAATTGGATTTGGAAAAACTTTTTCTCACAGCAAGGAGCTCCTTGCTGCTCTATCGAGTTTAACTGATGGAAAATATCCGGTACTTGTCGGAGTTTCTCGCAAGAGTTTTCTCTCGGTCACTTCTGGTGATCAGTCCATAGAAGGACGATTTTGGCCTGGGATAGCCTTAACAAGTTTTTGCAGGGAGCAAGGAGTCCGCCTGTTTCGAGTACACGAGCCTGCACCTCATCGTGAGGCTCTTAAAATGACGGAAGCCATCCTACTTCCGTAGGCTATTGATGTGTTCGATGCATAGCGCGCTCAGTTTTTTTGAGCAGTATTGGACTGCAGCAGTAGAGATTGGCATTCTGACTATTGTCCTTCATTATACCTGTCTCTACCTACGTGGAACACAGGGGGGGCGAATATTAATCCGATTAGTCCTAGTTTTCATAACACTTACCCTTCTTTCGCGATTTTTTAACCTTGCGGTTATTGAATGGCTACTGCGCAGCCTTTCTGGATTTCTTGCATTGGCACTAGTCATCATTTTTCAGCCGGAACTCAGGCGTGCTATTACGGAACTTGGCAACAACCACTTTCTTTTGACAACCTTCGAGAAGCATGAAGCGCTCGGAGAGCTAGCCGGTACCGTTATTGAGCTTTCAAGCAGGGGCTTTGGAGCTCTTCTTGTCATCGAGAGAAAGATTAGCCTCCGTCCAATTACTGAAACTGGTGTTGCTATTAACTGTGACTATTCCAAAGAGCTCATCCTCACCATGTTTCACCCTAAAACAGTTCTCCATGACGGAGCTGTGATTTTACACAAAGACCAAATTGTTGCTGCCGCATGTATCCTACCGCTGACACAACGTGAGGATCTTGATCGAAACCTTGGATTGCGACATCGTGCAGCTTTAGGACTGACAGAATCTACGGATAGCGTGGCAATTGTCGTCTCCGAGGAGACTGGGCACATTTCCATCTGTCACAATGGAGTCATTAGGCGCAACCTAGGTGCTGAAGAATTCCAGCAGCAATTAAACCAACTCTTGTTACTTTCGGAAACATGAGCGGCCTTATCCCAAACAACTGGTGGGCAAAATTGCTTTGTCTAATTCTTGCCAGTGCAATCTGGTACCTTGTACGGAAAAATGCAGTGAAGACTCCATTTCCCTCTGAATGGATACACCGTTCTGTAGCATATCTACCATGAGGAAAAGACTCTTTGGAACCGATGGTATTCGAGGAACCGCTAACATTGAACCCATTACAGCAGAAACTGCGCTTAGACTTGGTCGTGCTACAGCTTGCGTCTTTGGTGCTGGGGGAAATGGAAATCCTAATCCACCAAGAGAGAAGCGTACCATAGTCCTTGGGAGAGACACGCGTCTTTCTGGCTATATGCTAGAAAGTGCCATAACTGCCGGTATCACCTCCCTTGGTGTGGACGTTTTCCTCGTCGGTCTACTTCCCGCTCCTGGGATTGCCTACATCACGCGCTCTCTGCATGCTGACGCTGGTATGATCTTGAGCGCCTCCCACAATTCCTATGAGGATAACGGCATTAAATTCTTTCGTTACGACGGTTACAAGCTACCAAATTCAGTAGAAGCATCCATTGAAAAACTCGTCTTTCTCGAGACTAGTTCCTTCATTCCTCCTCCTGCTGCCAAAATTGGCCGCGTAGTGCACATTGACGATGCATTGACCAGCTATGTAAAATACGCCAAACGGAGCTTTCCTCGTGGTTACACTCTTAGAGGTCTACGCATTGCCCTTGATTGTGCTAACGGGGCTGCCTACAAATCTTCCCCTAATATTCTCCGAGAGCTAGGTGCAGATTTGCATGTATTGCATGATTCTCCCAATGGCGTGAACATCAACGAAGGGAGTGGGAGTACATTTCCACAAGCTATCCAAAAATTCGCTCTTAAGACTGGAGCGCACGTGGGAATTACCCATGATGGAGATGCTGACCGTGTTCTTTTTTGCGATGAAAAAGGAGATCTGCTGGACGGCGATGAAATTATGGCAATCGTGGCGATTGACTCCCTACGCAATCATCTTCTCGCAAAGAATACTCTTGCGGCTACGGTTATGAGTAACGCTGGTCTTGATGAGGCTATTACCCAGTGTGGAGGACATGTCATCCGAACTGATGTGGGAGATCGCCACCTGATTGAAGAGATGTTGCGTAATGGGCTCAACATTGGAGGAGAACAGAGCGGGCATTTAATTTTTAGAGATTATACCACCACTGGCGATGGTATCATAAGCGCTCTACAGGTTTTGCGCGTTATGATTGAATCTGGCAAGCCACTCAGTGAGCTTAAGAGTTGCTTGGTAAAATATCCCCAGGTACAGAGAAACCTCGCAGTGCGAAAGAAGCCCCCCATTAGTTCTCTCTCCAATGTGCAAAGCCTCATGGAGCATGCTCGGAATGTCCTTAAAGATAGGGGAAGAGTTCTCCTACGCTACTCTGGAACAGAATCAAAAATACGGCTACTTATCGAGGGACAGGACGAGCACCAGATCACCAAAATGGCAGAACGCATTATCGACGCCATCCTTACTGATATCGGGGCAGAAGATGGATGAAGTCGGACTCCTCTATTGATACAAGGGCCTGCCTAAATGGGCCCGGTGCAATCTACCACCTTCGGTGGAGAAGTACGGAGTTCTTCCATCCTGTCTTTTGTCAAGCCGTCGGAAAATAATTTCCCCTGACTTCATTAGGTCAAGCTTGTCGCGAGCGACCATCTCCAGATACGTTGGATCTGACCGTAAGAGGAAAACTTCCCGCTCCCGCTTTTTTTGTAAGAGAAGCGCAACCCGCAGTTCCTGTTTTTCTCTTTCCAGAATCTCTTTAAGCTCCCTTGTCCTATCCAGGACGGGGACAAAGAGAAGACCAAGCATAATAATTCCTCCTAAAATAACAGCGAAGGTGAGAAATCGATTAACTACATGCCATCGGTTCGCTCTGCGTTGACATCGTGTAGTGATCACTGTCACATGCTCGTTGGAATATCACCTGGCATGGTATTGCGATAGACAGCACTGTTTCCTAATTCTTCCTCAATACGGAGTAGCTGGTTATATTTCGCCACTCGATCAGTCCTAGAGAGAGATCCTGCTTTAATCTGGCCGGCATTTGTCGCCACAGCAATGTCTGCTATAGTAGTGTCCTCGGTCTCTCCGGAGCGATGACTGATGATCGGGACGTACTTGTTCCTGCGTGCTGCCTCAATCACATCAAAGGTTTCAGTGAGGGAGCCAATTTGGTTAATCTTGATCAAGATGGAGTTGCCAACCCTCTGTTGGATACCCTTACAGAGGAATTGCATATTGGTTACAAACAAGTCATCTCCAACTAATTGGATTTTTTCCCCGAGCATCTCAGTCAAGAGCTTCCAGCCCTCCCAGTCATTTTCTGCACAACCATCTTCAATAGAGAAGATTGGATAGTTAGAACAAAGTGTTTGATAGTAGGAAACCATCTCTTTAGCAGAGCGCTTGGAATTATCTGACTTTCTGAAAACATACTGTCCGGACTGAGCGTCGTAGAATTCGCTGGAAGCCGCGTCTAAGGCAATGTAGATATCCCTCCCAAAGCTATAACCCGCCTTCCCTACTGATTTAGCTATAATGTCCATAACGTCCTCAACTGAGGAAAGGTTGGGTGCAAAACCTCCCTCGTCGCCGACAGCTGTGGAGAGGGCTCTGGACTTGAGTTCATTCTTCAAGGCATGGAAAATCTCAGCCCCTGCGCGAACAGCTTCTGAAAAACTACCGAGCCCCCTAGGTACAATCATAAATTCCTGGAAATCAATCGGCGCATCTGAATGTGCTCCTCCGTTGAGGATATTCATCATAGGGACAGGAAGCACCTTTGCGTTGGAACCTCCAAGGTACCTATACAGGGGTATACCAACTTGCGAGGCTGCAGCCTTCGCCGTAGCGAGGGAGACCCCAAGGACTGCATTGGCACCAATCTTTTCCTTGTTAGGTGTCCCATCCACGGCGACCATGTGCCTGTCTACTTTTGCCTGATCTAGCGCGTCCATTCCGATAACTTCAGGTGCGAGAAGATCCATTACATTTCGGACCGCTTTTCGAACTCCTTTGCCGAGATAACGCTTCTTTTCCCCGTCTCTCAGCTCCAAAGCTTCATACTCGCCAACACTTATACCGCTTGGCACCGCAGCACGCCCTATAGCACCTCCTGCCAACTTAACATCTACTTCCACTGTTGGATGTCCCCTAGAATCCATAATTTCCCGTGCCATTAATGCAGAAATTTGAGTCGAAATCATAAAACGGAAAGACAATAGGAAGAAGCTGTTATGTAAGGGAGTTTGCTAGTGTTTTTGAAGCTTAAGAAAGTAGTTCAAAGTTTTCAAAGGGATGGATGGCATCGATACGCCATTTTTGGAGTTGCCCATCGCTGTTCTGTAGCTCGACGAGCTCTCCCACACGTTTTCCAAGGAGGACGCGTCCCATGGCTGCCTGATAGGAGATGATGTTCCTAGATGGCAGGCCATCCCACGCCCCCAAGATGCTATACGTCTCAGTATTGCCAGAAAGAACTTCTGTTAAGTTGATCACAGTGCCGATGGAGACTTTAGATGTATCAGGAGATTCAAAGTTTGTTCCACGTGCATTAGCGAGCATAAGCTCTAATTCGGCCTTCCTTCTGATTAAAGTGGAGTGGTGCTCCTTAGCAGACTTAAACTCAAGATTTTCTCTGAGGTCGCCGTGAGATCTGGCAAGAGCAATATCCTTTACACTCTGCGTGATCTGCCGACCAACTAAGTCGTCATACTCCGCCTTGCGTCGCTCGAGGCTGATCCACGAAACAGTAAATATTTCCTGGGAAATCCCTACCTTTTCATAAGCCATCATGTTTTGCATCTCGGGATGGATCTTGATGATGCGAGCTAGTAGGGAACGACGATTTATATCATCGAAAATAGGACTGAGAAGCAGACGGCGTATGATATCGCGAACAGTCTGCCGACTTGCGTCGGATAGTAGATCCTGAAACAACGCTCTATCCTCTAGAAGAAGATCGTGAAGCCTAGAGCGTCTTCCATCATCGAGTCGATTATGCTCTAGGATAATTAACACGTTGACGAGAAGATCTGCATTAAATAGATGCTGGAGGAAGCAACCTCCTCGTTTTCTACAGATCCAGTAAAGGATTTCTTGGGAGACGGAACGGTCCATTATGGAAACGAACACGGCTTTTTGAAACTCGTGAAGTGCGTTTCTGCGCTCAAAAAGACGTGCAACACCAACTACTGTACGCCAGCCGACTCTTTGGACTAAACTGAGTACTTTCTCTTTCCAACTCTCACCAAACACTTCTGGAAGGACATCAAGAACTCGATGGTGCTTAACAGAAGGGAGGGCAGAAAAAATAACCGGAAACCGGGCTTCTTCCGCCCGAAGAATATCTGCTACGGTAACCGAGGGAGTCCCGAGCCGTAAGTCCTTGTACCTAGAACAAATTGCTTCCCGTGCAAGTAGTAGCTCCAAAGCCTGCACGGGCCATAGTTTACGGCACCTAGCAGCTATCTCTTCGATCCGCAGGGCCACTCTTCTTAGCGGCTCTCCTTTCTCTTGAGAAAAGTCGTCAAGCGATTTTAGGATCTGGTCAACAGTTGCAACGTGATCCTTAAGGTGCCGTGCCGCCTGAAATTTGGCAAGGAGACCCTCATGGTTGGAGAGAGGCATCTGGCGAAACTCGATAGGCTCAGTTCCCTTGGAAGGAAGGTGGAAGCGCCGGTCCGACTTGAGTTTTTTTCTAAGGATGTCCCACCATTCCTTAAAGCTAGTAGTGTCAAACACTTTTGGGACAAGAGTAGAGGAGAGATGATTAAGCGTAACCTTCCCCCCATGATCTTGCAGAAAACTGCGCATGAATTCCACAGGAAGAGACTCTGCTTTTGAGCGTACGGCCGTCGCGTCTAAAAAAACACGTACCCGCCAGTCACTGGAATGAAGTAACTGTAGGGTCTGTGTAGCGTACTGCATCTGCATAGAGTGTCCCCTCTTACTCTCAAAATCGACCACAACGTGACCCGTAGCCAGTCGCCATTCTGCGATTCTGCCTGTTCCCCAACTTTTATGAAAGCAGTACACGCCTGGGGCTAAAGGCTTTAGAGACTCTGCAACGGCAGGGCTGATGAAGCTCTTTGTCTCAATCACTTGCTGTAATTCCAACGCCATGTTTTCTCTCCCCAGTTACTATTGTTACGGAGAAACTACTAGGGGAATCCCCCTCCGCGTTCTACCAACCTCCCATACCATGCTAAATAACGAACCGTGTCCGCTTTTGGTAATTGATGAAACCAAAACCCGTAGTCCGATCCGGAGGCTAGGGCTAGAGAACGCTGTAGGCGCTACCCTTCCTGGAGGCGACGGGAATTGAACCCGTGTCCTGAAAGCCGATCGCCTTACCATCTCTACATGCTTTTGTGGCCTTCCTATCGTCAGAGGGTCGCTGAAGGCCACTTCCTTTTGCTTGCCTCTCGTAGTGTCTGTACTTAATTCGCCATCTGTGCGGACACACTTCACATCAGGCTAACCCGCTGTCGTCGCCTTTCTTCTCTAGCAGGTTTCAAGAGAAAGACGCTACGGCCCTTATACTAGCCGAGCAGTGCAACCGCAGGCCCTCCTGCAGCTGTCACCGATTGATTCCTGTAGTTAGCAGTTATCTTCTTTTTGACCCGATTATTATTTACGAGGCCAACGAGTCATCCTCGGCATGCAGGCACAGCTCCAACCTCCAGTCGAAACCAATTTTCGCCCCCTAAAGGATCATGGGCGCATGGTAATCAACATCTCCTCGCTTAAGCAAGCTTAAAATTGTTCTGCTTCTAGTAGTTTTATCCATAACACTCTCTCAAGCTCACCGAGCATACTTTCTGTGCAGGCACAAATGTCTCAGTAAATGTAAAGTAGAGGGCAGTGGATCTATGCATGCGTGCAACCGCCTTAGCTTCAAGTAATTCCGTGGTATTCAAAAGCCCCAGAAATCGCCTACAAAATGGGCTCTCTTCCAAAAAGGGGAAGAGAGACGCGAATAGCCAACCTCCTCTTTTGACAAGTCATGTTCATACATCAGCGGAACCATACGTGCACAGGCAGGGCTATAGCAACTACGGGGTTTTCTTCATTAAGCGGGTTTTTTTCTTCATTCACTAAGTTAATCTGGGTTATATGATGAGACGATCGGGGAGGGTTAGATCGCTTTCCAAGAGTATCTCGCCTAGTTCAGCAGACGGGGCCCCTATTATAATTGGCTTGCTGGCTGGGCGTAAGTTGTGTCACTGTCGCCGGCCTGGGGACTTTGCTTGCCCGCCCCATGCATGGTTCCTGCTCTGTGGATAACTTCGATCAGGCCTTAAGTTTTTCTCGTAATGTTCTCCTCTCAGTTCAGAGGATTGGAAGGAGAAGGCTTCATGCTTCCATTCACGTTTTGGAGGGGCTACGATCTGCCAGCAGTCGCATGCAAAAGAAGCCTTTTCCTACTAGTACTCCTGCACTTATTCCGGAAAAGTATCTCACTGGCAAGTCTCCCTCCTCTCCACTCCCACAACCTAAGAGTGGAAAGTGGACGCTGGAGTCACTTTGCAAGGAGGCGCTTTCTTGCATGCGGTGTCCTCACTTGGCAGCTAGTCGCACCCAAGTTGTTTTTGGGGTAGGTAATCCACGAGCGGAATTGATGTTTATTGGAGAGGCCCCGGGAGTAGATGAAGACAGGCAAGGGGAGCCCTTCGTAGGTCGGGCCGGCCATTTGCTCACCCGTATTATAGAGACTATGGGTCTTAGCCGAAACGAAGTCTATCTTGCTAATATTTTGAAATGTCGCCCCGACACTCCTGCTGGTCGTGCAGGAAACCGCAAACCAAAATCTGAAGAGGTAACTGCCTGTTTCCCATGGCTTCACGAGCAGATTGCTCTCATCCAGCCAAGTGTTCTCGTCGCCTTAGGAAACACGGCTGCAGAAGGGCTCCTTGGCCAGCAGCAGCCAATGAAGGAATTGCGTGGACAATGGATGAAATACATCAACATACCGGTCCTGGTCACCTATCACCCTTCTTACTTACTAAGAAACCAATCCCTCCAGGAAAAACGCAAAGTATGGAAAGATATGCTTCTTGTGTTAGAAAAGTTGGGGCGGCCTATTTCTGAAAAACAAAGGGGCTATTTCCCGGATCCTATGCAAAAGTAAAAACTCTCCTTCTTCCCTCTTCCCTAATGGATAGAGGAGCCTTTTGAAAAAGACCTAGTTTTTGCATCACATGCCAGCAGATGGGAGCACGCCGTCCTCGAACTTTAAGTAAGTATAGGAAGAAAACCCCCTTTCATATTCATTGAGTAAGCGCATCCCTTCGTTTGGCTTCAGTTTATCACCTTTAATTGCCGCATCGGTTTGAGTCTTCATGCGTCGTATTAGTTCATTGACATCCCATTGGGTAAGAAACAGCACCTGGCCCACAGTGCTTCCGGGCAAAATCTCCTCGATGTAATACCCTCTTTCTTCATCCTCATCCATGAAGACGTGGATTTCGTTTACCCTCCCAAAAAGATTGTGTAACCCCCCCATAATGTCTTGGTACGCTCCTACGAGGAAGAAACCAAGGAAATAGGGTTCACCAGGGCGAAAACGGTGCATAGACAGGGTTTCTCTTACGTCTTGAAGGTCAATAAATTTGTCTACCCTTCCATCCGAATCGCAGGTGATGTCCACGAGTGTACCATTTCTCTCAGGGAGCTCATTTAAGCGATGAATTGGAAGTACAGGAAAAAGTTGCCCGAGCGCCCAGTGATCAAGTAGGGACTGGAAAACGGAGAAATTACAAATAAACTGATCTCCAAGGATGTTTTCTATCTCCTTAACTTCTTCTGGGACATAGCGTATACTGCGAAATGCTTCCACAATGGCAGAAGCTATTTCCCAGTAGACAGTTTCAATTTTTGCTTTTGGCCGTAACTCTAATAGTCCAAGATCGAACATGGCTTGTGCCCGTTCACGAATTTGCTGAGCATTGTGGAGACTCTCCAAGCGGTTTTTTTGAGAGAGATTTTTGCGTATCTCTAAGATTTCTCCCACTAACTTAGGATCTTCAGCAGAAGCTCTTGCAACAGAATTCCGGGCATTTTTCTCTATGGAGCCAAAGGCTTCCACAACCAAAACCGAGTGATGTGCCACGGTAGCTCGTCCACTTTCACTCACAATAATAGGATGCTCCACTCCTTCCGAGTCACACACTTCCATGATGTTGTGTACAATGTCTCGGGTATACTCATTGAGGGTATAATTGGTGGAGCTATTAAACGTAGTCTTGGAGCCATCGTAGTCCACGCCCAATCCACCCCCTACATCCAAATAGGCGAGATCGTATCCCATTTTTTGTAACTTAGAGTAGAAGCGGGCAGCCTCCCGTATTGCTCGTTTGATGGTGCCGATGTCTGGTACTTGGGATCCAACATGGAAGTGGAGCAACTTGAAAGTGTCGGACTGCCCTACACTATTCAAGGCATCACAAGCTATCACCAAATCAGCAGTAGAAAGACCAAACTTTGCATTTGTGCCACCACTGGTAGCCCACTTGCCTGCCCCCTTAGATTGGAGCTTTACACGCATTCCAATGTACGGTTCAACACTCATTTCTTCAGAAAGTTGGAGCACTTGATAGAGTTCCTCCAGTTTTTCGACAACAATGATCACCCGTTTGCCTAATTTTCTTCCCAAGAGGGCCGTGCGGATAAATTCCTTGTCCTTATAGCCATTGCAGACAACAAGGCTTTCTGGATCTACATGGATAGCCAAAGCAGCCATGAGTTCAGATTTGCTACCTGCCTCTAGGCCGATATGAAAGGGTGCTCCTGCATCTAGAATTTCTTCGACTACTTCTCGAAGCTGATTGACCTTAATGGGAAAAACCCCACGGTAGGTATTACGGTACCCGGCTTCTTCGATAGCTGATGTAAAAGAACGCTGAATAATTTCTACACGGTTTCGCAGAAGATCCTGAAAACGAATCACCAGAGGTAGGGAGAGCCCGCGACGCCGAGCTTCATTTACCAACTCATACAAGTCGACTTGACAGGACGGATCACGTGTGGGAAGCACCGCGATGTTCCCAGCGGGGTTAACGGTAAAGTACCCATCTCCCCAACAGTCTATATTGTAAAGGGTAATTGCACCATGGACATCAAACATACTCATCATGGAGGTGCCCTATGAAAGGCATTTTTCGTGTCTGCAGTCTGGCTTTAAGTTTTTGTGGTGCCAAGTTGATTTTCTATCTTGCCCAAAAGCCTCTTTCTTGTGCAGTTTCAAGGCGATTGAAAATCGGTATTGCCCAACTCAACACCACGATAGGAGACTTTCCGGGAAATGCGGACAAAATTCTATCTGCCTACCGGGCGTTAAGTGAACGAGGGGCAGAGGTTGTCCTCACCCCTGAATTGGCCATTTGTGGCTATCCCCCACTAGATCTCCTTTTTAAGGGAGGATTTGTCCAAGCTAACATCAAGGCCTTGGAACGCCTACAGTCTCAGATCGATAGTGCGGCCCTGATAGTGGGATATGTAGACTACCATAAGGGGACTTTTGGCAAGCCATTTCACAATGCAGCAGCCATTCTAGTTCCTGGTCACTCGCCTCAGATAGTGTACAAGTCGCTGTTGCCTACATACAACATCTTTGACGAAGCTCGTTATTTCGAGCCTTCAAAAGAGGTCCGTCCGGTTAAACTTCTTGACCAACTAGTAGGTGTGACAGTATGCGAGGACATTTGGGTTACAGGCTATCAGAGAGATCCTGTAAAAGAGCTGGTACTAGTTGGTGCTAAAACCATTTTGAACTTAAGTGCTTCTCCCTTTTATCTTGGCAAGATGGAGGATCGTCTCTGTGTGCTTCGGGAGGTTTCTACTCGGCATCAGGTACCAATCTTCTGCTGTAATTCCGTGGGTGGCAATGACCAGTTAGTATTTGATGGGCACTCTCTTGTAGTGTCCCCCTCAGGGGGATGGAGGCAACTCCCTGGATTTCAGGAACATTTAGAGCTCATTGAGGGAGTTCCCACCGAAGAAGATATCGGTAGAGCCCCTCAGAAAGAGAAAGATCTTTTTCAGGCTCTGGTATTAGGCGTGCATGACTATGTGGAGAAATGTGGGTTCCAGAAATGCGTACTAGGGCTTAGCGGAGGAATTGACTCGGCAGTTACCGCTGCTATTGCAGTTGCTGCCGTTGGTAGGGAAAACGTGCTAGGGATTGCTATGCCTGGCCCCTATTCTTCCGAAGCTAGCATTGTAGATGCTCTGCACCTAGCAAAAAATCTTGATATCTGCTGCCTACAAGTTCCAATAATCAGTGCTTTCGAGTCCCTATGCCGCCAGCTTATGCCTGCCTTGAATGGGTATCCTGAGGGTGTAACGGAAGAGAACCTCCAAGCACGTCTCCGGGGGATCACTCTAATGGCGTTTGCTAACAAGATGGATAGCATCGTATTGAATACAGGTAATAAAAGTGAATTAGCTGTCGGGTATTGTACTCTCTACGGAGATATGTGCGGCGGACTAGCTGTCCTTTCCGATGTTCCTAAAACTTCCGTTTATCACCTTGCTAAATACATTAACCAAGAAAGTATGGTCATTCCTGCCAATACTATCAAAAAACCAGCTAGTGCTGAGTTGCATTTCTATCAGACCGACCAGGAAGCTCTCCCCCCTTATGAAATTCTAGACTCCATCCTCCACCTTTACGTGGAGAGGGACTGGGCTCCTGAGGATATCATCCACCAAGGGTTTGATGCGGAAGTGGTCCGCCGGGTTCTTCGGAAAATCGATGCTAACGAATACAAGCGACAACAGGCGGCTCCTGGCATTAGGGTAAGCAAACAGGCGTTTGGCATGGGGCGTCGCATGCCGATCGCGCAAAAATTTCGCATATGATACACGGCCAGGGCATGGGTGGTATCCCTTCTGCTCCGTGTTTTCTAGAACCCTGCAGATGACAAAAGCGTGAGCAAAAAAGCGCGCGAGGCGTGGATGCTCTGTTCTGTATTGCTTGGAGGGGGTGCTTGGCACAGAGTAAAGAGAATGCCAACAGAAAGCGTGTTACTTCATTATCCAGGTTATGGGTTAGGATGCTTTTGGATAGCTTTACGTGATAGTAAAGCAGCATAGCTCTTTTAAGTCTCTTACCTAGATACTTGTTGATTTTGGGTGTTGTTGCGACTCGAAGCACAACAGCCGTACCCGGGGTGTAGCTTAGTTTGGTAGAGCGCGTGGTTTGGGACCACGAGGTCGCAGGTTCAAGTCCTGTCACCCCGACACTGCTGTGCTTCTCGATTTAATTGGGAGGGACAGCTGACATAAGTCTTGCTGGACGTACGGTAATCTCTCGGCGAGGAGAAAGAGTACTTGCACCTTAATGTTTACCGCAAATGCATCTTCTCTGAGTCTGTCATCAGCATGGACGATTGTTTGCTCCCTGACATGCGCACATTATCCCTGGTCCTATCAGGCCATTTTTTTGAACTTCATCCTCTCACCAGGAACATTGATAGGAACCGCACTAGATGCTAGAAAAGCTCCCTTGACGCTGGTGCCACGGTACAACTTCTATCGCAGGTTACAAAATGATATGTTCAGCAGATGATGGGCAGACGCAGACGATGTCGTAAAAACGGATATAGGAAATAAAGAAGGTAATCACACTCTCTATACCCCTAAGGGATCGTCCATCTTCCTCACGTACCAGACGGGTTGTTTCATCCTATAAAAAATGCCACTAGATAACTTTTGCAGGTCCGGAACCGTCACTTGCAAATTTCCAACCAAGTTGCTGCATGCAGTCCAGCTGTCAACACGGTACACGCTCTCTAGAGAAAGAAGACTACTGAATAGATGTTACGTTACTGGAAGGTTTTTTCTTTTTCTATAACAGTTCAATCCGGGTTGGATTTTTTGTGGAACCTGCATCCCTCGCGTTAAACTTGTTCGCTATCTCGGAAGTGATAGTAGAAAGTACGAGCACGTTTACGGTATAGGATGTCAGTACCTCTATCTACCTTGTCTATGTCTCCTTTGGCGCAAAGAAAGTGGATTCTCCCTAGGATAACGGACATACGTCCCTTTGAAGGTGTGCGAGGTGCTTTTGGGTTGCCAGCCTGTTTTGTCTCTCTGCTCTCGCAGAGAGGACTCGTAGAAACTGCCTCCGTGGAAAGTTTTCTTTATCCTAAGCTCCGATCTCTCTCTGCCCCAGAGTTATTGCCCGACATGTCTCTTGCTGTAGAACGCGTGGATACTGCTATGCGCAACGGTGAAAAGATTGTGCTGTATGGGGATTACGATGTAGACGGTGTTGCTTCCCTAGCGCTCATTTCTCGCGTCCTTTCTGCCTATCAAGTAAGGACGGAGTGCTTTTTGCCACGGCGCTCTGAAGAAGGATATGGCCTTACTCTTGTAGGTATTAAGCGGTGTCTCGAGGAATACCGTCCTAACCTTCTCATTGCAGTAGATTGTGGGACTAATTCGGCAGAAGAAGTCGCCGAAATCCGTCGTCGGGGGATAGATGTAGTGATCCTCGATCACCATGAAGTTCATTCCAGACGTCCTAATTGCACAGCATTGGTCAATCCTAAAATGGGGAGGGACCTTCACTATCTCTGTAGTACCGGAGTCGCGTTTAAACTGGCACATGCCCTCATGAAATACCGTGCTATTCCTAATATAAACCTGAAGGACTATCTAGATATCGTTGCCCTGGCGACTGTGGCAGATCTTGTTCCACTTGTGGGAGAGAACCGTACTCTTGTGAAATGGGGGCTAGAACAAATGAGAACTACACGTTGGGCTGGGCTGGCAGCCCTCACACAGACTGCCGGTATCAAAGCGTCAATTCGCTCTGCCGACGTTGGATTTCGTCTTGGCCCGCGTATTAATGCGGCTGGACGGTTGGGTACCGCTTATCAAGCTTTGGCACTTTTACTTTCTGACGACCCCGTGGAGTGTATCAGGCTTGCGACGATCCTCAATGCACAGAATTATGAACGGCAAACTGTAGAAAAGTCCGTTACCCAAGAAGTGGAATTTTGGATAGAAGAGCATCATGACCGCGCACGCGGTGCTGCCATCATCGCCGGACATCAAAATTGGCATAGTGGAGTGCTAGGCATCGTAGCTTCACGTATCGCACGGCGCTACCACCGTCCCACCCTGCTCATAGGGTTTGATGGTAGGGGAGTAGGAAGGGGAAGCGGACGTAGCATCGAGGGATTTCCGCTTATTAAGGCATTACGGCGCTGTTCAAATATATTGGAAGAATTTGGAGGTCATCGGATGGCAGTTGGGCTGACTTTGTCGGAGGCGAACTTTGAGAATTTTTGCACTTCCTTCGAGGAAGTCGCAAAGAGCCTGATGACAGAGGAAATGCTTATCCCGCGCTTGTATCTGGACGCAGAAGTAAGCGCAGAAAGTCTCTCCTATTCACTATTAGAATGGCAAGATCAGCTTGAACCATTTGGATCCTCTAATCCACAACCACTCTTCCTTCTTCGTCAGTTACAACCTATTCGCAGCCCATACTGGATGGGGAGCAAGCACCTGAGTTTGAAGCTCAGCTCTGGCCGTCAACAACTACAAGCTGTCTTCTTCAATGCTACTGGATTCAGTATACCCTGTCCTCCCTGGGATGTGGCATTCCATCTGGACCGGAATGAGTTCAGTAAGCACCCTTCTTTTCAACTTCGAATCGTGGATATAAGATCCAGCAACAGATCGCTGTAAAATTACCAGAATCTCAAGCTTCTCTCCTTGAGGTAAAATCACATTGACTCCCCTAATTATGTGCTCAATTACCGCAAAAAAGAGCTTACGCTGCAGACTGCTCCTTACTAGATTTATCCAAAAAGAATTCTGGCATCGGAAGACCTCCTACCAGCATAACAAACGAACGGCTTCAGCATAGCATCGCAGCCAACGCCATAGCTAATCTAAATATCCGCTGGACTCAGTCTAGAAGATATATTCGGTATCCCACGCCGCTAGTCAGATTCTCCTCCTATTTCCTTGGAGAAGAGCATCCTTGGTGGACAGAAGAGTGCATTCCTCCTCGTGCCAGGCTACTGTAATCTAAAAAGCGCAGGTGTCCTTTTCCCCTCACGGCATGGGGGGGCCCCACTCGTCGCTAGAATGGCCATGCTTGGCGGTTCCGCTCGTGCGGAATAGGCGTCTTACGTGAAGGCGCATCTGGCGTGATATTGAAAGAAGGTTGCGTAGCCCCGTGACGTATAAAATTAGACGTTCTCCATCTAGTCTAGTTGCTACGCTAGCTTAGCAAAGCTGTGCAACAGATCCTGGTGTTAACCCAAAAACCTTCCAGTATGCATTTCTCAATGCCTACGATACGAAAGTTGAGGAATAATCTTGAAATGACTTTACTGGGAAAGGAGGCTTGAGAAGCGTTCGAGCAAATAAAAGACTCTTGATCGAACTTGTAGAACATGCATCCCTGGGGATGTGGCTTCTTGTTTGTCAGGTTGGAAGTTTTTTGGGCATTTAGCAGTGGAGCAGAAACTAAAAAAGTTTAAAAAACCATTTGACATGGTGCTCTTTTTCCTGCAAGGATCACGGTGCCTGTGTGGGGGAGGACGGGATAAGCCGATCCCCCTCTCGGTGGGGCCCACGTTGGGCCATCGGAAGCACGGGCCTTCAGGGGTAGTGTATGTGCTTTGGTTGTGTTCCCCCTTCTTGGGGGCCTCCTGAAGAGGAGATATTTGACAGTCTGAATTTGGTTTCCCGATAAAGGGAACTCAAATCGCTTATGTGACACACAGCAAAAACTGAAATGTGCGTTCCTCGTTAGTTTTAGTAGAAAGAGGATCTTTATCTCTGCCAGTTTTGGGAGTGCTTGCTTGGATTAAGTTAGTAGGTCAGGCACTCCTAATTGCAGGGTAGAGTTTCTTGAATGTTTGTAATGCCTAAATTCTTCTTACTTCACACAGCCCTAGGCTGTGTGAAGTAAGGGATTTTTATGGAGAGTTTGATTCTAGCTCAGAACGAACGCTGGCGGCGTGGATAAGACATGCAAGTCGAACGGGATAGATCTCCAGCAATGTAGGTCTACTTCAGTGGCGTACGGGTGCGTAACACGTGAGTGATCTACCGGTAAGTGGGGGATAGCCCGCCGAAAGGCGAATTAATACCGCATGTGGCTTGGGGTGCTTTCACCCCTTCGCTAAAGTCATTTTGACGCTTTCCGATGAGCTCGCGGCCTATCAGCTTGTTGGTGGAGGTAATGGCCCACCAAGGCAATGACGGGTAGCTGGTCTGAGAGGACGATCAGCCACACTGGAACTGAGACACGGTCCAGACACCTACGGGTGGCAGCAGTCGAGAATTTTTCACAATGGGGGCAACCCTGATGAAGCAACGCCGCGTGGAGGATGAAGGGCTTCGCGCTCGTAAACTCCTGTCAAGTGGGAACAAGAAAGTGATAGTACCACTAGAGGAAGAGACGGCTAACTCTGTGCCAGCAGCCGCGGTAATACAGAGGTCTCGAGCGTTGTTCGGATTTATTGGGCGTAAAGGGTGCGTAGGCGGTGTGGCAAGTCAAGTGTGAAATCTCGGAGCTCAACTTCGAAACTGCACTTGATACTACTATGCTAGAGGGTTGTAGAGGAGACCGGAATTCACGGTGTAGCAGTGAAATGCGTAGATATCGTGAGGAAGACCAGTTGCGAAAGCGGGTCTCTGGGCAATTCCTGACGCTGAGGCACGAAGGCTAGGGGAGCAAACGGGATTAGATACCCCGGTAGTCCTAGCAGTAAACGGTGCACGTTTGGTATGGGCAGATTCGACCCTGTCTGTGCCGGAGCTAACGCGTTAAACGTGCCGCCTGAGAAGTACGGCCGCAAGGCTAAAACTCAAAGAAATTGACGGGGGCCCGCACAAGCGGTGGAGTATGTGGCTTAATTCGATGCAACGCGAAGAACCTTACCTGGCCTTGACATGTAGCGTGATAGCTGATGAAAGTCAGCGACGGTCCGAGAGGATGCTGGGGCTACACAGGTGCTGCATGGCTGTCGTCAGCTCGTGTCGTGAGATGTTGGGTTAAGTCCCGCAACGAGCGCAACCCCTATGAGCTGTTACTTCCTAACAAGGTACACTCTGCTCAGACTGCCCTGTGAAACGGGGAGGAAGGTGGGGATGACGTCAAGTCAGCATGGCCCTTACGGCCAGGGCTGCACACGTACTACAATGCGTACTACAGAACGATCCAAAATCGCGAGGTGGAGGAAATCCCTAAAAGTGCGCCCAGTTCGGATTGTAGGCTGCAACTCGCCTACATGAAGCCGGAATCGCTAGTAATGGCGTATCAGCTACGGCGCCGTGAATACGTTCCCGGGCCTTGTACACACCGCCCGTCACATCATGGAAGTCGTTTGTACCCGAAGTGTATGAGCTAACCCGCAGGGGAGGTAGTACCCTAAGGTATGGATGGTAACTAGGATGAAGTCGTAACAAGGTAGCCGTAGGGGAACCTGCGGCTGGATCACCTCCTTTCTAGGGAGAAAGCTACTTTGTACTACAACAGTGCAAGGTGCAGGTCGACCACCACTACTTTAATAAAAAAGTGGGCCTTTTTCTCACCGCAAGGAGAACAAAAGAAAAAGGTTTACAGTAAGAGAAAGAAGAAGAGTGGCTGGCAGAAGTGGCAGGCAATGGGGAGCGCACATTTCAGTTTTTGCACGAACCTAGGTTTCGGGCGGCCTCTTAACCCCCCCTAGGGGGTTTGGCTTCTATCCATTTAGAAGATATCGTCGGCGGTGTATTCTAAGTGATGGACAGGGGGGCATAGCTCAGTTGGTAGAGCGCCAGCTTTGCAAGCTGGATGTCAGGGGTTCAAATCCCCTTGCCTCCACACGAGCAATGTGGTCTCTGGGCCTGTAGCTCAGCCGGTTAGAGCATGCGCTTGATAAGCGCAGGGTCACTGGTTCAAGTCCAGTCAGGCCCATGTTAGCTTTTGTGCTGTAAGCGGTTGAGGGGCCTCTAAGGAAGTCGATTCAGGCGATCCCAAGAGTTTTATTTGGGCGATTTTTTCCTCGGAAACCATCCGAGGAAAGGAGTGTTCTTTGACATCCGCATACAGGGTAGAAAAACAACTTCGAGGATTGAGTCTTGTAGTATAGCTAGCAATTAGTGGCTAGCGAGAGATTTCAGTTTCGAGTAATAGAGAAGGTTCTTAGTATAAGAAAGTTATTAAGAGTGCATGATGGATGCCTTGGTGCCAGAAGGCGATGAAGGACGTGATAAGCTGCGATAAGCTACGGTTAGCGGCAAATACGCTATGACCCGTAGATCTCCGAATGGGGTAACCCTTCCCGATTTATATTGGGAAACAGCCACTTGAATCTATAGAGTGGTGTGAGCAATACCCGGTGAAGTGAAACATCTCAGTAACCGGAGGAAAAGAAAGCGAATGCGATTCCGTAAGTAGTGGCGAGCGAAAGCGGAACAGTCCAAACCGGAGGCTTATGCTTTCCGGGGTAGTAGGAGCCCTGATCGAAAGAATAGTTTGAATGTTAGGTAAAGCGTGTGGAAAAGCGCCCCGTAGAGGGTGAGAGGCCCGTGACCGAAAACTGAAAGACATTCATGGGAATTCCTGAGTAATGCGATGCACGTGAAACTTCGCATGAAGCTGCGCCGACCACGGCGTAAGACTAAATACTAGCTGGCGACCGATAGTGAACTAGTACCGTGAGGGAAAGGTGAAAAGCACCGCTGTGAGCGGAGTGAAAGAGTACCTGAAATCGTGCACTTACAAGGTGTCAAAGTCTCGCAAGAGATGATGGCGTGCCTTTTGCTTAATGAGTCTGCGAGTTAGTATCTGTGGCAAGTTTAAGCCCCTCTGGGGTGGAGGCGAAGCGAAAGCGAGTCTGAAATGGGCGATTTGAGCTGCAGGTGCTAGACCCGAAGCGGAGGTGATCTACCTATGGCCAGGATGAAGCCTCGGTAATACGAGGTGGAAGACCGAACTCGTGGACGTTGAAAAGTCCTGAGATGAGCTGTGGGTAGGAGCGAAAGACTAATCAAACCCCGTGATAGCTGGTTCTCCCCGAAATCTATTGAGGTAGAGCCTCGCGTGCTGACCCGCAGAGGTAGAGCACTGGATGAACTAGGGCCCATACCAGGGTACCAAATTCAATCAAACTCCGAATGCTGCGGGGTGGAACGCGGGAGGCAGTCCATGAGGGATAAGCTTCATGGTCGAGAGGGAAACAACCCAGATCAGCAGCTAAGGTGCCTAAATCGTGCTTAGTGGAAAGGAGGTGAGGTTGCTTAGACACTGAGGATGTTGGCTTAGAGGCAGCCATCATTTAAACAGTGCGTAATAGCTGACTCAGCGAGTGATCTTGCGCCGAAAATGATTGGCGATAAGCGCGATACCGAAGCTCTGGATTTCTCAGGAAGGTCTTTCTTTCTGAGAAGTGGTAGGGGAGCGTTGTTAGTACGGAGAAGCTTTCAGGAGACTGGGGGTGGAGTGCTGACAAGTGAGAATGCAGACATGAGTAGCGATAAGCCGGGTGGAATTCCCGGCCGCCGTAAACCCGAGGTTTCCTGGGCAAGGTTCGTCCTCCCAGGGTGAGTCGGAACCTAAGTCGAGGCCGGAGGGCGTAGACGATGGAGAGCGGGTTAATATTCCCGCACCAGTTCAGTTAAAATACAGTGGGGACGTACGATGGGAGTATAGCCGCCGATTGAAAGTGGCGGCCCCCCTTAAGGGGGGACGTGGAGGCTTCGGCCTAAATGGATTATACTAGCAAAGTACCAAGAAAAGCCGTTGTGTGTTCCTGGACTGTCCGTACCGCAAACCGACACAGGTGGGTGGGCATAAATGTGCCAAGGCGCGTGAGTGAAACCTCGTTAAGGAACTCGGCAATCTAGCCCCGTAACTTCGGAAGAAGGGGTGCCCTTAAAAGGGGCCGCAGTGAATGGGGTCAACCGACTGTTTAACTAAAACACAGCACTCTGCTAAATCGTAAGATGATGTATAGGGTGTGACACGTGACCAATGCCGAAAGATTACGGTAAGAGGTTAGTCTTCCAAGACGAAGCCTCGATCCTAAGTCCCGGTGAATGTCGGCCGTAACTATAACGGTCCTAAGGTAGCGAAATTCCTTGTCGGGTAAGTTCCGACCCGCACGAATCGTGTAACGAGTTGACCGCTGTCTC
>Ga0075425_100000560_pt1 | contig 34906 bp, 36 predicted proteins | sample SoiMethybrSBSTD4_FD_75300 | JGI IMG/M metagenome (GOLD analysis project Ga0075425, IMG submission 75300) | Bulk soil microbial communities from a Populus tree surrounding site in Tennessee, USA - Soil MetaG P. TD hybrid SBSTD4 | ecosystem: Environmental > Terrestrial > Soil > Tree plantation... | reverse complement strand
GTGCTCTGCTCGGTGTTCGTGCCGATCGCCTTCCTCGGCGGCCTGGCGGGCGAGCTCTATCGCCAGTTCGCCGTCACCATCGCCATCGCGGTGGTGATCTCCGGCATCGTCGCGCTGACGCTCACGCCTTCTCTTTGCGTTCTTATCTTGAAAAGAGAGCACAAGGCTCCCGGGCGCTTCTTCGCCTGGTTCAACGGCTGGTTCGCGCGCGTCACGCACCGCTACACCAGCGGCGTGTCGTGGATGATCCGCCGCGCGCTGGTCGGCGTGCTGCTCTTCCTCGGCATGGTGGCGATCGCCGCGGGACTCTGGCGCATCACGCCGGGGTCACTGGTGCCCGACGAGGACCAGGGCTTCTACATCGCCGCGGTGATCCTGCCCGACGGCGCGACGCTCGAGCGCACCGACAAGGTGGTCGCCGAGGTCCTCGAGGCGATCAAGGCCAACCCGGCCAACAAGGACGTGGTCGCCTTCACCGGCTTCGACTTCCTCGGCGGCTACTTCCGCAACAACGCCGCTACCATCTTCGTCACCCAGGTCGACTGGGACGAGCGCAAGGTCGCGACGCCGCAGCTGGTCGGCGAGCTGTTCGGCAGAACCGCGCACATAAAGGAGGCGCTGGTGCTCGCCTTCGGCCCGCCGGCGATCTTCGGCCTGGGCACCGCCGGCGGCTTCGAGTTCTACCTGCAGAACCGCGGCGAGGGCGGCGCGCAGCGCATGGCGCAGGTGACGGGACAGTTCCTGCAGCGCGCCAACAGCTCGGGCAACTTCGCCTACGCGCAGACGCTGTGGCGCGCGCAGACGCCCCAGCTCTACGTCGACGTCGACCGCGACAAGGCCAAGGCGCTCGGCGTGCCGCTGGGCGAGCTCTACGGCGCGCTCGCGGCGACGCTCGGCAACTACTACGTGAACGACTTCAACAAGTACGGCCGCACCTGGCAGGTGCTGATGTCGGCCGAGCCCGCCTACCGCAAGAGCCCGGACGACATCGGCGACATCTTCGTGCGCTCCGAGCGCGGGATGATGGTGCCGGTGCGCGCGCTCGCCAACGTGCGCTATGCCTCGGGGCCGGACTCGCTGACGCGCTTCAACAACCTGCCGGCGGTGAAGGTCCTCGGCCAGGGCAGGCCGGGCCTTTCCTCCGGCCAGGCGATCGACGAGGTCGAGCGCATCGCCAAGGAAGTGATGCCGCCGGAGTTCAGCTTCGACTGGGGCGGCGCCTCCTACCAGGAGAAGAAGTCGGGCGGCACCTCCGCGATCGCGCTGGGCCTCGCGGTGATCATGGTGTTCCTGATCCTCGCCGCCCAGTACGAGCGCTGGTCGCTGCCCCTCTCGGTGCTGCTCGCGCTGCCCTTCGGCACGTTCGGCGCGCTCGCCGCGGTGTGGCTGCGCGGCTACACGAACGACGTCTACTTCCAGATCGGCCTGGTGACGCTGCTCGGACTCGCGGCGAAGAACGCGATCCTGATCGTGCAGTTCGCGGAGCTGAAGGAGCGCGAGGGCCTGAGCGCCGCCGGCTCGGCGCTCGAAGCCGCGCGCCTGCGCTTCCGCCCGATCCTGATGACCTCGCTCGCCTTCATCTTCGGCGTGCTGCCGCTCGCGCTCTCGCACGGCGCCGGCGCCGCCGCGCGACGCTCGGTCGGCACCGGCGTGATGGGCGGGATGATCGCCGCCACCTTCCTCGCCATCTTCTTCGTGCCGATGTTCTTCAAGCTCCTCGCCACGCGCCGGCTGCGCGAGTCGCGCAGCACCGACGAGATCCGCGCCGAGTGCGACCGCGCGCGCACCACCACGCACACCCCGGTGCATCATCCGCGGGTCGCCCCTCACGGCGACGAGGCATGAGGAAATTCCTTCCCCTGCTGCTGCTGGCCGCCTGCGCCACGCCGGTCAAGTACGAGCGCCCGCCGGTCGAGCTGCCGGCGGCGTGGAAGGAGACCGCGCCCCGCTATGCGGAGGACGGCCGCTGGTGGCTCATCTACGCCGACGGCTCGCTGGACAAGCTGCTCGACGAGGCGACGAAGCAGAACGCCGACCTGCTGATCGCCCTGGCGCGCGTCGACGAGGCGCGCGCCCTGCTGCGCGAGTCCCAGTCGTTCTTCTTTCCGCGCGTCGACGCGCAGGCGTCGAGCACGCGCCAGCAGATCTCGCGGCGCAACGCGACCTCGTTCCCCGGCTTGCCGCGCGAGTTCAACCAGCACCGCGCCGGGCTGAACGTCTCCTACGAGGTGGACCTCTTCGGCCGGCTGCGCTCCGGCGCCGCCGCGGCGCGCGCCGAGCTGCAGGCGAGCGAGGCGGCGCGCGAAGCGGTGCGCCTCGCGCTCGCCGCGGAGGTGACCAAGTCCTACTACAGCCTGCAGTCGCTCGCGCAGCAGGTCGAGCTCACGCGCCAGACCCTGGCGCTGCGCGAGGACGCGCTCTCGCTGCAGCGCAAGCGCTTCGACGCCGGCGTGATCTCCGACTTCGAGCTGCGCCAGCTCGAGGCCGAGGCCGCGGTCGTGCGCGCGCAGCTGCCGCCGCTCGAAGCGGAGCGCGAGCGCGAGGAGGCCGCGCTCTCGGTGCTTCTCGGGCGCACCCCCAAGGACGTCTTCGACGGCTCGGTGGTGCTCGGCGCGAGCGAGCAGAAGCTGATCGCGCCGGTGCTGCCCGCCGGCATGCCCTCGGAGCTCCTGCTGCGCCGGCCCGACCTGGTCGAGGCCGAGCGCTCGCTCGCCGCGGCGAATGCGCGGGTCGCGGTCGCGCGCTCGGAGATGTTCCCCTCGATCGTGCTCACCGGATCGCTCGGCAGCGAGAGCCGCTCGCTCTCCGATCTCTTCAGCGGCCCGGCCGCGGTCTGGGCGCTCGGCGCTGCCATCACCGCGCCGATCTTCGCCGGCGGCCGGCTGGAAGCGCGCGTCGACGCCGCTGCCGCGCGCGAGCGCCAGGCGCTGGTCGGCTACCAGCAGACGATCCGCAATGCGTTCGGCGAGGTGCGCACCGCGCTCGTCAGCCAGGCGCGCGCGCGGGAGAGCTACGAGGCCGAGACCGCGCGCGAGGAGGCGCTCTCGCAGAGCCTGCGCCTCGCGCGCCTGCGCTACCAGAACGGCGTCTCGAGCCAGCTCGACGTGATCGATGCCGAGCGGGGGCTCCTCGCCGCCCGCATCGCCCGCATCGACGCGCTGCGCCAGCACCGCGCCGCGATCGCCGATCTGTTCCGCGCCCTGGGCGGGTAGTCAGGATTTCCCGATCGCGGCAAAATTGCCGCGAAGGGGGAATCCGATGGCGGCGGTCATGGCGGTCGCGAGCGCGCCCAACGAGCGCGTGGTTCGTGCCGAGTTCACGGGCTCGGCCGGCGAGTATTTCCGCATCTGGATCGTCAACCTGTTCTTCACCCTGGTCACGCTCGGCATCTACTCGGCGTGGGCCAAGGTGCGCAAGCGGCGCTATTTCTACGGCAGCACCAAGCTCGACGGGGCGAGCTTCGACTACTTCGCGAGCCCCAAGGCTGTGCTCAAGGGCCGCATCGTCGCCGTGATCGTGGTGCTTGCCTATGCGTTTCTCGGCGAGCTCTTCCCGTATTCGCGCTTCGTGTTCTGGGGCATCGCGCTGGTGATGCTGCCCTGGCTGGTGGTGCGCGCCTACCAGTTCAACGCGCGCAATTCCGGCTGGCGCGGACTGCGCTTCGGCTTCGACGGCACGACCGGGCAGGCGGCGCGCCAGTGGGCGGCGATGATCGGCCTGACGGTGGTGACCCTCGGCTTCGCGGTCCCCTGGGCGGTGGCGCGCATGAAGCGCTTCGTGCTCTCGCACCACGTGTTCGGCAAGACGCCGTTCGAGTGCGGGATGAAGGGCGGGCCGCTCTTCGCCATCTACCTGCTCGCCGGCCTGATCGTCGCCGCGATCGCGGTGCCGCTCGCGATCCTCGCCGGCGTGCTGATCGCTTTCTACGACCCGCCGGAGGAGTACGCATGGGCGTTCTTTCTCCTGCCGGTCATACCGCTGTACGCCGCGTACGTGGTCGGCTACGCCTTTTCGGAGGCGAAGTCCGCCAACCTGCTGTGGAACAGCACGCGCGGTCCGGGCATGCGCTTCACGAGCACGCTCTCGGCGTGGAAGCTGACCAAGCTCTACCTCGGCAACATCCTCGCCGTGGCCTTTAGCGCCGGGCTGCTGATCCCGTGGGCGGTGATCCGCACGCTGCGCTACCGGCTGGAGTGCTTCTCGATCGTGATCGAGGGCGAGCCGGTGCACGAGGCGAACCCGGCGCTGCCGCGCGTCGGCGCCGCCGGCCAGGAAATCGGCGACATGTTCAACCTGGACCTCGGCGTATGAAGCACATCGTCCAGGGCGACTACTACGATGGGCACACGTCCGTGCGCCACCCGGTGTCGATGATCTTCGCCGGGGGCAAGCTGAAAGTGGTCGGCGCCGACGTCGACCTCGAGTTCGACCTGCGGCGCGTCAGGCGCAGCCTGCGGGTCGCGAACACGCCGCGCTGGCTCTACCTGCCCGGGGGCGGCGCCTGCGTCACCGCCGACAACGATGCCATCGACGTGATCAAGCGCGTGGTGCGCTACGACCAGCTCCTGTCGCGCTGGGAATCTCGCCCGGCCATCGCCGTCATGGCGGTCTTCGCCGTGGTGATCGGCGTCTGGCTCCTGGTGTGGCGCGGGCTGCCGGCAATCGCCGAGGAAGTCGCCTACCGCATCCCGGTCGAGGCCGAGACCGTGTTCGGCCGCCAGGCGCTCGCCGGCCTCGACTCGTGGATCCTGCAGGCGTCCGCCCTGCCGCGCGAGCGGCAGCAGGCGCTGCGCGACAAGTTCGCGGCGATGACGCGCGCCGCCGGCGAGCCGACGCCCTACCGGCTCGAGTTCCGCGCGAGCAAGATCGGCCCCAACGCCTTCGCGCTGCCCTCGGGCATCATCGTGATGCTCGACGACCTGGTGAAGCTGGCGAAGCGCGACGAGGAGGTGCTCGGCGTGCTGGCGCACGAGCTCGGCCACGTGCATCGCCGCCACACCATGCGCATGCTGCTCGAGAGCTCGGCGACCGCGCTGGTGATCGCCGGCCTCACCGGCGACATCGCCTCCACGACTTCCCTCGCCGCGGCCGCGCCCGCGCTGCTGCTGCAGACCAAATACTCGCGCGACAACGAGCGCGAGGCCGACGCCTACGCCGTAGAGCTGATGAAGAACGCATCGATGGACCCGCGCGCGCTCGCCACGATCCTCGCCCGCCTCGACGGCGGCGCGGGCCGCAAGAAGCGCAGCGGCGGCATGCCGACCTTCCTCTCGACGCACCCCGCCACCGACGAGCGCAAGGCCCTCGCCCTCGCCGGCAGCAAGGAGGAGCCCGAGGAGGAAGAGAAGCTCGCCATTCCCGAGCCGCGCCTGCAGCCGGTCGATCCGGTGCAGCGCGAGATCGTCGCCGCCGTCGGCAGGGGCGACCACGCGACGCTCCAGGCGAGGCTCGCCGCCTTGCAGCAGCGCTACGAGCAGGGCGCGATCGGCGAGGAAGAGCTGGAGAGCGCTTTCCGCTCCTTCCGCCGCGTCGGGGCCGCGGCCGAGCCCGTGCTCAACGAGTGGAGCGAGAAGATGCCCGAGTCCTACGCCGCGCACACGGCGCTTGGCGTCTACTATCTCTGGCGCGGCATCGAGGCGCGCGGCGGCGGCTACGCGCGCGACACTGCCGACGAGAAGATGAACGCGATGCGCGCGCTCCTGGGCAAGGCCGGGCCCGAGCTCGTCCGCTCGCGGAAGCTCACCGCCAAGCCGTACGTGAGCCACCTCTCGCTGGTGACGCTGGCGCGCTACACAGGCGACCGCGACCTCGGCGTGCGCAGCTTCCGCGAGGGCCTGAAAGTCGCGCCGCAGAGCGTGAGCATTCGCCTCGCGCGGATGAGCAGCATCGAGCCGCGCTGGGGCGGCAGCTATCGCGAGATGGAGGCGCTCGCCAAGAGCGCGGCCGAAGAGCTGAAGGATCGTGCCGGCGCGGACCGCGTGGCGGCGCGCATCCCCGCCTACCGCGCGTTCGAGAAGCAGCGCGCGAAGGCGTACGCCGAGGCGCTGCCGCTCTACGACGAGGCGCTGCGCCTCGACGTGCGCGCGAGCGATGCGCGCTGCGCGCGCTCGTGGGTGCTGTCGCAGCTCGGCCGCCACGAGGAGGCGTTCCAGGAAGCGCAGGAAGGCCTGTTGCGCGACAAGGAAGCGGCCTATTGCCTCGAGCGCGTCGCCTGGGCGGCGGGCTACGCCAGGAACCGCGAAGAGGCGATCGCCATCACCTCGCTCGTCATCTCCATCGACCCGCGCCTCGCGCAGGCCTACAACCAGCGCGGCTGGGCGCGCCAGCAGCTCGGCCGGCAGAAAGACGCGTTCGACGATTACCTCGAGAGCGCGAAGCTCGGCGACCCCTGGGGCCAGCTCATGGCCGGCAAGGCCTACCACCTGGGCGCAGGCGTCGCGCGCAACCCGGCCGAAGGCACCGGGTGGCTGAAGAAATCCGCGGCCCAGGGCAACGCCGACGCGAAGCGCATGCTCGAAGCGCTCGCCAAGACCTAGCCGCCGGTCGCGTACCACGTTTGCTGGAGCTGGAGGACTAGCGCGTCGAGTAATATCGGCCGCGATGTCTACGCCTCAGCCGGTACCGTCGAGCAAGGCCGCGATCGTGGGCGGCGCCGTGGCGCTGCTAATCGGCGCGCTCGCCGTCATCACCGTGCCCTGGTGGGGTCCCGAGGACGTGTCGCTGCGCATATGGATGGCGGGCGCCGGGGCGATCGGCCTGCTGAGCGGCTTCACCACGGGCTTGTCGGAAAAGGCAGGCACGGCAGGCGAGTTCCTCAAGTTCATCGGCACCGGCGTGCTGGTGCCGCTCATCGGCGCCATTGCCGCGCTCATGGCGCGCGCTCAGGACGTGGCGGCTGATCTCGAGTCCTCGCCCAGCGCCGATCCGCTGGTCGTGCTCGGCTCCTTCTTCCTCGTGTTCGGCGTGCTCGGCATCCTCGGCATCGTCGCGGGCGCGCTCCTGAGACGGGGCGGGCTGCCGCCGATCATGATGCGCTAGTTGAAGACGTAGGCATCCATCGACAGCACGCCGCTGTCGATGCCGCTGAAGATCCTCTCGGGCTTGAAGTCGTCGCGCGCGGCGCCCACGGCGAAGAAAAGCGGCAGGAAGTGCTCGTCGGTCGGATGCGCGCGCGCCCCATGCGGTGAGCGCGAGCGGTAGTCGGCGAGGGCGTCGAGGTCGCGGGCTTCCAGGCGCTCGCGCACCCACTCCGAGAATTCCTGCGCGTAGGGCTGCGGGGCGCCCGAGCCGCGCATCCAGTCGCGCAGATTGTGCGTCATGTGGCCCGAGCCGATGACGAGCACGTTCTCTTCCTCGAGCGCGCGCAGCGCGCGGCCGAGGCGCAGGTGGTGGCGGGTGCCGAGCTCGGGCTGGAGCGAGATCTGCACCACCGGCACGCTGGCCTCGGGATACATGTAGAGCAGCGGCGCCCACGCGCCGTGGTCGAGGCCGCGGCAGCCGTCGATGGCTGCCGTCAATCCCGCCTCTTTCAAGAGCGATAAGGCTCTTTGGGCAACCTTCGGCGCGCCGGGCGCGGTGTAGCGGATCTTGTAGAGCGGCTCGGGGAAGCCGGAGAAGTCGTGGATCGTGTCGGGCCGCTCGGTGCCCGTCACCAAAGGAATCTGGGTCTCCCAGTGCGCCGAGGCGATGAGGATCGCCTGCGGCGTGCCGATGCGCCTGCCGAGCGCCGCCCATGCCGTGCCCGCCGCGCCCGCTTGCAACGCGTGCATCGGCGAGCCGTGCGAGATGAAGACGCTCGGCAGCGGGACCATCGTTACGCGAGGCCTTCCGCCTTGAGGGCCTCTTTCACCTTCGGCCGCGCGCGCACGCGCTCGACGTAGGCCTTGAGGTTGGGCCACTTGTCGAGGCCGATCTGCGTGGGCTTGGTCCACGTGAGCAACGTGAAGAGGTACGCGTCGGCGACGGTGAAGTGGTTGCCCATCAGGTAGTCCTTGCCGGCGAGCTGCTTGTCGAGCCAGTCGAAGCGCTTGCCGAGGTTCTCCCGGGCGATCGGCTTGTAGTCCTCGGGGGTGTTCGGCCGGAACAGCGGCGAGAACTGCTTGTGCACTTCCGAGGTGAGGAAGTTGAGCCACTCCTGCAGCCGGTAGCGCTCCATCGTGCCCGGCCTGGGAGCGAGGGCGGCGTCGGGCTTCTGGTCGGCGAGGTACTGCACGATCGCAGGGCCCTCGGTGAGGCGCTCGCCGTTGTCGAGCTCGAGCGTCGGCACGTAGCCCTTGGCGTTGATCTGCCAGAAGTCGCCGCCGCCTTCCATGCTCTTGTCCTTGGTGTTCACCTTCTGCAGCGTGACGGGAAGGCCGAGCTCCTTCGAGACGATGTGCGGCGAGAGGGAGCAGGCGCCCGGGGAGTAGTAGAGCTTCATGCGGGTTTCTCCTTGGTTAACCGAAAGCGCGACGCAAGTTGCGTGCGGGAAGCGCGAAAACGTAGTACTTGAGCAGTGCATGCGCCACGAACATCGTGCCTAGAGCGAGGCGCAGGATGGGTTGCTCTTTTTTCTAAAGGTTGAAGATGAAGACGGGCCCAGTCTGCTTCCGCTGGCTCCAGGGATAAAGCTATGGATGAGAGATACATTATCCCGAAACCCGGGATAGTATCTGGTCATGGATCGGCTGGCGGCAATCCAGGTGTTCGCACAAGTCGTTGAATCGGGAAGCTTTGCCAAGGCTGCGGAGCGGCTCGGTCTGTCGACCTCGGCCGCGTCGCGCCACGTCGCGGAGCTGGAAGGGCACCTGCAAACGCGGCTCCTCAACCGCACCACCCGGCGCGTCAGCCTGACCGAGAGCGGGCGCGCGTTCTACGAGCGCGCGGTGCAGCTGCTCGGCGACCTCGAGGAGGCGGAGCAGGAAGCCTCGCGCGCCGCGGTCGAGCCGCGCGGCACGGTACGCGTCACCACCTCGGTCAACTTCGGCGTGCGCCACGTCGCGCCGGCGATCGCCGACTTCCTTGCGCGCCATCGCGCGGTGCGCTTCGACGTCTCGCTCTCCGACCGCATCGTCGACCTGGTGGAGGAAGGCTTCGACCTCGCGATCCGCATCGGCACGCCGGGCGCCGACAACCTGGTGGCGCGCAAGCTCGGCGAGACGCGCCTCGTGCCCTGCGCCGCGCCCGCGTACCTCGAGAAGCACGGCGCGCCGCGCGCCCCCGAGGACCTCGCGCGCCACAATTGCCTCACCTACGAATACGTCAGCCCGCGCAACCAGTGGCGCTTCCGCGACCGTGCCGGCGCCGAGCGCACCGTGCGCGTCGCGGGCAACCTGCACTCGAACAACGGGGATCTGCTCGCCGAGGCCGCAGCGCGCGGCGCGGGCATCGTGTTCGAGCCGGCGTTCATCGTCGGTCCGGACGTGCGCGCCGGGCGCCTGGTGCCGCTGCTTCAGGACTTCGAGCCGCCGCCGGTGCCGATCTACGCCGTGTACCCCTCGCGCAAGCACCTCTCGGCGAAGGTGAGGCAGTTCGTCGAATTCCTCGTCGCGCGCTTCGGGCAAGGCCAGGACTGGAGCGCGGCGTGAGGATTTTTCTGCTCGCGCTGCTGGTGCCGACGTTCGTGTATGCCCTGGGGCCGCAGTGGCTGCTGGTTTCGCCCGATGGGCGGGCGACCGCGGGCCAGCGCTTCGAGCTGATGCTGGTCGCGCCGGGCGAGGAGCCGCTGCCCGAGCAGATCAATGTGCGCCTGCGCATCGATACGACCGAGGTGCTGCTGAGCATGAAGGCGCTTGCTGCGGCCGAGAATCGCCGGCGCATCTACGAGGCGGTCATGCCGGCGACGGTCGCGGGGCCGGTGTCGATGTCGCTCGCCGAGCGCGAGGCCAACAGCGTCACGCTCGTGGTGTCGCGCGCCGACACCATGCAGCGGCTGACCGGCCGCGCCGCCAAGCCGCCCGAGGAGACGCTGCTTTCGGAGGAGGAGCCGGTGTACTTCGTCGTCGGCTACCGCGACAACGACTGGAACGCGCGCTTCCAGCTCTCGTTCAAGTACCGCCTGTTCGACCAGTCGAGCGGCTTTGGCGCCGAGCGGCCGTGGCTCGCGGGCTTCTACTTCGCCTACACGCAGAATTCGCTCTGGGACCTGTCGTCGCAGTCGAAGGCGTTCCGCGACACGAGCTACCGGCCGTCCTTTTTCTGGAAGTGGGAGCGCAGCGACGAGCGCACCTGGGTCGACGCCTTCCGGGCCGGCTGGGAGCACGAGTCGAACGGCCGCGAAGGCATCTTCTCGCGCACGATCAATACCGCGTTCGTGCGCCCGGAGTGGCGCTGGCCGGTGGGCACCGGCAATTTCGAGTTCACGCCCAAGGTGTACTACTACATAGGCAAGGACGAGAACCCCGACATCCAGCGCTACCGCGGCTACGTCGACTGGCGCGTTCGCCACGACGCCGGCGGCCAGTGGATCACCACGGCGGTCGCGCGCGTCGGCACGGCGAACAAGGCGAGCCTGCTCCTCGACCTGTCGCGCCGTACGCGCGACTTCAAGCTCGGGCCGCTCTCGGGATACCTGCACCTGCAGTACTTCAACGGCTACGGCGAGGACATCCTCGACTACAACATGCGCCGCAAGGCGCAGCTGAGGATCGGTCTGGCGATCGTGCCGTGAGGTAAATCGGGGTCAGGCACTGATTTCCGCGAGTCGCTCGCGGAGCAACGGATTTCCGGAAATCGGTGCCTGACCCCGATTTACTTTTCGATGTGCGGCGGCTGCCACGCCGCCGGCAGCGGCCCGGGCACGCGCAGCACGCGCAGCATGCGCAGCGCGCCTTCCTTGCGGCCTTCGCCGCTGCGGTAGTAGCCCGGCACCAGCACCGTCTCGTAGAAGCCCATGGCGCGGTAGAAGCGGCGCGCCGCCTCGTTGCTGGCGCGCAGCTCAAGGTGCACGCTGGCGATGCCGGCGGTGCGCGCCGACTCGAGCACCCATTCGAGCATGCGCTTGCCGATGCCGGCGCGGCGTTGCGACGGCCTCACGGCGAGCAGCACCAGGTGCGCCCGCTCGTCGCCGCACTCCATGATGGCGAAGCCGTTGACCGCGCCGCCGCGCGGCTTGCCGCCCTCGCACGCGACCACCGCGAGCGTCTCGCGGTCGCGGATCGCGCGCAGCACGCGCGGCGCATCGTACTTCCAGCCCAGGCCCGCCTCGATGAAGTCGCGCGACATCAGCGCGATCGCCTGGGCGTCGCGCGCCTCTGCCAGCCGGATGGTGATGGCGCGCTGGGTCATGAAAAGCATTGTGCCACGATCCCCGATAAACTTGGATGCAAGAAGAAGCAAGGGAGGTTTCATGGCGGCCATCGACCAGTCGGGCACGGCGGCGTTCGGCGCCGAGCTCGCGCAGGACATCAAGAGCCGCTCGGCGGAAGGCGCCGCCGAGAAGCTTGCGCATTTCGGCGGCGCGGAAATCGCTGCCACCCTGTCGCGGCTTTCGCCCGGATTCGCGCAGGACGTGCTCGCCGCGCTGCCGGAAGAAGCGCGCGAGCGCGCCTACGGCGCGGCGAGCGCCGAGCTGGTGCGGCAGTGGCAGCGCAACGCCAAGTATCCGGCCGAGAGCATGGGCCGCATGATGGAGCCGGTGGTAGCGGCGTTCCCGCCCGGGCAGCCGGTGGGAGAGACGATCGAGAAAGTGCGCGAGCTGGTCAAGACCACCTTCATCACCTACGTCTACGTGGTCGACCCCGAAGGGCATCTCCAGGGCATCGTCACCATGCGCGACCTGCTGTTCGCCGACCACGCGAGCACGCTGCGCAACGTGATGATGCGCGACCCCTTCGCGCTGCAGGCGAAGATGCCGCTGATGGACGCGATGAAGCTGGTGCTCGACCGCCACTACCCGGTTTATCCGGTGATCGACGAGGAGCGCCGGCTGGTAGGCCTGGTGCGCGGCCAGAGCATGTTCGAAGCGCAGGCGATCGAGATTTCGCTGCAGGCGGGCTCGATGGTCGGCCTGGAAAAGGAAGAGCGGATCGCGACGCCGCTGCTGCGCAGCCTGAAGATGCGCCACCCGTGGCTGCAGTTCAACCTCATCACGGCGTTTCTTGCCGCGGCGGTCGTCGGCGTCTTCCAGGACACGCTGGACCGCCTGGTCATCCTCGCGCTGTTTCTGCCGGTGCTCGCGGGCCAGTCAGGCAATACCGGCTGCCAGGCGCTCGCGGTCACGCTGCGCGGCATGACGCTCGGCGAGCTCAAGTCGGGCGCGGCGCGCCCGCTCGTCAGCAAGGAGACCTGGCTCGGGATGGCCAACGGCGCCGGGGTCGGCCTGATGGCCGCTCTGGGCATGTACATTACAGCGGTCGGCCAGCATCAGACGCAGCCGTTCCTGCTCGCCTTCGTCGTCTTCGCGGCGATGGTGTTCGCCTGCATCGCGAGCGGCCTCTCCGGCGCGCTGGTGCCGATCACCATGAAAAAGCTGGGTTTCGATCCGGCCACGGCGTCGAGCATCATCCTCACCACCGCGACCGACTGCGTGAGCATGGGGACGCTGCTGTTGCTCGCGACAATCCTGATTCGATGACGTAAAGCCGGGCGGCAGCCGCGCTAGATCCAGATCATCTTCTTCGTCATCCCGCCGTCGATGACGAAGTTCTGCCCGGTGATGAATAGCGAGCGCTCGGAGACCAGGAACTCGACCAGCGAGGCGACGTCGAGCGGGCGGCCGATGCGCCCCACCGGATGCTGCATCACCTCGCGGCGCGCGATCGGCTTGCCGATGACGTCGATCCAGCCCGGGCTGACGCAGTTGGCGCGCGCGCGGGGGCCGAGCGTCATGGCGAGCGCGTGGGTGAGCGAGACGACCCCGCCCTTCGCCGCGGCGTAGGCCTCGCTCTCGGGCTCCGATTGCAGCGCGCGCGTCGAGGCGATGTTCACCAGCGCGCCGCGCGCGCGGCGCAGGTGCGGCGCGGCGTGCTTGCTCATCAGGAACACGCCGGTGAGGTTGACGCCGATGCGCCGGTTCCACTCGCGCAGGGACAATTTCTCGAGCGGCCCGGTATCCGCCTGCGGGATGCCGGCGTTGTTGATGAGCGCGTCCAGCCGGCCGAAGCGCGCGACGACGCGGCGCACGCAGGCGCGCACCGACGGCTCGCGCGCGACGTCGCAGCGCAGCGCGAAGATGCCGGGGTCGCGCCCGGGCTTCAGGTCGGCGATCGCCACCCGCCAGCCGCGCTCGGCGAGGTAGAGCGCGATGCCTCTGCCGATGCCCTGCGCGCCACCCGTGACCAGGGCGGCCTTTTGAGAGTATTCTCGGGTCATGGCAAGCGGCGCAGATTCTAGCGTCTGAGTCGGGGAGGCCGAGCGATGCAAGTCAAGGAAATCCTGAGGGTCAAGGGCAACCGACTGCTCAGCATCGAGCCGGGCGGCCGCGCCGCCGACGCGGTGTCGGTGATGGCCAAGGAGAACCTCGGCTCGCTGGTGGTGCTGGACCACGGCCGCATGGTGGGCATGCTCACCTTCCACGAGCTGCTGCGAGCCGTCGCGCAGCGCTCGGGCTCGCTCGGCGAGGTGCGGGTCGCCGACATCATGGTAAAAGACCCGGTCACCGCCGCGCCCGAGATGGAAGTAAACGACCTGCGCCGCACCATGCTCGAGAGCGGCGCGCGCTACCTGCCGGTAATGCAGGACGGCAAGCTGCTAGGCGTCATCTCGTTCCGCGACGTCGCCAAGGCGGTGCTCGAAGAGCAGGACTTCGAGAACAAGATGTTGAAGGGCTACATAAAGAACTGGCCCGCTTAAGTGTCGGGCAACAGCTTCGGCCTCCTCTACTGCGTCACCTCCTTCGGCGAGTCCCACGGCCCCGCCTATGGCGGCGTGGTCGATGGATGTCCTCCAGGGCTCGAGCTGTCGGAGGCCGACATCCAGAAGGAGCTCGATAGGCGCAAGCCCGGCAGCTCGCGCCACGTCACGCAGCGGCGCGAGTCCGACCGCATCGAGATCCTGTCCGGCGTGTTCGAGGGCCGCACCACCGGCACGGCGATCGGCTTCCTGGTCCGCAACGAAGACGCGCGCTCGAAGGACTATTCGGCGATCGCCGACAAGTTCCGCCCCGGGCACGCCGACTACACCTACCTGCAGAAATACGGCGTGCGCGACGCGCGCGGCGGCGGCCGCGCCTCGGCGCGCGAGACCGTGGTGCGCGTGGCGGCGGGCGCAATCGCGAAGCGGTGGCTGGGCGAGCGCTACGGCGTGAAAGTGCGCGGCTACCTCGCGCAGCTGGGTTCTACCCGAATCGAATTCAAATCGTGGGATGCGATCGACCAGAATCCGTTTTTCGCGCCGAATGCGGCCGTCGTCGGACAATTGGAGAAGCAGATGGACGCGCTGCGCGAGAGCGGCGACTCGTGCGGCGCGCGCGTCAACGTGGTGGCGAGCGGCGTGCCGGTCGGCTGGGGCGAACCGGTCTACGGTCGGCTCGACGCCGACATCGCCGCGGCGCTGATGTCGATCAACGCGGTGAAGGGCGTGGAGATCGGCGCGGGCTTCGCGGCGATCACGCAGAAAGGAAGCGAGCACGGCGACGAGATGACGCCGCAGGGCTTCGTCTCGAACAACAACGGCGGCATCCTCGGCGGCATCTCGACAGGCCAGGACATCACCGCGTCGATCGCGCTCAAGCCGACCTCGAGCATCCGCTTGCCGCGTCGTACCATCGATGTAAAAGGCAACCCGGTGACGGTGGAAACCACGGGGCGCCATGATCCTTGCGTCGGCATCCGGGCGACGCCGATAGCCGAGGCCATGCTTGCTTGCGTGCTGATGGATCACGCGTTGCGCCACCGTGCCCAATGCGGCGATGTGGAGCCGCCGCTCAGTTTCCGCTAGGGGCCCGGAAGGTAGTCAAAGGGGGGCCAAATCCATTAAAGTATGGCCACAAAACCCCCAAGAGAGAAGAACATGAGCAACAAGGGCCAGTTGCTACAAGACCCGTTTTTGAACACGCTGCGCAAGGAGCACGTCCCCGTCTCGATCTACCTGGTGAACGGCATCAAGCTGCAGGGCCAGATCGAGTCGTTCGACCAGTACGTGGTGCTGCTGCGCAACTCCGTGACGCAGATGGTCTACAAGCATGCCATCTCCACCGTGGTGCCCTCGCGCCCGATCAACCTCGGAGCGGAGAAGGACGCGGAGTAGGTTGGCGGAACGGAAGGTAGCAGGGGCAGGCCGCGCCGCCGATCCGCAGGCGGCCGTGATCGTCAATCTGGATTTCGGCGAAGACGGCTTTGACGAGCGCGTCGAGGAGGTGGTGCGCCTGGTCGAAGCGGTCGGGGTCAAGCGCCACCGGCTGATCAAGGGAAAGCGGCCGCGGCCCGATCCGAAGTTCTTCGCCGGCAGCGGCAAGGTCGAAGAGATCGGCCGCGCGGTGGAGGAGCTCGGAGCCGCCTTCATCGTCTTCAACCACGAGCTCTCGCCGGCGCAGCAGCGCAACATCGAGCGGCAGCTCGACCCGCTCGGCCCGCCGCGGGTCTTCGACCGCACCGAGCTGATCCTCGAGATCTTCGCGCAGCGCGCGCAGACCAATGAAGGCAAGCTGCAGGTCGAGCTCGCGCGCCTGCAGCACCTGTCGACGCGCCTGGTGCGCGGCTGGACGCACCTCGAGCGCCAGCGCGGCGGCTTCGGCCGCACCGGGGGGCCGGGCGAGACGCAGCTCGAGCTCGATCGCCGGTATATCGCGAAGCGGGTGAAAACTTTGAAAGCGCGGCTGGCCGATTTCGAGAAGCGACGAACCGTGCAACGCCGCGCGCGCGCGCGCGGCGACGTGCTCTCGGTCTCGATCGTCGGCTACACCAACGCCGGCAAGTCGACGCTGTTCAACGCGCTCGCCCGCCAGCAGGCGTACGCCGCCGACCAGCTCTTCGCCACGCTCGACACGACGACGCGGCGCATCTGGCTGCCACCGGCCAATCCGGTGGTGCTCTCCGACACCGTCGGCTTCATTCGCGACCTGCCGCACGACCTGGTCGCCGCGTTCCGCGCCACGCTCGAGGAGACGGTGCGCGCGGATCTGCTGCTGCACGTGGTCGACGCTCACTCGCCGGCGCGCGAAGAGCAGCAGCTCGAGGTGAACAAGGTGCTCGCCGAGATCGGCGCCGACGCGACGCCGCAGATCGTGCTCTTCAACAAGATCGACGCTGCGGGCTTCGAGCCCGGGGTCGAGAGGGACCAGTATGGTAGGATTTGCCGCGTTTTCGTGAGCGCGCGCACGGGCGCAGGATTGGACGAGCTGCGCAGCGCGATTGCCGAGTTCGGTACGATGCGCGCCTCGGCTCGTCCTAATGCTGGGCGCAATCCTCCCAAGGCATCCATAAGCCTCTAATGTCGTTGAACGACCCCAACTGGGGACGCGGCGGCTCCCGCGGCCCGCAGGGCCCCGGCGGCGGCAACCAGGGACCGCCGGACCTGGATGAGCTGTGGCGCAACTTCAACCGCCGCCTCGCCGAGCTCTTCGGCCGGCGCGCGCGCGGCCCCTCGGGCGAGCCGCCGTCCGGTCCGGGCAACGGACGGCTCTTCGGCGGCGGCGCCGGCGCGCTGCTGTTCCTCGTCATCGGCGTGTGGCTCGCGAGCGGCTTCTACATCGTGGTCGAGGGCACGCGCGGCGTGGTGCTGACCTTCGGCAAGTTCTCGCAGGAAACCCAGCCCGGCCTGCGCTGGCGCCTGCCCTGGCCGATCCAGTCGAACGAGATCGTGAACCTCTCGCAGGTGCGCACGCTGGAGGTCGGCTACCGCAACAACGTGCGCACCAAGGTGCTGAAAGAGTCGCTGATGCTCACTGACGACGAGAACATCGTCGACCTGCAGTTCGCGGTGCAGTACGTGGTGAAGGACGCGCAGGCCTACACGTTCAACGTGCGCCGGCCCGACGAGTCGGCGATGCAGATCGCCGAGACCGCGATGCGCGAGGCGATCGGCAAGAACGGCATGGATGCGATCCTGTCCGAGACCCGCGCCGACATCGCCAACAAGGCGCGCGACCTGATGCAGGAGATCCACGACCGCTACAAGACCGGAATCCAGATCAGCACGGTCACCATCCAGAACGCGCAGCCGCCTGAGCAGGTGCAGGCGGCGTTCGACGACGCGGTCAAGGCGGGGCAGGACCGCGAGCGGCAGAAGAACGAGGGCCAGGCCTACGCCAACGACGTCATCCCACGCGCGCGCGGCGCCTCGGCGCGCCTGTTCCAGGAAGCCGACGGCTACAAGCAGCGCGTGATCGCCAACGCCGAGGGCGATGCTTCGCGCTTCAAGCAGGTGCTCACCGAGTACGCCAAGGCGCCGCAGGTGACGCGCGAGCGCATCTACATCGACACCATGCGCGAGGTCCTGTCGTCGAACAGCAAGGTGATGATGGACTATCGCGGCGCGGGCAACCTGCTGATGCTGCCGCTGGAGAAGCTGCTGCAGCAGGGCGGCGCCGCAGGCGCCGAGCCGCCGGCGCAGCGCCCGGCCGAAGGCGCCTCCGCGGATCCCGGGCCGCGCTCGCGCGAATCGCTGCGGAACCGCGACAGGGCGGACCGGTGAAAGCGCTCGGTCCGATCATCGCCGTCGCGATCGTGGTGATCCTGCTGATCTCGGGATCGCTGTTCACGGTCGACCAGCGCCAGAACGCGATCGTGTTCCAGCTCGGCGAGGTGAAGGAGGTGGTCACCAAGCCCGGCCTGCACTTCAAGTGGCCGCTCCTGCAGAACGTGCGCATCTTCGACATGCGCATCCTGACCTACGACGACGCGGAACCCCTGCGCTTCCTCACCCAGGGAAACCGCCCGGTCCTGGTCGACTCGTTCGTCAAGTGGCACATCATCGACGTGCGCCAGTTCTACGTCAGCGTGCGCGGCGAGGAGTTCGGCGCGCAGACCCGCATCCGGCAGACGGTGTCGGGCACGCTGCGCGACGAGTTCGGCATTCGCACCGTGCACGAGGTGGTGTCGGGCGAGCGCGAGCAGATCATGGCGCGGGTGCGCGACAAGGTCGACCAGGACCTGAAGCGCATCGGCGTCGGCATCATCGACGTGCGGCTGAAGCGCGTCGACCTGCCGCAGGAGGTGAGCGACTCGGTCTACCGGCGTATGGAGGCCGAGCGCAAGCGCATCGCCAACGAGCTGCGCTCGACCGGCGCCGCCGAGGGCGAGAAGATCCGCGCCGACGCCGACCGCCAGCGCGAGGTGATCCTCGCCGAGGCCTACCGCGACGCGCAGCGCGTGCGCGGCGAGGGCGACGCCAAGGCGGCCGGAATCTATGCCGCCGCCTTCGGCCAGAACCCGGAGTTCTTCTCGTTCTACCGCAGCATGGAGGCGTACCGCTCGACCTTCCGCGGCAAGAACGACCTGCTGCTGCTCGAGACCAACTCGGACTTCCTGCGCTACTTCAGGGACTCGCTCGGCAAGTCGCAGACGAGAAAATGAGCGATGGGCACCGCGACGTTGATCATGACGGCGTTCGCCCTGATGCTCGTGCTCGAAGGGGCGCTGCCCTTCGTCGCGCCTAGCCTCTGGCGCGACACCTTCCGCAAGATCACGCAGCTGACCGACGGCCAGATCCGCTTCGTCGGCCTGTCGTCGATCATCGTCGGGCTTTTGCTCCTCCTCTGGGCGCGGTCATAGAAACATGAGGACCTGGATCCTGCCGGAATACGTTGAGGACATCCTGCCCGCCGAGGCGATGCGCATCGAGAGGCTGCGCCGGGCGATCCTCGACCTGTTCTTCAAGCACAAATACGAGCTGGTGATGCCGCCGCTGCTCGAGTACATGGACTCGCTGCTCACCGGCACCGGGCACGACCTCGAGCTGCGCACCTTCAAGGTGGTCGACCAGATCTCGGGCCGCATGATGGGCGTGCGCCCCGACATCACGCCGCAGGTGGCGCGCATCGACGCGCACCTCTTGAACCGCAAGGGCGTCGCGCGGCTGTGCTACTGCGGCAGCGTGCTGCACACGCGCCCGGCGAGCCCCGGCGCGACGCGCGAGCCGATCCAGATCGGCGCCGAGATCTACGGCGCGGCTGGCGACGACGCCGACGTCGAGATCCTGAAGCTCGCCTGCGCCGCGCTGCAGCTCGCGAAGCTCCCGGAGCTGCGCCTCGACATCGGCCACGTCGCCGTGTTCCGCTCGCTCGCCCGCGCGGCCAAGGCCAGCCCGGAGCTCGAGGGCGAGCTCTTCGAGGCGCTGCAGAGGAAGGACCTGCCGCAGCTCAAGTCGCTCTCGAAGAAGCTGGATGCGAAGACCCGCTCAGCGCTGCTCCTGCTGCCCGAGCTCTACGGCGGCGCCGAGGTTCTGGACGTCGCGGAAAAGCAATTGCCGAAGATGAAGCCTGTTTCCGCCGCCCTGGGGACGTTGCGCGCCCTGGCCAGGGCCTGCCCCGTGCCGACCAGCTTCGACCTGGCCGAGCTGCGCGGCTACCACTACCACTCCGGCGTCGTCTTCGACGCCTATTGCGCTGGCGTGAGCGGCGCGGTGGCGAGGGGCGGTCGCTACGATGAGGTGGGCAAGGCGTTCGGGCGGGCGCGGCCCGCCACGGGTTTCTCCATCGATCTGCGCAGCGTCGCCGAGGCGGTGAAATGAGCGCAAGAAACATCGTCGTCATCGGCACGCAGTGGGGCGACGAGGGCAAGGGCAAGATCGTCGACTGGCTGACCGACCGCGCTCAAGGCGTGGTGCGCTTCCAGGGCGGGCACAACGCCGGGCACACGCTCGTGGTCGGCGGCAAGAAGACGGTGCTGCACCTGATCCCGTCGGGGATCATGCGCGAGAGCGTCGACTGCTTCATCGGCAACGGCGTGGTGGTCTCGCCGCAGGCGCTGGTGGCCGAGATGGACGAGCTCGAGGCGGGCGGAGTGCGCAACGTGGTGGCGCGCCTCGCGGTGTCGGAAGCCTGCCCGCTGATCCTCGCCTACCACTCGGCGCTCGACCATGCGCGCGAGGCCGCCAAGGGCGAGAAGAAGATCGGCACCACCGGGCGCGGCATCGGCCCGGCCTACGAGGACAAGGTCGCGCGCCGCGCAATCCGCCTGCAGGACCTGTTCGACGCCAGGCGCTTCGCCGAGAAGCTGCGCGAGCTGCTCGACTTTCACAACTTCGTCCTGAAGAACTATTACCGCCAGGAGGAAATCAGCTATCAAAAGACATTGGACGAGACGCTCGCGCTCGCGCCGCGCCTCGCGCCGCTGATCGCCGATGTGCCGCGCGCGCTCTACCACGCCAACCGCGCCGGCAAGAACCTGCTGTTCGAAGGCGCGCAGGGGTCGCTGCTCGACATCGATCACGGCACCTATCCGTTCGTCACCTCCTCGAACTGCGTCGCCGGCGCGGCTGCGGCGGGCGCCGGCATCGGGCCGATGCACCTGCACTACGTGCTGGGCATCACCAAGGCCTACAGCACGCGCGTCGGCGGCGGGCCGTTCCCGACCGAGCTCTCCGACGGCGTCGGCGAGCGCCTGCGCCAGCGCGGGCAGGAGTTCGGCGCCACCACCGGGCGGCCGCGCCGCACCGGCTGGTTCGACGCCGCGGCGCTCAAGCGCTCGATCCAGCTGAACGGCGTCTCGGGCCTGTGCCTCACCAAGCTCGACGTGCTCGACGGCGTCGAGGCGGTGAAGATCTGCGTCGGCTACAAGCTCGAGGGCGAGTTCTCCGAGATTCTGCCGGTGGGCGCCGAGGAGCTCGAGCGCTGCGAGCCCGTGTACGAGGAGCTGCCCGGCTGGATGGAGAGCACCGTCGGCATCAAGTCTTACCCCAGGCTGCCCGCGGCGGCGGCGGCCTACCTCAAGCGCATCGAGGCGCTCGCCGGCGTGCCGATCGACCTGATCTCGACCGGGCCCGACCGGGAGGAGACCATCGTGCGCCGCCATCCTTTCGACCCGGCCTGATCACGCAGCTAGGGAGAAACACCGTGAGACTCATTGTCCCCGCGACCGTGCTGCTGCTCGCCGCCGCCCCCTCGGCCGGCGCGACCGGCCTCGCCACCTGCGATTCCGGCCCGAAGGAGTCGTGGCAGGCCCAGGACAAGCTCTCCGCCGCGCTCAAGGAGAAAGGCTGGCAGGTGCGCCGCATCAAGGAGGACGGCGGCTGCTACGAGGTGTACGCGCTCGACGAGAAGGGCAACCGCGTCGAAGCGTACTTCCACCCGGTGACGCTGGCGCCGGTGCCGCGCGGCGCGAAGAACCACAAGGGCTGAGCGAGCCGCGTGAAAGTCTGGGACGCCTTCGTGCGCCTCGCGCACTGGACGCTGGTCGCCTGCGTCGGCGCCGCGTGGTTCGCGCGCGGCGCGCCGCACGAGTGGCTGGGCTATGCCGCGCTCGGCGTGGTCGTGCTGCGCCTCGCCTGGGGCCGGCTCGGGACGCGCTATGCGCGCTTCGGCCAATTCGTCCTCGGTCCCGGGCGCACCCTCGCGTATGCGCGCAGCGTGCTCGAGCGCCGCGAGGCTCGCTACCTCGGCCACAACCCGCTGGGTGCCTGGATGATCGTCGCGCTGCTCGCGGCGGTGGCGCTCGCGGGCGTCACCGGCTGGCTGGCGACGACCGAGCGCTACTGGGGCGTTGAATGGGTCGAGGAGCTGCACGAGCTGTGCGCCGACGGCCTGCTGGGGCTCGCGGCCCTGCACCTCGCCGGGGTGGCCTATTCCAGCCTGCGCCACCGCGAGAACCTGGTGCGCGCCATGCTCACCGGGCGCAAGGCCGCGCCGCGGCCGGGGGACGTTTTCGAGTAGACTGTACGGTCTAGTCTAGTTCCCGGGGGAGGGGCCAAGTGGAAAACCGCGAGCGCGTGCTGCGTGCCGCCACCGACTCGTTTCTCGCCCACGGCTACGCCTCGAGCGTCGACGCCATCGCGCGCCGCGCCGGCGTCGCCAAGCAGACCGTCTACCACCATTTCCCGAGCAAGGAGCGCCTGTTCCGCGAGGTGGCCCGCGCGCTCGCCATGAGCGTGCTGGTCGAGCTCGAGGGCGACGACGTGCGCGCCGCGCTGCTGCGCTTCGCCGCCGCCTACCGCCAGCGCGCGCTCGGCGCGCAGGGCATCGCCACCTTCCGCACCCTGGTGCCCGAGGTACAGCGCTTCCGCAGCCAGGCGCGCTCGATGTACGCCAACACCATGGGCGCGATGGTGCAGCGCCTCGCCCAGTTCCTCGGCGCGGCGATGCGCGACGGCCGCCTGCGGCGCGACGACCCGGAGCTCGCCGCCGAGATGCTGCTCAGCATGCTCGCCGGCATCGACCGGGTGAAGCGGCTGTTTTGCGTGGTGAGCGGCGTGCAGGGCGACGCGCAGCGCGCCGGGCGGATCGTCGACTGTTTTCTGAGGGCCTACCAGCCATGAGAGCGCTCGCCATCGTGTGGCTCGTGCTCCTGGCCGCGTGCAGCCAGGGCGATGCTCGCCAAAAAAAGGATGCCGCGCCGCAGGCCGTGCCCGTGAGCGTGCTCGAGGTGACGCCGCGCGAGGTCCCGGTCAGCTTCGAGGCGGTGGGGCGCGCCGAGGGCTCGCGCGAGGTGCAGGTGCGCGCGCGCGTCTCGGGAATCCTCGAGAAGCAGCTCTACGTCGAAGGCGACAGCGTCGAGGCGGGCGCGGTGCTCTTCCAGATCGAGCGCGCGCCCTTCGAGATCGAGCTGGCGCAGGCGCGCGGCACGCTCGCGCAGGAGCTCGCGCGCGAGGACCTGGCGCGGCAGGAGTACGAGCGCCTGAAGGGCCTCGCCGACCGGCGCGCGATCAGCCAGAAGGAAGCCGACCAGGCCGCCTCGACCGCCCGCCAGTCGAGCGCCGCCGTGCAGGTGGCGCGCGCGCGCGTGCGGCAGGCCGAGCTCAACCTCTCCTACACGACGGTGAGCGCGCCGATCGGCGGCATCACCGGGCGCGCGCAGCAGTCGATCGGCAGCCTGGTCTCGCCCTCGAACGAGTCGGCGATGCTGACCACGCTGACGCGGGCCGACCCGGTCTGGGTCCGCTTCTCCTACTCCGAGGCCGAGTTTTCCAGGATCCGCGGTACCGATCCCAAGGACCTGGCGGTGAAGCTGGAGCTTGCGGACGGGCGCGTGTATCCGGAGCAAGCGAAGATCAACTTCTCCAGCTCGACCGTCGACTCCGCCACCGGCACGGTGCAGATGCGCGCCGAGCTCGCCAATCCGCGCCTCGAGCTGCTGCCCGGGCAGTTCGTGCGCGTGCGCGTGATCGCCGGCATGGAGAGGGCGATGGTCGTGCCGCAGGCTGCCGTCGGGCAGAACGAGGGCGGGCGCTTTGTCTGGGTGGTCGCCGACGGCAAGGCCGTGCCGCGATCGATCCGCACCGGCAGCTGGATCGGCACCGACTGGGTGGTGCTCGACGGCCTGAAGAGCGGCGACAAGGTCATCGTCGACAACCTGGTGCGCCTGCGGCCGGGGGCGCCGATCGCTCTGAAATGAGCAAGTTCTTCATCCACCGCCCGGTATTCGCGGCCGTGATCGCGATCATCATCACGCTCGCGGGCGTGGTGTCGGCCCAGCTGCTCGCGGTCGCGCAGTATCCCGAGATCGCGCCGCCCACGGTCCTGATCACCACCTCCTATCCCGGCGCGAGCGCCGAGACGCTGGCGCGCACCGTCGCCGCGCCGATCGAGGAGCAGCTCTCGGGGGTGGAGAAGCTCTCGTTTTTCAGCTCGACCTCGTCCTCCAACGGCACCCTCACCATCACCGCGACCTTCGAGCCCGGGACCAACGTCGACCAATCGGTGTTCAACGTCAACAACCGCGTCAACATCGCGCTGCCGCGCCTGCCCGACGAGGTGCGGCGCAACGGCATCATCGTCGCGAAGCGCTCCTTCGACATCCTGCTGGTCGTGTCGCTCACCTCGCCCGACAACCGGCGCGACACGCTTTACCTCTCGAACTACGCGTCGATCAACATCGTCGACGAGCTGAAGCGCCTGCCCGGGATCGCCGACGTCACGGTCTTCGGCGCGCGCGACTATTCGATGCGCGTCTGGACCAACCCCGAAAAGATGGCGCGCCTGGGCGTCACGCCCGGCGAGGTCGCCGCGGCGCTGCGCGCGCAGAACGCGCAATACGCCGCCGGCCGCATCGGCACCGAGCCGGCGCCGCCGGGGCAGAAGCTCGTCTACACCGTCACCGCGACCGGGCGCCTGGTCGACCCCGAGCAGTTCGGCGAGATCGTGGTGCGCGCCTCGCCGACGGGCATCCTGCGGCTGAAAGACATCGCGCGGATCGAGCTCGGCGCGCTGAACTACGACACCTCCAACACGCTCGACGGCCGGCAGACCATCGGCATGGCGACCTACCTGCAGCCCGGGGCGAACGCCCTGGAGGTCGCCGCTTCCGTAAAAGAAAAAATGAAGGAGCTGCGGCCGGGTTTCCCGGAAGGGGTGGACTACGCCATTCCCTTCGACACCACGCGCTTCGTCGACGCCTCGATCAAGGAGGTGACCACCACCATCTACGAGGCGGCGGCGCTGGTGCTGGCGGTGGTGTTCCTTTTCCTGCAGACCTGGCGCGCGACGCTGATCCCGATGATCGCGGTGCCGGTGTCGCTGATCGGCGCCTTCGCCGGCTTGTGGGCGGTGGGCTTCTCGATCAACACGCTCACGCTTTTCGCGCTGGTGCTCGCCATCGGCATCGTGGTCGACGATGCGATCGTGGTGCTCGAGAACGTCGAGCGCCTGATGCGCGAGAGCGACATGGGTGCCTTCGAGGCCGCGCTCGAGGCGATGCGCGAGGTGTCGGGCGCGGTGGTGGCGATCGTGCTGGTGCTGTGCGCGGTGTTCGTGCCGGTCGCGTTCCTCGGCGGCATCGCCGGCCAGCTCTACCGCCAGTTCGCGGTGACGCTCACCTTCGCGGTGGTGATCTCCGGCTTCATGGCGCTCACGCTGACGCCCGCGCTGTGCGCGCTGCTGATGAAGAAGGGGGACCATCACTCGCGCGTCTTCGCGCCGTTCAACCGCGGCTTCGCCTGGGTCACGCGCCTCTTCCTGCGCTGCGTCGAGGCTCTCCTGCGCCACCGCTGGCTGTCGCTCGGCGGCTTCCTCGCTGTCCTCGCGCTGTGCGCGGGCCTGTTCCTCAGCATCCCGTCGAGCTTCGTGCCCTCGGAGGACCAGGGCTACATCTTCGCCGGCATCCAGCTGCCCGACGGAGCGACGATGGAGCGCACGCGCCAGATGTCGGAGCAGTTGTCGAAGGTGGCGCAGTCCGAGCCCGGCGTGCAGACGGTGATGGCGATCAACGGCTTCGACCTGCTCGGCGGCGGCACCAAGAGCAACACCGCCACCATGTTCATCCCGCTCAGGCACTGGGACGAGCGAAAGCGCATCCCCGCGGCGGCGATCGCGGGCGAGCTCGGCCGCAAGGGCGCCGGCATGCGCGAGGGCATGGTGATCGCGTTCAACCCGGCGGCGATCCGCGGCCTGGGCACCGCCGGCGGCTTCGAGCTCTACCTGCAGGCGCGCACCAACCCGGACCCGGCGCGCCTCTTCGAGGTGACGCAGGCATTCCTCGCGGCGCTGCGCGCGCACCCGCAGCTCACCGGCATCAACTCGTTCTACCGACCGACGGTGCCGCAGCTCAAGGTGGAGGTCGACCGCGAGAAGGCGATGTCGCTCGGCGTGCCGGTGCAGGACGTGTTCGACGCGCTCGGCAGCACCATGGGCGCGCTCTACGTGAACGACTTCAACAAGTTCGGCCGCACCTATCGCGTGCAGATGCAGGCCGACGCGCCCTACCGTGCGCAGCCCGAGGACCTCGGCTCGGTCTACGTGCGCTCGAGCCTGACGCGCGAGATGATCCCGCTCAAGGCGCTCATCAACGTCACCAACACCATCGGCCCGGAGCAGCTCGAGCGCTTCAACACCTTCCTCGCCGCGCGCGTGCTCGGCAGCGGTCGCCCGGGCGTGTCTTCCGGCGAGGCGATCCGCGCGGTCGAGGAGGTCGCCGCCAGGGCGCTGCCCGACGGCTACACCATCGCCTGGTCCGGCCAGGCGTTCCAGGAGAAGCGCACCGGCCGCCAGTCGGCGATCGCCTTCGCGCTCGCGATCGTGATGGTGTTCCTGATCCTGGCCGCGCTCTACGAGCGCTGGCTGCTGCCTTTCGCGGTGGTGTGCGCTGTGCCCTTCGCGGTCTTTGGCGCGCTCGGCTTCGTCGCCGCGCGGGGCCTGGAGAACGACATCTACTTCCAGATCGGCCTGGTGGTGCTGATCGGCCTGGCGGCGAAGAACGCGATCCTGATCGTCGAGTTCGCGCAAGCTGGCTTCCTCGAGGGCAAGAGCCCGATGGAGGCGGCGCTCAACGCCGCGCGGCTGCGCTTCCGCCCGATCGTCATGACCTCGCTCGCCTTCGTGCTGGGCGTGATGCCGCTCATGCTCTCGAGCGGCGCGGGCGCCGCCGCGCGCCGCTCGATGGGCACCGGCGTCGTCGGCGGCATGCTCGCCGCCACCTTCGTCGCCACGGTGTTCGTGCCGCTCTTCTTCGTGATGGTCGCGCGCCAGAAAGCGAAGCGATGAGGCGCATCGCCGCGCTCGCGATCCTCGCCGCCGGCTGCACCACCGTCGGGCCCGACTACAAGCGCCCCTCGATCGAGTTGCCCGCGCAATTCCCGGCCGGGGATGCGGCCGACGCCAGGCTCGCGCCGAGCTGGTGGACCCTCTACCGCGACGCGACGCTCGACGAGCTGGTCGCCGCGGCGCGGAAGAACAACGCCGATGTGCGCCTCGCCGCGGCGCGCGTGCGCGAGGCGGAGGCGGTGCTGCGCGAGGCGAACGCCGCGTTCTTTCCCGAGGTGAACGCGACGGCGAGCGGCAGCCGCGCGCGCGTCAGCCAGCAGACGCTGCCGCCGTCGCCGCGCGGCGTGCCGCTGGTGCGGCCGAACTACCTGTTCTCGCTTTCGACCAGCTTCGAGCTCGACTTCTGGGGGCGCTTCGCCCGCGCGAGCGAGGCGGCGCGCGCCAACCTGCTCGCGACGCGCCTAGGCCAGGACGTGGTCGCGCTGGGCCTCGCCGGCAGCACCGCGCAGGCCTACTTCGCGCTGCGCTCGTTCGACGCGCAGATCACGGTCTTGAATAATTCCTTGAAGCTGAGGAACGATTCGCTGGCCATCGCCCAGGCCCGCCTGGACGCCGGGCTCGCCTCCGAGCTCGACGTCTACCAGGCGCAGGGCGCGGTGGCCGACGCGCTGGTGCAGCGGCGCGACGCCGAGCGCGGCCGCGCGCTGCTCGAGCGCCAGCTCGGTCAATTGGTCGGTCAATTGGACTTGAAAATCCCCGCGGGAGACCTCTTTGCGCTGCCGGTGCCGCCGACGCCGCCCGCCGGGCTGCCTTCGGCGCTGCTCGAGCGTCGACCCGACATCCGTTCCGCCGAGGAATCGCTGGTCGCCGCCAACGCGCAAATTGGAATCGCGCGCGCCGCGATGTTCCCGACGATCTCGCTCACCGCCGCCGCGGGCACGCAGAGCGTGGAGCTCAACAACCTCTTCCAGGGCGGCGCCGGCATCTGGTCGTTCGGCGCGAACATCACGGCGCCGATCTTCGACGCCGGGCGGCGCGCGGCGCGCGTCGAGCAGGCGGACGCGCGCCGCGGCCAGTCGCTCGCCCAGTACCAGCGCGCGATCGAGACCGGCTTCCGCGAGGTTGCCGAAGGGCTGGTCAACGTGCAGGGCAGCGCCGACACCGAGGCGGGGCTCGCCGAGCGGCTGCGCGCCGCGCGCAACGCGCTGGAGCTCTCCACCCTGAGATACGAGTCGGGCTATTCGCCCTACCTCGAGGTGCTGGACGCGCAGCGCACCGCCAACGACGCCGAGCTCGCCTACGTGCGCAACCGCCAGGCGCGGCTCGCGTTCAGCGTCGATCTGATGAAGGCGCTGGGCGGAGGCTGGTCGCCCGGGAAACCGGGCTCAGAGCCCTGATTCCAGCCTAGAACGGCAAGCCGGTGACGCGGCTGCCGATCGCCTGCACCGGCCCGAGCGGGTTCTGGTTCTCCTCGGTCGAGCGGATCACCGGCTGGCCGCTGGTGAGCTTGTAGACCACTACGCCGTCCCTGAGCAGGATCAGGCCGTTGAAGCGCCAGCCGGCGGTGTGCGTCTCGCGGTAGAAGCCGAGCACGTCGAGCACCACGTTGCCCATGCGCTGCTTCTGCACCGAGTTCTGGTTGATCTCCAGGCCGCGGCAGCCGACCTTGGCCGAGACGCATTCGCGCACGCCGATGTCGAGGTCGTTGATCGAGAACGACTGGTTGAGCATGAACTTACGCATCACGTCGGCGTAGTTCAGGATCGCGATGTTCGCGTTCGACGCGGGGTCGAGCTTCATCGCGCGCAGGTCGGCGACGGTGGTCTGCCCCGGGATGATCTTGTCGAAGGTTTCCTCGGCGTCCTGGTAGGTCTGCCACTGGCTGGCGGTGACCTCCTTCGATTTGGGCAGCATTGACGAGCAGCCGGCCAGGAGGCAGGCGAGCACGGCAATCGCGGTGCGGCTCGTCATGGAGAACTTGTATCACTGCGGCGTCACGGGCTGCGACTCGCGCCCGGCGGCCCGCATAGTTCGGTCGGCGCGCATGGTCCGGACGGTCCGGGGATTCGCTGTAGTCGCCTATTGACGCCAGAAACGTGTTGTGGTGACAGCGCGACGTTTTGCAGCGGCGCACAATCCGTGGAAGGAGAGAAGAAACGGCCGCCATGGGCTATCCGGACATCGACCGTGCGCGCGAAGGACAGTCGGCGCTGCGCCGCATCGTCGATGCCTACGCCGGGCAGGGCGGCGATCCGCGCGCCCTGCGCCGCGTGGTCGATGTGTGCCGGGAGCTTGCCGAGGCGGTCGACGACGACTACTGCCGCGCCAAGGTGCGCGCGGTGGCCGAGTTCGCCGCGGAGCTGCTCTCCTGGGGCGAGCCGCGCGCCCGCGGCGCGCTCTCCGGCGGCGAGTTCCTGCGCCAGCAGATCCGCACCGCGCTCGAGCTGCTCGAGAGCCGGCTCTACAGCCTCGAGCAGCGGCGCCGCGCCGGCCAGCTCGGCCGGCCGCTTTTCGCCGAGCACGCGTTAAAGCGCTGAACTGAGGCGCTGATTTAGTAGTACCGGGTTAAACTTCTGGGCGCCGCGTTGCTGGTGCCGAGGAAGGGACTCGAACCCCCACAGTGTTGCCACCGCTAGGACCTGAACCTAGTGCGTCTACCAATTCCGCCACCTCGGCAGCGAGCGCGGATTTTAGCTGAAAATTAAATGCCCAAGAAGAAAACCCGAACCGCGCTTCGCCGCCGCGCGCGCGCCGAGCGGCGCGACGAGCGCAACGAGTACAGCCGCGAGATCCTGCGCGCGCTCGAGGAGGCGGGCGCGCCGCTCACCGAGCGCGAGCTCGCCGAGCGCCTCGGCATCGCCAAGCGCGAGCGCCAGGCGTTCGCCGCCGGCCGCGCCGCGCTCGAGCGCGCGGGCGAGGTGGTACAGAACCGCGCCGGTGCCCTGCTGGTCGCGAAGCGCATCGCGCTCGTCTCGGGCCGGGTCGAAGGTCATCCTGACGGCCACGGCTTCCTGATCCCCGATGAGGGCGGCGCTTCGATCTTCCTGCCGCCGCACGAGATGCGCGGCATCATGCACCGCGACCGCGCCGCGGTGCGCGTCTCCGGAAAAGACGCGCGCGGCCGGCCGCTCGGCACGCTCGTCGAGGTGCTGGAGCGCGTCAATCGCCGCGTCGTCGGCCGGCTGCACGACGAGCACGGCGTGCTGGTGCTGGTGCCCGAGGACCGGCGGATCGCGCACGACATCTTGGTGCCGCCGGGCGAGGCGGCGCGCGCCAAGGCGGGGCAGGTGGTCACGGTCGAACTCGTCACGCAGCCCGCGCCGCACGCGCAACCGGTCGGCCGCATCACGGAAGTGCTCGGCCACTACACCGATCCCGGGATGGAGATCGAGATCGCGCTGCGCAAGTTCGACCTGCCGCACAGCTTCTCGAAGGGCGCGATGGCTGTGGCCCGATCCATCCCGGACGAGGTGCGGCCCGACGACATCCGGGGCCGCAGGGATCTGCGCCCGCTGGAGTTCGTCACCATCGACGGCGAGACCGCCAAGGACTTCGACGACGCGGTCTACTGCGAGCGTGAAGGTGGCGGCTTTCGTCTCTGGGTGGCGATCGCCGACGTGAGCCACTACGTGCGCCACGGCGACGCGCTCGACATCGAAGCGCGCGAGCGCGGCACCTCGGTGTACTTCCCGCGTCGCGTGATCCCGATGCTGCCGGAGAAGCTCTCCAACGGCATCTGCTCGCTCAACCCCAAGGTCGACCGCCTGGCGATGGTGTGCGAGGTGGCGATCTCGGCGCAGGGCGAGCTCGGGCGCTACGAGTTCTATCCCGCGGTGTTCCGCTCGCACGCGCGGCTCACCTACACCACGGTGTGGGCCGACCTCCAGGGCGAACGGCCGCCCGAGCACCTCGCGCGGCTCTATGCGCTCTTCAAGATCCTCTACCGCAGCCGCGAGAAGCGCGGCGCGATCGACTTCGAGACGATCGAGACGAAGATGGTGTTCGACGCGCGCGGCCGCATCCAGAGAATCGAGCCGGAGAGCCGCAACGACGCGCACCGCATCATCGAGGAGTGCATGCTCGCGGCCAATGTCTGCGCCGGGAACTTCGTCGCCGAGCGCAAGCAGCCGGTGCTCTACCGCGTGCACGACGTGCCCGCCGAGGAAAAGGTCGCCGCGCTGCGCGCGTTCCTCGCCGAGCTGGGCTTGCAGCTTCCCGGCGGTGACGTCCCCCGGCCCAAGGACTACGCGACGCTCCTGCAGCGCATCAAGGGGCGGCCGGACTTCAGCCTGCTGCAGACGGTGCTGTTGCGCTCGCTAAAGCAGGCGGTCTACACGCCGGAGAACGTCGGCCACTTCGGCCTCGCCTTCGAGGCCTACGTCCACTTCACCTCGCCGATCCGCCGCTACCCGGACCTGCTCGTTCACCGCGCCATAAAGAGCCTTTTGACGGGCAAAACCTATGAGGGGCTCGACTGGCAGCAGCTCGGCCGGCACTGCTCCGAGACCGAGCGGCGCGCCGACGACGCGAGCCGCGACGTCGAGAGCTGGCTCAAGTGCATGTACATGAAGGACCAGGTCGGCGGCAGCTACTCGGGCACCATCACCGGCGTGGTGCCTTTCGGCCTGTTCGTCACGCTCGACGACTACTTCGTCGACGGGCTCGTTCACATCTCCGAGCTCGGCCGCGACTACTTCCAGTACGACGGCGCGCGCCATCTCCTGTTCGGCGAGAGAAGCAAGAAGCGCTTCCGCCTCGCCGACCGCATGAAGGTGAGGCTGGTGCGCGTCGACGTCGACCAGCGCAAGATCGACCTCGTGCCGGCATGATCCGCGAGCGGGAACCCAGGGTCGTATTCGGCTTCCACGCCGTGCTCGCGCGGCTGCGCGCCGACGCCTCGTCGGTCGTCGAGGTCTTCGTCGACGAGACGCGCCATGACGCGAGGCTGAAGGACCTGGTGGCCATCGCCGAGCGGGCGGGCGTCAAGCTCCACCGCGTGCCGACCAAGCGCCTCGACGGCTTCTACGGCGGCGGCAGGCACCAGGGTGTGGTGGCCCGGGTCGAGGTGAAGCGGGCGATGGACGACCTCGACGACATCCTCGAGCACGCCGAGAGGCCGCTGCTGCTCATCCTCGACGGCGTCACCGATCCGCACAACCTCGGCGCCTGCCTTCGGGTCGCGAATGCCGCAGGCGCGCACGCGGTGGTGGCGCCCAAGGACCGCGCTGCCGGCATCACGCCCGCGGTCTCGAAGGTAGCGAGCGGCGCGGCCGAGGCAACGCCCTACGTCATGGTGACGAACCTGGCGCGCACCCTCGCTGAACTGAAGGAGCGCAACATCTGGATCGTCGGCGCCGACGAGCGCGCCGAGCAGACGCTCTACGAGGCCGACCTTCCCGACGCGATCGCCTGGGTGCTGGGCGCGGAAGGCGAGGGCATGCGCCGCCTGACGCGCGAGAGCTGCGACCTGCGGGTGCGCATCCCCATGGGCGGCGAGGTCGAGAGCCTGAACGTTTCGGTCTCGGCCGGTGTCTGTCTTTTCGAGAGCGTGAGGCGCCGCCATGGAAAGACCCAAGTACATTCCCCCCGACCCGGCCCGGATAGAGGAAAAGCCTGAGGCTCTCGACTACTGGGCGCGCACCTTGGAAACGCCCCCCGAGAAGATCCGCAAGGCCGTCGAGAAGGTCGGTCCGATGCTCGAGAAGGTGAAGAAGGAGCTTGGCATAGCGGGCGTCTAAGTGGCGGATTCGCTGCTATAATCCGCCCCCTTCCTGGTCTCGCCGTTACGCATGACGGTAGGCCAAACCCATAGGAATAGGAGCTAAATCGACATGCGGCATTACGAGATCGTTTTCATCGTCCATCCCGACCAGAGCGAGCAGGTGCCCGCGATGGTCGAGCGCTACAAGGGCGTCATCGCCGGCCGCAAGGGCACGGTGCACCGCCTCGAGGACTGGGGTCGCCGCCAGCTCGCGTATCCGCTCGCCAAGGTGCACAAGGCGCACTACGTGCTGATGAACATCGAGTGCGACAACGAGACGCTCACCGAGCTCGAGCACTCGTTCAAGTTCTCCGACGCGGTGCTGCGCCACCTCATCGTCAAGATGGAGAAGCCGGTCACGGCACCCTCGCCGATGATGAAGGAGGAGAAGTCCAAATCCATGATGGAGCGCGGCGAGGCCCGTCCAGGGGAAGTTCCGGCTGAACCGGCTAGAGCTGAGCGGCCGGCTGCTTGAGCTGGGCGCGCTGCGCTACACGCCGGCCGGCGTCGCCGCGATCGAATTCAGGCTCGCGCACGACTCCGAGCAGGACGAAGCCGGAGGCAAGCGCAAGGTGAACGCCGAGCTCGCCGCCGTCGCATTCGAGACGCAGGCAAAGCTGCTGAGCGGCAGGCCGCTCGGCAGCGCAGTGAAGGTAAAGGGATTCCTCAGCGCCAAAAGCAAGCGCTCGAAGAGACTGGTACTGCACGTCACCGACATCGAATTCGTGGAAGGAGAGTAAGACATGCCCCCGCCGCGCAGAGGCAAAGGAAAAGGCAAAGGGAAGTTCGGCAAGGACAAGAAGGACAAGGGCCAGCGGGCGCTGTTCCGCCGGCGCAAGTTCTGCCGCTTCACCGCCGAGAAGGTCGAGTGGATCGACTACAAGGACATCGAGGTGCTGAAGGACTTCGTCAACGAGACCGGCAAGATCATCCCGGCGCGCATCACCGGCACTGCCGCGGGCTACCAGCGCCAGCTCTCGGAAGCGATCAAGCGCGCGCGCTTCCTGGCGCTGCTTCCCTACACGGATCTGCACTGATGCAAGTCATCCTGATGGAGAAGGTCGCCAACCTGGGCGAGCTGGGCGAGGTGGTGAAGGTCAAGGACGGCTACGCGCGCAACTTCCTCATCCCGCACGGGAAGGCGAAGCGCGCCACCGAGGCCAACCTGAAGGCGTTCGAGTCCCGGCGTGCCGAGCTGGAGAAGGCGCAGGCCGAGACGCTGGCGAAAGCGCGGGAGCGCGGCGCCAGGCTCGAGGGGCTCACGCTGCAGATCACGCAGAAGGCCGGCCCCGACGGGCGCCTGTTCGGCTCGGTCACCAACTACGACATCGTCGAGGCACTGCAGAAGCAGGGCCACGAGGTCGAGCGCGCCAACATCCGCATGCCGCAGGGCCCGCTCAAGCAAGTGGGCGATTCCCCGATCCAGATCGCGCTGCACACCGACGTCACCGTCACGGTCACGGTGTCCGTGCTCGGCGAGCAGTAAAAAAGGCTGTCAGGCAGGGAACAGGGGCCCGCGCGGCCCCTTTTTATTTGGCGATATACCGGTTTGACCTGGCGAAAGGGCGTACCCTGTCCTGGTGGTCCAACGCGACGCACTGGTTTCCCCGCCAGAGACGTCCGAAGAAGCCATAAAACGGATGCAGCGGGAAACTGATGCCATCCTGGCCACCTCGGTGAAGCTCCTGAAGGAACTCGAGGAATTGCTCGAGACGCGCAGGCAGCTGCAGGCCGCGCAGGCGGCCCTGCTGGAACTGCGCCGCAAGCAGAAATCCGAAAAGTAGGACGCGCCGCCGGGCGGTCGCTTTTGCGCCCCGGCCTGGATATATGTACAGTGGCCGGCCATGATTGCGTGTCAAGCAAATTAATTTCGTGTTTTCCACAGCGATCCACATGCTATCGACACGCTGCTCACAGGAAATCCACAGCCTGCCGGCGCGGATGCTTCGGCTGCCGAGTTTTTCAGCATGCGCTCGGCTGCTTTTCATTCGAAGCCCGCGCGTTCCGATAGATCAAATCGAAACTCCGGCGGCATCCCTATGATTCCGGCCGGGGAGGTAAGTCGAAAAAATGGCAGTTGCCCAGCAAGCCGCGCGCGACGGGGTTGACCCACAGCTCGTCGCGCTGAAGGTCCCGCCGCATTCAGTGGAGGCCGAGCAGTCGCTGCTCGGCGCGCTGCTGATCGACAACCAGGCCTTCGACCGCGTCGCCGACCTGGTGGCGGGCGAGGACTTCTACCGCGACGACCACCGCCGCATCTGGCGGCACATCGCCAGGCTGATCGAGCAGACCCGCCCGGCCGACGTGGTCACGGTCGCCGAGTCGATCGACGCGAGCGAGGACAAGGACAAGACCGGCGGGCCGGCGTACCTCGCCGCGCTGTCGCAGAACGTGCCGAGCTCGCTCAACGTGCGCCGTTATGCCGAGCTGGTGCGTGATCGGTCGGTGCAGCGCCGCCTCGCGCAGATCGCCACCGAGATCGCCGAGAACGCCCTCGCGCCGAGCGGCAAGGAGGTGAGCCAGCTGCTCGACGAGGCCGAGTCGAAGATCTTCCAGATCGCCGAGACCGGCGCGCGCAAGGACCAGGGCCTGCTTGGCATCGCGCCGATCCTCGCCAGGGTCTACGAGCGCATCGACCACCTGCACAACCAGGACAA
>Ga0075425_100000559_pt1 | contig 34915 bp, 47 predicted proteins | sample SoiMethybrSBSTD4_FD_75300 | JGI IMG/M metagenome (GOLD analysis project Ga0075425, IMG submission 75300) | Bulk soil microbial communities from a Populus tree surrounding site in Tennessee, USA - Soil MetaG P. TD hybrid SBSTD4 | ecosystem: Environmental > Terrestrial > Soil > Tree plantation... | reverse complement strand
CGACAAGCTCCGCGACGAGCTGCAGAAGCTCGTCAACGGCGAGGTCTACATCAACATCCAGGAGATCCAGCGCCCCGAGCTCGATTCCCAGCTGGTGGCGGAGAACATCGCCGCGCAGCTGGAGCGGCGCATCGCCTTCCGCCGGGCCATGAAGAAAGCGATGGAGTCGGCCTTCCGCTTCGGCGCGAAGGGGATCAAGGTCCGCGTCGGCGGCCGCCTCAACGGCGCCGAGATCGCCCGCTCGGAGTGGTACCAAGACGGCCGCCTGCCGCTGCACACGCTGAAGGCCGACATCGACTACGGCCAGGCCACGGCCACGACGACGTACGGCACGATCGGCGTGAAGGTCTGGATTTACAAGGGTGAGATGGCGAAGACGAAGTCGCGTCGCCGTCCGGCGTAAGGGAGATTCCGCATCATGATGATGCCGAAGAAAGTCAAATACAGAAAACAGCAGCGCGGACGCCGCCGCGGGCTGGCCACGCGCGGCCAGAAGATCTCGTTCGGCGACTTCGGGCTGCAGGCGCTCGAGGCCGGGTGGGTGACGGCGCGCCAGATCGAGGCCGGACGTATCGCCATGACCCGCCACGTCAAGCGCGGCGGCAAGATCTGGATCCGCATCTTCCCCGACAAGCCGGTGACGAAGAAGCCGCTGGAGACGCGCATGGGCAAAGGCAAGGGCGCGCCCGAGGAGTGGGTGTGCGTGATCAAGCCGGCGCGCATCCTCTTCGAGATGGAAGGCGTGCCGCGCGAGATCGCCGAGGAGGCTTTCCGCCTGGCGGCGCACAAGCTGCCCATCAAGACCCGCTTCGTGACCCGCGAAATGATGGAGGTGGGTGAATGAGCAAGCAGGCGGCAACGCTGCGCGACAAGAGCGTCGACGAGCTCCACGTCCGCGAGCGCGAGCTGACGGAGCAGCTGTTCAAGCTCCGCTTCCAGCGCGCCACGGGACGGATGGAGTCGCCGGCCAAGATGCGCCAGGTGCGGCGCGAGATCGCCCGGATCCAGACGATTTTGAACGAGAAGGCTAGAGCGTAATGGCTACCACCGAAGAAGCGAAGAAAACGAACACGCGGACCAAAGTCGGCGTCGTCGTCTCCAACAAGATGCAGAAGACCGTGGTCGTCGCGGTCGAGAACCTGGTCCAGCACGGGATGTATCAGAAGTACATCAAGCGCACGAGCAAGTTCCTGGCGCACTCGGAGGAGCCGGGCATCAACGTCGGCGACCGCGTGCTCATCGAGGAGACGCGCCCGCTGTCGAAGCGCAAGCGCTGGAACGTTCGCCAGGTCCTGGAGAAAGCGAGCTAGCCATGATTCAGATGGGAACGATTCTTCAGGTTGCCGACAACACCGGCGCGAAGAAGATCGCCTGCATTCGGATGCTCGGCGGCTCCACGGCCGGCCGCTACGCCGGCCTCGGCGACGTGATCACGGCGTCGGTCAAGGAAGCCTCGCCCGACGGCACCGTGAAAAAGGGCGCCGTCGTGAAGGCCGTCATCGTCCGCACGGTCAAGGAGTACCGGCGCCGCGACGGGTCTTACATCAAGTTCGACGACAACGCCGCCGTTCTCATCAACGAGCAGCGCGAGCCGGTCGGCACGCGCGTCTTCGGGCCCGTGGCCCGCGAGCTCCGCGAGCGCAAGTTCATGAAGATCATTTCACTGGCACCCGAGGTCATTTGATGTACGGAAAAGTCACCAAGCAAAAAACCGAGCCGTCGACCAAGCCCCACGTCAAGAAAGGCGACACCGTCGTCGTTCTGGCGGGGAAGGATCGCGGCAAGCAGGCCAAGGTGCTCCGAGTGATGCCGGCGAAGAACGCCGCCATCGTCGAGCGCGTGAACCTGGTCAAGAAACACACCAAAGCAAACCCGCAGCGGAACGTCGCCGGCGGCATCCTCGAGCGCGAGGGCCCGGTGCGCCTTTCCAACCTGCAGGTCATCTGCCCGAGCTGCAACGAGCCCACCCGTACCGGCTCGCACCGCACGCACGAGGGCGCGAACCGCTACTGCCGCAAGTGCAATAGCGAAATGTAGGACCGAGAACAATGTCCGCACGACTGAAAGAGCTGTACGCGAAGGAAGTCCGCAAGAAGATCCAGGACGAGTTCGGGATCAAGAACGCCATGGCCATCCCGAAGGTCGAGAAGGTCGTCCTGAACATGGGCATGGGCGACGCCATCCAGAACTCGAAGCTGCTCGACGCGGCCGTCGACGAGCTGGGGCAGATCACCGGGCAGAAGGCGATCGTCACCAAGGCCAAGAAGTCGATCGCCAGCTTCAAGCTGCGCGAGGGGATGTCCATCGGGACGAGGGTCACGCTGCGCGGGGACAAGATGTACGAGTTCCTCGACCGGCTGATCAACATCGCCCTGCCGCGCGTGCGCGACTTCCGCGGCGTGCCGACGCGCTCCTTCGACGGCCGCGGCAACTACACCCTCGGCATCCGCGATCACCTGATCTTCCCCGAGATCGACGCCGGCAAGGTCGACAAAGCGAAGGGGATGAACATCACCATCGTCACCACGGCGAAGAACGACGAGCAGGCGCGCTTCCTGTTGCGCGAGCTCGGCATGCCCTTCGGCAAGTAGCGGAGAACATCAAATGGCCAAGACTTCCATGATCGTCAAAGCAGCGCGCAAGCCGAAGTTCATGACTCGGAAAGTGAACCGCTGCAAGGTGTGCGGGCGCCCCCGCGGATATCTGCGCAAGTTCCAGCTCTGCCGCATCTGCTTCCGGCAGCTCTCGCTCGGCGGCTACATCCCGGGCGTCACGAAAGCAAGTTGGTAGGAAGGATTCACGAATGTCGATGACAGATCCAGTAGCCGATATGTTGACGAGGATCCGTAACGGGATCACGTCGCATCACGACCGCGTGGAGCTCCCCGCCTCGAAGCTGAAGGTGGAGATCGCCCGCATTCTCAAGAGCGAGGGCTTCATCCGCAACTACTCGCTCGCGGACAAGAAGCCGCAGGGGACGCTGCGGATCGACCTCAAGTACTCGTCCGACGGCGAGCCGGTCATCCACGGCATCGAGCGCATCTCGCGCCCGGGCCGCCGCGTCTACCGCAACAAGCAGGAGATCCCCCGCGTCCTGGGCGGGCTCGGACTGGCCATCATCTCGACGTCGAAGGGCGTCCTGTCCGGCACCGAGGCCGCCAAGAGCGGCGTGGGCGGCGAGATCCTCTGCCAGGTCTGGTAAGGAGAGACCATGTCGCGAATTGGAAAGAAGCCGATTCCGCTGCCGAAAGGCGTCGAAGTGCGGCAGGAGGGCAACACCCTGACGGTCAAGGGACCGAAGGGATCGCTCACCACCGCCGTCGTGCCGGGCATCGGCGTCTCGATCGAGAACAACGTCGTGCAGTTCAACCGCGGCGACGACGAGGGCAAATCGCGCTCGCTGCACGGCCTGATGCGCGCGCTGGTGGCGAACAACGTCCGCGGCGTGACCGAGGGGTTCAAGCGCGAGCTCGACATCGTCGGCGTCGGCTACCGCGCCGAGGTCAAGGGACGCGAGGTCGTCTTCCAGCTCGGCTATTCGCATCCGGTGCGCTTCCCGATCCCGCAGGGCATCGACATCGCCATCGACGGCAAGACGAACCACATCACCGTCACCGGCATCGACAAGCAGAAGGTCGGGCAGGTCGCGGCCGAGATCCGCGGGCTGCGCGAGCCCGATCCGTACAAGGGGAAGGGCATCAAGTACAGCGACGAGATCATTCGTCGGAAGGCTGGCAAGGCGGCCGGGAAATAACCGAGTGCTGAGTTCTGAGTGCTGAGTGCTGAGTCACTCGGCCCACTCAGCACTCAGCACTCAGCACTCAGGACTGAGAAATGGATCAAGCAAAACAAAGAGTCGTATCCAGACACCGCGTCAAAGAGCGGATCCGGCGTAAGGTCAATGGCACCGCCGACCGTCCGCGCCTGGCCGTCTATCGCAGCCTGAAGTACATCTACGCCCAGGTCATCGACGACGCGTCGGGCAAGACCATCGCCTCCGCTTCGAGCCGCGAGAAGGACTCGAACGCGAAGGGGGCGAACGCCGCGGCAGCGAAGGCCGTCGGCGCGCTCATCGCCAAGAAGGCCAAGGACAAGGGCGTCACCCAGGTCGTGTTCGACCGCGGCGGGTACCAGTTTCACGGCAACATCAAAGCGCTCGCCGATGCGGCGCGCGAAAACGGTCTGCAATTCTAGGGAGGTCACGTGCAGCGTCCAATGAATCGCCCCGGCCAGGGCTCGCAACGCGGCGATCGCCGAGGCGAGGAGCGTAATGAGAGCGGGATGATCGACAAGGTCGTCCACATCAACCGCGTGACGAAGGTCGTCAAGGGCGGCAAGAACTTCAGCTTCAGCGCGCTCGTCGTCGTCGGCGACGGCAAGGGCAAAGTCGGCTACGGCTCCGGCAAGGCGAAGGAAGTCCCCGCTGCCATCAAGAAGGGGATCGAGATCGCCAAGAAGAACATGATCGCGATTTCGATGACCGGCACGACCATCCCCCACGCCGCCACCGGCCACTACGGCGCCGGCAAGGTCCTGCTCAAGCCGGCCTCGGAAGGCACCGGCGTCATCGCCGGCGGCCCGGTGCGGGCCATCCTCGAGTCGGCCGGGATCCAGAACATCCTGACCAAGTCGCTCGGCACGGCCAACCCGCACAACGTCGTCAAGGCCACGTTCGAGGCTTTGAAGCAGCTCCGCAACGAGAGCGAGTACCGCAAGCTGCGCGAGGAGCCGGAAGGGAACGCGGCATGAGCGCGGCGAGAAAAATGATCAAGGTCAAGCAGGTCCGCAGCGGCATCGGCTGCCCGCGCGAGATGCGCGAGACGCTCAAGGCCCTCGGCCTCGGCAAGATGCACCGCGTGGCGGAGCGCCTGGATACGCCGGAAGTTCGGGGCATGATCAAGAAGATCCCGCATTTGGTTCAAGTGGTCGAATGAAAATGAGCTCTTAGCTCTTAGCTCTTGGCTCTTAGGCCGGTCTTCCTAAGAGCCAAGAGCCAAGAGCTAAGAGCCTCGGAGTCAACACATGGAACTTAGCAACCTGAAACCCAAGAAAGGCGCCCGCCACGCCAAGAAGCGCGTCGGCCGCGGGCAGGGCTCCGGCCACGGCAAGACCGCCGGGCGCGGCGAGAAGGGGCAGAAGTCGCGCTCCGGCTACTCCCGCATGCTCGGCTTCGAAGGCGGCCAGATGCCGCTGCACCGCCGCCTGCCGAAGCGCGGCTTCACCAACATCTTCAAGAAAGAGTACGCGACGGTGAACGTCTCCGACCTCGAGCGCTTCGACAACGGCGCCACCGTCGACGAGGCGGCCCTGCGCTCGGCGCGGCTCGTGAAGGGGCGCAACCACGGCATCAAGATCCTCGGCGACGGCAAGCTCTCCAAGAAGCTCATCGTCGTCGCCGCCAAGTTCTCCGCGTCCGCCCGCAAGCAGATCGAAGCGGCAGGGGGCAGCTGCCAGGAGACCGCGTAAGGTGAACTTCCTCGAAACGCTGCGGAACATCTGGGCCATCGAAGACCTGCGCAAGCGGGTCCTCTTCACCTTCGGCCTGCTCGCCGTCTACCGGCTCGGCTCGCACATCCCCACGCCGGGCGTCGACCCCGTCGCGCTCTCCGAGTTCTTCAAGTCGATGAGCGGCGGCGTCTTCGGCTTCCTCGACCTCTTCTCCGGCGGCGCCCTGCGCCGCCTGTCGGTCTTCGCCCTCGGCATCATGCCGTACATCTCCGCCTCCATCATCCTGCAGCTCCTCACGGTCGTCTGGCCGTACCTCGAGAAGCTGTCGAAAGAGGGGGAGATGGGGCGGCGGAAGATCAACCAGTACACGCGCTACGGCACGATCGCCCTGTCGATCGTGCAGTCGCTCGGCGTGGCCTTCTGGCTCAAGGCCCAGACCGCGCCCGGCGGCGCGCCGCTGGTGCCGACGCACGTCCAGGACTCGCTGTGGGGCCTCGGCTTCCCGATCATGACCGTGCTCACCCTGACCACCGGCACGGCCTTCATCATGTGGCTCGGCGAGCAGATCTCCGAGCGCGGCATCGGCAATGGCATCTCCCTGATCATCTTCGCGGGCATCGTCGTCAACCTTCCGCACGCCTCCATCGGCCTCATCGACGACATCCGCACCGGGCAGCGCAACCTCTTCGCCATGCTCTTCCTGGTCGTCTTCATGATCGCCGTCGTGGCCTTCGTCGTCTTCATGGAGCGCGCCCAGCGGCGCATCCCCGTGCAGTACGCCAAGCGCGTCGTCGGCCGCAAGGTCTACGGCGGCGCGAACACGTACCTGCCGCTGCGCGTCAACACCGCCGGCGTCATCCCGGTCATCTTCGCCTCGTCGATCCTGGTCATCCCCCAGACGCTGGCCACGATGATCAAGACCCCGTGGGCGCAGGCCATCGGCAACCAGATGCGCGTCGGCGAGCCGCTCTACTACCTGCTGCAGGTCATCGGCATCATCTTCTTCGGCTACTTCTACACGTCGATCGTCTTCAACCCCGTCGACACGGCCGACAACATGCGCAAGTACGGCGGCTTCATCCCCGGCATCCGCCCGGGCAAGAAGACCTCCGACTACATCGACCGCGTGCTGACGCGCATCACCTTCGTCGGCTCGGTCTACCTGGCCGCGGTCTGCATCCTGCCGGAGTTCCTGATCGCCGGCGTGCACGTGGCCCAGGTCCCCTTCGGCATCGGGGCCTGGCTGGACCGCTACCTGCCGACGTGGGTGACGACCGGCATGGGCTTCAACTTCTACTTCGGCGGCACGTCGCTGCTGATCGTCGTCGGCGTGGCCATGGACACCATCCAGCAGATCGAGTCGCAGCTGGTCATGCGCCACTACGACGGATTCATGAAGAAGGGCCGCGTGCGAGGGCGGCGAGGGTAGATGCGGCTAATCTTCATCGGCCCTCCGGGGAGCGGCAAGGGAACCCAGGCGAAGCGGCTGGCCGCGCGCCATCAGGTCCCGCACATCTCCACGGGCGACATGCTCCGCGAGGCCATCGCGGACGACACGGCGCTCGGCCGCGAGGCCGCGCCGATCATGGCCGCGGGGGCGCTCGTCCCGGACGACCTGATGATCGGCATCATCAACGACCGGCTGAAGAAGCGGGACGCGGAGCGGGGCTTCATCCTCGACGGCTTCCCGCGCACGACGGTGCAGGCCGAGAAGCTCGACAATATCGTGGGGAATGGGTCCGACCCGCTGCGGGTTGTGCAACTTTTGGTCCCCGATGACGTGCTCGTCAAGAGGACCGTGCTCCGCCGTTCGTGTCCCGAATGCGGAGAGATTTACCATCTCGAGTCGGCTCCTCCGAAGTACGACATGGTGTGCGATCGCGACGGCGCGGCGCTGATCCATCGTCCGGACGACAACGAGGGAGCCGTCCGCAAACGGCTGGAAGCGTTCCACAGGCAGACGCTCCCGGTCGTGACGTTTTACAAGTCCAAGAGCGTTTTGCGAACCGTCGACGGGGTCGGCCCCCTCGACGAGGTCTTTGAACGAATCGAACAGTCACTGGCGTAATGCTCGACCGAATGAAAGGCCCGGTTCTGAAGACTCGCGACGAGCTCGCGATCATGGACCGCGCCAACCGCGTCGTTCTCGAGATCCTCGAGATCCTGCGCGGCATCATCCGGCCGGGCGTGACGACGGCGCAGCTCAACGCGGTCGCGGAAGAGGAGCTGGCCAAGCGCGGCGCGAAGTCCCCCTTCAAGGGCTACGCGCCGATGGGCCTTCCCCCTTACCCGGCCGTCGTCTGCGCCTCCGTCAACGACGTCATCGTGCACGGCATCCCCAACCGGGCCAAGCTGCAGGAGGGCGACATCATCGGCCTCGACTTCGGCGCCATCCTGGAGGGATTCGTCGGCGACGGGGCCATCACCGTGACGGTCGGCAAGGTCACGCCCAAGACGCAGTTCCTCGTCGACACGACGCGGGAGTGCCTCGACGCCGCGATCGACGAGTGCCGTCCGGGCCGCCACCTCGGCGACATCGGCGCGGCCGTGCAGGAGCACGCCGAGTCGCGCGGCTTCCACGTCATCCGCAACTTCGTCGGCCACGGAATCGGCCGCCGGATGCACGAGGAGCCGCAGGTGCACAACTACGGACGCCGAGGACGAGGCATCGAGCTGCGCGAGGGGATGGTCCTGGCTCTCGAGCCGATGCTCTGCGAGGTCGGTCCGAAGCTGCGCCACCGCATCGAGCGCGCCGGCCGGGACGGCAACGTCGACGACGTCCGCACTGACGCCGACCGCTGGACGGCCCGCACCGTGGACGGCACGATGGCCGCCCACTTCGAGCACAGCGTGGCAGTGACCGGGAATGGGCCAGTTGTTCTAGGTAAGTAGAAAAAGGGAGATATGTCGAAGGAAGAAGCGATCGAAGTCACGGGGACGGTGCTGGAGACATTGCCGAACGCGATGTTCCAGGTCGAACTGGAGAACAAGCACAAGGTGCTGGCGCACATCTCCGGCAAGATGAGGAAGCACTTCATCCGCATTCTTCCGGGAGACAAAGTTCTGGTGGAGCTCTCGCCGTACGATCTGACGCGCGGCCGCATCACCTATCGATACAAGTGAAGGTGTGAGTCATGAAAGTACGTTCATCGGTCAAGAAAATCTGTGCGAAGTGCAAAATCGTCCGGCGCCAGGGTGTGGTCCGGATCATTTGCGACAACCCGAAGCATAAGCAGAGGCAGGGATAGAAGAGTTCTGAGTGCTGAGTGCTGAGTGCTGAGTAAGAAAACAACTCAGCACTCAGCACTCAGCACTCAGCACTCAGCACTGGAGAACCAATGGCACGAATTGCAGGCGTTGATCTTCCACTGAACAAGCGGGTCGAAATCGGCCTCACGTACATCTTCGGCATCGGCCGCTCGCGCTCGAACGACATCCTCGGCAAGGCCGAGGTCAATCGCGACACGCGGGTCAAGGACCTGTCGGAGGATGATGTCCGGCGCATCCGCCAGGTCATCACCGACGAGGGCAAAGTCGAGGGCGACCTCCGCAAGGACACCGGCCTCGACATCAAGCGGCTGATGGAGATCAACTGCTACCGCGGCGTGCGCCACCGCCGCGGCCTCCCCGTCCGCGGGCAGCGCACGCACACGAACGCGCGCACGAGGAAAGGTCCTCGCAAGGGCGCGATCGCTGGCAAGAAGAAGGCGACGAAGAAGTAAAAGGTTAGTTCTTAGCTCTTAGTTGTTAGTTGTTACGACGACGCCAAACTAAGAACTAAGAACCAAGAACTAAGAACGAGGAACCATGGCAACAGCAAGAGCCCCCAAAGCCGGCGCACGTCGGGCAGGCACTAAGAAGAAGGAACGCAAGAACGTTCCGCACGGCGTGGCCTCGATCGCCGCGACGTTCAACAACACCATCGTGGCCATCAGCGACCCGATGGGGAACATCCTGGCCTGGTCGAGCGCGGGGCGCATCGGCTTCAAGGGATCGCGCAAGGGCACGCCCTTCGCCGCGCAGGTGGCCGCCCAGAATGCGGCCCAGCTCGCGCAGGAGCACGGCGTCCGCACCGTCGACGTGAAGGTCAAGGGCCCGGGCGCCGGCCGCGAGTCGGCCATCCGCGCTCTCGCCGCCAGCGGCCTCGACATCAAGTCCATCAAGGACGTGACGCCGATCCCGCACAACGGCTGCCGCCCGCCGAAGCGCCGGCGCGTCTGATCTAGCCGCTCTAGGAAATCCACGCCGTGCAGCAGCCGGCGTCGACGCAACGTCCCATGGTGGGGCGGGTGCGAAACAAACAGGAGGCATAGTGGCTCGTTACACCGATCCCGTCTGCCGGCTCTGCCGGCGCGAGGGTATGAAGCTCTTTCTCAAAGGGGACCGCTGTTTCAAGGACAAGTGCGCCATCGAGCGCCGCAACTACGCGCCCGGCCAGCACGGCCGGCGCCGTTCCAAGGTCCTCGGATACGGACTGCAGCTTCGCGAGAAGCAGAAGGTCAAGCGCATCTACGGACTGCTGGAGAGCCAGTTCCGGCTCTACTTCCAGCGCGCCGAGCGCAAGACCGGCATCACCGGCGAGAACCTTCTCCGCCAGCTCGAGCTGCGGCTCGACAACGTCGTCTACTCGCTCGGCTTCGCCTCTTCGCGCGCGCAGGGTCGCCAGCTCGTGCGCCACGGCCACATCGAGGTGAACGGGAAGAAGATCAACGTCCCCTCCTACCAGGTCCGCAAGGGCGACGTCGTCCAGGTCCGCGAGAAGAGCCGCAAGAACGACCAGATCCGCCAGTCGGTGGAGACGGCCAGCGGCCGCGGCGTCCCCGGCTGGCTCGAGCTCAATCCCGAGCAGTTCCGCGGCACCGTGCTCGATGTCCCGAAACGCGAGGACATTCGTTTGCCGATTCAGGAATCGCTCATCGTAGAACTCTACTCGAAGTGAAGACCGAGGCTCTCGGCTCTTAGCTCTTGGCTCTTAGGCCCACCCGCCCTAAGAGCTAACAGCTAAGAGCCAAGAGCTTCTTAGCGAGGAGGCCGCTCACATGCTGTGGTCAGATTTCCAGAAACCGAAAAAGCTCGATTACGATCCCGAGACTCTCACGCCGAACTACGGGCGCTTCATTGCCCAGCCGTTCGAGCGCGGCTTCGGTACGACGATCGGTAACGCGCTCCGGCGCGTGCTCCTCTCGTCGATCGAAGGGGCGGCCATCTCCGCCATCCGCGTCGAAGGCGTCCTCCACGAGTTCTCGTCGCTCCAGGGCGTCGTCGAGGACATGACCGACATCGTCCTCAACCTCAAGCAGATCCCCTTCAAGCTGCACGGCGAGGGTCCGAAGACCCTCTACCTCGAGAAGAAGGGCCCCGGCGTCGTCACCGCCGCCGACTTCGAGGAAGACGCCGACATCGAGATCCTCGACCCGACGGCACACGTGGCCACGCTGTCGAAGGAAGGGATGCTCAAGCTCGAGGCCCGTCTGAAGCGCGGCCGCGGCTACCAGGTCGCCGACCGCAACGCCGACGGCGATCTGCCGCTCGGCTACATCCCCATCGACTCGATCCACTCCCCGGTCCGCCGCGTCAACTACCACGTCGAGGGCGCGCGCGTCGGCCAGATCACCGACTACGACAAGCTCGTGCTCGAGGTCTGGACGAATGGCGCGGTCTCGCCGCAGGAAGCGGTCAGCCTCGCGGCCGACCTCCTCGGCGATCACCTGCGCATCTTCTCCGCATTCGAGGCGAAGGGCGAGGGCGTCGGCGCCGAGGAGCATGCCGCGCCCGAGGTCGATCCGCGCATGGCCGAGATGCTGGCCAAGCCGATCGAGGAGCTCGACCTCTCCGTCCGCTCCGCGAACTGCCTCAAGAACGCCAACATCCGCACCCTCGGCGATCTCGTGCAGCGCACCGAGCGGGAGATGCTGTCGACGAAGAACTTCGGCCGCAAGTCGCTCGACGAGATCAAGGACGTGCTGGCCAGCCTCGGGCTGTCGTTCGGCATGTCCCGCCTGCCGTCGCGCGGCGGCGCCGCAGAGTACCGCGAGTAGAGTGATGAGGACTGAGGACTGAGGACTGAGTTCCCGGTCCCTCCTCAGTCCTCATGCCTCAGTCCTCAGTCCTGAAGGAGAGGTAACGCAATGAGACACGGAATGGTCAACCGCAAGCTGGGACGGACGACGAGCCACCGGCTCGCCATGTTCCGCAACCAGCTGGCCTCGCTCATCGACAAGGAGCGCATCATCACCACGCTCCCGAAAGCGAAGGAGCTCAAGCCGCAGATCGAGCGCTTGATCACGCTCGGCCGCAACGACAGCGTCCACAACCGCCGCAACGCCGCGCGCCAGATCAACGACGACGCGCTCGTGGCCAAGCTGTTCGACACGCTCGGGCCGCGCTTTTCCGATCGTCCCGGCGGCTACACGCGCATCGTGAAGCTCGGAACGCGCCGCGGCGACGCCGCGGAGATGGCCATCCTCGAGTTCGTCGGCTACGAGCTGCCGGCCGAGGAGAAGAAGGCCGCCCCGGCCGCGTCGAAGAAGGCCAAGGGCAAGGCGAAGGAAGAGCCGGAGCCCGAGGCCGAGGCGCCGGCGGCCGAGGAAGAGAAGCCGAAGAAGAAAGCGGCGGCGAAAAAGCCCGCTGCGAAGAAGAAGGCCGAAGAGAAGCCGGCCGCGAAGCCGAAGAAGCCCGCGGCCAAGAAGAAGAAAGAGGAGTAGCACGGAGCGCCGCCGTCTCGGCGGCTGGCCCGGCGGCGTCCCGCCGCCGCCGAGAGCGAGACGCTCTCGAGCCAGCCGGCGCGGACGCCGGCGCTCCGCTTCAGAGCTTCACGCGCCGCGTCGTGATCGTCAGATCGCCTTCGTACGCGGGCACGGCGTTCGACGCGTCGCGCGCCCGCGCGATCGCTGCTCCCGAGGCGGGCAAGCCGAACGACGCATCGGACACGATAGCCTCGATCGGCCCGTCGTCGCCCAGCACGAGGTCGATGCGCACCTCGGCCGCTCCGCGCACCGAGACGACATGCCATCCCGGCGCGAGGACGTTCACGTGCCGGGCGGTGGGCGGCGGCGGCGCGGCACCGTCGATCGTCATCGACTGCAGCGACGGCGCGCGGAACGCCAGCGACACCCGCGGCGCGCCGCGCGGCGAGCGCACGAGCAGCGACATCCGCCCGCCGCCCCGCGACAGCACGCGCACCTCGGCGGGGGGCAACGCCAGCGCCGGCGCCGGCGCGGCAAAGGCGCGTCCGGGGCGGCGCAGCCATTCGCCGCGCGCGCGTGGCTTGATGTCGAACGGCGCGCTTCCGTGCAGCGCCGGCGTGAGCGCGTCGGCCTCCCATCGCGTTTCCGCGCCGTCGTCGACGTAGCGCAGTGACAGCGAGCGCGGCGAATCGCTCGTGTAGGGCGGCAGCAGGATGGCCATGACGATGCACGCCGCCGCGCCGGCCCAGATCGCCGGCGCCAGTGCGCGGCGCAGCTCCGCCGCCGCCAGCAGCGGCGCGAACGTCGTGGCCACCAGCGCGAGCTGCACCGCCGTCACCGGCAGCGACGGCTGTCCCAGCGCGTCGTACAGCGCGAAGGCGAGCGGGAAGTGGATCACCGCGGCGATCGCGCCGCAAACGATGGTCATGCCCCCTTCGTCGGCGTCGCGCGCGGCCCGCACGATCGCGCAGACCGCCATCGCCGTCGCCGGCACGAGGGTGAGGTAGACCCCGCCTGGCAGGACCATGTCGATCGAGATCGAGAGGACGCACCAGCAGACCGCGCCGCCGAGGAAGAGCCCGTCGAAGCCGGCCTGCCCGTACAGCCACGTCGCCGCTGCGAGCGCGCTGCCGATGCCGATCAGCCACATCGCCGCGATGGCCGGGCCGGGCTGCGCTACCCACGTCGCCCCGAGCGTCCGGAAGCCGGTGATCCACAGGGTGAACATGCCGATCAGGAAGGCCGTCAAGAGCGCCAGGAAGAACGCCGCCACGCCGATCGTGATCGCGCGCGCCGTCGTCTGGTCGTCGCGCAGGCGCACCAGCGCCGCGGCAATGACGAGGATCAGCATCACCACCGCCAGGGTCATCGACCAGCGCTGCGGCCACCAGACGATAAAGAACGAGAGGACGTCGAACCAGACCGCGTTGTCGTCCGAGGTGCGGCGCAGCTCGGTGGCGGCGAAGGCGCGGGCCATGGCCAGGAGGTGCTCGCCGTGGTGCTGCAGCGTCGACGGCGTGATGTGCGCTCGGTCGTCGAGCCGCGTGTGGTAGCGGTGCACGCCGCCGATGTTCGCGAAGTTGATCCCCGTGAATCCGTTGCGCTTGAAGACGGTGAGGTCGGTGTCGTTCGGCAGCAGCTCGTAGACGTTGAAGAAGAGCGAGCTCGTGGCCGGACGCGGCAGGGCCCGGGCCACGATCGGCAGCAGCCACTGGTTGTGCCGGCTGGTCTCGAAGAGGAAGCTCGGGCCGCTCGTGCCGCGGGCTTCGATGTTCTCGATGACGGCGACGTCGCGCACGGCATTCGGATCGGCGACGAAGGCTTCGCCGCCGAGGAGCCCGGCCTCCTCGCCGTCGGTGACGAGAAAGACGATGGCGTTGCGCGTCCGCTCGCCGCGCACGGCGCGCGCGATCTCCAGCAAGGCCGCGACGCCGTTGCCGTCATCGCTCGCCCCCGGCCCCGCGGCCACGGAGTCGTAATGGGCGACGAGGAGGACGGCGTCGCCGGCGGCGTCGCCGGGCCGTCGCGCGAGCACGTTCTGCACCGGCGCGCACTGCGCGTGGGCGTTGCACGAGAAGCGCTCCTGGACTGCCGTTTCGTATCCGAGGGCGTGGAAGCGCGCGATGAGGCGGTCGCGCACGCGGTCGTGCTCGGCGCTGCCGACCGGATGCGGCAGATCGCCGATGACCTCGCGATGGAACGCCAGGGCGCGCTCGGCGGAGAACTCGTTCGGCGGCGCGGAGGTCGGCTTCGGCGCGGGGCCGCGGAAGCGCAGCAGCGCGACGCCGAGAAGCGCCGCGAAGACGAGGAGGACGATCGCGGGCGCGCGGCGCGGCATGCGCGGCGGATTGTAGCCGCAACCTTCGCCTCTGCCGTCCGTACTCGCAGCGCATGACGCGACGACTCCTCGCCCTTGCCCTCTTCTTCGCCGCCGCCGCGGCCGGCGCGACCACGCTCGACCAGACCTACGACCGCACCTTCGCCGTCCGCCCCGGCGCGCGCGTCGTCGTCGACAACGTCAACGGCCGCGTGACCGTGACGGCCTGGAACGATCCGCGCGTGCGCGTCATCGCCTACCAGCACGTCGAGAGCCGCGACGGCGCCGTGGCCCGCAAGGCCATGGCCGGCCTCCTCAGCATCACCGCCGACCCGAACACGCTGCGCGTGCGCACGAACCAGCCGAAGAGCACGGATGGCTTCTTCTCCTGGCTGGCCGGCATGAGCGTGGAAGCGCGCGTGAACTACGAGATCAGCGTGCCGCGTTCGATGAACCTCGACATCGAGACGGTGAACGGCACGCTGGCGGCGAACAACGTGAGCGGCGCCCTCCGCTTCTCCACCGTCAACGGGCGGATCACCGTGGAGCGCTGCGCCGGCGAGATCGACGCCTCGACGACGAACGGCAGCATCGCCGCGGAGCTGCTCTCCGTTTCTCCCGGACGCCCGGTGAAGCTGAGCACGACGAACGGCCGCATCAGCGTGGCCCTGCCGCGGACGATGGCCGCGCGCGTCGACGCCTCCACATCGAACGGCTCGATCAACTCCGACATCCCTGTGCTGTCGACGGCGTCGAACCGCCACGCGCTGCACGGCACGATGAACGGCGGCGGCAACGCCGAGCTGAGCCTGCACACGACGAACGGCTCGATCGAGATCAAGGGGCGCTGAAACCGCGGCCGCGGCGCGGCATCATAGGAGCATGCGCGATCCCCGCACGCTCACCGACGCCCGCCTGCAACTGCACTGGGCCGCGCAGCTCGCCGCGATGCCGGGGCGCACGCTCGCGCCGCCGCGCCCGGACGACAGCCAAGCGAGCTTTCGCTGGATGGACGGCGCGCTCGTGCAGGAGGACGATCTCCGCTCCGGCCTGCGCCTGCGCGACCTCACCCTGCTCCTCGGCGACGCGGAGTACCCGCTGGACGGGCGCACGCTCGGCGACGGCTTCGCCTGGCTTGCCGCGCGGCTGCCGAGGTTGCGCAAAGTTTTCGATGACCCGATGCCCTACCATCCGGTGAAGGAGGGCGCGCCGTTCTCGTTGCGCGACGGCCAGGCCTTCGCGGCGTTGTCGGATTGCTACGCCGAGGCCGCGCGGCTGCTGCGCGCGATCCACGACGACGTGCGCACCTGGCCGCATCACTTCGATATCGCCACCCTGCTCGAATTCGACGGCGGGAAGTCGATCGGCGCCGGCCTCTCGCCCGGCGACGCGTCGTGCGACGAACCGTACTGGTACGTCAATCACTCTCCGGTGGCCTCCGGAAACTTCCCGCCGCTCGCCGGCGGCGGGACGTGGAACACGTCGGGTTGGATCGGGGCGATTCTGCCGGCGTCGCGCGGTGGCGATGCCCAGGCCTTCCTCGACTCCGCCGTCGCGGCGTCACGACGGCTGCTTGAGCTCGCGGAGTAGCCCGTCGCGGAGGTCGTAGATCAGGCCGTAGACGCGCACGTCGGCGCCGCGCAGCCGCGCCGCGCGCACCACGTCGCTCGCGCCGAGGCGTTCCACCTGCTCGATCACGTTCAGCTCGCAGAGGCGGTTTGCGCGCTCGTCGATGTCGGGCAGCGCGTCGAGCTCGGCGGCGCAGCGGCTGGCCAGGTGACGCAGCGGCGTGAGCCAGCGGTCGACGTGCGCGATCTGCGCCGTCGCGCGCTCCAGCACCGCGCGCACGCCGCCGCAGCCGTAGTGGCCGCAGACGATGAGGTGGCGCACGTTCAGCACCTCGACCGCGTACTGCACGACGGCCATGCAGTTCGTGTCGCCGGCGGCGACGAGGTTGGCCACGTTGCGGTGCACGAAGATCTCGCCCGGCGCCGTGCCGGTGATCTCGTTCGCCGGCACGCGGCTGTCCGCGCAGCCGATCCACAAGAAGTCGGGGTGCTGGATGCCGCAGAGGCGCTCGAAGAACTCGGGGTCGCTCGCGCGCTGCACCTGCGACCAGGCGCGGTTGCGCTCCAGAAGTCCGTCGAGGATCGTCATCGATGGCGGTGGCCGCGGCGGCAGGAGCGCGCGCCGGCCGGCTCGTTGACGACGCGGACGCCGCCGTCGCGCCCGACGCGGTAGCGGTAGATCGGCGCGTCGAGGTCGAGCGGCGGCCGCTGCCGGCGGACGATGAGCTGGATCGGCACGACCTCGGCGCGGCGCACGAGCTCGACGTCGGGCGGCGTCACGGCCAGCGCGCCGGCGAGGACGGCCGCGCGCGCATGCGATCTCGGATCGTTCGGCATTGGCTGACTCAACATTACTCCGGTGTCACGTATGCCGCGGTGATCCCGCCGTCGACGAGGAACGTCGAGCCGTTCACGTACGAGGCCTCGTCGCTCGCCAGGAACAGCGCCGCGTTGGCCATCTCCTCGGCGCGTGCAAAACGTCCGGGCGGGATGTGTACGAGCCGCCGCTGGCGCCGGGCCGGATCGGAGAGGAGCTCCGCGAGCAGCGGCGTCTCCACCGGGCCGGGGCAGAGGGCGTTGCAGCGGACGTTCTTCCGCGCGAACTCGACGGCGATCTCGCGCGTCATCGACAGCACGCCCCCCTTCGACGCGGTGTAGGCGATCTGCGGCGTGGCCGCGCCGACGATGGCCACGAAGGAGGCCGTGTTGATGATCGCCCCGCCGCCCGCGCGCAGCAGCGCCGGGATCTCGTACTTGCATCCGAGGAAGACGCCTTTGAGGTTGATGTCGATGACGCGGTCCCAGACGTCTTCGTCCGTGTTCGTGACGGAGTCGTCGCGTGGGTCGAAGATGCCGGCGTTGTTGAAAGCGATGTCGAGCCGTCCGTAGGTTTTCTCCGCGAACGCGACCATGGCCTCGGCGTCCTTCGCTTTCGAGACGTCGGCGGCGAAGGCGCTGCCGCCGATCTCCGCCGCCGTCGCCGCGGCCGCGTCGCCCTTCACGTCGACGCAGACGACGCGCGCCCCTTCGCGCGCGAACAGCCGCGCCGAGGCCTGGCCGATGCCGCTGCCGGCGCCCGTGATTAAGGCCACCTTCTTTGCCAGTCGCATGTCCTCTCCGAAGTGCTGAGTGCTGAGGACTGAGTGCTGAGTCCCGCCCGCCCGCGTCACTCAGCACTCAGCCCTCAGCACTCAGCACTCGTCAAGCCATCTCAAAGTAGCGCCGCCGTTCCCAGTCGGTCACGGCCGCATCGAACTTCCGCTGCTCCGTGCGGAAGAAGTGGAGGTAATGATCGACGACGTCCTCGCCGAACGTCGCCCGCGCCCACTCGCTCTCGGCGAGCGCGTGGATCGACTCATTGAGCGTGTGCGGGACGTGCGGCAGCTCCGCGGCCGCGTAGACGTCGCCCTCGAACGGCGGCGGCGGCTCGATGTGGTGCTCGATGCCGTCGAGGCCCGCGGCCAGCGCGGCGGCGAAGGCGAGGTAGGGATTCGCGTCGGCGCCCGGCGCGCGGCATTCGATGCGCAGCGACGGCCCGTGCCCGACGATGCGGAAGCCCGCGGTGCGGTTGTCGTGCGACCAGGCGATGCCGGTCGGCGCGAACGATCCGGCCACGTAGCGCTTGTACGAGGCCGGGTACGGCGCGAAGAAGGCGAAGACCTCGCGGATGTGCTTCATCCATCCGCCGAGGAACCAGCGGAAAGTCTCGGAGTCGGCGCTGCCGAAGAGCGCCTTCTTGCCGCGCTCGTCCCACAGACTCATGTGGATGTGGCAGCTCGAGCCGGCGTGGCGCTCGTCCCACTTGGCCATGAACGTGATGGCGTGGCCTTTCTGCCAGGCGATCTCCTTCGCCGCGTGCTTGTAGATCGAATGCCGGTCCGCCATCTCCAGCGCCTCGGCGTAGCGCAGGCCGATCTCCTGCTGCCCCGGTCCCCACTCGCCCTTCGACGACTCCACCGGCACGCCGCTGCGCTCGAGGTGGGCGCGGATCGCGCCGATGACGTGCTCCTCCTTCGTCCCCTGGAGGATGTGGTAGTCCTCGATGACGCGGCCGATGGGCGTGGCGTTGATGAAGCCCTTCTCGGCGACTTGTTCGAACGAGTCCTTGAAGACGTAAAGCTCCAGCTCCGACGCCGCCATCACCGTGAAGCCGCGCTCCGCCGCGCGGGCCAGCTGGCGGCGCAGGATGCTCCGCGGCGCGAGCGGCACGAGCTCGCGCTTGTCCTCGCGGTAGACGTCGCAGAGGACGAGGGCGGTGCGCTCGAGCCATGAGGCGATGCGCAGCGTGTCGAAGTCGGGGATGGGACGGAAGTCGCCGTAGCCCTTCGCCCACGAAGTGAATGCGTAGCCGGGCACAGGGTCCATCTCCATGTCGCAGGCCAGGAGGTAGTCGCAGGCGTGGAGGCCGTGGGCGACGACCTCGTCGACGAAGTAGCGCCCCACGATGCGCTTGCCGACGAGGCGGCCGTACATGTCGGGAAAGGCGGCGATGACGGTGTCGATCTCGTCGTCCGCCACCATGCGCTTGAGCGTGTCGATGTCGATCCGGCCTTGCATTACGTCACGTCGATATACACCGTTTTCCACTCCGTGTACGCATCGAGTGCCTGCAATCCCAATTCGCGCCCGATGCCGCTCTTCTTGACGCCGCCGAACGGCGCCTCCAGGTGCACGCTGCTGCCGGAGTTGATGGAGAGGTTGCCGGTCTGCACGGCGCGGGCGACGCGGAGGGCGCGGCCGATGTCGCGCGTCCAGATGGAGCCGGAGAGGCCGTAGTCGCTGTCGTTGGCGAGCTTGACGGCCTCGGCCTCGTCCTTGAACGGCATCACGGCCACGACGGGGCCGAAGATCTCCTCGCGCACGATGCGCATCTCCGGCGTGGCGCCGGTGAAGACGGTCGGGTCGACGAAGCATCCGCTGCCGCCGCCGCCGGTGGCCAGCGTCGCGCCCTCCGATTTGCCGCTGTCGATGTATTCCTTGACGCGCCGGCAGTGCGCGGCGCTGACGAGCGGGCCCATCTCGGTCTCGTCCGCGAGCGGATCGCCGACCTTCACTTTGTCGAACGCCTCGACGAGGGCGCGCGTGAAGCGGTCGTGGATCGGCTGGTGGACGAGGATGCGGCTGCGCGCGCAGCAGTCCTGCCCGGCGTTGCCGAGCGAGCTGGTGACGGCGGAGGCGACGGCGCGGCCGAAGTCGCAGTCGTCGAAGACGATGTTCGCCGACTTGCCGCCGAGCTCGAGGCTGACGCGCTTGATGTCGTGCGCGGCGAGCTCCATCACGCGCCGCCCGACCTCGGTCGATCCGGTGAAGGCGACTTTGCGCACGAGGGGATGTTTGAGGATGGCCTCGCCCACTTCGCTGCCGCTGCCCGTGACGACGCTGAAGACTCCTTCCGGAACGCCCGCTTCGAGCGCGAGCTCGCCGAGGCGAAGGGCCGTGAGCGGCGTCTGCTCGGCGGGCTTGAGGACGACGCAGTTGCCCATGGCCAGCGCCGGCGCGGTCTTCCACGAGGTGATGGCGATGGGGAAGTTCCACGGCACGATGACGCCGCAGACGCCGACGGCCTCGCGCAGCGAGAGCAGCACGCCCGGCGCCGCGCCGGGGAGGGTCTGCCCGCCGACTTTGTTTGTCGTGCCGGCGTAGTACTCGAAGCAGTCGGCCGCGAGCGCGACCTCGTCGCGGGAGTCGCGGATCGGCTTCCCGACGTTGCGCGACTCGGTCCTCGCCAGCTCTTCGGCGTTCTCGCGGACGAGGTTCGCAAGTTTGATCAGGATGCGCCCGCGCTCGCGCGTGTTGACCGCCTGCCAAGCCCCGAATGCGGCATGCGCCGCGCGTACGGCGCGGTCGACGTCGTCCGCGGTTGCGCGCGAAACGGTGGCGAGGGTGGTGCCGGTCGCCGGCTCAATCACTTCAAACACGTCGCGCTATTCTGCAATATCAGGTCCCTCTCCCCGCTGCGCGGGGAGAGGGTGCCGCGAAGCGGCGGGTGAGGGGCGCCAACCTCCCCGAGGTATCCTCGGAGCGCCATGGTGCACGCGCCGCCGCAGATTCGCTCGCACGCTCGGGAGATGCGGAAGGGACCGACGAGACCCGAGGACCGGCTGTGGTCATGGCTGCGGAACCGTCGTTTCGGTGATTACAAGTTCAGAAGGCAACATCCGACGTTCAGGCGCGATCCCGACAACATCAGCGGCATCGTTCAGTGGGCGATCGATCAACGGAAGTGAGGATGGCGCCCCTCACCCGGCGCCTGCGGCGCCACCCTCTCCCCGCGCAGCGGGGAGAGGGACCTCCGCGGTCGCTATCGGCTCGCCCGTCACCGTCCGCCAGGCGATCGCGGCCAGCACCACCACCGCCCCGGCGATCGCGTAGAGCGACGGGCGCTCGCCTAAGAACAAAAACACCCAGATCGGGTTCGAGACCGGCTCGAGCATGCCGGTCAGCGAGGCCTGGGTCGCGGTCACGTGCTCGAGGCCTTTCACGAAGAAAAAATACGCCAGGGCGATTTGGAAGATGCCGAGAAACGCGAGAACGAAGAACGACCGCGGCGTCAACGACAGATCCTTCGCCACGAACGGGAGCATCGCGGCGGCGCAGGCGAGGTTTCCCCACGTCACGGCGGCCTGCGCGGCGCGCTGCTCGCGGCGCAGCGAGAGGATCAGCGCGGCGAAGAAGACGCTGGAGATCAGGGCCATGACATTGCCGGCCATGCCGCGAGTCTCGAAGCGGCCGACGAAGAAGAGGGCCATGCCGCCGATGGCGGCGGCGATGGCCACGACGTCGCGGGCGCGCATCGGCTCCCGCACCACGATCGGCGAGAAGAGCAGCACCCAGATCACGCCGGCGTACTGCAGGAAAATCGCGTTCGCCGCGGTCGTCCACTTCGTGGCCACGACGAAGAACGTCAGGCAGGCGCCGTAGCTCACCACCGCGGCGAGAAACGCCGGCGTCGAGCGCCAGCGCCGGCCCCAGACGCGGCGGCCCAGGAAGAGCATCAGGGCGACGGCGGCGAAGAGCGAACGGTAGAACGTCACCTTCAGCGCCGAGTCCGCCACGGCCTTGATGCCGATGCCGCCGGTCGACCACAGCAGCGCCGCGATGACGACGTAGAGAATCCCGCGGCGCTGCCCGGTCATGGGGCGCGATTCTAGTTCGAGTAGAAGCTGCCGCTGCGGTCGAGCCGCGCGCGGATCTCGCTCTCCGCCGGCGGGCATCGGACCTGCGGCTCCTCCGGCGGCGGCACGGCCGCGGCGCACTCGCGCACCAGCTCGGCCAGCGTGTCGATCTCCAGCGGCTTGTGCAGCACCGCGCCGACGCGCGCATGGATGACCGGCTCCGACTCCATTCCCCGCACCACGACCAGGAACGTCTGGGCCTCGGGGTGCTCGGCCTCGAAACGACTGATGAACTCGGCAGCGCCGCCGTCGGGCAGATCGGCATCGAGGAGGATCAGCGCGTAGTCGCAGACCTCCGTCTTCTCCATCGCCTCGTCCGCCGTCATGGCCGTGTCGACGCCGAGGGGCTGGTGCCGCAGGACGGTGAACAACATCACCCGCAGCACATCGTTGTCTTCGATGATCAGGACTCGTGATTCGTTGCTCATGCAGGCGGAGAAAAGTCCAAAAGCTGTGCCATTTCAGTTGACGTCGCTGCGGCGCGGATGCTCACGGACGCGCTTGCTTTCCGGCGGCGGGCAGCCCTCCCGCTGGACGACGTCGGAGACGCTGGCGCAGGCCTGGACCATGTCGAGGAGCAGCTCCACGTCGAACGGCTTGCGCACCGTGCCGGCCACGACGTCGGCGCTCATGTCGCGAGACATCGTCCCGGCCGTGAGGACGATGGCCAGCGGCCGCTCCGCCCGCGGCAGCTTGCCCATCCAGTCGAGCACGTCCCAGCCGCTCTTGACCGGCATCATCAGGTCGACGAGCGCCACCGTGTAGCGGCAGCGCTCCATCATCTCGATGGCTTCTTCGCCGTTGCGGGCGCGGTCGACGGCGAAGCCGCGCCGCCGCAGCACGGTGAAGAGCAGCGTGCGGATGGCTTCGTCGTCGTCCACGACGAGAATGCGCTTCTCGTCCATTGCACAAGAAGTTGAGCAATTCCCGAGCCTTACTTCACGAGCGGACGCCGAGATTCTCGCGCTTCTCCGCGCGCGCGCCCGCGGCCGGCTGCGTCTCCGCGATGAGCTTCACCATCTCCCGATTGAACGCCGGCAGGTCGTCCGGCTTGCGGCTGCTGACCCACGCGCCGTCGCGGATGCACTCCTTGTCCTGCCACGTGGCGCCGGCGTTGCGCAGGTCGTCCTGCAGCGTCGGCCAGCTCGTGATCGTGCGCCCGCGCACGAGCCCGGCCGAGATCAGCAGCCACGGGCCGTGGCAGATGACGGCGACCGGCTTGCCGGCGCGGTCGATCTCCTGCACGAACTGCTGGGCCTTCTTCTCGATGCGCAGGGCGTCGGCGTTGATGACCCCGCCGGGCAGCATCACGGCGTCGAAGTCGCCGGCGTCGGCCTTCGATAGCGGCAGGTCGCACTTGAATTTGTCGGCCTTGTCGTGATGCTTGAAGCCCTGCACTTCGTCCTTCGGGGCGACGAGGACGCACGTCGCGCCCGCTTTCTCCAGCGCTTCGCGCGGGCTGGTCAGCTCGATCTGCTCGAATCCGTCGGTGACGATGATGGCCACACGTTTGCCTTTGAGATCGTTTGCCATGAGAGACCTCCTGGCGTGAAGGCATGCAAGATGCGGTCACTCGACCGTATTACTTGACGAGCTTCAGAATCTCCGCGAACTCGTCCGTGCCGGCCACGCCCAGCAGGTCGAACAACGCCATCTCCGTCGAGCTGAGCTTCGCGCCGTCGTTCGCCATGCGCTGCAGGGCGATCGCTTTGTTCTCGGCGCGGCGGGAGGAGACGGCGTCGGCGATGAGCGTGACATCGTAGCCGGCGGCGAGGAGGTCGGTCACGGTCTGGTAGACACAGACGTGCGTCTCCACGCCGGCGACGAGGATCTGCTTCTTGCGCAGCCGGCGCAGCTCGGCCTGGAACTCGCCGGCGCCGTTGGCGGAGAAGCAGTTCTTCTCGATCGGCGCGTAGCCGAAGGTCTCCTCGAGCGCGCGGCGGACGCGGGGCACGGTCGTGCCGAGTCCTTTGACGTACTGCTCGGTCAGGAGCGGCGGCACGTCGAGGATGTGGCAGCCGCGCACGAGGCGCTCGATGTTGGCCTCGACCTCGTCCGCGCCGTCGATCACCGGCATCAGCTTCTCCTGCACGTCGATGACGAGGAAGAGCGCGTCGTGGCGTTGGAAGTGGGGCATGGCGCGAACTTTATCCGATCGCGTGCAGCGGCGCTTCCCCGCCGAGGAACCGGGCCACGTCGGTGGCCGCGATTCTGGCCATGGCGCTGCGCGTCTCCTCGGTTGCCGATCCGATGTGGGGCAGCGCGACGACGTTCGGCAGTGCCAGCAGGCGCGGGCTGACGCGCGGCTCGTCCTCGTAGACGTCGAGGCCCGCGCCGCGGAGGCGGCCGCGCTCGAGGGCGTCGCAGAGCGCGGCCTCGTCGACGAGCTTGCCGCGCGCGGTGTTGATCAGAAACGCGCCGCGCTTCATCTTCGCCAGCGCGGCCGCGTCGATCAGATGCGTCGTCTCGGCGGTCAGCGGCGCGTGCAGCGAGACGACGTCCGACGTCGCCAGCAGCTCATCGAGCGGCTCGCCGCGGCGGACGCCGGCGACCTCCATGCCGAAGGCGCGGGCGCGAGCGGCGACGGCGCTTCCGATGCGGCCCATGCCGACGATGCCGAGGCGCTTGCCCTGGAGCGAGACGCCGAGGAGATGGAGCGGCTCCCAGATGCACCGGCCGGTGCGGCGGACCTCGTCGGCGCCTTCGAGCACGCGGCGCAGGACGGCGAGGATGAGAGCCATAGTCAGGTCCGCGGTGGCCTCGGTGAGTACGCCGGGCGTGTTCGTGACGACGATGCCGAGCTCGCGCGCGGCGGCGACGTCGACGTTGTTGTAGCCGACCGCGTAGTTCGCGACCATGCGCAGGTTGGGATTCGACGCCAGCACGCGCCGCGTCAGCGGGTCGGAGAGCAGTGTGATGGCCGCGTCGGCCTCGGAGAGGAGGGTGATGACGTCGTCCTCGGTGCGCTGGTGCTCGGTGGGGTGCTCGATGAGGTCGGCGACGGGCGCGAGGATGTCGCGGGCGATGGAGGGGTAGTGGGCGGTGAAAACAACCGTGTGTCTCATGGCCACAGAAATTCAGAACGCAGAATGCGAATGCAGAATGAAGAAAACGCAGCCCTTTCTCGATTCTGCATTCGCATTCTGCGTTCTTACTTCCGTGCCCGATTCAGCAGCCACCCAATCACGAACACCGCTCCTCCAACAAACAAAAGCCGCACCTCCAACTGCACATCATCGTGAAACATCCCATACGAAAACCCGATCGGCAGGATGACCAGGCCGGCGATCTGCAGAATGCGGCCGAGCGCGTTCATGGAATCTCGTCGACGGCGATCGTGATCACGCGGTCGCCTCGCTCGGTCTGGTCGACCACGTCGTTCATCCCCTCGGTGACGCGCCCGAAGATCGTGTAGCCGCCGTCGAGGTGCGGCTGCGGCGAGTGGGTGATGAAAAACTGCGAGCCGCCGGTGTCGGGGCCGGAGAGGGCCATCCCCACCGCGCCGCGCGTGTACTTCTGCAGGTTCATCTCGTCGCGGATGGCGTAGCCCGGGCCGCCCTCCATGTCGTTGCGCGGGTCGCCGCCCTGGACGACGAAGTTCGGCACGACGCGCATGAACGTCGTGTCGTTGAAGAAGCCGGCCCGGGCCAGCGTCGCGAAGTTCCACGCCGTCAGCGGGGCGTCCTGCGACATCAGGGCCACCAGGACGTTGCCGCGCACCATGTGGATCGTGGCCGTATGCGGCTCCCTCGACCACTGCACGATCTCCGCGTACTCCGCGGCGGGCTTGTCGATGGGCAGCGGCGTGTACCGCGGCCGTGGCTTGCCGAGCTGCTCGATCGTCTCGGCGGCGACGCGGCGGATGACCGGATCCTTGTCGCCGAGGAGCGGGCGCAGCTCGGCCTCGCCGAGGCCGCGCACGGCGGCCACGCGGGCGTCGTTCTGCTTGTCGCGGCGAGCGCGTTCTTCGGCGGCGACGAAGACGGCGGCGCGGTCGGGCGCCTTCGACTTCGCGAAGCGGTCGAGGGCGTAGCCGCGCACGACCGGATCGGCGTCGTCGAGCGCGGCGCGGACCATGGCCAGATGCGCGTCGACATCGTTGTCGGCGATGGTGTTGATCGCGTAAATGCGCACGAGCGGCGACGGATCGTTCGCCCAGCGTACGCGCATCTTCTCGGCGACGGCGCCGCCCGACTCGAGCACGCGCACCTTCGCCCAGTCGCTGAGCTCGGCGGGGAGCAGGGCGTCGTCGCCGAGGTTGCGGGCGATCGCGCCGGCGGCGATCTCGCGGTCCCAGCGCGAGCCGGACGTGGCGATGTCGAGCAGACGCTTGCGCGCGATCTCGTTCTTCGCCGCGTACCAGCCGAGCGTCTCCGTGGCCAGGGCGCGCACGCCGGGGTCGGGATCGTCGCTCAGGCCGACGATGCGCAGCGTGTCGCCGGCGAGCTCGGGCCGCTCGATGGCCTTCGGATCTTTCGCGGCGATGCGGCCGACGGCGACGACGGCATTCGTACGCACGATCGTCTGCGGATCGAGCAGCGCTTCGACCAGCGGCGCGAGCGACTCCGCGGAGGCGATGCCGCCGAGGGCGCGCGCGGCGTACGAGCGCGTGGGCGGATCGGGGTCGGTCAGTACGAGCTCGAGCTTCGCGCGCGACGGCGCGTAGGCGCGGCGCGCCAGGGCGTAGGCGGCCTCGCGGCGGATGGCGGGCGACGGCGACTCCAGCTCGCGCTCGGCGAGCGCCGAGGCCTCGTCGCTGCGAAAGCGGAAGAGGAAGCGGACGGCGCGCGCGTGCACGCCGGGACGGGCGTCGTTGAGCAGCGGCGCGTACGACGCCAGCGGCAGCGCCGGCGCGAGCTTCGACAGCGCCTCGACCGCCTCGGCGGCCACGTCGCCGTCGCCGTCGCTCGCGAACGTGAGCAGCGTCGGCGCGGCCGCGGCATCGCCGATCTGGCCGAGGGCGAAGGCCGCGGTCACGCGCACGGTGCGCTCGGCGTCGGCGGTGAGCGGCGCGAGCGCGGCGACGATCGGCGCGTGCTCGTTCGCGGGGCCGACGCGCGCCAGCATCAGCGCGGCGCGCGCGCGGTGCGTCGGGTTCTCGTGGTGCAGCCAGGCCTCGGCGAGCGGCGCGTCGTATTCGCGGCGGTCTTCGAGCATCAGCACGCGCGCCTCCTCGTCGACGGTGAGGCCGTACGGTCCCTTCGGCGGCTCCGGCGGGCCGGGGATCGTCGGCGTCGGGGCGACGCTGCAGGCGGCGGCGAGAACGACCGCGGCGAGGAGTTTGCGCACGAGGTGATGCTACATTTGATCCCGAGGGGATGCAGAACGATTACTTCGCCCGTCTCTGCGTGATCCTGTTCGAGGCGCACGACCTGCCGCCGGAGCCGGTGTCGTCGTTCGTCGAGACGGAGAGCGCCATGATCCCGATTCCGACGGAGACGGGGCCGGCGGTCGGCTACTACGTCGACGTCGGCTTTCGCTGCCATCCCGGCGACGTCGTCGACGTCATCGACTTCGCCGTCGACGACGGCGAGATCCACTGGGGGCGCAGCGAGTGGCACGAGACCCGGATCGACGCGCTGCCGCCCGCGGTGCGCCGGCGCATCGAGTTCGATCACGACGCCGTCTGGTACCGCGGCGAGCGCGAGTACTTCAGGCGCTGGTAGCGAGGTCGAGGACGTCGAAGGCCGCCTCGATCGCGCCGCCGAGGACCACGTGCCCGGCCAGGCCGCGGGCGTGCGTCTGCCACGGGAAGCGTTGCGGAGGCGGCGCCAGGCGCAACAGCGTGTTCGCCGCCTCGTCCATGATCAGCCAGAACGCCGCGCCGTAGGCGAGGCCGGAGCCGAGGCCGAGCTTGCGCGAGCGGTGGCGCAGCGCGCCGTAGAGCGCGCCGGCGCCGACGCCGAGGGACCAGTGCAGGGCCTGGCCGACGGCCTCCTGCTGCTCCTCGGGCGCGCCGAGCTTCTGCGCCGCCTTGACGAATGCGGTCTTGCCGCCGCGCGCGTTCTCCTCGCGCTGCTGCACGGCCTTCGGCTCGCGTTCGTAGACGAGCGTCGTGAGCTTGTCCATGAGGAACGTCCCGGCCGCGCCGGCGGCAGCGCCGAGGAGGAGGTCGAGTGGGAGTGGGCGTCGTGCCATCACTTCGGGTGGCGCACGACGCGTGCCTACAACTTAGAATCCTCAGCCGTGGCGCAACCTGCAATCGATTGCGACAAGCTTGCCCGCCGCTACGGGAGGCGGTGGGCGCTGGCGGACGTGACGTTTCAGCTCGCCGCGGGGCGGGTGATGATGGTCGCCGGGCGCAACGGCTCGGGGAAGTCGACGCTGTTCCGCGTGCTGTCGACTGCGATCCGTCCCGATCACGGCGCCGGCAAGGTCGGCGGCTACGACGTCGTCGACGAGCGCGAGGACGTGCGGCGGATCTCGGCGCTGCTCGCGCACCAGTCGTATCTGTACGAGTCGCTGAGCGCGAAGGAGAACCTCGACATCGTGGCCCGCTACCTCGGCCGCGACAACGAGGCCGAGGTGCTCGAGCGCGTCGGGCTGAGCGCGCGGGCGGACGATCCCGTCAGCACCTTCTCCGCCGGCATGCGCAAGCGCCTGTCGTTCGCGCGCGTGCTGCTGCAGAGGCCCGACGTCGTCTTCTTCGACGAGCCCTACGGCCAGCTCGACCCCGAGGGCTTCCGCCTCGTCGACGCTGTCGTGGGCGAGCTCAAGGCGCGCGGCGCCACCGTGCTCATCGCCACGCACCAGGTCGAGCACGTCGTCGGCTACGCCGACTGCTCGATCACGCTGGAGGCGGGGCGGGTGGTCGGGACGGAGGGGGCGCTGCTGTGATGACCGCAGCGACGGTAGGGGCGCACAGCGTGCGCCCGAGCCGCGGGGGCGCACGCTGTGCGCCCCTACCGCGATCAGAGGAGAACCGATGATCCACGCCCTCCGCAAAGAGTTCCTCCTCCAATGGCGCACCCGCGCCCAGCTCATGGCCGTCATCGTCTTCGGCGCCTCGGCGCTGCTCCTTTTCAGCTTCGCCGTCGGGCCGAACGCGCAGATGCTGCGGCAGTTCTCGGCCGGCTTCATGTGGCTCGGCCTGCTCCTCAGCTCCACCCTCACCCTCGCGGAGAGCTTCCACGCCGAGATGGAGAACCGCGCCCTCGAAGGGCTGATGCTCCTGCCCATGAGCCCGCGCGTCATCTACTACGGCAAGGCGCTGGCGAACTGGTTCCAGCTCGTGCTCCTCGGCTGCGCGCTCTTCCCGGTGATGGTCGTGCTGTACGACGCCGGGACGACCGACCTCCTCCGCCTCTTCCTCGTCATCGCCCTCGGCACGGCCGGCCTCTCCGCTCCCGGCACGCTCTACGCCGCGATGACCGCGCAGGTCCGCTCCAAGCAGACCCTGCTGCCGCTTCTTCTTTTTCCCCTGATCGTGCCGGCGCTTCTGGCCTCGGTGAAAGCAACGTCGTTAATCGTTCTCGGCGACCCGATGCAGCAGCTCGCGCCATGGATCAGGCTGCTCGCCGCGTTCGATGCAATTTATTGGTCGCTGTGCGGCCTTCTTTTTGGTCGAGTCGTCGAAGAATAGGTCGAGCTATGAATAAACGTGTGGTTCCGGGCATCGTGCTCCTCGCCATCGGCGCGTACTTCGGCTTCGTTGTAACGCTGGCGACGTTCAACGGCGTCGCCGGACTCGGCTTCGGGATTCCGACCGGGATCCAGGCCGCCATCGCGGCGACGTGCGCCGTCCTCGGAGCCCTCTACTTCCTCACCATCGACGACGTCGGCGACTCCACCGCCCCCGCCGCCTGGCTGGCCGGCGCGGGCGTGGTCTGCTTCGCCATCGGCAGCTACATCGGCCTCTTCGTCGCCCCGCCCGAGCAGTACATGGGCGAGGTGCAGCGCATCATGTACGTTCACGTCCCCAGCGCCTGGTGCGCTCTATTAGCGATGACGATCGCCTTCGCCAGCGCCATCCTCTTTCTCCTGCGCACCGACTGGAAGTGGGACGCGCGGATGGAGGGCTCGATCGAGGTCGGCGTCGTCCTGGCCTTTCTCCTCTGCTGCCAGGGGGCGATCTGGGCGAAGCCGACGTGGGGTGTGTGGTGGGACTGGGATCCGCGCCTGACCACGACCGCCGTCCTCCTCTTCGCCTTCCTCGGCATCCTGGCGCTGCGGCGCTTCGTCGACGACCCCGTCAAGCGCGGCATCTGGTCGGCCGTGGCCACGATCATCGCCTACGTCGACGTCCCCATCGTCTACTTCTCGGTGCGCTGGTGGAACTCGCTGCACCAGCAGCAGTCGAACCCCGGCACCGTGTCGAGGCAATTCTGGCTGCCGCTGCGCGCCAACGCCTTCGGCATCCTGTTTCTAATGGTCGCGTTCATCATGCTGCGCGCGCGGATCTCCGCGCTGCGCCTGAAGACGGAGCTGGCCCCGCCGCCGCTGGCGGAGGCGCAGCTCGGGGAGGCCGTATGAGCCAGGGTCTGGTCACGGGCGGCTGGAACTTCGTCATCGCTGCTTACGGAATTACGGCTGCGGTGCTGATAATCTACGGGGTGACGCTGGTCACACGGCTGCGTGAGGCCAAGTCCCGAGCGGCGGAGGAGCGCTGAGAACAATGGCTGACGTGAGCACAACTGCCAGGATGAAACGTAGCTCCCGCTGGTTCATGCTCGGCGCGTTTCTCGTCGCCGGCGCGGCCTTCGTGGTGATCGCCGCGAGCAGCATGAACAAGAATCTCGTCTACTACTGGACGCCGACGGACCTCGTCGCCAACGGCGACAAGGCCTACGGCGCCACGATCCGCCTCGGCGGCATGGTCTCGGCCGGCTCGATCACGAAAAACGCCGGCGTCTCCGGCGTCGAGTTCAACGTCCACGACGGCGCGAAGACGGTGCACGTCAAGTCCAGCGGCGTCCCCCCGCAGATGTTCCGCGAGAACATCGGCGTCGTGGTCGAGGGGACGATGGTCAAGGGCGGTTACTTCCAGTGCAACCGCCTCATGGTCTCGCACAGCAACGAATACCGCGCCCCGAAGTCGGGCCACCCGGTCGACAAGCAGGAGCTCGAGAAGTTGATGAAGAGCACGGAAGGGCTGGAGACCAAGTGACCGCGACCCTCGGACGTTTTCTCATCCTCGCCTCGGTGCTCGTGTCGACGACCGGGGCCATGATCTCCTTCGCCGCCGGACGCAAGCACGCGCCCGAGGGCGTGCGGTGGGCGCAGCGATTTGCGTACGCGTTCGCGGCGCTGATGATCCTGGCCACGCTGACGATGGAGTACGCGCTGCTGACGCACGACTTCTCCGTCAGCTACGTCGCGCACGTCGGCTCGCGCAGCGTCCCGACGTGGGTGACGATCGTGAGCCTCTGGTCGTCGCTGGAAGGATCGATCCTCTTCTGGGGCGCGGTCCTCGGCATCTACATCGCCGCGGCCACGTACCTCAACCGCGATCAGCACGCCGAGTACATGCCGTATGCGATCGGCACCTGGCTCGCCTGCGGCGCGTTCTTTAGCTTCCTCCTTTCTGGACCTGCGAATCCGTTCCTGACGGTGCCCGCGGCGGCCGACGGCCCCGGCCCGAACCCGCTGCTGCAGAACCATTACCTGATGGTCATCCACCCGCCGTTCCTCTACCTCGGCTACGTGGGGATGACGATCCCGTTCGGCTACGCCTGCGCGGCGCTGCTGCGCGGCCGGCTCGGCCTGAGCTTCCTCAAGCCGATGCGCGCGTCGCTCATGGTGCCGTGGATCTTCCTCACCTGCGCGATCATGCTCGGCGGCTGGTGGGCGTACGAGGTCCTCGGCTGGGGCGGCTACTGGGCGTGGGATCCGGTCGAGAACGCCTCGCTCTTGCCGTGGCTGACGGCGACGGCGGCGCTGCACTCGGCGATCGTCATGGAGCGCCGCGGCGTGCTGAAGGGCTGGACCGTCACGCTGATTCAGGCCAGCTTCCTCCTGACGATCCTCGGCACGTTCATGACGCGCTCGGGCGTCTTCAACTCCGTCCACTCCTTCACGCAGAGCGCCATCGGGCCGACGATCCTCGCGTTCCTCGCGGCGGTACTGATCTTCTCGATCGCGCTGCTGGCGACGCGCATCGACACGCTCGAAGCGGAAGGGCGCATCGACAGCGCAGCGAGCAAGGAAGGTGCCTTCCTCTTCAACAACCTGATCTTCGTGCTGCTGACGTTCACGGTGCTGATCGGCACGGTCTTCCCGCTCGTCGTCGAGGCGGTCAAAGGGAAGCAGATGAGCGTCGGCCGCCCGTACTTCGACGCGATGGTGGTCCCGGCCGGGACGGCGCTGCTCTTTCTCCTCGGCATCGGCCCGGCCCTGCCGTGGGGGCGCTCGTCGCGGCAGCAGATCCTGAAGGCGCTCCTTCCGCCGATCGCCACGGGCGGCGTGCTCATCGCCCTCGGCGCGGCCTTCGGCATTAGGAACGGCTGGACGCTGGCGACGATGTTCGTCGGCGGCTACGCGGCGCACGTGACGCTCGCCCAGATGTGGCAGCCGCTCGTGCAGCGCCTCCGCCGCGGCGACAGCTTCGGCAACGCCCTCGTCAACGGCCAGCTCCGCCGCGGCCGGCGCCGCTTCGGCTCGTACATCGTCCACTCCGGCGCGGTGATCGTGCTGATCGCCATCGCCGTCAGCAGCACGCAGCGCACGCAGCATGAGGTGAAGCTGACGAAGGGGCAGGCCACGACGATCGGCGCGTACACGCTGACGTTCACCGGCACCGAGGTACGGCAGGAGCCGAACCGCGAGGCGACGATCGCGAACTTCAACGTGGCCAAGAACGGCACGCCGGTGACGACGCTCGCGCCACGCATGAACCAGTACCCGCAGATGCGCGAGCCGATCGGCACGCCCGCGGTCTACTCGACCTTGAAGGGCGATCTCTACCTCTCCATCATGAACCTCGAAGGGGACACCGCCGGGGTCCTGGTGCTGTGGATGCCGATGGTCGGCTGGATCTGGTTCGCCGTGATCCTGATGGGCATCGGCGGTCTGGTGGCGCTGATCCCGTCGCGCGCCGTCATCGCCGTCGAGGCCAAGGACTCCGTCGCCGCTGCCGCCCCCGCACTGTCATGAACCGCATCGTCCTGATCTCCGGCATCGTCATCTTCGCGGCGCTCGTCGGCGTCCTCTTCCTGAACCTCGGCCACGATCCGTCGGCCATCGACTCGCCGCTCGTCGGCAAGCCCGCGCCGAGCTTCGCCCTCAAGGCCGTCGGCACCGGCGAGACCATCGACGTCGCCAGGCTCCGCGGCAAGCCCGCCATCATCAACTTCTGGGCGACGTGGTGCGGCCCGTGCTACCTGGAGCACCCCGTGCTCGTGCAGAACGCGCGCGTGCTCGGCAATCAGGTGCAGTTCGTCGGCGTCGTCTTCAACGACACGGAGCAGAAGATCCAGGCCTTCCTCGCCGACCGCGGCTCCGCCTACCCGACGCTGCTCGACGAGTCGGGCAAGACCGCCATCGCCTACGGCGTCGGCGGCGTGCCGGAGACGTTCTTCCTCGACAGGAACGGCAAGATCGTGGCGAAGTACACCGGGCCGATGAGCACCGAAGACATCCAGAAGAATCTGGCGAAGGCGATGAAATGATCTTCCTTTTCGTCCTCACCCTGCTGCAGGTCAAAGTTCCGGACATCGCCGAGGCGCCGAAGGGCTTGCCAGTCGCCGGGGCGATGCTCGATCAGCGCACGAACGAAGTGGCCTCGCTGCTGCGCTGCCCGGTGTGCCAGGGCCTCTCCGTCGCCGACTCGCCGTCGACGATGGCCCAGGACATGAAGCATCAGGTCCGCGAGCTCCTGGCGCGCGGCTACACGCAGGAGCAGATCCTGGCCTACTTCGAACGCTCCTACGGGCAGTTCGTCCTGCTCAAACCGAAATTTCAAGGCGTGTCGGCGATGGTGTGGCTGCTGCCGATCGCGGCGCTGATCTTCGGCGCGATTGTGGTCCTCTCGAAAGCCAAGCAGCTCGAGCAGGGTCCCGCCGAGGCGGCGCCCGCCGACGACCCCTACCTCGCCCGCGTCCGCGAATTGGTGGAGAAGCAATGAACATCGACTGGCTCAGCGCCGTCGGCATGCTCCTGGCCGGCCTCATCGTCGGCTTCATGTTCGTCTACTCGATGCGCCGCCGCGACGAGAAGAGCGACCTCGAACGGCGCGACCTCGAAGCGAAGCGCGACGCGCTGCTCGCCGCGCTGCGCGCCGGCGTCGACACGGCCGAGGAGCGCGCCAAGCTCGAGCGCGAAGCGGCCGAGGTGCTGCGCGCCCTCGACAAGAAGAAACCGGTCCGCGGCGCCGCCGCCCAGCCCGCCCCCGCGCCCGTCCCGGCGCGCGCGTCGTCGATCAAAGGCTTCGCCTGGGGCGCCGGCTCGGTGCTCGTCATCGTCGGCATCTTCTACTTCGTCTCCCAGTCGGCCAAACCGAAAGAGCAGATGCAGGCCTCGGCGATGGCGCCCGCCTCGGCTAGCCAGCAGCAACCGCCGCAATCCGATCCCGCCCTGCAGTCGCTCGAGCAGGCCGTGCAGAAGACTCCGACCGACCTCGGCCTGCGCACCGAGCTGGCCAAGGCCTACCTCGACCGCGAGGACATGATGCACACGTACGAGCAGACGCAGTACGTGCTGGAGCGCTCGCCGAAGGACGCGCGCGCGCTGACGTACCAGTCGATCGTGCGCATCGCCATGGGCCAGGTCGACTCGGCCCGGCAGATGCTCGACACGGCGACGAAGGGCGATCCCGATCTCGTCGACGCCTGGGTGGCCATGGCCTGGGCCGACACGATCCAGAGCAAGGACGCCGAGGCCCAGAAGGCGATCGACGAGGCCGCGAAACACCATCCCGACCAGAAGGAGCGCCTGGCCGCGCTGCTCGCGCGCATGCGCCAGGACCAGAAAGCGACCGCGGCCAAGCTACCGGCGAATCATCCCGCCGTCCCCCCGCCCGGCGAAGCCGCCGCGCCCGAATCCGCGCCCGCGCCCGCCGCCGGCGCCTCCGTCAAAGTCACCCTCCAGCTCGCCCCCGGCAAGACCATCCCGCCGAACGCGGTGATCTGGCTGATGGCCCGCGAGGCCGGCACGGCCAGCGGCCCGCCCCTGGCGGTGAAGCGCGTGCCGATCGGCGCGTTCCCGATGACCGTCGACTTCGGCGCCGCCGACTCGATGATGGGCCAGCCGCTGCCGGCGAAGATGCGCATCGACGCCCGCGTCGAC
>Ga0075425_100000558_pt1 | contig 35036 bp, 33 predicted proteins | sample SoiMethybrSBSTD4_FD_75300 | JGI IMG/M metagenome (GOLD analysis project Ga0075425, IMG submission 75300) | Bulk soil microbial communities from a Populus tree surrounding site in Tennessee, USA - Soil MetaG P. TD hybrid SBSTD4 | ecosystem: Environmental > Terrestrial > Soil > Tree plantation... | reverse complement strand
TTATTGGGCAATTGCATTTAGCAATTAGCAATTAGCATTCAGCAATTGGTTTATGAGCGATCAACTCGAGAACCTCAAGGCCGAGGACATCTCGATCGGCGATCGGCCGCTGTCGATTCCAGCGGAACTCCCGATCCTCCCGCTTCGTGACACGGTCCTCTTTCCGAATTCGTTCATGCCGCTCGCCGTCGCGCGCGAGAGCTCGGTCCGCCTGATCGACGACGCGATCGCCAACGGCAAGCTGATCGCGGTCTTCACGCAGCGCGACGCAGCCGTCGAAGAGCCGGCCCAGACCGACCTCTTCACCGTCGGCACCGCGACGCACATCCACAAGATGTTCAAGCTGCCCGACGGCAGCCTGCGGCTGATCGTGCAGGGGCTGGCGCGGCTGAAGCTCGACGAAGTCGTCGCGACGCAGCCGTACCTGCGCGCCCGCGTCAGCGCCGCCACCGAAGGCACCAACGACGCCGACCGCCTCGAAATCGACGCGCTCGCGCGCAACATCAAGACGAATTTCCAGCAGGTCGTCTCGCTGTCGCCGTTGCTCTCCGACGATCTCCAGACCCTGGCGATGAACATCACCGAGCCCGGCCGGCTGGCGGACTTCATCGCCTCGTCGCTCTCGACGATCAGCACCGCCGTCAAGCAGGAAGTCCTCGAGACGCTGGACATCCGCGCCCGGATGGACAGCCTGAACCGGATTCTGATCAAGGAGCTCGAGGTCCTCGAGCTCGGATCGAAAATCCAGTCGCAGGTGCAGTCGGAGGTGGGCAAGAACCAGCGCGAGTACTTCCTGCGCGAGCAGATGAAGGCGATCCAGAAGGAGCTCGGCGAAGGCGACGATCAGACCAAGGAGATCGAAGAGCTCCAGGAAAAGATCGAAGCCGCCGGCATGCCCGAGGGGGTCAAGAAGGAAGCGGTGCGCGAGCTCGATCGGCTGTCGAAGATGCCGGTCGCCGCCGCCGAGTACACGGTGTCGCGGACGTATCTCGATTGGCTGGTCGCGCTGCCCTGGACCAAGCGCACCGACGAAGTCATCGATCTGCCGAAGACCAAAGCGACGCTCGACGCCGATCATTCCGGTCTCGAGAAGGCCAAGGATCGCATTCTCGAGTACCTGGCGGTTCGCAAGCTGAACCCGGACGTCAAGGGGCCGATTCTCTGCTTCGTCGGCCCTCCCGGCGTCGGCAAGACGTCGCTGGCGCGCTCGATTGCCGAATCGCTCGGGCGCAAGTTCGTGCGCGTCTCGCTCGGCGGCATGCGCGACGAGGCGGAGATTCGCGGCCACCGCCGCACCTACATCGGCGCGCTGCCCGGGCAGATCATCCAGGGCCTGCGCCGTGCCGAGTCGAAGAATCCGGTGTTCATCCTCGACGAGATCGACAAGCTGGGCTCGGACTTCCGCGGCGATCCCTCGTCGGCGTTGCTCGAGGTGCTCGATCCCGAGCAGAACAACAGCTTCCGCGATCACTACCTCGACGTGCCGTTCGACCTCTCGGAAGTCCTCTTCATCACGACGGCGAACGTCCTCGATCCGGTGCCGCCGCCGCTGCGCGACCGGATGGAGGTGCTCGAGATCGCCGGCTACACCGAGGAAGAGAAGCTGAAAATCGCGACCGACCACCTCGTCGACAAGCAGGTGAAGAATCACGGGCTCACGCCGGAGTACATCCAGTTCACGCCCGACGCGATCCGCCAGGTGATTCGTGGCTACACGCGCGAGGCCGGCGTCCGCAACCTCGAACGCGAGATTGGCGCGCTGTGCCGGAAGGTCGCGCGCCGTCGCGCCGAGGGCAACGAGACGCCGATCGAAATCACTGCCGACGTCGTCGTCGAGTTCCTCGGCGCGCCGAAGTTCCTCGACGAGGAGATGGAAGAGCGCACCAAGGAGCCAGGCGTCGCGATCGGGCTGGCGTGGACGCCGGCCGGCGGCGAGGTGCTGTTCATCGAAGCCTCGAAGATGGCGGGCAGCGGCTCGCTGACGCTCACCGGTCAGCTCGGCGACGTGATGAAAGAGTCGGCGCGCGCGGCGCTGTCGTGGCTGCGCACGCACGCCAGGGAATACAACATCGACCCCGACTTCTTCACCAAGGCGGAAATGCACGTGCACGTGCCGTCGGGCGCGATTCCGAAGGACGGGCCGTCGGCCGGTGTCACGATGGCGACCGCGATGGCGTCGGAGCTCACCGGACGGCCGGTGCGCGGCGACATCGCGATGACCGGCGAAATCACCCTGTCCGGCCGGGTGCTGCCGATTGGCGGCGTCAAGGAGAAGGTCCTCGCGGCCAAGCGCCTCGGCATCCGCGAAGTGATTCTGCCAAAGCAGAACGCCAAGAATGTCAACGAGGATCTGACGCCGGAGCTGCGCAAGGATTTGACCGTCCACCTCGTCTCGACGATCGACGAAGTGCTGGCCCTCGCCCTTCAGCCTGTTTCCACCGACGCGCGGCCTGCGAAGAAAACAGCGCCGCGGGTACAAGCGGCGGCGCCGCGATAGTTCCAAGTCGCAAGTCGGGAGTCGCAAGTCAGTCACACGTCACAAGTCTCGAGTCAGTCGGCAGTCGCGAACCTCGACTGGCTTGCGACTGGCTCGCGACTCCTTGCGACTTGTGACGGACGTGCGACTTGCGACGTGCGACTGACTTGCGACTGACGACTTGCGACTTGGAACTTGCGGTGATTGTCTATTCCGCCAGATACCAGATCGATATCGGGCTGCACGTTTTTCCGACTGAAAAATACCGCCGCGTCCACGATCGTCTGATCGAGACGGGCGTCTGTGGCGCGTCGGACGTTGTTGAACCCGAGCCGGCGAGTTGGGACGACCTCGCGCTGGTCCACACGCCGGACTACCTCGCGAAGCTGCGCAGCGGCGCGATGGCGATCGAGGACATCGCCCAGCTCGAGCTGCCCTGGTCGCCGGAGGTCGTGGAAGGCTTCCGCCTGATGGTTGGAGGAACCATCGCGGCCGCTTCGATCGCCACCACCCATCGTGAATCACCGCTCACCAATCCCGCCAAGCCCCAAGCCCCAAGCCCCAAGCCCCTCGGGATTCACCTGGGCGGCGGCCTGCACCACGCGTTTCCGAATCACGGCGAGGGCTTCTGTCCCTTCAACGACGTCGCGGTCGCGGTGCGGGTACTGCAGCGGCGCGGACTCGAGCGCGTCGCGATCGTCGATCTCGACGTGCATCACGGCAACGGCACGGCGTTCATTTTCGAATCCGATCCGCGAGTGTTCACCTTTTCGATGCACCAGCAGCACAACTACCCGATGTGGAAGCCGCGCGGGTCGCTCGACATCGGGCTCGCCGACGGCACGCACGACGCCACCTATCTCGCTGCCCTCGAAGGCGCCCTGCCCGAGGTGATGGCCCATCGTCCCGAATGCGTGTTCTACCTGGCCGGCGCCGATCCCTACGAGGACGATCAGCTTGGCGGCCTGCGGCTGTCGAAGGATGGCCTGCGCGCGCGCGACCGGCTCGTCGTCGACGCGGTTCGCCGCGTCTCAGCGCCGCTCGTCGTTGTGCTCGCCGGGGGATACGCGCGGCGGATCGAGGACACCGTCGCGATTCACACCGCCACCGTCGAGGAGGCGCTACGAGGCTGAGCGAAGCCGCGCGATGCCGGCGAGCACCGACTCCAGTTGATCGGGAAACACCGGTTTGGTGAGGTGCAGATGGAATCCGGCGGCGTGCGATCGCTGCTGATCCTCTTCCAGTCCCCAGCCGGTCAGCGCGATCAGGTACACGTCGCGCAGCGACGAGTGGCGGCGAAAGGTGCGCGCGACGTCGTAGCCGTCCATGCCCGCCGGCAGATCGATGTCGCACAACAGCACGTCCGGACGCCAGCGCTCGGCCGCGCCGACCGCGTCGTGACCGAGGTAGACGGTGGTCGCCGCGTGGCCGAGCATCTCGAGCACCATCCGCAGGCTTTCTGCTGCGTCGACGTTGTCGTCGACGACCAGGATGCGCAGGGAATTCCGCTCTGTGCCCGATCCGTCCGGTCCGGCGTCTACTCGCGCTGCCGCGGCCGGCAGCGTCACCGTGACGCGCGTGCCGCGGCCCGCTCCCTCGCTCGCCGCGGTCACGTGCCCGCCATGCAATTCCACCAGCCCGCGAACGACTGCGAGGCCAAGTCCGAGACCGTTGTGCGCGCCCTCGCTGCCGTGCGGCGCACACGTGAACGGCACGAAGGCGCGCTCGAGCAGCGCCGGATCCATGCCGATGCCGGTGTCTGCGATTTCGACGATGGCGTCGCGTGACGCGGCGTCGCGCGACAGCCGAACCGTCACCCATCCGCCTTTTGGCGTGAACTTGCCGGCGTTGCCGAGGATGTTGGCGAAGACCTGCCCGAGCCGCGCAACATCGCCCTCGACCCACAAGTCGTCCGGCGGCACTGAGAGCGTGACGGCGATGCCGTGATCGCGAAACCCCGTCCGGTGTTCGTCCACCGCCCGGCGCACGATCGTGCTCAGGCTGCACCGCTCGCGGCGCAGTTCCACGGTGCCCTGCGCCACGCGCGAGGCGTCGAGCAGCACGTCCACCAGCCTCAGCAGGTGAGTGACCTGGCGATCGATGATGGCGTGCGCGTCGGCGACGGCGCCGTTTGCCGGCGCCAGCTGGCGGAGGACTTCCAGGCTGTTCCGGATTGGCGCGAGCGGGTTGCGGAGCTCGTGCGCCAGCGCTTCGAGGAACGTGCCGGCAAGGTCGTGAGCCGGACGATCGCCCATAAGGGAGCCAATGTACTACGGGCCGCGGCGCTCAAGCATCAAGCAAGGTGAGCGCGTACGCCGTCTTCAGGTCGACAATATCGCCGCGCTTCACCATGGCGCGCGCGTGCTCAACCGTGAACGACTCAGCCGCGATATCCTCGTCGGCGTCCGGCGTGTGCGGCGAGTCCTGCGCCGGCGCACGCAAATCGGTTGCGAGGAAGAAGATCATTTCCTCGTCGCAATAGCCGGGCGTCGGATACAACGAGCCAAGGTGTTGCACGCGATGGGGTGCCCGCCCGATCTCCTCTTCACACTCTCGCTTCGCGGCGGCCTCGGCCGATTCGTCTTCGTCCAGGCTGCCCGCCGGCACTTCCCACAACTCGCGGTCGATGGCCGCCCGGAACTGCCTAATCAACACCACGCGGCCATCGGCCTCGAGCGCGATCACGACCACGGCGGGGCGGTGTCGCACGACGGCGACTTCGTGCTCGGTGCCGTTCGGAAAACGCTTTCTGTCGAGTTCGACGGAGAACACGGGGCCTTTGAAGACGATCGGCATGGCGCTCCCTGGATCGAAAATTATTCGTGCAACTCCGGGTTGAACGCCTCCCGGACATCGTCGAGCACGCGCTGCAAGTCATCCGGCAGGTCGCTCTCGAACTCCATCCGTCGCTTGTCCACTGGATGGGTGAATGCGAGGCGCGCCGCATGGAGAAACGGCCGGTCGAGGTGCGTCACCGCGCGAATGTCGCCGGGGACACGGCGGTGAACGCCCCCGTAGAGCGGATCGCCGACGATCGGGTGACCGATCGCGCTGAGATGCACGCGGATCTGATGGGTGCGGCCGGTGTGAATCGCGACGTGTGCCAGGGTCAGCACCCGCCCGAAATGTTCGGCGCGAACGATGCGCGTGACCGCTTCCCTGCTGCGGCGGATTCGCGCCGGCTCGGACGACATCTTCTTCCGATTCGCCGGATCTCGCCCGATCGGCGCATCGATCCGCCGGCCCGCCATCACCTCGCCCCAGGTGAGCGCGATGTATTCCTTCTCGACCTCGCGCTCGCGAAACTGCCGCGACAGCTCCTCGTGCGCGCGATCGTTCTTCGCCACCACCATCAATCCTGACGTGCCGCGATCGAGACGGTGCACGATGCCGGGCCGCTTCTCGCCGCCGATGCCGCTCAGATCGTCGACATGATGCAGCAGCGCGTTGACGAGCGTACCCCTGTCGTGCCCGGCCGCGGGATGCACCACCATGCCCGCCGGTTTGTCGACGACGATCAACTCGGCATCCTGGTAGACGATGGGCAGCGCCAGCGCTTCCGGCTGCGGCACCGGATCGACCGGAGCGGGGACGTCGATGGCGACTGGCTGGCCGGTCTTCACCGGCTGATTCGCCTTCGCCCCGCGGCCGGCGACGAGGACGTGGCCCTCCTTGATCAGCCGCTGGATCTGCGACCGCGAGTGATGCGGCAGTACCGAGGTTAGAAAAACGTCAAGCCGCGTCCCGTCGCTGTCGTCAGGGACCGTTAACGTGTGCGCGGGCACTGCCCTCTTTGTCCTCTGGCAACCTCTGTGGCCTCGTGAGAGTTCTAAGCGGCCTTGCGCGCGCGCTTCGGTTCGGGCGTGGTCCGCCGCGCCAGGTAGACGAGCATCACCACGGCGAGCGGCGCAAGCAGGATGGAAATGAACTGCGAGGTCGAGAACATGCCGACGGCGCCGCGCTCGTCGCCGCGGAAGAACTCGATGATGAAGCGCGAGATCGCGTAGAGCAGCATGTAGAGCCAGAAGGTCCGGCCCGGATACGGCCGCCCTTTGCGCTCGGTCGCAAGCAGGATGCCGAGGATGATCGCTTCGGCGCCCGCTTCGTAGATCTGTGTCGGGTGCAGCGGTACGTTCAGGGGCGTGCCGACATTGGCGTTCGCGAACTGGTTGTGGAAGGTGATCGCCCACGGCACATGGGTCTCTTTGCCGTAACAGCAGCCGGCAAAGAGGCAGCCGAAACGGCCGATGACGTGACCGAGTGCAATTCCGGGCGCAAACACGTCGCAGGTCGTCCACAACGGCAGTCCGATCCTCCGGATGTAGACGAGCGCGACGACGACGGCGAGAATCAGCCCGCCATAGAAGACGCCGCCGGACCGCGCCAAGGTCAGCAGTTCGCGCGGATTGGACGAGAAGGTGCGGAAGTCGGTGACGAGCAGCAGCAGTTTCGCGCCGATCAGCGCGGCGATGATGATGTAGATGCCGAGGTCGAGGACCCGGTTGGCGTCGAGTCCTCGCGCCCTGGCGCGAACCCGGGCGAGCTGCAGCCCGAACAGGTATGCCGCCGCGAGCAGGACACCGTAGGTGTAGACGGTGATCGGCCCGGCCTCGAAGAGTTGTGGGTACATAAGATTATGTGCTCCGGCGATCGACGCCGAGCATGTCGAGAATCATGATCGCGACGCCGACCGAGATCGCCGAATCGGCGATGTTGAACGCCCAGAAATGGTGCGTTCTCCAATAGACGTCGACAAAGTCAACGACCGATCCGGACACCAGGCGATCGATCAGGTTGCCAGCCGCGCCGCCGATGATCAGCGCAAGGCCGAGCCGCGCGACGATCTGGTGATGCGCGAGGTTCGCTGCGTAGACGCCGACGCCGATGAGCGCGGCGGTGGCGATCACGGCGATGACCACCGTCTTGAACGGAAAATCGACGCCGTTGAGGAACCCGAACGCCGCGCCGCTGTTGAGCACGTGCGTGAAGTCCATGAGCCCGGGGATGATGGTCCGGCTCTCGTGCTCGGCCAGCGAGGCGCGGATCATCGCTTTCGTCGCCTGGTCGACGGCGACGATCACCATCGGCAGCCAGACCTCGAGATGGCGGCGCGGCGGGACTGCCGCGTCGCGTTCACCGGCGTAGACGCTGTCGTCGAGCGTGTTATCCATTGACCGTCTCGGCCAGCGCGTCCTGGCACCGGTCACACAGGCCGGCCCAGGCCGGATCGGTCGAGACCTCGCGCACGTAGCGCCAACACCTCTCACATTTGACGCCACCGGCGCGCTCGATGGTGACGCGCGGCCGCGCTTCGGTGTGCGCTTCGACATCCTCCGGCGCCGGGCGCAGTTCCACCTCGGAAACGATGAACAGCATCGGCAGTTGCTTCGCGTACGGTTCGAGCTGCGCCAGTTCCGCCGTCGTCGCCGAGACGACCGCTTTCGCCTGGAGCGAGCTGCCGATCTGCTTGTTCTTCCTGAGCGGCTCGATCTGCGCGAGCACCTCGTCGCGAAGCCCGATCAACATCTGCCAGCGGCTCACGAGCTCGCGGTCGGTGAGCGCGTTCAACTCGTCGGCAGTCGGGAAGAGCGCAATGTGGACCGACTCCTCGCGCGCTGCCGGGATATACCGCCACAGCTCGTCGGCGGTGAACGACAGGATCGGCGCCATCAGCCGCGTCAAGCCGTCTGCCATCATGAACATGGCCGTCTGCGCCGAACGACGTTCCCGCGAACGGGCCGCGAAGGTGTACAGGCGGTCCTTCGACACATCGGCGTAGAAGGCGCTCAGATCCACGGTCGCGAACGCGTTCAGCGCCTGGAAGATCGTGCTGTAGTCGTACTCCTCATATCCCCGCAGAACGCGCTCCGCGACATCGGCATAGCGGGCGAGGATGTAGCGGTCCACTTCCTCGAGGCGCGCGTGCTCGACGCGATCGGTGGCCGGATTGAAGTCGAACAGGTTGGCGACCAGGTACCGCATCGTGTTGCGGATCTTCCGATAGGCCTCGACGACGCGCGCCAGGATCTCGTTGCTCAGGCGGATTTCTTCGGTATAGTCGCTGCTCGCCACCCACAGCCGGATGATGTCGGCGCCGCTCGTCCGGATGACGTCCTGTGGCTCGAGCGAGTTGCCGAGCGACTTCGACATCTTGCGGCCTTCCACGTCGATCAAAAAGCCGTTGGTGACGATCTGCTTGAACGGCGGCCTGCCGCGCGTGCCGAGGCCGACCATCAGCGAGCTCTGAAACCAGCCGCGGTGCTGATCGCTGCCTTCGAGGTAGATGTCGGCCGGCCAGGTAAGCTCGGGCCACTGCGAGAGCACCGCCTCGTGGCTCGATCCCGAATCGAACCACACGTCGAGGATGTTCATCTCGCGCTCGAACGTCGTGCCCCCGCACTTCGGGCACGCCAGGCCGGTCGGCACAAAATCCGCGGTCGGCCGCTCGTACCAGGAATCGGCGCCGTACTGCTCGAAGACGCCGGCCGCTTTCTCGACCAGCTCCGGCGTGATGATGGCCTCGCCACAGGCGCCGCAGTCGACGGCCGGGATCGGCACGCCCCACACGCGCTGGCGCGAGATGCACCAGTCCGGGCGGTTCGCGACCATGTTGTACATGCGGTCGTGGCCCCACGCCGGCACCCAGCTCACGGCCTGGTCGATCGCGTCGAGCGCCGCCTGGCGCAGCGTTTTGCCGGTCGCGTCGCCGTTCTGCAGCTTCACCGTGTCGAGATCGATGAACCACTGCGACGTGGCGAGAAAGATGACCGGGTTGTGGCAGCGCCAGCAATGCGGGTATTGATGCGAGAACGATTCGCGGTGCCACAGCTTGCCGCGTTGCTTCAGCGCCTCGACGACGTTCGGGTTGGCGTCGAACACGCGCTGGCCGCCGAAGAGTTCCACCGTGTCGAAGAAATGCCCGGCGGGGCCGACCGGCGCATAGATTTCGAGCCCGTATTTCATGCCGGTTTGAAAGTCGTCGGCGCCGTGGCCCGGCGCCGTGTGCACCGCGCCGGTGCCGGCCTCGAGCGTCACGTAGGTGCCGAGCACACCGACCGACGGACGCGCGTACAGCGGATGCTGGAAGCGGATGTGCTCCAGCTGCTCGCCCTTCATCCGCGCGATTGGCGTACCGAACGTCCGTCCGCCGACGGCTGCCACTTTCTCGGCGAGCGCCTCGGCGACGATTACCGCCCGGCCGTCGACGTCGTAGGCTGCGTAATCGAACTCGGGATGAAACGCGATCGCCAGGTTCGACGGAATCGTCCACGGCGTCGTCGTCCAGATCAGGACCGAGACGGTGCGGCCGGCGAGCGCCGGAACCCGTTGCCCGAGTGCGCCGCCGCTCTCCGGCGCCAGCGGGAACTCGACGTAGATCGACGGCGACGTGTGGCTCTCGTACTCGACTTCGGCCTCGGCGAGGGCGGTGCGGCAGTGAATGCACCAGTGCACCGGCTTCTTGCCTTTGTAGACCAGGCCCTGCGCGACGAACTTCCCCAGCGCGCGCGCGATCGCCGCCTGGTACTTGAAGTTCATCGTCAGGTACGGCGCGTCCCACGTCGCCAGCACGCCGAGGCGCTGAAACTGATCGCTCATCACGCCGACGAAGCGCTCGGCGTAAGACCGGCAGGCACGGCAGAATTCCGCCGCCGACATGTCGCGCTTCTTTGGTCCCAGCTCGCGATCGACGCGCAGCTCGATCGGCAGCCCGTGGCAGTCGTAGCCGACGACGTAGGGTGCGTCGAAGCCGGCCATCGATCGCGACTTGACGACCAGCTCCTTGAGGATCTTGTTCAGCGCCGTGCCCATGTGGATGTTGCCGTTGGCGTACGGCGGACCGTCGTGCAGCACGAACTTCGGCGCGCCTTTCCGGCGCGCGCGAATCTTCCCGTAGAGGTCCATCGCCTGCCAGCGCGCGAGCGTCGCCGGCTCGCTCGTCGGCAGGTTGGCCTTCATCGGGAAGTCAGTCCGCGGCAGGTTTACGGTGTCTTTCCACTCAGGCATGGGTATCCACCGATTCTATAATGTTTAGATGCGTCGCACGACTCTCGACAACGGCCTCACAGTGCTCATCCAGGAGGAACATACCGCGCCGCTCGCCTCGGTCTGGTGCTGGTACCGCGTCGGCTCGAAGGACGAACATCCGGGCATCACCGGCGTCTCGCACTGGTGCGAGCACATGAACTTCAAGGGCACCGAGAACATCCCGCGCGATCAGGTGAAGGGGCTGATCGAGCAGTACGGCGGCAGCTGGAACGGCTACACCTGGATCGATCAGACGACGTATCTCGAGACGGCAACGCGCGACGCGCTCGATCGGATGCTGTTCATCGAGGCGGAACGGATGGCGCGCTGCCTGTACCACCCGGACGACTGCGAGTCCGAGCGCACCGTGATCATCTCGGAACTGCAAGGCGGCGAGAACGATCCCGATCAACTCCTCGATCAGGAGCTCACCGCGACCGCGTTCAAGGCACACACCTATCGTCATCCGACTATCGGCTGGCTCTCCGATCTGCAGACGATGACGCGCGACGATTTATACGGCTACTACCGGCGCTATTACGTACCAAACAACGCGACGCTGGTGATCGTCGGCGACGTCGATGCCGACGAGGCGCTGCGCCGCGTCGATCATCACTTCCGCTCGATTCCGCCTGGCGGCAACCCGGATCGGATTCGCACGGCCGAACCGGAGCAGACTGGTGAGCGGCGGCTGACGATCCGGAAAGAAGGCACGACCGCGTACCTGAAGGTCGGCTATCACGCGCCATCGGTCGAGGATGCCGACTTCTATCCGGTGCTGGCACTCGACGCGGTACTGACCGGAGCGAAGGGGCTCAACCTGTGGTCGAGTTTTCGCGTACCGCCGCCGCAGCGCAGTGCGCGCCTCTATCGCGCGCTCGTCGAACGCGGGCTCGCCTCGTGTGTCTTTGGCGCGCTGATGCCGACCGCGCAACCATTTCTCTACACGGTCTCCGCGACCGCCACCGACAATACGCCGCTCGCCTCGGTGGAATCGGCGCTGCTCGACGAGCTCGATCGCGTGTGCCGCGACGGCATCACCGCCGCCGAGCTCGCGAAGGCGAAGGCGCAGTTGCGCGCGCGGCTCGTCTTCGACAGCGACAGCGTGACCAACATCGCTCATCAGCTCGGCTACTTCGAGACGATCGCAAAGGTCGACGCCTTCCTCGAGGCGCCGTCGCGGATCGCCGCCGTTTCGGTCGACAGCGTCGGGGCCGCGGCTCGGCGGCTGTTCGCCGCCGCGAACCGGACCGTCGGCTATTTCGATCCGCTGCCGATCGGCTGATGCCACTCAATCCGGTGCGCGTCGCGTTGCCCAACGGCGCGACGCTCGTTGCAAAACACACGTCGACGACGCCAGCGGTGGCGATTAACCTGGCCATCCGCGCCGGGTCCGCGGCCGATCCGGCCGGTCAGCCCGGGTTAACGTGGCTCTTGTCGCGCGTGCTCGACCGCGGGACGGCAACCCGGTCGGCCGCCGACATCGCCGAGGAACTCGACAGCCGCGGCATCACGCTGACGATCGCGGTCACGCGTCACCTCTTCTCGCTGGTTTGCACGTGCCTCGCCGACGACTTCGAGCCGGTGCTCGCGCTGCTCGGCGACATCGTGATGAGGCCGTCGCTGCCCGACCAGGAGATCACGGCGCGCAAGCGTGAGGTCATCACCGCGATCCGCCAGGACGAAGACAATCCAGCGGTCCGGGCCAACGAGACGCTGATGGCCCTGCTGTATCCGGACGGCCATCCCTACGGTCGACCGACGAAGGGATCGATCGAGATCGTCGAGGCGCTGACCCGCGACCAGCTGATCCGGCATCATGCGGCGCGCTTCGCACCGGCGGCGACCACCGCGGTCGTGGTCGGCGACGTCGACTCCTCGCGCGCGCGCGACGTTGTCGCACAAGTGTTCGACGGGTGGCGGAAGCCGCCGCTGCCCGAAATCGTGGTGCCGCCGACGATCGCGCCGCCCGGCCGCCATCGTACGGTCGTGCCGATGATGAACAAGGCGCAGGCCGACGTGGCCTACGGCTTCGTCGCTATCCGCCGCCGCGATCCGCAGTATTACGCGTCCTGGCTGATGAACAACGTGTTCGGCCAGTATTCGATCGGCGGACGGCTCGGCGACAACATCCGCGAGCGGCAGGGGATGGCTTATTACGTGTCGAGTGCGCTCGACGCCAACGTCAGCGAGGGTCCGCTCGCGATCCGCGCCGGCGTCAGTCCGGCCAACGTCGACCGCGCGATCGCCTCAATCGATCAGGAGATCACGGCGATCGTCGCCGACGGGATCACGCAGAAGGAGCTGGACGAGTCGCGGCGCTACCTGGTCGGCTCGATCCCGCGCGCGCTCGAGACCAACGCCGCGATCGCGAACTTCCTGCAGACCGCGGAGTTTTTCGATCTCGGCCTCGACTACGACGCGCGGCTGCCGGACCTGCTCGGCGCGGTGACGCTCGATGAGGCCAACGCCGCCGCGCGCCGCATTCTCGATGTGAACTGCGCGACGGTAGTGATCGCCGGCCCCTATGTCGACGGCCCGTCGGGGGCCGAGGGCCGTTCGTGAGCCGCAAGCCTCAAGCCGCAAGCAACAGCCACAAGCCTCGGCGTAAGGCATGAGGCGTGAGGCTCGGCTTGAGGCTTGAGGCTTGAGGCTGCCGTGGTCACCCGTGCCGTGTTCTTTGACGTTGACTGGACCCTGATTCACCCCGGGCCGACCTTTCTCGGCGAGGGCTACAAGGCGTTCTGCGCCCGGCACGGCATCGACGTCGACGCGCAACGATTTCATGAGGCGGTTGCGGCGGCGGCGCCGTTTCTCGACAGCGGCGACGACCGCTACACCGACGAGCTGTTTGTCGTCTACACGCGGAAGATCGTCGAGGGCATGGGCGGAACCGGACCGAATCTCGACGCCTGTGCGCAGGAGATCTACCGTGAGTGGGCCGCCTGCCAGCACTTCGAGCTGTACGACGAGGTGCCCGAGGTGCTCCGCGATCTGTCAGCGGCAGGCCTGCGGATCGGGCTGATCTCCAACTCGCACCGCTGTCTCGCCTCGTTCCAGTCGCATTTCGAGCTGCAGGGCCTCATCACCGCGACCGTGTCGTCGTCGGTGCACGGCTTCCTGAAGCCGCATCCCAGCATCTTCGCGGCGGCGCTGCAGCTCGTCGACGTCGCGCCGGCGGAGGCGGTGATGGTTGGCGACAGCCTGCGCCACGACGTCGAAGGCGCGATGCGCGTCGGCATGCACGGCATTCTGCTGCAGCGCGGCGAGCCGCGTGCGCCGCGCGCCGAGGAGCTCGGCGTACCGGTGATACGATCGCTCCGCGACTTGCCGCCGCTGCTGACGCTCGCCTGAAAGGCTTGTTCGAGCGGAACGCTTCGCGAGCCATGCCGATCACCTATCGCGACCTGACCACGCTCGACGAATTTGCGCAGGTCGTCGAGCTCGAACGCGTGATCTGGGGTCCCGGCTACGAAGAGGTCGTGCCGGTGCCGATCCTGACCGTGACCGCGATGCGCGGGGCGATTCTGATCGGCGCCTTCGACGGCGGCCGGATGATCGGCTTCGTCTACTCGATGGCCGGCATCAAGGACGGGCGCGCGATGCAGTGGTCGCACATGCTCGGGGTCCTCGACGAGTTCCGCAGCGCCGGCGTCGGCCGCGCGCTCAAGCTGCTGCAGCGCGATCGGACGCTGGCGATGGGTCTCGACCTCGTCGAGTGGACCTACGATCCGATGCAGGCGATGAACGCCCACCTCAATTTCGCGAAGCTGGGCATCGTCGTCACCGAGTACGAGGAGAACGTCTACGGCGAGTCGTCGAGCCCGCTGCACCGCGGCAACCCGACCGACCGCTTCGTCGCCGAATGGTGGGTGCGTGAGCCGCATGTTGCTCGCCGTATCGGCGCCGCCGGGCCGTTCACGATCAGGACCAGCGAGCTCGCCGATGCGGTTGCGGCCAATCGAATTGCGCCGAACGGCGAGTGGTACGAATCGGTGGACGTCGATCTCTCGCTCGACGCGCGACGGCTGCTGGTGCACATCCCGATGGGCTTCACCGACATGCTCGCGAAAAATCCCGAGCTCGCGCTGGCCTGGCGCATCTGCACGCGCGCGATCTTCACCACCTACTTCGACCGCGGTTACAAGGCCGTCGATTTCATGCTGGATCGTGCCGCGCGAAGGGGCTCGTATCTGCTGGCGCGCGGCGATTCTCGTTGACAGGAGGACTGAATTAATGGTATAATTAATTAACGGAGATTCATCATGCCCTCAGAAAATTCCTCACCTATGGCAACTGGCGCATCGATGGCGGAGTTCTTCGGTCGGTTCGAAGCGCAGACCGCCGCCGGCGATGCCGACAGCCTTGCGGCGTTCTACGCGCCCGCCTTTCTCATGGCAGGACCGGCCGGCGCCCAGGTCGTGAAAGCCAGCGATCTGGCGCTGGCGATTCCGAAACGCAGGCAGCTGTTCGACGCCGCCGGCTGCCGCTCGACGACGCTGCTGTCGGTTGACGAGACGCGGCTCGACGGCCGCTACAGTCTGGTGCGGACGACGTGGCAGTGGATCTTCGTGCGCGCCGACGGGACGACAATCGACATCACACTGCCCGCCTCCTACGTCGTCGATCGCCTGAGCGGCAATGGCAGGATCGTCTGTTACATCAACGATGCGGATATCACCGCGATCATGCGCGAGCGCGGATTGCTCGCGTAGGGCCCACAAAGGAGCGCGAAGGCTTCAGCCGAGCCATCAGGCTCAGTCGGCGCGCAGCGCGGTGATCGGGTTCACGCGCGTGGCGCGCAGCGCCGGCACGGCGCTCGCCGCGCTCGCCAGCGCGAGGACGGCGACACCGACGGCCACGAACGTCGCCGGATCGGTGGGTTGCGTGTCGAACAGCATCGCGCGCAGGAGCGATCCGCTCGCCATCGCGATGGCGATCCCGATCGCCGTCGCCGAGGCCGTGAGCGCGACCGCGCTGCCGACGACACGCCGGAAGATCGACCCGCGGCTTGCGCCGAGCGCAACGCGGATGCCGATCTCCTGCGTCCGCTGCAGCACCGAGTACCAAATTGCGCCGTAGATCGCCACGCCGGCCAGCGCCGCCGCCAGCGCCGCCGTTGCCAGCAGCAGCAGCATCGTCGCCCGGGTCTGTGCGAACGACGCGGCGATCCGCTCCTCCATGGTGCGGACCTCGTACATCGGCAGGTCGGCATCGGCGGCCTGCAGCACGCCACGAGCGGCCGGTGCGATCGCGGAAGGTTCCGCCGCGGTTCTCAGTACCACGGTGATGTTCGGGATGGCCGTTTGCGCGATCGGATGATACATCTCGGCGACTGGATCGCGGTCCAACCCCAGATGCCGCACATCGTCGACGACGCCGACGATGCGCAGCCAGGTGCCGGCTTCGAAACCGGCGGTGACGCGCAGGCGCCGACCGATCGGGTTCTCGTTCGGAAAATACCGCCGCTGCATCGTCCGGTTGATGATCGTGACGCGATCGGTGCGGCTGGTGTCGGTATCGGTGAAGAGGCGGCCAGCGACGATCGGGATCCGCATCGTCGCGAAGAAGCCGGCCGACACATGGCGTTGATCGACGATCAGGCGCGATCCCGCCGCTTCGCTGCGGCCCTCGATTTCGATCGCGTTGGCGTTGCGAACGCCTGAAAACGGCACGATCGACGACACGGCGGCGTCGCGCACGCCTGGTATTCCGCCGAACTTCGCCACGAGCTCGTTCACAAGCGCCACGCGCGCCGGTGCGGTGGCATACCGATCGCCGAGCAGCGACACGCGAAACGTCAGCAGGTGATCGGCGGCAAAGCCCGGGTGGACGCGCGACAGCTTCACGATCGAATTGATCATCAGGCCGGCGCCGGACAGCAGGACGACGGCGAGCGCAATTTGCATGGCGACGAGCAGATTCCGCGTGCGGAATGCCGCCGCCGATGGCGTCAGGCGAGACGAGCCGACCAGCGACGCCGTGCCGCCATCGAGCGGCCGAAACGCGGCGAGGACACCCGAGCCGATGCCGATCGCGACGGCGCAGGCAGCGGTGGCCAGCGCAGCGCGACTGTCGATCGACACGCCGACCGCGGCCGGCAGCGAGGCGGCGAAGAGCGACACGACTGCGCGCAGCGCCGCGCGGCCGACGAGGATGGCGGCCGCCGCGCCCGCGCAGGAGAACACGAGGCACTCGGCGATCGACATCGAGAGCAGCCGCGCTCGCGTCGCGCCAAGCGCTGCGCGGACGGCCAGCTCGCGGCGCCGGTTTGCCGACCGCGCGACGAGCAGGGTCGAGGCGTTCGCGGCGGCGACAAGCAGCAGCAGCACGACGCCGCCGGTCGCGACGAGCAGCGCCGGCCGGACGGACCGGACGCTGCGTTCTTCGACCGATACCAGGCGTGCGCCGATGCGGGCATGCGACGGGCGATCCGCCGCGAGCCGCGCCGCTAGCGTGTCGAACTCGGCCGCGGCCGCGCTCATCGAGACGCCGTCGGCGAGCCGGCCCACCATCGTGTAGTTGTGGCTGATCTCGTTCGCCGCTTCCGCCGGCGACATCCGCATCGGCAGCCAGAGCTCGATCGCCTCCCCCGGCGCTCCCGTCAGCATCGCTCGCGGCGGCATCACGCCGACGATCGTTCGCGGGGTGCCGTCGATCCGCACAGAACGGCCGACGATCGCCGGATCTGCGCCGAAGCGCCGCCGCCACAACCCGTCGGCGAGGATCGCCGTCGCCGGCGCGGCGTCCTGATCTTCGTCCGCGGTGAACAGACGCCCGATGGCCGGCGCAATACCGAGCGTCGGCATCATCGACGCGCTCAGGCGCGCGCCGCGCACGCGCTCCGGCTCCTCGCCGGCGCCGGTCAGCGTGAACGTCCCATAGCTGGCCATTCCGAGGCTGGACAGACTCCGGAGCGTGCTCCAGGCCGTGAAGTCGAACGGCGTCGCCTCGACCTCGAACACGTTCTGCTGCGGCAGCGTCTGCCATAAAAAGACGAGGCGCGACGGATCGCGGAAGGGCAGCGGCCGAAGCAGGACGGCGTCGACGAGCGCGAAGACGGCGCTGTTGACGCCAAGGCCGAGGGCCAGCGTGGCCGCGACGAGCAGCGTAAACCCGGGCCGCTTCGCGGCGTTCCTCACCGCAAGACGGAAGTCTCCCCACCAGGAATCAAGATGCACGCTGGTTTGGACGAACCCGTTCGGCGGCGGTTAGCCGCTCGGCTGAAGCCTTCGCGCTCCGTGGTAGGCTGCGCGCCATGTACATCCATCGCTGGCTGTTGGTGGCCGGCGCTGTCGCAGTTGGCCTTGCCTCGCCGCTTGCGCAGCAGTCCGACACGACCCGGAATCCGCTTGCCGGGCGTGGGGACGCCGCCGCTGCCGGCCACCGTCTCTACGATCAGACCTGTCAGTCGTGCCATGGTGCGGCCGGACGTGGGGAGCGCGCGCCGGCGCTCGACAGCGGCGCCTTCACGCACGGCAACGACGACGGCGATCTGTTCCATACGATCCGGGTCGGAGTGCCCGGCAGCCAGATGCCGCCGTTCCCGGCTCTCTCCGACGAGCAGACCTGGCAGCTCGTCACTTACATCAGAAGCCTGGCCCCGGCGTCAGCCGGCGCAAACGCAAGCGCTGCATCGACCGGTTCGGCGGCCGCGGGGCAATCGGTGTTCTTCGGCAAGGCGGGGTGCGCGAGCTGTCACCAGGTGAACGGCCGCGGCGGGATCGTCGGTCCGGATCTATCAGCTGCCGGCCGCGGATCCGCGACGGCGCTCCGCGCGAAGATCGTCGACCCCAGCCGCGCGCCGGCGAGCGGCCGCGGCGCGGTGCCGCCGCAGGTCGTCGCGGCGACGCTCGAGGATGGCCGCCAGATCCGCGGCGTTCGCCGCAACGAGGATACCTTCTCGGCGCAGATTGTCGACGCGTCGGGCTCGCTGCATCTCGTCGACAAGCTGAAAGCCAAAGCGTTTCGCGTCGAGAACACGTCGCTCATGCCGGGTGATTACGCGACGCGTTTGTCGCCGGCGGAGCTGAACGATGTGGTCGCGTATCTGTCGACGCTCCGCGAACGGGCGGCGGCCATCGACCCGGCGTCTGTTCCGGCCGGAGGCGTGAGCAGCGATCGACTCGCGAAGGCGTCCGCCGAGCCGCAGAACTGGTTGATGTACTGGGGCGACTATCACGCGACGCATTATTCGCCGCTCTCGCAGATCACCGCGGCGAACGTCGACCAGCTGCGCACCGCATGGACGTTTCCCATGCCCGGCGACTCGGTGCTCGAAGCGACGCCGCTCGTCGTCGACGGCGTGATGTACATGACGCAGCCCGGCGCCGTGGTCGCGCTCGACGCGCGCACCGGCCGTCAGATCTGGCGATCGAACCGCCAGCAGAAGGCGCGCAGCCCCTATGAGATCAACCCGTTCAACCGTGGCGTCGCGATTGCCGGACCGCGGCTCTTCGTCGGCACGCTCGACGCGGCGCTGGTTGCGCTCGACGCGCGCACCGGGCTGACGCTGTGGGAGGCGCAGGTCGCCGACACGATGCTCGGCTACAGCCTCACCAGCGCGCCGCTCGTCGTCAAGGACAAGGTGCTTGTCGGGATCACTGGCGGCGAGTTCGGCGCGCGCGGCTTCCTCGACGCCTACGACGCCGCCACCGGCAAGCGGCTGTGGCGCTGGTACTCGGTGCCCGCGACCGGCGAATTCGGCAACGACACGTGGAAGGGCGACAGCTGGAAGTTCGGCGGCAGCCCGATGTGGCTCACCGGATCGTACGATCCCGAGCTGAACCTCGTCTACTGGACCGTCGGCAACCCGGGTCCGCAGATCGATCGATCGACGCGCGGCGACCTCGACAACCTGTTCAGCGATTCGGTGGTCGCGCTCGATCCCGACAGCGGCGTGCGCAAGTGGCACTATCAGTTCACCCCGAACGACGGACACGACTGGGATTCGTGCCAGGCGGTGGTTCTCGTCGACCGCGTGTGGCGCGGACGTCCGCGCAAACTGCTGCTGCACGCCGATCGCAACGGGATGTTCTACGTGCTCGATCGCACCAACGGCGAATTCCTCTCGGCGACGCCGTTCGTCTACCAGAACTGGAACAGCGGATTCGACGCGAAGGGGCGGCCGATCATCGTGCCGGGATCGAACTCGAGCCACGAGGGCAGCTTCTACGTCTACCCGACGCTCGGCGGCGGCACGAATTTCCAGGCGCCGTCGTACGATCCGATCCGAGGCGTGCTGTACCTCGAGTACAGCGAAGCCGGCCAGGCGTACGTGAGCGCGCCGGTGCCGTTCGAAGAGGGGCGCCAGTACATCGGCCGCGACACCGCCGCCGGTGCACGCGTCGGTCCGAAAGCCGGTGAGCCCTCGCCGTCGGCCGGCGTCAAGGCGATCGATCCCGACACGGGCAAGACGCTCTGGGACTTCAAAATCTTCCGAGGTTCACTGACCAACGGCGTCCTCGCGACCGCCGGCGGCGTGCTGTTCGCGTCGCTGCGCGACGGCAACATCGCGGCGCTCGACGCGCGCGCCGGCACCCATCTGTGGCACTTCTCGAGCGGCGGCAATAACGCGGCATCGCCGATGAGTTATGCGATCGACGGCCGTCAGTTCGTGGCGCTGGCGTCGGGCAACACGCTCTACGCGTTCGCGCTGCCGGAGGTGCGATGAACAGGCGGCGGCGCGCACCGTGGCGTCTCGTAGCGCAGGCCTTCAGGCCTGCCCATCGCGGCGGTGGCAGCCCTGAAGGGCTGCGCTACACGCAATCCTCAGGCGGATTTTCGATGACGATTGTCATCCTGACCGTGGTTCTCAGTTGGCCCGCGCTCGCCGCGCAATACGGCGTTCAGCACACCGGCGATGTCGTCCGCCTCGAAGACACGGCGACTGGCACGACGGTGTCGATCCTGCCGACGGTCGGCAACATCGCGTTCGAGATGAAGGTGAAAGGGCAGAACGTGCTGCGCTGGCCGTTCGCGTCGGTCGACGACTTCAAAGCGAAGCCGTCGATGAGCGGCATCCCGTTTCTCGGCCCGTGGGCGAATCGTCTCGACGAACAGGCGTTCTATGCGAACGGCAAGCGTTACGCGTTCGACATGGATCTCGGCAACGTGCGCGGCGCGATTCCGATCCACGGCTTTCTGACGACCAACAACAAGTGGAAGGTCGTCGAGGAGAAGGCCGACGGCCGCGCCAGCTGGGTGACCAGCCGGCTCGAATTCTTCCGCGAGCCCGCGTGGATCAAGCAATGGCCGTTCGCGCACACGATCGACATGACCTACCGACTGCAGGACGGCGTGCTCGAGGTGCAGACCAGGATCACCAACATGAGCGGCGAGCCGATGCCGGTCGCCGTCGGCTTCCATCCCTACTATCAGCTCACTGACGCACGCCGCGACGACTGGACGATCTCGGTTGCGGCGCGCACGCACTGGCTGCTCGCCTCCAACAAGGTTCCGACCGGCCAGACCGAGCCGATCGAGCGCCTCTTTCCGCAGCCACACGCGACGACGCTGCGCGGGTTCGACCTCGACGACGTGTTCAGCGATCTCGATCGGGACGCGCAGGGCCGCGCCCCGATGTCGATCGCCGGCAAGTCGCAGCGCCTCGATATCGCCCTCGGGCCCAACTACCGATCCGTGGTGGTCTGGTCGCCGAAGGACAGCGCGTTCATCTGCATCGAGCCGATGGCCGGCATCACCGACGCGCTGAACCTCGCGCAGAAGGGAATCTACAAGGAGCTGCAAACGATTCCACCCGGCGGCGTGTGGCAGGAAAGCTTCTGGATCGCGCCGAAAGGGTTCTGACGCTGTCGGGGCTTGGGGCTTGCGGCTTGGGGCTAGCCGTCCTCGATCACCGCAAGCCCCGAGCCCCCAGCCCCGACACCTATCCCGGCGGCCAGGTCATTGAACGACCGCCCAGCAGGTGCAGGTGGATGTGAAACACCGTCTGTCCGGCGTCGCGGTTGGTGTTGAACACCGTGCGATATCCGCCGGCCGCGATGCCGCGCTCGTGCGCGATGGCGGCCGCCCGCCGGACCACCTCACCGACGATCGGGTCGTCGCCCGCGGCGAGATCGCTCAGCGACGCAATGTGCTGCTTGGGAATCACCAGCACGTGCGTCGGCGCCTGCGGGTTGATGTCGTTGAAGGCGAGCACCCGATCGTCTTCGTAGACGATCGACGCGGGAATCTCGCGCGTGACGATCTTGCAGAACAGGCAGTCGGCCATGGGGCGTCGATTGTAATTCCGTGCGGGCCTAGAATTTCAGCGTCAGGCCGACCGTCGGCCGCCAGAATTTGAGCTGCTCCGGGCTGACCCCGACCCGCCCGAGATCGTCAGCTTCCACCCCGGTGGGGTGGAAATACCGCAGGTCGCCGCGCACGCCGAGGTGCGCGCCGAAGAATACCGCGACGCCAACGCCGCCGTTCACCGTCAGGTAGTGCGAGCTGAAATCGGCCGTCGCCGACGACAGGTTCACGTAGAAGTCGCCGACGCCGATGGCTCCGTAGATTCTCACCGGGCCAATCGTCGGGCCGACGAACACGTCGCCCATCACCGAAAACGCGCGCGACGTATTGACGACCCCCGTCTCGAACAACTGCGGCAGGTAGACGAATTCGATCTCGGCGCCGGCCTTCGGAACGAGGCTGCCGAACGCGATGCCGTAGACCCCTCGAGGGCCGTCGCCGCCGGAGTCGGTCGACGTCGTGGTCTTCCCGACCAGGAAATTGACGAAGCTTTCCTGCGCCGCAGCGGGCCGTGGCGCGGCGACGCTGTACATGCCGGTTGCGACGAGCATCAACACCAATCGGTGCACGATGTGGGCTCCTATTGGAGGCGCGCGACGCCTAGATGCGCCGGGCGACGGCGGTGCGCGCGATCCCTTCGAGATCGCGGATCAGGTCTTCGAGTTCGAGGTGGGGGGATGCCTCGATCATCTCTTCGATCTCGACGTCCTGGCCGAAGCCGAACTCGAAGATCAAGTAGCCATCCCTGCGCAGGCGGCTCGGTGCCGCGGCGACGAGCCGCGACAGGAGACCGAGGCCGTCGGCGCCGCCGAACAGGGCGACTGCCGGTTCGTGGTCGCGGACTTCCGGCTGCAGCGCCGGGCCGGCATCGTCGAGGACGTACGGCGGGTTGGCGACGATCGCGTCGAACGTGCCGTGGACGCCTTCGAGCAAATCGGTGTGCCGCACCGCCACGCGCTCGGCGACGTGGTGTCGTAGGGCGTTTCGATGCGCGACGGTGAGCGCCTCGAGCGAAATGTCGGTCGCGACGATCGACGCGGCCGGGCGCTCGTGGGCGAGCGCGACCGCGACGCAGCCGCAACCCGTGCACGCGTCGGCGATCGCGAGCGGCAGGCTCGGCTCCGGAAACCGCTCGAGCATCGCCTCGACGATCAGCTCGGTCGACGGACGCGGAATCAGCACCGCCGGCGAGACTTCGAAGTCGAGCCCCCAGAATTCGCGCGTGCCGACAATGTAGGCGAGCGGCTCACGAGTGGCCCGGCGCGCGACCAGCGACTCGTAGTCCTGGGCAAACCCGTCCGGTTCTCCCGACTGCGCCTCGGTGAGAAACCGTTCCGTCGTCCAGCCGAGGACGTGCTGCGCCAGCAGCCGCGCGTCGAGCTCGGCGTGCGAGATGCCGGCTTCGCGCAGCCGTTCGCGCGCCGCGCTGACGCGTCGGTGGATGGTCACGATACCGCCGTCGCGTCTTTCAACTTCTCGGATTGATAGTGGGTGATCACGTTGTCGAGCACTTCCGTCAGATCGCCGTTGAGCACGTCGGCCAGCCGATGGCTGGTGAAGTTGACGCGGTGGTCGGTGATCCGGTTTTCCTTGAAGTTGTAGGTGCGAATCTTTTCGGCGCGCTCACCGGTGCCGACCTGGCTGCGGCGGTCCTTGGCAATCGCTTCCTGCTGCTTTCTCAGCTCCATCTCGTAGAGGCGCGCCCGCAGCACTTTCATCGCCTTCGCTCTGTTCTTGATCTGCGACTTCTCATCCTGCTGCGAGACGACGACGCCGGTCGGGATGTGGGTGATGCGGACGGCCGAGTAGGTCGTGTTGACGCTCTGGCCGCCGGGACCGCTCGAGCAGAACGTGTCGATGCGCAGATCCTTGTCGTTGATCTGCACGTCGACCTCTTCGGCCTCCGGCAGGACGGCGACGGTGACGGTGGAGGTGTGCACGCGGCCGCTGGCCTCGGTGGCCGGCACCCGCTGGACGCGATGCACGCCGCTCTCGTATTTGAGCTTGCTGTAGACGCCGCGGCCTTCGATCGTCGCGATCACTTCCTTCAGGCCGCCGACGCCGGTGTCGTTGCTCGACATCACCTCGAGGCGCCAGCCGTTCCGCTCCGCGAACTTCGTATACATGCGGAACAGGTCGGCCGCGAAGAGCGCCGCCTCGTCGCCGCCGGTGCCGGCGCGGATCTCGAGGACGACATCCTTCTCGTCGTTCGGGTCCTTCGGAATGAGCAGGATCTTCAGCTCGGCGACGAGCCCGTCACGGCGCGCGTTGAGCGATTTCAGTTCTTCGCGCGCCAGCTCGCGCATCTCGCTGTCGCCGGCCGAGGCCAGCTCCTCGGCACCGGCAATGTCGGCGACAACGCTTTTGTACTCGCGGAACTTCTCCACGAGCGGCTCGACTTCGGCGAGCGCCTTGGCATGCTTGCGGTATTCAGCCGCGTCGCTCTGCACCTCGGTCGTGCCGAGGCGAGCCATCAGCTGTTCGTAGCGTTGTTCTTCCGCCGCAAGCTTATCGAACATACAAAAGATTCAGAACTCTGCCGCTTACCCGCCACTGACTGGCGGCAAAAAGGCGACTTCGTCGCCATCGGCGACAACCCGATCCATCCGCGCGTAGTCGGCGTTGACCGCCGATGAGATCGATCGCTCGTAGCCGGCGAGCTCGGGGAATTCCCTGGCGAGCTGCCGCCAGAGGTCGCCGATCGTCGCGCCGGCAGTGAGGTCGCGGGAGAGCTCCGAGCTCCCGGCGATATCCCGCAGGCGTGCAAACAGCCGGACGGTTACGCGCATGCGACCCGCTCCGCCTCGGCGCGCGCCCGCTCGTCGTCCGGGTTCGCGGTCGCGCCCTCGATCCAGACATCGCCGCCGTCGAAGAACTCCCGCTTCCAGATCGGCGCGATCTGCTTGACGCGCTCGATGGCGTAGCGGCAGGCGGCGTAGGCGTCGCCGCGGTGCGCCGACCGGACAACGATCGCGATGCTGGCCTCGCCGACCTCGAGCCGGCCGATGCGGTGATGCAGCGCGATTCGCGCGCTCGGCCACCGATCGCCGATCTCGGCCGCAATCCGCTCGAATGCCTTCACCGCGAGCGGTTCGTAGGCTTCGTACTCGAGATATCGGACGCGCCGGCCGACGTTGTGGTTGCGGACCAGTCCGAGAAAGGTGACAACCGCGCCGTCCGAGCCGGCGTCACCCGCCGCCTGCGCAAGCGCGGCAGCGACCCCGTCGACCTCGAGCGGAGCCGAACCAATCGCAAAGAGCGGCAGCACCACGTCTTCATTGTACCGTCCAGCGGCGCCGCCCCGGTAGTGTCCGGCATCACCCGGACCGCGACGCGATCCGCATCCGTAGTGTCCGGCTTTAGCCGGACCGTGTTCCCGGCGCGCGCAGCTCCCAGAAATGATCGAGCGGCCCGCGCCCGTGCCCGAGACCCGGCGCGTGCGCGATCGCCCCCGCGACGTATTCCTGTGCACGCGCCGCCGCCTCGGGCAGCTCGTGTCCAAGGGCGAGACCGGCGGCGACCGCCGACGCGAACGTGCATCCGGTACCGTGCGTGTGTCCCGAGTCGACGCGCGCCACGCGATGCTCGTGGAACCTGTTGCCATCGAAGACGACGTCTTCCACCGTCGCGCCGGACGCGTGTCCGCCGGTGATGACGACGCCGCGTGCGCCGAGCTTGTGAAGGCGTCGCGCCGCCTCGCAGAGCGTGTCGGCCGATGTGATGCGCACGCCGCTGAGCGCTTCGGCCTCGGCAACGTTGGGCGTGACAACGCGCGCGAGCGGCAGCAGCAGCTTGCGCACCGCATCCATCCCGTCGTCGTCGAGCAGACGATCGCCGCTCGTCGAAACGAGCACGGGATCGACAACAACGAGCGGCAGCTCGAGCTCTTCGATCGCGGCGGCAACGGCTTCGACGATCGCGGCTGTTGCCAGCATGCCGATCTTGGTTGCCGCGATCGTGAAGTCCCCGGCGACGGCTTCGATTTGCGCCGTGACGAGATCGGCGGCGAGCGGGGCGACCGCTTCGACGCCCCTGGTGCTCTGCGCGGTGATCGCAGTGATCGCCGTGACGCCGTAGAGGCCGAACGCGGCAAAGGTCTTCAGGTCCGCCTGCACGCCGGCGCCCGCTGATGAATCGCTGCCGGCAATTGTCAGCGCTGTTTGCATACGTGTAACATGCGCACCTATGTATCCCACATTTGTCGACGCGCTGACGAGCCGCGCTGATGCGCGCGTGCGTGCGGTCGAACAGGCCGGCGCCGTAGTGGCCGTCACCGCGCTCACGGCCGCGGCGGCGCAGATTGCGATCCCGCTGCCGTTCACGCCGGTGCCGTTCACGTTCCAGCCGATGGTGGTGCTCGTCGGCGCGGCCGCGCTCGGGTCGCGGCGCGGAATGGCGAGCCAGATGCTCTATCTCGCGCTCGGCCTGGTGGGATTGCCGGTGTTCGCCGCCTCGCCAGCATTGCCGCAGGGCATCGCCCGGCTGCTCGGGCCGACCGGCGGCTATCTCATGAGCTATCCGGTTGCCGCGTTTATCGCGGGGTACCTCGCGGAACGTGGGTTCGATCGCCGCTACACCACATTCGTGCTCGCGATGGCTGCCGGTCTGTCGGTAGTGTTCGCCTGCGGCGTCGGCTGGCTGACCGTGATCCAACCGGCGCACAGCGTCCGTGCGGCGCTCGCCGCCGGTTTCTATCCGTTCGTGCTTGCCGATCTCGTGAAGCTATTCGTCGCCGCGTCGGTGATGCCGGCTCTCTGGCGGCAGCGCTACGACGCCGAGCGGCCGAACACGAGCAGATAAACAAACGGCGGAATATCCTCGCGCTGCAGTAGCTGCAGTCCGGCGGCGCGTGCCTTGGCGATGACGACGTCGGGGTTCGCGCGCTGATTCGCCGCGGGACCGGGGCCGCCGTCGCCGGGCGTCCAGTCCACCACGCCGAGCCGGCCCTGCGGCTTCAACGACTGCGCCGCATTCTTCAGCAGCCCGACGACGAGCATCGGATCGGACGGCTCGTCCATCTCGTGAAAGGCGTCCGAGATCAAGATCGCGTCGATGCCGACCGGCAGCCGCGGATCGTTGGCAGTGCCGAGCACGGTCTTCACGTTGGCGAGGTTCTCGTTCCGCATGCGGCGGCTGATCGCTTCGAGCATCGCCGGCTGAATGTCTTCGGCGTAGACCACGCCGTTTGGTCCGACGCGCCGTGCCAGCTGCTGCGTGAACCACCCGCCAGCCGCGCCGAGTTCGGCGACGACGTTGCCTTCGGCGACGCCGAGTGCGTCCATGATCTGATCCGGCTTCTGCCACTGATCGCGATCCGGCGATTCGAGCAGCCCGAGATCCTGCGCCTGAAACAGACGGCCCTTCGCCGGCTTCGCCGGCGGCGCGCCCCGCGCGTCCTGCTGCGCACCGGCGCCTCCGGCGCGCAGGACAGATAGGTCGCGGGGATCGGGCAGGTCGAAAAATACGGCCGCGAGAAGAGCGCACACAAATACTGCCGCGATCCGAGGCGCCTGACCTGCCCGACCTGCTTGACCCGCCCGGCCCATCGCGCCTACCTGGCCTTTCCCACGATGCCGCCCCTGGTCATGGCGTCAACCGACAGGATCGCGTCGAGCTGGGCGGCGTCGAGGAGGCCGCGCGCGAGAACGAGCTCGCGGATCGTCTTGCCGGTCTTCACGGCCTCCTTCGCAATCGCGGCGGTCTCGGCGTAGCCGATGTATGGACTCAGCGCAGTCGCCGCCGCCGTGCTCCGCTCGAGCAGCTCGCGCGCGCGCGATTCGTCAGCCGCGATGCCGTCGACGCAGCGGGCCCGCAGCACCTTCATCGCTTCGCGAAGGATCGTCGACGCGTGCAGCGCGTTCCACGCGATCACCGGCATCATCACGTTCAACTCGAGCTGTCCGGCCTCGCACGCGATCGCGATCGTCGCGTCGCACCCCATTACCTGGAAGCAGACCTGGTTCACCATCTCCGGCACCGACGGGTTCACTTTGCCCGGCATGATCGAGGACCCGGGCTGGACCGCGGGCAGCATGATTTCCGAGAGCCCGGCCCGCGGGCCCATGCTGAGGAGCCGCAGATCGCTGGCGACCTTGCCAACTTCCACTGCGAGGCGCCGCATCCCGCTCGAGTACGCGAGCACGTCGCCCATGCTCTGCGTGACGCGAAACAGGTTCGCCGCTGGCTGGAGGCGCAGGCGCGTGTAGCGCGCGAGGTTCTCGACGACGAGGCGCCGGTAATCGTCGCCGGCATTCAGGCTCGTCCCGACCGCGGTCGCGCCGATGTTCAGCTCCTGCAACTGCTGCGACGCCGACGCGACATCGTCGGCGCCGCGCCGCACGCATTCGGCGTAGCCGCTGAACTCCTGCCCGAGCGTGATCGGCACGGCATCCTGCAGGTGGGTGCGGCCGGTCTTCAGAACGCCGGCGAACTCGTCGGCTTTTCGCGCCAGCGTCTCGGCGAGCGCACGCGCCGACGCGACCAGCGGCTCGGCGCCGAGCAGCAGCGCCAGCCGCGTCGCCGTGGGAAACACGTCGTTGGTCGACTGTCCCATGTTCACGTGATCGTTCGGGTGGACACGCGTGTAGGCGCCGCGCGCCGTTCCGAGTATTTCCCCGGCGCGGTTGGCCAGCACCTCGTTCGCGTTCATGTTGTGCGACGTGCCGGCGCCGGCCTGGTAGACGTCGACGACGAACTGATCGCGAAGCGCGCCGTTGAGGATCTCGTCGGCGGCGCGCACGATCGCGTCGGCCACATCGCGATCGAGCCGCCCGAGTTCCGCGTTGGCTTCAGCCGCCGCTTTCTTGATCAGTACGGTGGCGGTGACGAGATCCGCCGCCGCGCGCAGACCGCTGATCGGAAAGTTCTCGACGGCGCGCGCCGTCTGCACGCCGTAATACGCCGCCGCCGGCACCTTCAGCTCGCCCAGCGGATCGCGCTCAGTGCGGAAGTCTGCCATCGGCTTTCTTGACGGCTAGCCCCTAGCCCCAGCCCCTCGTCTAGCCCCCAGCCCCCTCACCGAAAGTATACTGACCCGTTATGCTGCCCACGTTTTTCGACAGCGTCCTCGACCTCATCGTCAAGACATCGACCGAACTGCCGCCGGATGTCCGCGCGGCGATGAAGCACGCGCTCGTGGCCGAGCCGGCCCAGACGCGGTCGTCCCAGGCGCTGACGATCATCGCGCAGAACATCGACCTGGCGGTCGACAACGAAGGCGCGATCTGCCAGGACACCGGCATGCCGACTTTCGACGTGCACGTGCCGGTCGGCGCCAACCAGATCTGGATGCGGCAGCAGATTCGCGAAGCGGTCGCCGAAGCGACGCGCCGCGGCAAGCTGCGGCCGAACTCAGTCGATTCGATCACCGGCAAGAATTCCGGCGACAACCTCGGGCCGGGGACGCCGATCATCCACTTCGACCAGTGGGCGCGCGACGCGATCGAGATCAAGCTGATTCTGAAAGGCGGCGGCTGCGAGAACACCAACGCCCAGTACGCACTGCCCATCGAACTGCCGCATCTCGGCCGCGCCGATCGCACGCTCGACGGCGTCCGCAAGTGCATCCTGCACGCGGTGTGGAACGCTCAGGGTAAGGGCTGCGCGCCGGGTGCCGTCGGCGTCTGTGTCGGCGGCGACCGGACGTCGGGCTACACGCACGCCAAAGAACAGCTGTTCCGAACCCTCGACGACGTCAATCCCGATCCGCGGCTCGCCGAGCTGGAAGCGTCGATCATGGCGACCGTCAATGATCTCGAGATCGGCACGATGGGCTTCGGCGGCAAGGTGACTCTGATCGGCTGCAAGATCGGCGCGCTGAATCGGCTGCCGGCGAGTTTCTTCGTCTCGGTCGCGTACGACTGTTGGGCGTTCCGCCGCCTCGGCGTCGAACTGAACGCTGCGACCGGCGCGATCGAGAAGTGGCTCTACCGCGATCCGTCGCACCCGATCATCCCGATGCTCGATCAATCGGGGTTCACGCGCACGGGGCGCGAAGTGGCGCTGCGCGCGCCGCTCACCGAGGAGCAGGTTCGCGCGCTGAAGGTCGGCGACGTCGTGATGATCTCCGGCCCGATGTTCACCGGGCGCGATGCCGTCCACTCACACCTGATGAAGCACGAACCGCCGGTCGATCTCCGCGGCTCGGTCCTCTACCACTGCGGTCCGGTGGTCGTGAAAGAAGGCGACAACTGGAGAGTCACTGCCGCCGGCCCGACGACCAGCATTCGCGAGGAGCCGTACCAGGGCGAGATCATCAAACGCTACGGGGTCCGCGCCGTGATCGGCAAGGGCGGCATGGGCGCGAAAACGCTCGCGGCGATGAAAGAGCAGGGCGCCGTTTACCTGAACGCGATCGGCGGCGCCGCGCAGTTTTACGCGCGCGCCATCAAGAAGGTGGACGGCGTCTCGTTGATGGAATTCGGCACGCCCGAAGCGATGTGGCACCTGGCCGTCGAAGACTTCCCGGCGATCGTGACGATGGACGCGCACGGGAACTCGCTGCACAAGGACATCGAGCAGGAATCAGGCGCACACTTAGAGGTTATCGGGGCGTGATCAATCGCGCACCTACGGAATCCGCGGTTAGCTTCTGCGCGCGAGATCTTTCAGCTGTGGACGTATGTACCCGTGTTCCATCGCGGCGACATCGAGATCGGTTGTCTCGATATCCGAGATCGACAACAGCGGAAATGGCGACAGTTCCGGGAGATCGATCGTCTTCAAGTAGCCGCCGCAGGTACTGCAGAGTTCGACCCGCCGATCTTTTCGCTCTTCGTCTGGCGCGGCGGTGACGAATTTCTCGCCGCTCTCGTCGCAATAGATGCACGCGTAGGCCGTGAGCTCCCAGCCGGCGGCGCAGAACGAGCAGCGCATGACGCGGTGCCCGGCGACGACCTCGGCCACTGCCGGCCACGAGCCGCACGCTGGACAGTGGCCGCGATTCCATCGATCGAGTGCGGCATCGAGATCACCGGTGGCGCCGCCGAGGATCAAGCGCTGCAGCGCGTGCACGAACGGGCCGACGGCGAGCTCGGCCACAAGCCACAACAGATCGGGCGACAGCCCCCGGTGAACGGCGCCGGTGCGCAGCGCGCCCTGATCGCGATGCATCGACGCCGTCAGCAGCGATCCTGCGTCCATCGTCTTGGTGGCGAGGGCGGTTTTGATGTGCTCGGCCGCGGCGCCCGCGCCGCCGGCGGCCAACGCGTCGCAGAGCTGCAGGAGCGTCGGCATCAGCACCGGGACGGGCACCGGGATCGGCTCGCCGGCGAATGCCGGGACGCCACGAGTCAGCTTCGCGGCGAGATACTTCGGCGGCAGCGAGAGTTTCGGCAGACGGCCGCCGTCGAGGACCGCCGCGGCCTCGAGGACGCGGCCGAGCAGCTCGCGCTGGAGCGCCAGCGCCGGCGCCAGGTCCGGCCGCCCCCCGGCGATGCGCTGCCACCGCGCCTCGGCCGAAATGAGTACTTTTTCACGGAAAATCACCGGAATCTGGACGTACGGCATGAGCCAGCGGTGCAGTATATCAACCGCCTTCCTTGCTATAATGTGGGCATGATCAACGTGTCTGAAACGGCGGCATCCCAGATCAACAAGTTGCTAACCGAAGAAAACAAGGCCGGCAGTGGCCTGCGCGTATTCGTCCAGGGCGGCGGCTGCTCCGGTTTCCAGTACGGCCTCATGATCGAAGAGAACGGCCAGGGTTCCGGCGACCAGGTGTTCGAGTCGCACGGCGTGAAGCTCTTCATCGATCCGATCAGCATCCGCTATCTGAACGGCGCCGAGGTCGACTTCGTCGACACCATCACCGGCGGCGGCTTCACGATCAAGAACCCGAACGCGACCTCGACCTGCGGCTGCGGTCAGTCCTTCTCGGTCGACTAAGAGACCGCCCTCCAAAAATGAATCGTCGGGCCGCCCTTTCAGGGCGGCCGTGCGCGCTGAAGGCCCGCACCTACGCGATTGAATTCTGGCGAGTTGGCGATTTGGTGAATTGGTGATTCAATCACCACGTCGCCATTCTTTTCACCAGATGGATCGTCCTCTTCCGGATCTCTCCTCGCTGCGCCCTGAAGGCGGTAAGCGCTCGTCGAAACGCGACAAGATCGTGGAGGTGTTTCTCCGCCAGGAGGGGCACACCAGCGCCGACGATCTGTTCGAGCGCATTCGGCGCGAAGCGTCGGGCATTGGTCGCGCGACCGTCTACCGGACGCTGCAGTGGATGGTCGAAGCGGGGATCGCGCGCAAGGTGGACTTTGGGGAGGGGCGGTCGCGCTACGAGCCGTCTTACCGCCACCCGCGGCACTTCCATCTGATCTGCAACACCTGTCATTCCTCTTCCGAGTTCCTCAGCTCCGACATCGAGTCGCTGATGGAAGAGATTGCGGCGGCGCGCAAATTCACCACCGCCCAGTCGGTGGTGCAGATTTACGGCACCTGCGACGCCTGCCGCACCGGAACGGCGGCGGCGCCGCTCGACGGCGCAACCACCGAGCTCGTGTTCGCGCGCGACGCGCTGCGCATGGCCATCGCGACCGAGCGCAGCGGCCTGGAGTTCTACACGCGGGCGGCAGCGCTCACCAAGGATCCGCGCGGCCGATCGGTGTTCGAGAAGCTCGCCGGCGAGGAGAAGGAGCACCTGGCGACGCTCGAGCGGCGCTACGCGGAGCTCTCCGCCCTCGATCCGCAGCTCGAATCGCGGCCGACGTTCCTTTTCTTCAAAGGCGCGGCGAGCGGCCTGTTCGCCGAAGGCACCAAGGAACTGCGCGAGGGCGTCGACGACGAACAGGCGCTGCTCATCGGGATCCGCTGCGAGCGCGGATCGCATCAGTTCTTCAAGCGCTACGGTGAACGATTCGAGGATTCCGAAGGCAAGCAGGTGTTCCTCGAGTTCGCCGACGAGGAGCGCGTGCACCTCGAGCTGCTGATTCGCGAATATCGTGCGCTGCGCGCGCGGCGGCCGCCGCCCGGACGGCGTGGCCGCCGCACCGCGCCAGCCTCCGGCGGTTCGACGCCGGCCTCGCGTCGCGGCGTGCCGCGGCGATGATCGATCTCCACACGCATACCACCGCCTCCGACGGCCGCTGCACGCCGGCGGAACTGGTCGCGCGCGCAAGGCACGCCGGCGTCACGGTGCTCAGCGTCACCGACCACGACACCGTCGCCGGCTGTGACGTTGCCCGGGCGTCGTGCGCCGACGCGCAGATCGAGTTCGTCGCCGGCATCGAGATCACCGCGGTCCGCGACGAGGCCGACGTTCATGTCCTCGGCTACTTCATCGATCCGGAGTCTGCGCCGCTCCGTGCGTTCCTGGCGGCGCAGCGGAAACAGCGCGTCGAGCGCATCCGCCGGATGATCGAGCGGCTTCGCGCGCTCGGCATCTCGCTCGACGCCGAGGCGATCCTCCAGCCGGCGATCGCGAACCCGAACACGGCAGTGGGCCGTCCGTGGATCGCGCGCGCGCTCGTCGCCGCCGGCCATGTGGCGACCACCAGCGAGGCGTTCGATCTGTGGCTCGCACGGGAGCGGCCCGCCTTCGTGCCGCGCGAGGGCGCGGCCCCTGCCGACGTGATCGCACGCATCCACGACGCCGGCGGGATTGCCTCGATCGCGCATCCCGGCCTGATTGGCCGCGACGCGTGGATCCCGGAGTTCGTCGCCGTCGGCCTCGACGCGATTGAGGTCTACCACACCAACCACGACGAGGCGGCGACGGCGCACTACCGCGTGATGGCCGAGCGGCTCAACCTCGCCGTCACCGGCGGATCCGATTACCACGCCGACGAATCGCACGGCGCGCTTCGTCCCGGCAGCACGTCCCTGCCACGCTCGGAGTACGAGCGGCTGCGCCGCTCGCCGGCAATTAAGAATCAGGAATTAAGAATTAAGAATGCGTACATGGGTTCCACGAATTCTTAATTTCTTAATTCCCAATTCTTAATTGCCCCGGACGGCGACCACCCGCGCGAGCGCTTCCGGTTCGCGCGTTTCCTCATAAAACACTGTCGTCCAGCCGGCGACGTCGAATCGCGCGCGCAGTTCCCCGGGTTCGAGGAGATGGTCGGCCGACTTCGGACCGGTGTTCAGCGCTCGCTGCGCGGTGGTGAACGTTTCGTAGAGGACGAACCCGCGCGGTCTTACTGTTCGCCGAAGTGGGTCGAAGAGGTCACGCTGCAGATACCTCGTGACCACGACGAGGTCGAACCGCGCCGCTGGGAGCGGATGCTGCGTGAGATCGGCGCACCACGGGTGAATCGCGACGCCGTCGTTCCGTGCCGCGGCGCATGCACTGACAAGCGGGTCGAGTTTCACGTCGACGCCGAACGTGTGAAAGCCCGCACGGGCGAGAAGCACCGCGTGGCGACCGCGTCCCATCGCAACGTCCAGCGCTCGCCGTCGCTCCGGCTCGTCGCCGAGCGCCTGCGCGACCCGTGCCACCCACTCCACGACGAACGGCGAAGGTGACATAATCGAGCCCGCGTCGTGGCTCAGGCTCTTCTCACCGCGGTCTTTGTCGGTCTCACCGGTCTCGTGACGACGGCCGTGTTCGGTTTGCGCGGCACCGACATCACGCGCCACATCTCGTTCGGCATCTTCTCGACGATGATCACGCTGCTCGCCCATTCGATGATGATGTTTTATCTCATCGGCAAGGGCAAAGCGGTCAAGGACGCGATGGCCGAGCACAGCGTCGCCGGCGACTACTACCGCCGGATCGCGCTCGCGCGCAAGCCGGTCTTCTCGATCGCGACGCTCGCGATGGCGGTCACGATGGTGACCGCAATCGTCGGCGCCAGCGTCGACACCGGCGTCCTGCCGCCGATGGTCCACGCGATGTTTGCCTACGGCGCCATCGCGTGCAACCTGGCGGCGGCGAAAATCGAGATCGATGCGCTGACCGCCTCCAGCCGCATCGTCGACGAGGTCAACCGGCAGATCGGACTGTGACGGCGAGCGTCCTCGAGTTCGCCGAGGTTGCCAAGAACTATGGCAGCCTGCGGCCGCTGCGGGTTGCGCACCTGCGGGTCGAGGCCGGGCAGCGCACGGCGATCATCGGGTTCGATCGCCCAGGCGCGGAAGTGTTCGTGAACCTCGCCACCGGCGCCACGCTTCCCGATTCCGGCACGGTCACGATTTTCGATCGCGCGACCTCCGCGATCACCGACAGCAGCGACTGGTTGACGACGGTCGATCGCGTCGGCATCGTGAGCGAGCGCGCGGTGCTGCTCGAGCAGTTGACGGTCGTCCAGAACCTCGCGATGCCGTTCACGCTCGACATCGA
>Ga0075425_100000557_pt1 | contig 35082 bp, 29 predicted proteins | sample SoiMethybrSBSTD4_FD_75300 | JGI IMG/M metagenome (GOLD analysis project Ga0075425, IMG submission 75300) | Bulk soil microbial communities from a Populus tree surrounding site in Tennessee, USA - Soil MetaG P. TD hybrid SBSTD4 | ecosystem: Environmental > Terrestrial > Soil > Tree plantation... | reverse complement strand
GGATTCACGATGTCGATGCGCGAGACGCCGAGGCTGATCGCGACCCTGCCGTGGAAAGTCGTGCTCGCGTGCGCCGGCGCGGCGACCGCCGTCGGCGTGATGCTGCTCGTGACGCTGACCGTCGCCGCAGCGAGCGCGCTGCGCACCCGTCGCGCGATTTTGATCGCCGCCGTTTCGCTGATCGTCATCCTCGCGCCGATTCTTCCGCTCTCGAAGCAGATGCAGCGCTCGTACGCGATCCTGCCGTGGCTTTGGGTCTGCGCGCTCTTCGCGATCGGCATCGAGAAGATCCGCCTTCGCAACGCGCTGATCCTCCTCGCGCTCACGCTGGCGAGCATCGCCAATCGACAGGAGTGGACGACGGAGTTCACGCGCGCGCGGCGGATGGCGGACGAGGCGAAGTTCTACATCGACATGCCGCCGGACGGCATTCTCCGGACGCCGACCGTGCCGCCCGCCGCGATGTCCGAGTTCCAGTGGCTGAAGGAAGCGCACCTCGGCAAGCCCGCCGGCGCGTCGTGGTTTTACGACGACGTCTATCTGTGCAACTCGACCTCGTACGCGAATCGCCGCGTCTTCGAGTACGACGTTGCGCAGCGGCAGATCATCGAGATCACCGCGCGCGTTCCCGATCTCGCGTATCGCTACTGTTCGTCGATCCGCATCGACGCGCCGCTGCACGCGGAGTTTCACCATCGCGATCGCTCGCTGTTCTGGGACTTCGGTCCGTACGAGGCCGGGCGGTGGTCGGTGGTGCTGGCCAACGGCCTGCAGGCCTTCGATGTCCCTCGCCGCGACGGCTTCACCCTCGGCGAGCTTCCCGGCATCGCGCTGCGCGTGCGCTATCAGGCGCCGGAGGGCTGGGTGACGTACTCGCCGGAAATCGCGCTCGATTTTGTGAGACAACCGGATGTTGAATGGCACCGGTGAAGCTCAACTACGATCCCCGCTCGCTCCACACGTCGTACGTCACGGCCGATCCGTTTCCGCACGTCGTCGTCGACGGCCTGTTCGATGACGCGGATCTCGATCGCGTGCTGGCCGGGTTTCCGAAGCCGGAAGAGACGCGATGGATGGCGTTCGACAGTCCGACGGAGAAGAAGCTCGGCTTCTTTCACGAATACAGCACGATCGCGCCGGAGGTCCGCGCGTTTCTCGACGCGATGAATGGATTCGAGATGCTGCTCTTTCTCGAAGCGATGACCGGCATCGACGGACTGATCCCCGATCCGTACTTCGGCGGCGGTGGTCTGCATCAGATCGAGCCGGGCGGTTTTCTGAAGATTCACGCCGACTTCAACGTCCACCCGAAGCTGAAGCTCGATCGCCGCGTGAACATGCTGATCTACCTGAACAAGTCGTGGCAGGACGGGTGGGGCGGCCATCTCGAGCTCTGGAATCGCGACATGACCGAGTGCCGCCAGCGCATCGCGCCGCTCTTCAATCGCACGGTGGTCTTCTCGACGACGGACTTCTCGTTTCACGGACACCCGACGCCACTGCGCTCGCCGGAAGGCATCACGCGCAAGTCCGTCTCGCTCTACTACTACACGGCCGGACGTCCGGAAACGGAGCGATCGGAACCGCACGACACGATCTTTCGGGAGCCGGCGCGATGACGACGCCGATGCTCGTGCTTGCGGTGTTGCTCGCGCAATCGGCGGCGACGCACCTGACGCCGGAGGAGTTCCTGAAACGCGTCTGTCCTCCTGTTCCGCAGCATCGCCTGTCAGCGGATGAGGAAGCGATTCTCGCAAGCGTCGCGGCGCACTACAGGCAATTCGAATGGAGCTCGGCGGAAGCGCGCCGCTCCGGAACCTTCGCACCTGTCAGTCTTGCCCGTCACGCGGTCCCGTCGCTGAAGGCGCCGCAGGTGCTGTCCGCTCGGACGATCGTATGGAGCGAGGCGTTCGATCTCGCCGCCGAGGAGGAGATGGAGCGACACGGTGTTCCGAAAGCGCTCGGGGACGAGCTTCGGCGAACGATCAGGGAGGGGAACGTCACGCCGTTCGACCTCGTGAAACCCGCCGCCTGGCACGGTCCGATGCTGACATGCGCGGAAAGGTTCGGCGCGCTCGCGATGCAGCCTCCGAAGACGTCGATTCCCGCGAAGGATCTCGTCAATGTCCGCAAGGCGATCACGATCTCCATCCCGGCGTTCGACGCGAATCGCACGCACGCGCTGATCGTCTCCGTGAATGCCCCGTCGTACCTGAGCGGAGACGGAGCGCGCGATGTCGAGATGATTTTCCTGGCGAAGAAGGGCGCGGCCTGGACGATCGAATGGGATGCGGCGTTCTTCGACTGCGTCGGTCGCGCGACGCATGCGGAAGCGGCGACCGCGCGCGACTTCGCCGTCTTCGACGCCGTGCTGGCGCAACTCGACCGCACGATGATCGACCGCACGAAGCCGGTGCTGGTCGTAAATCAGACGCGGACCTGGGTGCCGATTCAGTCGTTGGTCGACAGGGCGTTTCTGAGCGCGGCGCCGCGCGAGGCCCAGGCAATGGAGCAGCGGAATAGGACCTGCGCGTTCATTGGCGCATACGCGCCGAAGCGCGTGTTTCATCTCGTCCAGCGGGAAGCGCTCGAGCCATTGTCGAAGACGCCGGCGAATAACGGTGCCGCAGCCATCCGTTTCACACTGCCGGGATACGCGGACACGACGGCGCTCGTCGCATGGAATCTCGCGCGACCGGTCACCGGCGGGATCGAGCGCGGCGAAGGAGCGATGCTGCTCAGGAACATGCAGGGAACGTGGCGCGTCGAGCGCGAGACCTATTACAAATCGCTCACCGAACCGCGGTGAGGTGCAATCGGAACCGCGACGCTGGCGGAGTGTACGCCTGACCGACGTCAACTCAATCTGCGCAACTCGAGGTCCTCCGCTGCGCTCTGGATGACGAACGCGTCGCTGTCATCCCGAGCGGAGTCGAGGGATCCGGGCGGGTGGTGAAGGACGCGCGACCCCACCACGCCAGATCCCTCGACTCCGCTCGGGATGACATTTCGGAACATTTGTTCACGGCCTCTCATGACGACGGGAGCGCGGAATCAGGCGCCCGCCGCGCCACGATCAGATCCTGATAGCTCACCGCCCCCGCCCGTCCGCACCATGATCCGTAATCGACTCGTACGATCTCGAGACCGGCGCGTTGATAGAGGTCGCGGACGAGCGCCTCGTCGAGCGCGATGGCGCGCTCCGGGATTTCCTCGGAGATCGTTGCCCAGCCGTCGTGCTCCTGGCCGAATTCGAGCGAACCGTGCGTGTGTCGCGAGAAGTCGTTCAGCAGAAAGTACGAGATCAGGCAGCGTCCGTCCGACGCGAGCACGCGCGCGATCTCGCCAAGGTAGTGCTCGACCTCCGCAGGCCGCATGTGCGTGAAGACGGATCCGAGGAGGACGAAGGTGAAGGAGCGATCGGGAAAGGGGAATCGATAGTCGGCCGGCGAGCCGGTTCCTTGCGGGTTGTAGAGCGCGTTGTGAACGTCGATCTGCTGGAAACGAAAGTTCGAAAAGCGCGACGTGATCTTCTCGCGACACCACGCGACGCCGTTTGCATTAACGTCGATGCCTTCGTAGGTCGCGTTCGCGTCGAGGTACTGCGTCAGCGGAATCGTTTTGCGGCCGATGCCGCTGCCGACGTCGAGCATCCGCTCATCGGGCCGCAGATCGCACACATCGCGCAGGATGCGGAGGAACTCCTCGCCGTTCGATTTGAACTCCGCGAGACCGGCCGGTCCGTCGTACATCGCCTCGACCGACGGCACCATCGGCGCGAGCGCGCCGAACAGGCGGCGGCGCTCGCGAGCTTCGAGCACGCGGCGAATCGCGCGTTTGACGGGGCGGGGGATGAAGTGACCGGCGATGGCTGAATTATGACGACAGTCGCGCCATCACTTCGAGAAACTCCCACTGCTTCTCGATCTTCACGCGCGCGACCTCGGGGTCGAGACTCGTCCCCGCGTAGCGGCGCTGGCGCGCGAGGTACTCGCGAAGATCCGTTCCGTCGGGACGCGAGTTGATCGTGTAGCGCTCGCCGTCGTGCACTTCGTACAGCGGGAAGAGGCCGCAACGCACCGCGAGATCGATCAGCTCGATGCTCTCGTCCGACGACGACTTCCAGCCGATCGGGCAGGGCGAGAGCATCAGCAGGAAGCGGAAGCCGCGCGTTTCGCGCGCGACGCGGAGCTTGCGCAGGAAGTCGTCGCGATGCGCGACCGACAGCGTCGCCGCGTACGGAATCCGGTGCGCGGCCATGATCGCGACCATGTCCTTCTTCCACTCGGCCTTGCCGCGCGGCGTCGTGCTCGTCATCGCACCTTCCGGCGTCGCGCTGCTGCGCTGGCCGCCGGTGTTGCCGTAGATCTCGTTGTCGTAGCAGATGTAGAGGATGTCTTCGTTACGCTCGGCCGCCGCCGACAGCGACGCAACGCCGATGTCGTACGTCCCGCCGTCGCCCGCCCAGCAGACCGTTGGATGCGGATCGCCGTTGAGCTCCGCGACGACCGACACGCCCGTCGCGTACGCGGACGCGCTTGCAAACGTCGACGCGAGCGTCGGTACGCCATACGCCGTCGTCGGGAACGCGCCCGCGGTCACGATCGCGCACGCGGCCGGAATGACGAGATACGGACGATGATCCGCGAACGCCTCGTCGAGCCATTGCAGTCCGATCGACATCCCGCATCCGGCGCAGTTCGTGTTGCCCGGCCGCAGCAGCGGTTCATCCGCGATGATCGTGCTCATACGGCGATCTCCTGCCACACGGGATCCGTTGCGGCGGTGCGACGCGTGAGGTCATCCGCGATCGCGTCGATCGTCTCCGGCGTCACGTCGCCGCCGCCGATGCCGGCGATGTAGTTCTGCAGCAGCACGCTCGCATCGCGCAGCGACGCGGCGACCTCGCTCCAGAAGATCCCGCCCGATCCCGGCGAATGATTGCGATCGAGAACGCCGACGCGTTTCGCATTGCCGATGGCGCGCACGAGATCCGCGCGCGGGAAGGGCCGGAACTGTTTGATGCGGATCATGCCGATGCGCTCGCCGCGTGCGCGACGCGCGCGAATCACGTGACGCAGCGTCGCGGCCATCGTGCTCGACGCGATGAGGATCGTTTCCGCATCGCCCGTCTCTTCCGCTTCGATCGCGCCGGCCACGCGCCGTCCGAACACCGCCTCGAACTCGCCGATCGCTTCATCGAGCACGCGCGGCACGCGCTCCATCGCTTCCTGGATGTCGCGGCGATGGCGTTCGGTCTCGCGCGGCCAGGTGAGATTGCCGACCGTGGTCGGATGCGAGTGCCGCAGCTGATGCGGGACGTTGCACAACGGCAGGTAGTCGTCCATCCGCTCCTGATCGAGAAGATCGACGACCATGTTCGTGTGCGAGGTGATGAAGCCGTCCATCGCCACCATCACCGGCAGCAGCACGCGCAGATCCTCGGCCACGCGGAACGCGACCGCGATCGTGTCGACGAGGTCCTGATGCGAGTCGCAGTAGAACTGCAGCCACGGCGCGTCGCGCAGCGCGAGCGAGTCGCCCTGATCGACCCAGATGTTCCACGGCGGACCGAGGGTGCGATTGACGGCGATCATGACGATGGGGAGGCGGTAGTAGCCGGCCGCGAACACGTTCTCGGTCATGTACGCGAGGCCGTTCGACGAGCTCGCGGTGAACGCGCGCGCGCCGGCAATCGACGCGCCGATGCAGACGCCCATCGCGCTGTGCTCCGACTCGACCGGCACGACGCGTCCCTTCGTGAACGCGACGGCGCGCAGGTACTCGATGATTTCCGTCTGCGGCGTGATCGGATACGCGCCGCCGCAGCAGCCGCGCGCCGCGCGATTCGCTTCTCCCGCGAGCGCGAGCGTGTGGCCGGCGGCGTAGTTCCCGGTGCAGAGCGTCAGGGTCATGTCAGATCTCTTCCATCACCACGACGCCGCGCGGACACTCCGACGCGCAGACGCCGCAGCCCTTGCAGTAGTCGTAGTCGAATCGATACTCGTCGCCGGAGCGCGTGAGGATGCCGTCCGGACAGTGATCGCGACAGCGATCGCACCGGTTGCACACGCCGCAGCTCAAACATCGCCGCGCCTCGGCCGATGCATCCTCGATCCCCGCGTGCACCTCGAGGAAGTTGTGCCGCCGCAGATCGGGCGGCACCGCGAGCGCGTGATGCCGCGGCTCGTGCTCGAACAGATTGAGGTGCAGATCGTCCGTCGTCGCGATGCGCGCCCGCTCCGTGGGTGCGAAGCGATGGGTGATGACTTCGGCCGCACGGCGTCCGCTTCCGATCGCCGCGGCAACTGTTCCGTCGCTCGTCGCGAAGTCGCCGCCGAAGAAAACGTTCGCGTTGCCGGCGATCGAGCGATCCGCTTCCTGGCCGAGGGCGAGGATCAGCTGATCGCAGTCGATCGTGAATCGCGACGAAGGCTCGGGAATCGGACGGCGGCGCCCGCTCGAGTCGGGCTCGCCGAGGATCACGCGGATGCATTGCAGACGACCGGCGTCGAAACGTTCCGGAAGGGCGAGCTCGTCGAGCACCACGCCTTCCTCGAGCGCGGCATCGATCTCCTCGCGAATGGCGGGCATTTCCGCGCGCGTGCGGCGATAGAGGATGCGCACGCTTGCGGCGCCGAGTCGCAGCGCTGAGCGCGCCGCGTCGACGGCGGTGTTGCCGCCGCCCGCGACGATGACGCGCTGGCCCGTGAGCACGACGTCGTGGCGATGCACGCGATCGAGGAACTCGATGCCCTGCGTCGCGTTGGCGATGTCGATCGATCGCGACGATTGCAATCCCGTCGCGACGAAGACCGCGTCGTACGCATCAGCGAGAGCGTCGACCGCGGGTGCGTTGATGTATGAATCGACGTACGCGTTCACGCCGTGCATCAGCACGAAGCCGAGCTCGCGGTCGAGGACGTCCTTCGGCAGGCGATAGTCAGGGATGCCGTGGCGCAACACGCCGCCGAGCTCGTCGCTCGATTCGAAGAGCGCCACGTGCCAGCCGCTGCGCGCGAGGTGATACGCGGCGCTGATGCCCGCCGGACCGGAGCCGACGATGGCCGCACGCTCGCGGCGCCACGGCGTCACCGGATCGGGCCAGTTCGCGTGATCGGCGACGAAGCGCTCGATGTCGCGAACGTTCACGCCTTCATCGAGCGCGTGGCGGTTGCACGAGATCATGCACGGCGCGGGACAAACGCGCCCGCACACGCCCGGCAGCGGCGACGTTTCGAGCAGCACCGCGAGCGCGCGATCGTAATCGCCGCGCGCGGCTTCATCGAGGAAGCGCTGCACGTCGTTGCCCGCGGGACAGTTCGCGTTGCACGGCGGCGTGAGCGTCCGACGCTGCGGCCGCCGCGTCGCCCAGGATCCCGTTCGGATCGCCGGCGGCTTGCCGGTGTCGGGATCGAGCAGACTGCTGATCGGCGCGGGCGGGCGCGTGCTCTTCACGATCAGCGGCTCGCCGTCGAGCTTCACGATCTCCACCGAATCGAAGGCCTCGCGCGCCGCGTCGAGATTCGCGCCGCCGTAGCCGTATTCGTTCAGCAGCCTGCGCACCTCGTCGAGCGAGAAGCCGAAGGCGCGCGCGATCGCGCCCATCATCGTCGTGTTGACGATCGGCGTCGTGCGCGTGCCGAGGCCGTGGCGGATGGCGATGGCGGTGGCGTCGATGGCGGCGATGCGACGACCGCTGAATGCATCCCAGGCCCTGACCTGCTGCGGCGTGTTGAGGATGATCCAGCCATCGATCGACGCGCCGCTCAGAATCGTCCCGCCGATGAGCGTCGGATCGAGAACGATCACGTGATCGGGTTTGCGGATCTGATTGTGGTTGGTGATCTCGGCGTCGTCGACGCGCACGTAAGCCTGAATCGGCGCGCCGGAGCGCTCCGCGGCATACACGCCGAACGCCTGCGCATGTTTGCCGCGGGCGAACCACGCGCTGGCGATCAGCTTCGCCAGCGTGACGCCGCCCTGGCCGCCGCGACCGTAGAGCGTCATCTCGATCATGACGCGATGATCGGCCGTCACGATCAGACGTGACGGTGCGGATGATCACCTGAGCGCGTGCGATTGCACGAGCTGCGCTAAAGTCTTTCGCCCATGCAGGCTGCGGATCGGGAGTGGAGGGTTGCCGGCGAGGTCTGGGGCGGACTGGCGGCGATGCTGGTCGCGCTGCCGGCGTCGATCGCGTTCGGCGTGGTGATCTTCACCGCCGCGTCGCCGCAGCTCGCGAGTGCCGGCGCGATGGCCGGCATCATCGGCGCGGCCGCGGTCGGGATGATCGCGCCGCTCGTCGGCCGCAACGGAGGTTTCATCAGCGCGCCGTGCGCGCCCGCCGCGGCAGTGCTCTCCGGATTCGCGGCGGAGCTCTCGCAGCGCTCCGACATGTCGCTGACGCGCCTGCTCGCGCTGCTCGCGCTGACGGTGCTCGTCGCGGCGCTGCTGCAGATCGTCTACGGCGCGCTGCGCGCGGGCAAAGTCATCAAGTTCATCCCGTATCAGGTCGTGACCGGCTACATGTCCGGCGTCGCGGTCATCATCGCCGTTGCGCAGATCCCAAAACTCCTCGGCGTGCGCACGCACAATCCGCTGCTCGCGATCGTGTCCGTGCAGGAGTGGCTGTGGCCCGGCGTGATCGTCGGTGTCGTGACGATCGTGGTGATGGCGGTCGCCTCGCGTATCACGCGTGCGATTCCCGGCGCGATCATCGCCCTCGGCTGCGCCATCGGGACGTATGTCGCGCTGATGCAGATCCGTCCGGAACTGCATCGTCTCGAAGGGAATCCGCTGATCATCGGACCGATCCGCGCGGAGGGATCGTTTGCGGAGGCCATCATGCAGCGCGCGTCGTCTCTCGCGACGCTGCACTTCAGCGATCTCGCGATCATCGCCGGCTCCGCGCTCACGCTTTCGGTGCTGCTCTCGATCGACACGCTGAAAACGGGCGTGATCCTCGACGCGATCGCGAGCGGACGCCACAACTCCAATCGCGAGTTGATCGCGCAGGGCACGGCGAACCTCGGCTCGTTCCTCGCGGGCGGCGTGCCTGGCGCCGGCACGCTCGGGCCGTCGATGGTGAACGTGACCAGCGGCGGGCGCACCGCGTGGAGCGGCGTCATCGAAGGGGCGTTCGTGCTCCTCGCGTTTCTGCTGTTCGGGCGATTCATCGCGTGGGTGCCGATCGCGGCGCTCGCCGGCGTGCTGCTCGTCGTCGCGTGGCGGATGTTCGACTTCAACATGTTCCGCCTGCTCGTGCTGCCTTCGACGCGGCTCGATTTCGTCGTCATCGCCGCGGTGGTGATCGTCGCGGTGAGCGTCGGTCTCATCGAAGCGTCCCTCGTCGGCGTCTGCCTCGCGATCGTGCTCTTCATCCGCAATCAGATCCGAGGGTCGGTGATCTTGCGCAAGCTCGATCTGACGCAGACGCGATCGAAGTGGCGGCGCTCGCCGGAGGAGATGGCCATTCTCGAGGCCCACGGCGGCGATGCGCTGCTCGTGCAGGTGAAGGACGATCTCTTCTTCGGCACGACCGATCATCTGTTCACCGACCTGGAGAACGATCTGCGCGAGCGGCGGCTGATCCTCTTCGATCTGCGCCGCGTGCAGTCGATGGACTACACCGCCGCGCAGCTCTTCCATCAGATGCGGCAGCGCCTCCGCGAGCGCGGCGGCGATCTGCTGTTCAGCGGGATGCCGTCGAGTCTTCCGTATCGCTACGACATCGAGCGCTACATGCGCCACGTCGGCCTCCTCGGCGACACCGGCATCCGCACGTTCGACACGCGCGACGGCGCGCTGCAGTGGATGGAGGAACAAATCCTGACGGCTCACGGCTGGACGAAGAGCGAATCGAAGCCGCCGCTGCGGCTCGACGAGATCGCGCTGTTCCGCGAGCCCGGCACCGCGCGCGTCATCGCGCCGCTCGTGCGCGAGGTCTCGATTCCGGCGGGACAGGTCGTGTTTCGCGAGGGCGACGCGGGCGACGAGATCTACTTCGTGCGCCGCGGACGCATCGAGATCCTTCTCTCACTCGAAGGCGGCAAACGCCATCACCTCGAGACCTTCGGCCGCGGCGAATTCTTCGGCGAGATGGCCTTCCTCGATCGCGGCGTCCGCTCTGCCGACGCCGAGGCCGCAACGGACAGCGATCTCTTCGTCCTCTCGCGCGAGGCCTTCGACCACCTCGCGCACGAGGACGTCGCCGCGAAAGTGTTCGAGCAACTCGCGCTCGCGATCGCGCAGCGCTTGCGCGCAACGAACGTGGAAGTGAGCGCGCTGGAACAGCGGTGATTGGTAGGGCCACCGTCATGCTGAGCCGCGTAGACGGCGAAGCAACTCAAGCTGCGCAACTTGAGGTCCTTCGCTGCGCTCAGGATGACAGTTCGGAACATTTGTGGATGACGGACTGACACGTCCTCTCCGTCGATGGGCGCGCGGTCGTTCAGAATGACGGCCGCATGACACCCGCGCTGCTCGGCTACCTCGCTTCCGCCCTGATCGCCACGTCGCTGCTGATGCGGTCGATCGTTCGCCTGCGCCTCTTCAACCTCGCCGGCGCCGCGACGTTTTCGGTTTACGGATTTCTGATCGGCGCGTATCCGGTCGGCATCCTCAATCTCCTCACCGCGTCGATCAACATCGTTCAGCTGATCCGCCTCGGCCGCCGTCACGAGATCTTTCGCATCCTCGAAGTGCGGCCGCAGTCGGAGTACCTGCAGTACTTCCTCGACTTCGAGCAGAACGAGCTCCGCCGCTTTTTCCCGCGCTTCCGATTCGATCCGGACCACACCAACGTCGTGCTGTTCGTCCTCCGCGATCTCGTTCCCGCCGGCGTCCTGCTCGGCAGGATCGACGACGGAAATCTGCACGTCGATCTCGACTACGTCGTGCCGCAGTACCGCGACCTGAAAGTCGGACGCTTTCTCTTCGTCGACCGCGCCGATTTCTTCCGCGAGCGCGGCGTGCGATGGATCCTCAGCCCGGCGGATACCGAGGAACATGCGGCGTACCTCAGGCGAATGGGATTCGTGGTGGAGAGGGACGGCCGGACGTATCGGCTGCCGGCGCACAAGGCAAGGTGACAACGAACATTGTCCCGTGTGAGCACGCATGATCGACTGATCCTGTGCCGATCGTCGATTTCACGCTGAACGGCGCCGCGCGCCGCTTCGATGTGCGCGATGGGGAGACGCTGCTCGAGACGCTGCGCACGCGATGCGGCCTCACCTCGATCAAGGATGGATGTCAGCCTCAGGGGCAGTGCGGCTGCTGTCTCGTGCTCATCGACGGCAACGCGAAGGTGTCGTGCGCGACGCCCGCGGTTGCGGCGAACGCGAAGAGCATCGTCACGATCGAAGGGCTCGCCGCGGAGGAGCAGCGCCTCCTCGCGCGATCGTTCGTCGCCGCGGCGGGCGTGCAGTGCGGCTTCTGCATTCCCGGCATCGCGCTGCGCGCGCATCACCTCATCGAACGCAACGCGAGCCCGTCGCGCGCCGAGATCGCGCGCGCGATCGACGGACATCTCTGCCGCTGCACCGGCTACAAGAAAATCATCGACGCCATCGAGCTTTTCGCGCGTGCGAAACGCGGCGAAGCGATTCCGGAGCTCGTTTCGGGCGGCGTCGGCACGCGCGCCGCGCGTTTTCGCGGCGACGACCTGATCCTCGGCCGCAAGGACTTCGTCGACGATCTCGATCGTCCCGGCATGCTGCACGGCGCGATCGTGCTCTCGCCGCACGCGCGTGCACGCGTTGTCGCGATCGACACGACGAAGGCGCGTGCGCTGACCGGTGTCGTTGCGATCGCGACCGCGGACGACGTTCCCGGCAAACGGCATTACGGACTGCTGACCGATGACTGGCCGGGATTCGTTGCCATCGGCGAGGAAGTGAGCTACGTCGGCGACATCGTCGCGGCGGTTGCAGCGGTCGACGAAGCAACAGCGCGCGACGCGGCGAAACTGATCGACGTCGCGTACGAACCGCTTCCTCCGACGCTCGATCCGGCGCAGTCGCAGCGCGTGCTCTCGCGAACGCGCATCGCCCGCGGCGACGCCGATGCCGCGCTCGCCGCGAGCGCGCACGTGGTCTCCGGCACGTGGCGCACGCAGCGCATCGAACATCTTTTTCTCGAGCCCGAGAGCGCGATGGCGGAGCCGCTCGACGACGGCCGCCTGCGGCTCTTCAGCAGCGGTCAGGGCATCTTCGATGATCGCCGCCAGGTTGCCGCATTCCTCGGCATCGACGAAGAGCAGTTGCTCGTCGAGCAGGTCTCGAGCGGCGGCGCGTTCGGCGGCAAGGAAGATCTCTCGATTCAGGCGCATGCGGCACTGCTCGCGCGAATGACGCAACGTCCGGTGAAACTCACGCTCAATCGTGAGGAGTCGATTCGCATCCATCCGAAGCGCCATCCGATGACGCTCGACTACACCGTCGGCTGCGACGCCGATGGTCATCTCACCGCCGTCCGCGCGCGCATCCTCGGCGACAGCGGCGCCCACGCGTCCATCGGCGCGAAAGTGCTCGAGCGCGCCGCGGGACATGCATGCGGTGCGTATCACGTCCCGAACGCGGATATCGAAGCGACCGCGGTGTCCACGAACAATCCTCCGTCGGGCGCGATGCGCGGGTTCGGCGTGAATCAGACGAACTTCGCGATGGAAGGCTGTCTCGATCTCCTCGCGAAGAAGGCCGGTCTCGATCCGTGGGAGATGCGCTGGCGCAATGCGCTCGACGTCGGATCGACGTTCACGACGGGGCAGGTGCTCGCGAAATCGGTCGGCCTGAAGAAAACGCTGCTGGCGATTCATCCACATTGGGTAGAGGCGAAAAACAGCGGAAAAGCGGCCGGCATCGCCTGCGGCGTGAAGAACTCGGGCATCGGCAACGGCGTCATCGAGCGCGGCCGCGCGCGCATGGTCGTCGAGAGCGGCGGCACGATCTCGATTTACGTCGGCTATTCCGAGATGGGGCAGGGACTGGCGACGGTCATCGTGCAACTCGCGGTCGAAGTCACGAAGCTGCCTGCATCGCGTTTCGTTCCGCGCATCGACACGCGCTTCGCGCTCGATTGCGGACAGACAACCGGCTCGCGGGCGACGCTGCTCGCGGGACGCGCGGTCGTCGATGCCGCGACGAAGCTCGCGGCGGATCTCGGCGTGCGCGACATCATCGGCCGCGAGTACGACGGCGAGGTCGTCATCAACGACACGCAGGCGATCGGCGACGGGACGCACACGCACACGACGTTCGGCTTTGCGACGCAGCTCTGCATTCTCGACGCGAACGGCCGCGTCGAGCGCATCGTCGCCGCGCACGACGTCGGCCGCGCGATCAACCCCGCGTTCTGCGAGGGACAGATCGAAGGCGCGGTGCACATGGGACTCGGATACGCCCTGACCGAAGAGCTGCCGTGTCCCGACGGCATGCCGTCGACATTCAAACTGATGGAGCTCGGCGTGTTGCGCGCGACCGACATGCCGGCGGTCGACGTGATCCTCGTCGAGGACACCGAACCGGAAGGCCCGTTCGGAGCAAAAGGCATCGGCGAGATCGGACTCGTGCCGACGGCGCCGGCGGTCGCGAGCGCGCTCGAGGCCTTCGACGGCGTTCGGCGCATGTCGCTGCCGATGCGCGACTGCGCCGCGGCGCGCGCGATGCGCGCGGGACACATCCGATGATCGTGAACGCGCACACGCATTTGTATTCGGCGCTCGCGCCGCATGTCGCACTGCACGGATCGTTTCTCGACATCCTGCAGACGTTGTGGTGGCGTCTCGATCGCGCGCTCGACGAACGATCGCTGCGCGCCGCTGCGCGGCTGTACGTCGCCGAGGCGCGGCTCCTGGGAACGGACGTGATCATCGATCATCACGAGTCGCCGAACTTCATCGAGGGATCGCTCGACGTCATCGCCGACGCGTGCGAGGAGCTCGGCGTCGGTGCGCTCGTCTGCTACGGCGCGACGGAGCGCAATGGCGGCGCAGGCGAGGCCCGGCGCGGCCTCGAGGAGTGCCGGCGGTTCATCATCAACAACAGGCGCTCGCTCGTTCGAGGCGCCGTTGGATTGCACGCCGCGTTCACGGTTTCCGATGCGACGATTCGCGCGGCGGGCGATCTCTGTCGCGAGCTCGACGTCCCGCTGCACGTCCACGTCGCGGAGGACGCGATCGATCGCGACGGCTTCGCCCGACTCGTCGCCAACGACGCCCTCGTGCCGCGATCGATCCTCGCGCATGGCGTTCACCTGTCGGCTGATGAAGTGCGCAAGGCGGAAGATCTCGGATGCTGGCTCGTGCAGAATCCGAGGTCGAATCGCGCGAATGGAGTTGGCTACGCGGCGGTGCTGCGCGCATCATCGCGGGTGGCGCTGGGCACCGATGGTTTCCCCTCGCGCATGGACGATGAGAGCGCGCTGCTTCGCGAGCACGAAACGGAAGAAGTCATCGCCGCGCGCGTCGCGGCCGGAGAGATCCTCGCGCGCGAGCTTGGACTGAAAGGTGGCGCGAGCGCAGCATTCGACATCGAAGCGATTCGCGCCGAAGGGGCGCGGGAAGCGGAACGGATCCTGGAGAAGATCGATGAACATCAACCTGAAGTCCTCGCCGCGCATCGTTGATTCCGCCGCGCGCGATCGCAACATCGCGCGGCTGCACGAGCGCGGCATCGTCCTTCCGCGATTCTGCGAGCTCGCTAATCCCGAGCTCATCGCGAGCAGCGTGCGCGACGCGCTGCGCGACGTCGATCGCGACGCCGCGCATCCGCTGAACCTCTTCCGCATTCACTGGTTCAACGGCGCGGACGGATTCACGAGCGTTCCGGAGCACGTCGTCCTGCCGCCCGAGCTCACCGGCGTCGACGCGAAGATCGTCGTCCTCTTCGGCAATCGCTTCCCGATGATTCGCGCGCACAAGGTGCTCGCGGCGTACGCCTGTCTCGTGCCGCGCATCGTCAGCGGCGCGATCGATCTGACGACGCAGCGCGCCGTGTGGCCGTCGACCGGCAACTACTGCCGCGGCGGTGTGGCTGTGTCGCGCATCGCGGCATGCCGCGGCGTCGCGGTTCTTCCCGCGGGGATGAGCGAGGAGCGATTCCGCTGGCTCGAGGAGTGGGTGAGCGATCCCGCGGACATCGTCCGCACGCGGGGAAGCGAGCGCAATGTCAAGGAAATCTACGACGCGTGTCGCGATCTCGCCCGCGATCCGTCGAACGTGATCCTCAATCAGTTCGCGGAGTTCGCGAACTACATCGTCCACTACCGCTGCACCGGCGCGGCGGTCGCGCGCGTGTTCGAATGGCTCTCATCGCGGGAGTCGCTGCATCTGCGCGCCTTCGTTGCCGCGACCGGATCCGCCGGCACGATCGCGGCCGGCGACTATCTGAAGGAGCGCTATCGCAGCGCGACGGTCGCGGTCGAGGCCCTCGAATGCCCGACGCTGTTGAACAACGGCTACGGCGATCATCGCATCCAGGGCATCGGCGACCAGCATGTGCCGCTGATCCACAACGTGATGAACACCGACATCGTGACCGCGGTCTCCGATCGCAGCACCGACGCGCTGAACGTTCTCTTCAACACCGCCGCGGGCCGCGACTACCTCGGCAGCTGGCGCGGTCTGGGCGAGGAGATGCTCGCGCAACTCGACGGGTTCGGGATCTCGTCGATCTGCAACATCCTCGCGGCGATCAAGACCGCGAAGTACTACGGGCTCGGCGCGAAGGACGTCGTCGCAACGGTCGCGACGGACGGCGCCGAAATGTACGCGAGCGAAGTCGACAAAACGATTCGCGATCAGTTCCGCGATGGCTTCGACGTCGTCGATGCGGCGACGGTCTACGGTCAGCACGTTCTCGGCTGCACGACCGATCATTTCCTCGAGCTCTCCCTTCGCGATCGCGAGCGGATCTTCAACCTCGGCTACTTCACGTGGGTCGAGCAGCAGGGCTGCAGCATCGAGGACTTCAGCGCGCGCGCCGATCAGACGTTCTGGCGCGGACTGCAGGACGCGGTGCCGGTGTGGGACGCGATGATCGAGGACGTGAACGCGGCCAGTCTCAGCGCGGTATGAGCGCGTCGTCGATGGTCTGCGCGGGGTGCGGGTGGACGGCGCCGCCGCTCGCTCCGCGTCCGTTTCGCTGCGCGAACGCGGGAACCGACGACGTCGATCACGTGCTCGCGCGGTGGCTCGACGGCGTGGAAGCTGCGCCGTTTTTCGATGCGGAGCCGAATCCGTTCGTTCGCTTTCGAACGTTCACCCACGCGTGGCACACGGCGATGGCGATCGGGATGACGGACGCGGAGTTCGTGTCGCTGATTCGCGTGAAGTTCGCGGAGACGCCGCTGGAGCAACGCGACGGCTTCTGGATGAAAAATGAAACGAACAACGTCGCAGGCTCGCACAAGGCGCGGCATCTCATGGGTCTGATGCTGTGGCTTTGCGTCGCCGAGCGCATCGATCCGTCGCTTGCGACCGCGCGTCTCGCCATCGCGAGCTGCGGCAATGCGGCGCTCGCGGCGGCGACAGTCGCGCGTGCATACGAGCGCGTGCTCGACGTTTACGTTCCCGACGATGCGTCGCCCGCGGTGCTAGCGAAGCTCGAAGCCCGCGGCGCGAACGTGACGCGATGCGCGCGCCGCGCGGGCGAGATGGGCGATCCCGCGTACCTCCGATTCCGCGAAGCGGTCGCCAATGGCGCGCTGCCGTTCACCTGTCAGGGCAACGAAAACGGTCTCGTGATCGAAGGGGGTCAGACCCTGGGGTGGGAGCTCGCCTCGCAGCTCGCGTCGCGCGGCGTCACGCTCGATCATCTCTTCATTCAGGTCGGCGGCGGCGCGCTCGCGGCCGCGGTGATCGCGGGATTCGAAGAAGCGCACGCGTTCGGCGTGATCGCGCGCATGCCGCGCATTCACGCGGTGCAGACCCTCGCGTCACCGCTGCTCCGCGCCTACGAGCGCGTGCTCTATCGCGATCTCGATTTCGCGATCAACCATCGCTCGCAATTCATGTGGCCGTGGAAAACCGCGCCGCACAGCATCGCGACGGGCATCCTCGACGACGAAACGTACGACTGGGCGGCGGTGCTGCGCGGCGTGATCGCGACCGGCGGCTCGGTGATCACGGTGTCCGAGGACGAGCTGCGCGAAGCGAACCGCGTCGCGGGCGGAGCCGTCAGTGCGACAGGTTCCGCCGGTCTCGCGGGCGCGCTGCAAATGCGCGCGGAGGGTGAGGTGGGAGTGCTGCTGACGGGTTAGTGCATGGCCTTCAGTTAGCGCTGTTGGAGCGCGGCCGTCTCGGCCGCTGGCGCGGCGGCGTCTCGCCGCCGCCGAGAGCGAGACGCTCTCGGGCCAGCGGGCGAGGACGCCCGCGCTCCAATGGTCGAGGCCTCACCGCCTCCCGAACACGCTCGGGAATCTCGCGAGGAACGCGATCACGGTATCGAACTCGCGCGAGTCGACGCACTCGCCGATCTTGTGCGTGTTCTGTTCGTAGCCGGGGCCGATGCCGAACATCGCGGGATGGCGATACTCGCCTTCGCGCACCCAGCGCTTCGAGTCCGGCACGTCGAGCGTGCGCGTCGGGAAGCCGACGCCGTCGGTCGAGAAGATCCATCGCGCGACGCGCGAATCGTGTCCCGCAATCCGTTTGAAGGTCTCCACCGCGGCCACGATCGACGGATGCTCCTCGGGCGTCACCCATCCCGGATAAACCTGCGGATTGTCGAGGCGATAGCCGTTCCACGTCGCATCGGTGTAGAGCGGCGTGCGGACGTCGACGCGCAGGCCATCGCCGATCGCATCCGCCACGGAGGTCATCGCACGCACGTCGTCGAGCGCGCGGTCCGGCGTCTCGCCGGCGGTGAGGCGCCGGTCGAAGCGGAACGTGAATCGCTCCGGCACCGCGCAGTCGCTCGGCGTCGCAAGCGTCGACCAGCTTGCCGTGCGCGTGCCGCCGCCGAGGAATTCGTCCTGGGCGAAACCGTCGCCGGAGCGGTAGCGCTGCGCGGCTTCCACGATGATCGCCGCGCCGTATTCGAGCGGGTTCTTTCCTTCCCACGGCATGGAGCCGTGACAGCTCCGGCCGGTGACTTCGACCTCGATCTGCATGCGCCCGCGCTGCCCGCGGTAGATTCCAAGTGGTCCTGCCTGAGCGCAGCCTGTGCCTTCGGTGAGGATGACCACATCCGGAATGCGATCGGCCGTCGCCGTTGGGAAAACATCGCGCATGAGGTACATCGGTCCGCCGCCGTCGTTGTCCTCCTCGGACACCGTTCCGTACGCGCGGACGATCACGCCGCGCAGCGCGCCTTCGCCGCGCAATTCGTTGAGGATCTTCGTCGCGATGATCTGGCAGACGACGCCCGCGAGCTGATCGGCGGCGCCGCGGCCCCAGACCAGATGCTCCCACTCGCTCTCCGGCGGCAGAAAGCCGAGCTCCTTCGCGAGGAACTCGCGATCGACGTGCGTGCCGTCGATGAAACCGAAGTACGGATCGATGCCGCCGCCGATGGCCTCGTGCCAGCGATCGCGCAGCGCGTTCACCGTGTCGGTGTGACCGTCGAGCATGATCACGACCTTCTCGTCGTGGGGGATGCCGTCGGTGTGGTCCTCGAGCGTCCAGACGAGATTGCCGAACGCATCGAAGCCGGCGTCTTCCGGCCGCTCGACCGCGTCGAGTGCGAGGATCGTGTTGAAGAGGTAATCGAGGCGCTGCTTCTCGTGTCCCGAGAGTCCGCAGCGCGGATCGGTGTCGAGATGATCCGCGGGAATGCGAATCGCTTCTCTGAGGATGTGCATCGCCAGGCCGCGATATCGCTTCGCGAGCGTCGTGATGCGCTGATCGAGTTGCGTGTCGATGCCGGTCAGAACAGTCATGCGTTCTCCAGTGCCGCACGCAGGCCGCGCACTTTCGCGACCGCGAGGAGGGCCATGATCACGTAAACCTTTTTGTTCGCCTCGCGCGCGACGTCGAAGCGCGCGCGCTCCATCACGCCGGCGCTGACTTCCGCGCCGATGTCGGCGGGGAGGCAGTGCAGGTACAGCGCGTTGCGCGTGAGCGACATCAGTCGCTCGTCGCAGATCCAGTTGGTGTGCGCGGCGTTGCGCGCGAGGGCTTCGACTTCGATCTCCTTCATGCGCGACGGGTCCCGCCGCCGCTCGAGCATCAGATCGAACGGACCCCAGCTCTTCGGATAGACGACGTCCGCGCCTTCGAATCCGTCGTTCATGTCGTGAACGATCGAGAACGTGCCGCCCGATTCACGCGCGTGATTCGTCGCGCTGGCGATGCATTGCGGCATCAGCTCGTATCCCGGCGGATGCGCGAGCCGCACGTGCGCGCCGAATCGCGTGAGCAGCGTGATCAGCCCCTGCGGCACCGAGAGCGGCTTCGCGTAGCTCGGCGAATACGCCCAGCTCACGGCGATCGTCTTTCCCGCGAGGCCTTCCGGAAAACGTTCGCGCAGCCAGCAGAGATCGGCGAGGGTCTGCGTCGGATGATCGACGTCGCATTGCAGATTGACGACCGGCACGACGCGATCGTCGCCGCGATGGTCGAGGTATTTGTCGATGCCGTTCTTCACGCCGCGCATGAAGCGATTGCCTTCGTGAAGGATCAGGTCGTGGCGGATGCCGAGGGCGTGCGCGTTCATGCCGAGCATCGCCCCCGTCTCCTCGGCCGTCTCGCCGTGCGCGACCTGCGTCGAGCCGCCGTCGACGACCATCGGCGTCGCGCCGAGGCGCACCGACGCGCCGGCCCAGCTCGATTTCGTGCGCGTGGAGTTGTCGAAGAAGAGGCCGTAGTGCAGCTCGCCGCGCAGCAGCGGCGGCACGCGTCCGCGGCGGTCGAGAAATTCGAACTGCTCCGCGACGCTGCAGAGCGCGTCGATCTCGTCGCGGCTCCAGTCGTCGGTGAGCAGCATGCTGCGGCCGTGCAGCGCGTGCAGCACGGCGTCGTCGATGGCGGGTTCAGTGATGGTCATGCGTCCTCATCGCGTTGATGTAATGGCGTTGATGTAGTTGATGTGCGTCCGGTCCAGCGCCGCCTGGCGCGCGTAGCGAACGAGCGGATGCGACGAGTCGTCGTCGTACTCCGCGCCGTTGATCCGCGCGAGCGTGACCTCCGGACCGATCCAGAAGCCGTCGAGTGATGGATTGCGCCGCCACGCGTCCTCGCTGCCGAAGAAGCGCATCTTCGTGCGGTGCGGCGCGCCGACGTCGGGGCAGACGACCTCGCAGTTGCCGCAGTCGTTGCAGAAGTCGGCGAAGTTCGCGATCTGATGACGCCGCGAAAACGGGATCGAGCTGTCGAGCGATCGCAGCCGCATGTTCGCGTCGGTCGGACAGGCGGAGATGCAGAGATCGCAGGTCGAGCAGTCGAAGAGCGCGAGCGGATGGCCGGTCTTGTGCGCGATGTGCTCGGCCTGGTTGCGGCTGTATCGCGGATCGCGGTCGAGCGCGTCGAGGTACGCATCGATGTTCGCGTGCGCGAAGTCGGCGATCCGCGCTGCGCCTGCGCGCTGCATGCGCTCCTCGAGGGCCGTGCCGTACGCGCGGAGCCGCGCATAGCCGCCCGATTTCAGGAGATCGGTGCAAACGGTGACCGGCGCGAGGCCAAGCGCGACGGCGTCGGGATAGTTGTGTGCGTCGATCCCGGCGGAAAAGGAGATCGGCAGCGAAGCGCCGAACGTCTTTCGGAATCGCGCGACGAGATGCATCGCGAGGACGTGCAGCGGCGGACCGGATAGATACGCGAGCCGTTCCGATTGCGGCAAAAAGTCGCTGTGGTTCTCGACGACGAGCGTGTTCGTGAGCTTCACCGCGAAGGAGCGGCCGAGCTCGCGCGCGCGAGCTCGCAATCGCTCGACGATCGCCGCCGCGGCATTCCACGTCGCCTCCTTTTCGAACGCCTCGGCCGGAACGACGACGTTCGTCCAGCCGAGCCGGTCGTGAAGGATCTCGTGCAGAGCGGTGCGGCCGAGGAGTGTCGGATTGAGCTTGATCGCGCATTCGACGCCGACCTCGGACATCAGGAACTCCGCGATCTTTTCGATCTCGTCAGCCGGACATCCGTGAAACGTCGAGAGCGTGACGCTGTTCGCGATGTTCGTCGTGAAATCGAGGTCGCGCCACGGCGCGGACAGTTCGCGACGCAGGCGATCGACGGTGGCGCGCGCGTCGATGAGGCCGCGCATGAACGCGATCATGCGATCGCTGCGGATGCCGTCGAGGTCGTAGCCGGCGCTCATGTCGAAGAGACACGCCGGCTCGACGCGGAAATGCCGCGCGAGGATCTCGATCAGCATCGAGGCTTTGACGTATTCCTCGAGCGATTGCTCGAGGCGCAGCTCCTGCGACCACTCGACGTTCAGCGCGAAGCCGCGCACGTCGATGCACGGCCGCGGGATGCGCAGCGCATCGTTGCGCTGCACGGTCTTGAGCTCCATGAATCGCCCGCCGCCGAGCCACGAGAGGACGATGCCCTGCGCCATCTGCGTGTGTGGCCCCGCCGACGGCCCGAGCGGCGCACCGGCGCTGCGGCCGTGAATCGCGACGCGCGTGTCGACGAGCGTTCGGCCGTGGTCGAAGCGATGCGTCGGAAGATCGAAGATCCCGCCGTTCTGTTCCAGCTCCGCGAACACGCGCGCGACGAGGCCCGCCAGCGGATAAGGCGTGAGCTCGGGCATCTTCGAACGATGCATCACCGTCCGTGGTGACGAGGTGGCCGATGACACACGGCGATGTGATGCCTCATTTCACTTCGGTCGGCGGCTGCGTATCGCCTCCATGCTCTTCGCGATAGAGCTCATCGGACATCTTCCCGTCGAACCACGCCCAGTTCATCGGATAAACCTCGGGGTCGAAGATCACGTGATAGAGGTGCCAGATGAGGATCGACAGCGTCGCGAGGATGGCCTCGTAGAAGTGAACCGTCGTCGCGATGTCGATCCACCAGCGCGGCGCGCGCTGCGTCACGAGCACCGGGAACCACAGCATGATGCCGGTGATGGTCATGACGAGGCTGCCCCACATGCCGGCCCAGTACTCGATCTTCTCGCCGTAGCCGAAGCGTCCGAACTGCGGTTTCTTCGATGAGAGGCCGAGGTAGTAACCGAGGACGCGGAAGATGTCGCCGATGTCGGCGAAACGCATGCGGATGTCGCGCAGCAGGCTGCGCCCTTCGCGCGTGAACAGGACGTAGCCGAGGTGATACGCGCCGATGGCCATCATCACGACGGCGGCGACGCGGTGGATCATGCGCCGCACGTCCTCCGTCGATCCGCACACCTTCGCAAACAAAGAATCGGGCCACGCCAGCGCGAAGCCGCTGATCACCAGCACCGTGAAGCTGACGACGAGGACGACGTGCTGGAAGCGCTGGTTGGCGGTCATCCGGACGACGTTGCGCTTCTGCGACTTGCGGAGGTGCTGCGCCTTTCTCCACCAGATCAGTGCGTTGTGGAACAGCATGAAACTGATCGTTCCGAGGATCGCCACGATGTAGATCCAGCGGATCCACGTGTTGAGGCGCGACGGCAGGTCGCTCACGTCATTCGTGACGACGTGGATCTTTCCCTGCGAGAAATTCGCGGGCGCGCCGGGATGACATTTGCCGCACGTCTTCGTCAGATTTCCGCGATAAACGGCCGATCGCGGATCGGACGACGGCAGCACGTCGTGCGCGCCGTGGCAGCTCGCGCAGTCGGCGGCGGTCTTCGATCCGAGTTTTCGCGCGAGCCCGTGGTAACTCGCGGCGTAACTGCTGACGCGATCCGGCGCGACGCCGATCTCCGCGGCCAGCTGCACGCTCTCGTGGCAGCGCGCGCAACTCGCGCGCGGCCCCCGCGCCGGATCCGACGTGCGCGCGATCGAGTGAATGCCATGGCAGTCCGTGCAGACCGGCGAGCTCCAGTTGCCGCGCGCCAGCGCTTTTCCGTGAATGCCCGCCGCGTACTGATTCGCGATCGCGGCGTGACAGCGTCCGCACACGCGCGGGACGTTGAACTTGAAGATGCTCGACTGCGGATCGCTGGCGGGCTTGACCGCGTGCGCGTCGTGACAGTCGGTGCAGATTGCGGCCTTGAGCGATCCGCGCGCGACTTCGCGGCCGTGAACGCTCTCGCGATACGTCACGCCGACGTTCGGCGCGGCTCCGCTCTCGACGACGAACTTCTGCGCGTGGCACTTCTGACATCGCTGCGCCACGGTTGCGCGGGACGACGGCGACGACCACGAGCTGATCTCGTGACCGTTGCCATGACAGTCCGTGCATCCCGCACCCTTTGCCCCCGCCTGCCTCGGCTTCGCATGCAGTCCGCTGCTCCACGCCTCGGCCACGTCGCCGTGACACGTCGCGCAATCGACGCGCTGCGGCTTCGGATCGTGCGGGACGTTCGTGATGCCGGCATGACAGTCGGCGCACGCAACTTCCGCGTGCACAGAAGCGGTGATTTGCTTCGCGTCATGACACTCGGAACACTGCAACGGTGCATCCTGAGCGAGCGCGACGGTGGTGAGAAAGGCGAGGGAGACGAACGTGAGCCGCCACATGCCTGCATCGATACGCCGTCGTCATCGCCGCTCGTGAGCGGACCGGTCACGCGTGGCGCGGTGTCGCGATCACGTGCAGCGGTGTTGCGTGCCCGGATCGGTCGCCGTTTTGTTTTTTGGACTGCGGCGACCGCAGTCGCCGCTTTGCCGTGCGGCAGCCGCAGCTGCCGCGACTGCGGTCGCGGCGAGGCAAGCGGCAGCTGCGGCTGCCGCACTCCATAACGACGCTAATACCGGGATGTCGGCAACGTGCGATCTCGCACTTCACCCGTCGAGCCCTTCGCCAGCGCCGTCATCAAATACACGCCCGCCATCAGTCCGACGAACAGCAGAATCGCCAGCGCCCACCCGCCCCACCGCCCGATCCAGTCCGAGCCGCCGCGTGCGGCGGCGAGGGCGGCGTCGATGTCGTAGTGCGTGCCGGCGATGAATCTCGCCGGGCGGAGGTCGGGGGTGAGGGCGATAATCGCGTTCGGGTGCGTGTAGAAGTTGCCCGCGACGGCGAAGCGGTAGTCGACGGCGTCGAGCAGACGGCGCGTGTCCTTGTCATCGACCGCGCGCACGATCGACCATCCCAGCGGAATCTGCTGGCGATCGCGGAAGCGGCGGAGATCGTCGACGGTGTCGTGCGGATCGAACGAAAAGAGCACGACGCGATAGCTCGACGGGGACGCCGTCGATTCGGCGACGCCGCGCTCGAGCGAGCGCGCGATCAGCGGGCAGGCGAGAGGGCAACGCGCGTACATCGGCGCGAGGATCACCGGCGCGCCGCGCCACTCCGACGTCGATCGCACGCGGCCGTTGTCGTCGATCACGTCGATCGCCGGGATCGCGGTCGCAGTCGCGAGAAGCAGCGCGGCGAGGATCATTTCGTTTGCGCGATCGGATTGTCCGGCGCGTACGGCGGTGCGCCTTCGTAGCGCGCCTTCGCCAGCTCGAGGAACGGTGCGGTGTACGCGATCACGAGCAGCACGATGGCGATGACGATCCACGGGCGCATGCTCAGCAGCGCCGGTACGTGCTCGTCGTGATACGGCTCCGACACCGGCAGCTCGAGTGCCCCCTCGCGCGTCTTCTTCCGCAACGCCGTCGCGAAGAAGACGACGAAGAAGAGCAGCATCGCGATGAACATGATCGTGCCGCCGATCGAGCCGAACAGGCGCGAGAACTTCCATTGCGGCTGATAGAGCGGCGAGCCCGGATTCATGTACGACAGACCGAGGTTCGTGCGGCGCGGCTCGCCGGCGACGCCGCCGACGAAAAGGCCCGTCGAGAACACCATCACGCCGAACGTCCAGAGGTACGGAATCCAGACGTTCAGCTTCTTCATCGCGACCTCGCGGCCGGTCAGTGTCGTCAGGAGCAGCAGACTCCCGCCGATGTACGCGAGAAATACCGGACCGGCGACTGTTTGATGAAAGTGCGCCGGAAGCCACGCGGTGTTGTGCACGACGTTGTCGAGGTTGTACGACGCGTTCACGATGCCCGTGATCCCGCCGAAGATGAAGAGGAACAGTCCCGCGAAGAGATAGCTGAACATCCAGCGATCGGTATCGACCCACGGCAGCTTCTTCCACCATCCGAACAGACCGCTGCCGCCCTTCTCTCTCGCGCCATGCTCCATCGACGCCGCGAGCGTGAACGCGGTGACGAGACTCGGAATCGCGACGAGCAGCGTGAAGAACGCATGCACCGCCTTCCACGTCGTGCTGATCGCGGGTTCGGTGTACTGATGATGGATGCCGATCGGCGCGGAGAACGCGATCAGCCACATGAACGTGAAGCGTCCCGCGAAATCGGAGTAGAGCTTCCCGCCGGTCAGCTTCGGCAGCATGGTGTAGTACATGACGTACGCCGGCAGCAGCCAGAAGTAGACGAGCGGATGCCCGAAGAACCAGAACAGCATGCGCGCGAGCGGCACGTTGACGGTTGGCGTCCAGCCGAGGGACCACGGGATGAGCAGGAAAATGATCTCGACCGCGACCGGAATCGTGGCGATGAACCAGACGATGAACGTCGTGAAGATGCCGAGCAGCGCGAGCGGCGTTTTCTCGCCGGGATGCTCGCGCTTCCATGCGCGATAGACCGGAATCCACGAGAAGAACGCGATCCACGATCCGACGACGAGCAGCACGAGGCCGAAATAGAACGCCGGATGGGCCTTGAGCGGCGGATAGAACGTGTAGAGCACGCTGGCCTTGCCGGTCAGCATCGGAATCGCGGCCATTACAGTGCCGACCGTCATCGCGATCAATGAAATCCACGCCCAGCCGAGCAGCAGCGGTTTCTGCGTGTAATAGCGGATGATTGCGTGACCGAACGCGACGGCGAAAAACGTCGTGAAGACGACCGCGTTGATCGCGCCGTGCAGCGTCAGTCCCTGGTAATACTCGATGCCGAGAAAACTGCGCGAGTGAATCACGCCGGCGCGATACAGGATCTGCAGGAATCCCATCGCGATGCCGAGGATCAAAAGGACCATCGGCAGGAGAATGTCGAAGAGGATGATCTTCTTCAGCGAAGGCTCGATCGCTTGTCTGTTCATTTCAGTGTTTTCAGGTACTCGATGACGGAGGTGATCTCGTCGGACGCCACCGGCAGCGCCGGCATGATCGGATCGAGCCCCTTCACGAGCTTCGCTTCCGGCTTCTCGATCGACTCGCGGATGTAGGCGTCGTCGGCGGTGACGGTTTTACCGTCCGCGAGTTGTCGCGTGCTGCCGTAGAGGCCCTTGAACGTGCCTCCCGGCGATGCGCTGCCGTCGAGCGAGTGACAGGCGGTGCAGCCATTGTCATCGAGGACTTTCTGTCCGCGCATCAGCGGCACTGTTGGCGGTGGAGGCTTCGGCGGCGCGGTCGCCGCCTCGGTCACGTGAATGCGGCCGGCCATGTTGTGATGCGCGACGCCGCAGTACTCATTGCAGACGACGAGGTAGTCGCCGGCTCTGTCGAATTTGACGCGCGCGAAATTCACCGCGCCGGGGACGGCCATCAGATTGACGTTCGTCCCGACGATCTGCATCCCGTGCGTGACGTCGGCCGTGCTCACGTACAGATCGACGGTCGATCCCGGCACGACCGACACGTCGGCCGGCTCGAACTGCCACATGCGCGCGACGTAATGAATTTCGTACCGCTTCGGCGCGTGCTCGATCACTTTCGCCTCGCGAAACGGCCGCACGTCGGTGAGGCAGTTCGGCAGTCCGATGCCGAAGAGGCGAACGGTGAGAGCGATGACTCCGGCAACGGCGAGGATGAAGACGGTTGCGGCGAAGAGGATTCGTTTCTCGAGCATCGCCTATCCTCGGCTCACCATGATCGACGCGACGAGCGCCCACACGGCGACGTAGAAAACCATCATCGCCACGAAGAACGCGATCGCTCCGCGGGGAAAGAATTGCGGCTCTTTCGACATGGGAGCAATACAGCAGGGAGGAAGGGCGAGGGGAGGTAGCGAACGTCACATCAGCGTGTGACGGCCTGATCTCGATATTCCAGGATGTCTCCAGGCTGACATTGGAGCGCGCTGCAGATCGCTTCCAGGGTCGACAGGCGGATGGCCTTTGCCTTGCCGTTTTTCAATATCGAAATGTTCGCCATCGTGATGCCGACTTTTTCGGCAAGCTCGGTGACGCTCATCTTCCTTTTCGCCAGCATGACGTCGATGTTGATGATGATGGCCATGGCTCTAAACGGTCAGATCGTTCTCGGACTTGAGGTCCACGGCATTTTGCAGAATCCTCTCGAACACGGCCGCCGCGGTGGCGATGACGGCAGAGACGAAAATCAGCGCAACACCCACGGCAACACCGCCCGCAGGGTCATCCTTGCCGCGCGCGGTAATGAACACCCAGGCGACCGCCGCTCCAATCGCGGCGATCAGGGTCATTGCGCAGTATTTGATCGTCCGTAAAGCTCTGACTGAATTTGGCGAAAATACTTTGTTTTGCCTGATGTAGCCGAGCAGCCTGAACGCCTGAAAGAGCGCCATGAAAAACGCAATGGACGCCAGATACGCATACGCGAGGAAGGGATCCTTGAAGTAAATCTCAAAGGTCGTGGCGTGCGCGTTTCGGCCCTCGAGATGAGGCTCCCACAGCATGAGAGCCAGAGCGCCGATGCCGATGAGCACAATGACGACCTGAAGAAATAACGTCGAGCCGCGCTTTGCAGAGGGCGCACCGTTCATGCCGTCTGAAGGTAGTTCTCAGTTTATCGTTTGTCAATATATTTTTATCGTAATGTGAGTGGGTGGTGACCCGACCAGCAGTAAAATCGAGCCGTGGAACGAAATGCGGTCGTCTCATCCAATCCCGGGGTTCTCGGCGGAACGACGGTCTTTACCGGGACCAGAGTTCCCGTGAAGAATCTCATCGACTACCGCGAGGCCGGCCACGCGCTCGAAGAATTTCTGGAAGACTTTCCCTCAGTTCAGCGCGAGCAGGCCATCGCCGCGCTGGAATTCGCCCGAGAGGCATTGGTGAGCCTTGCTCCTGCTTCCTGACGAATCGCTTCCGCAGAGACTTCGCCACGCGCAGCTCTCGCCGAAATGGGTGAGGGCGAAGTGCGCGTCGAGGCGGCTTTCAACTTACGGGCAAGTGTCGTGAGGCGACGAAAGCAACGACCGAGCGATAGAGCAGGAATTTGAGCATGGGTAAGGTACTCGATCAGGCGCTGAGCGAACTGACCAGGCTCTCGGAAGCGGAGCAGGACGCAGTTGGGGCTTGGATTCTCGCGGAACTCGAGTCGGAACGACGGTGGGACGATCTCTTTGCCAGGTCTCCGGATCTCCTGGCCGAAATGGCGGAAGAAGCGGTGAAGGAAGACGAGGCGGGATTGACTGAGCCGCTGGATCCGGAAAAGCTCCCTTGAAATCGCGTACGAACTCCTGGTTCCGCAAACTCCTAGCCGCCTCGCAGCTTAACTGCAGAGTTAGGCGGATTTGGCTAGATCGAAACGACAATTACTGCCACGCGTAGGGATCCGTGGTCACCCGTTAGGTCCACTTCCAAGCCAGATGGGTTCCGCAACTGTCCTGTCGGGTCATATATAAAACAAACAAGCGTTTGGCAATCCGGATGCTCCCTGTAGCGGCCGATATCCACGAGGAGCTGTTCGCCAACCTGTTTGTCGCGAAGCCTTGATGACGCCAGCTTTACCTCGATCGCAAGCTTCTCGTTTTTGAGGAGAAAGTCGACACGCGATGCGCCACCGGCGTACGAAGGCGAGTACTCTTCAGCGCGTACATCATCGAAGAGACCGCGAAGGATTGCGTGAAGAACGTCCTGAAGATCATATTCATCATTAATGAGAAAGGGGGCGCGATCATCGTGACGCTGCCGAAGTTGTTTCGCGATCACATGGAAACGCCGAAGCAATCCCGTTAGCGTGTCGATTGCGGCAGACTTGTTCTTCATACTGTCCGCTCGACTGCGCCCCACGCGCAGTGGCGGTTTGAACCACGGAAGCTCCATAAACTCAGTCGTGATCGATTCCACGAGATCGTCGAACCCATGGTCATGCATTGTGCTGAGCCGATAGCTGATCGAGCCCTTTGGATCGCTCGTCAGCTCGAACGCACCAGCGACGGAAAACATATCCGTAGGAAGCGTTCGACATACTGTCATCGTTGCATATCTATTCCGGTCGGCATCACGCGCTACGATGCTGCTCTTCCACCCACGTGCACCTGCTACGCGCGCGACCAAGGCCATGAGGTCCTCAAGCCGCTCTTTAGCGGTGGATTCCTTCTCTGGGGAATCGTTCGACGCCATCCGGTTATCGTAACAGGACCGCCTAACTCCGAGCTGAAGTTGTTGAACGGCCGTAAGGTGGCTCAGGGCTGAAGCCCTTCGCGACATCCAAGAAACGGGTGGCGCTCATGCCGGTTGCAGATCGCGTGTCGCGGTCCCGCGGCATACGCGGCAACCGGCATGCCGCCGTGCCGCTGGCGTGTGGCGGCCGTTCACAACTTAGCTCGAGATGTCGTTAGGCCGTCGCGAATCTGTGTAGAAGCCAACTGCCTTGCGCCGTCGCGTCGCTAATCGAATCGACTCTGATTAAACGCCGAGTTGTCGATCCTCCCATTCTCACGCGAGGTCGCTCCGCTGCCGCGGTAATTCCTATCAGCTACGGATCCGTCGGCTGGGCACAGGCTTCAACGCACTTTTCGACTGCGAGGGTTCGCGTGACATCACGTTAACGAGGAGGGGGCCGATCGATCAGGCATCGGTTCCCCGTGAGGAGGCGAACGGAGCTCTTCCGTGTCATCTCCCCACGCCGTTCCTTCCGCTAATTACCCGCAATTGGTAACCGCATACCCAGGAGAAACGTCGTGAATTACAGGGAACTCGACACCGTCGTGTTGAATCGCGATCTTCCCGATCAGGGTCTTCGGCGCGGAGACCTCGGTGCCGTGGTACAGGTGTACGGCCTCAATGAACTCGAAGTGGAGTTCGTTACTGCGTCGGGTCGTACACAAGCGTTGGTCGCGTTCAACACGCGGGACGTCCGATTAGTTAGCGACGAAGACCTCTTGTCTGTTCGCACGCTGAGGCGCGGCGCGGCCTAACTCCGAGCTGAAGTTGTTGAACGGCCGAAAGGTGGCTCAGGGCTGAAGCCCTTCGCGACATCCAAGCCTGCGATGGCGATCGCGGCTCTTGCAGATCGCGCGTCGCCATCCGTAGGCGTATCGGCGCGTAACTCGCGCTTGAAGGCACCTAAACACAGCAGTCGTTCGAGGTAAGAGCGCTCAGCTCTTACCTCGAACATCCAACTCGAACCTCGGTCGTAATTACTTCTTCGCGAACCCTCGGATGAACGCCACCAGCGCCTTGATGTCCGCGTCCGCGACCTTTCCGGTGAACGCCGGCATCTTTCCCTTGCCGCTCGAGATGACCTTCGTCAGGTCCGCGTCGCTGGTTTTCTGAACTTCGGCGGATGCGAGCGACTTGATGCCGAGCTTCTTGCCCATCGGCGTGTCGCCGGTGCCGGTCGCGCCGTGGCACATCGCGCACTTCGACTTGAAGAGCGTCGCGGCGTCGCCGGCGAGCGCGGTGAGGGGGAAGGCAAGCAAAGCGATGATGAGAACGATTCGTTTCATGAACTCTCCTTTTTCGATCGGGCAACGATCACCATAGCTGTTCCAAACGCCGCCAGCGCAATTCCGAGGGTCGTCGCACGGGCCATACGAATGTCTTCGATGAGGAATTTCAGCGCGCCGAAGCCGAGCACGATGCGCGCGAGCGTCGCCGCTTCGATTCGGAAACGGCCGAGGAGCGAGAGCAGCACGGCCGCAGCGGCGACGATCAGACTGCGCTCCATCGCCAGCATGCCGCGATCACCGCTCGGGAGCAGCGCGTCGATCGACGCGAAGACCGCGATGGCGGCGATGACGAGCAGTACGAGGCGCGAGCGGTGCGCGTCGGGCGGCATCAGCACGAACGCGATCAGCGCCGCCGCGCCGATGAGCGGCACGCCGGCCACGAACGCCGCGATGAGAGCGCCGAGGGCCCACGCGATCGATTGCCACCGCCACTGCGGCCGGCGAATCGCCGCGGTCGCGATCGCGATCGCCGACCAGAGAATCGCGATCGCGATCGCGATCGAGTGCAGTGCGAAGAGCGACGCGCCGCCGAAGCCGATCACCATCACGACAGACGTCTGCACCGACTCCGGCCACCGCGGTTTGACTTCGATGGCCACGACCCACAGGAGCGCCATCGAGGCGAGCACGATCTCGATCGCCGCGTCCGAATACGGGACGCGCGCGATCGCGGCCATGACCATGAGGCCGAGGGCGAGGAAGTTGCCGAGCATGGCGAGGATGAGCGTGACGGCCCAGTGCAGATGCAACACGAGCGCGATGACGCCGACGAGCGTCGCGGCGATCATCGGCGGCAGCACGTCCGCCGTTCCGATCGCGAGCCCGATCGAGGTGAAGGTCATCATCACCGCCGCGACGATCGCCATCGCGTGGCTGTGGCGGCGGACGCTCACCGCGATGAAGACCAGCGTCGCGATGCCGAGGAGCACCGACGCCATCGAAGGACCGACGAAGTGGAACCGCGTGGCCGTCTCCCAGATCAGTCCACTCGCGATCAGCGCCGCGGTCGACGCATCGACCAGCGCGACGAGACGGCGTCCGCGCCCGACCTCGCGGTCCGCGATCGCGATCCACGCCAGCGCGTACGCGAACGCGAGCACGACGCCGATGCGCTGCGGCACGTAACCGATTTCCGTCAGCGCGCGCAGGAGATAACCACCGCCGACGATCAGCACCGCGCGGCCGATCAGGACGCCGAGGGGTTGGTCCGTTGCCTCGTTGTCCGTTAGTCCGTTGGTCCGTTGGTCCGTGGTTTGAGCGTCACGAACTAACGGACCAACGGACGACGGACCAGCGTGATCGAACGCATCCAGGCGCCGGACGACCTCGCGCAACTCCTTCTCCACGCTGGCGATGCGTGCGTCCAGAAGGTCGATCTCGGCGGCGTCCACCATCATCTCCTGTGTGCTGAATCACCGAAGCACGTGCGGTGACCGCACGTCCGTGCGCGCAATCACCTCCACGGGTGTGCAACACTACAGCAAGCTGGATCGCCGTCCTCCTAACGTCGGTGTTGCCACGCACGAGGAGGGGCAATGGACGTTTCACCGGTTCCCGAACGCCGCCGTTTCATCAACTGGTTCCTCGGTACGTCATTCGGCGCGCTCGTGGTCAGCGTGCTCTATCCGATCGCGCGCTACGTCAGCCCCCCGCACGTCCCCGAGCCCGGCACCGCGCAGATCGAAGCCGGCACCACCGACGATCCCGAGATGCGCGAAAAGGGATTCAAGATCGTCCGCTTCGGCGCCGATCCCGTGATCGTCGTCCGCGCGAGCGAGACCGACTATCGCGCGTTCTCCGCGACCTGTACGCACCTCGACTGCATCGTCGGCTATCAGAAGGATCGCAATCGCATCTATTGCAACTGCCACGGCGGCTCTTATGACCTGACCGGCCGCAACGTCGCCGGACCTCCGCCGCGGCCGCTCACTCCGTTCAAGGTCAATCTCGTCGCGAAGAACAACGGTCCGACGACGATCGTCGTGTCGAAGGCCTGACCGTGAGCTCGATCATCAGCTGGCTCGACGACCGCCTCGGCATTTCGGCAGTACGCGAGTTCATGTCGCACAAGACCGTGCCCATGCACCGCTTCAATGTCTTCTATTACCTCGGCGGCATGACTCTGTTTTTCTTTCTGATCCAGGTCTGCACCGGCGTTCTGCTGATGCTCTATTACAGACCGTCGGCGGACGAGGCCTTCGAATCGATTGAATTTCTCGTGACGACGGTGCCGTTCGGCTGGCTCGTGCGATCGATTCACGCGTGGTCGGCGAATCTGATGGTTTTCTTCGCCGCATTGCACCTCATCAGCGTCTATTTCCTCAGGTCCTATCGCGCGCCGCGCGAATTGACGTGGGTCAGCGGCGTTTTTCTTCTGTTCCTGATTCTCGGCTTCGGTTTCTCCGGATATCTCCTGCCGTGGAACCAGCTCTCGTTCTTCGCGACGAAAGTCGGAACCGACATTGCGGGCGTGGTGCCGGGAGTGGGCGAGTGGATGCTGCGATTCCTGCGCGGCGGCGATCGCGTGACGAGTGCGACGCTGTCCCGCTTCTATGGATGGCACGTCGCGATTCTCCCCGCCATTACGACGACGATCCTGCTCTTTCATCTGGCGCTCGTGCAGATCAAGGGCATGAGTGTGCCGTCGAAGGCCGAGGACGAGGCGAAGACGCGCACGCCGATGAAGTTCTTTCCGCATTTCGCATTGCGCGATCTCTCCGGCTGGATCTTCGCACTGGGCGTTCTCGCCGCACTCGCTGCAATGCTGCCGTGGGAGCTCGGCGAGAAGGCGGATCCGTTCGCGCCCGCGTACGCGAACATTCGTCCCGAGTGGTACTACGTTTTCATGTTCCAGACCCTGAAGCTCGTCCCCGGCGGCGAGATGATGGGCATTGAGTACGAGGCCATTCCGATCATGCTCTTCGGACTCGCGGGACTGCTGCTGATGCTCGTCCCGTTCCTCGATCGAGGCCGCGGCAGAATCTGGTCGATTGCAGGGGTCCTCGGATTGATGTTCGTCATTGTGATGACCTGCTGGGGTTATGCCTCGCTGGTTCCGCTGTACATCGTTCTTCTGACGATCCTCCTGCTCGCTGTATTCGCGTGGATGACCAGGCCTGCGGAGGCGACGCGATGATCATCACGGCCGTTCTCTTCAGCACCGTTTTGGCGACGTCCTGTACGAATTGCCACAAGACACCGACGATCAGGGACGACGTCCACGCCGAAGTCGGACTCTCGTGTCACGACTGCCACGGCGGGAATCCCGATCCGAAGGCGGACGCCATGCAGGCGAAGGACGCGACGTTCGTCGGACGTCCATCGCGCACGGAAATCCCCGATTTCTGCGGCAAATGCCACAGTTCCGCCGATTACATGAAGCGCTTCAATCCGGCGGCGCGCGTCGACGAGGTCACGGAATACCGGACCAGCGTCCACGGACAGAGACTCGCCAAAGGCGACGAAAACGTCGCGACGTGCGTCGATTGTCATTCCGTGCACGGCATCAAACGGAAGACGAATCCGGACGCGCCCGTCTATGCGACACACGTCGCGGAAACGTGCAGCCGTTGTCACTCCGATCCCAAACGGATGGCGCCATACGGCCGCGCCACCGATCAGTACGCGCGGTGGCGGATCAGCGTGCACGCGAAGGCGATGTTCGAGAAGAACGACCTCAGCGCGCCGACGTGCAATGACTGCCACGGCAATCACGGCGCGACGCCGCCCGGCGTGGCCAGTGTGACGTTCGTCTGCGGCAACTGCCACGGACGCGAGGCGGAGCTGTTCCGCGCGAGCACGAAGGCCGCGGGGTGGACGCAGCACAATGAACTCCTCGCCGGCGGCGGCAAGTGCGGCGATTGTCACGACGACGGTCGCGCAAAGCTGACGATGACGCATTTCTCGGACTGCATCACGTGTCACGAGAACCACTCCGTCCTGCGGCCGAGCGTGGCCATGATCGGAGTGCTTCCTGACGTCCCATGCGCGTTCTGTCACGAAGGCACGGGACAACTGGCGTCGCTCGTCGCCGAGCCGCCGAAAAAGGCCAGTCACTATCGCGAATTACGCGACGACCTCCTCAAACAGGCTGCGACGCGGAACCTGACAGGAGACGCGCGTTTCGACTGGCTGGTCGATCAGGCCCAGAACCTGCCGACGCACAAGAACCGCCCCGAATTCACGCGCCTGTTCGACAAATTCCGCATCGGCAAGACGCGCTACACGGTCGACGGAACGACGGTGGTCGTGCGCCGCTGCGGCGATTGTCATCAGTCGCCAGACGCCGCGCGCCACTATTCCGACGCCACGCGCTCACTGACGAGCATGATCGCGCGTGCGGAGCGCATCCAGCTCGCCGCGCATCGCGGTGGCGTCGAAACACGCGAAGCGCGCGAAGCGCTCGACGGCGCGATCGACAAT
>Ga0075425_100000556_pt1 | contig 35086 bp, 35 predicted proteins | sample SoiMethybrSBSTD4_FD_75300 | JGI IMG/M metagenome (GOLD analysis project Ga0075425, IMG submission 75300) | Bulk soil microbial communities from a Populus tree surrounding site in Tennessee, USA - Soil MetaG P. TD hybrid SBSTD4 | ecosystem: Environmental > Terrestrial > Soil > Tree plantation... | reverse complement strand
CGGGAAAGGATAATCGCTGAAAGCATATAAGCGAGAAGCCAACCCCAAGATGAGTTCTCCCTGAAGACCCGTGGTAGATGACCACGTTGATAGGCTGGGAGTGTAAGCGCGGCGACGCGTTCAGCTGACCAGTACTAATCGGTCGTTTGACTTGACCATAAATGCCTTGATTTGATGCTGTCTGCAGCGTGCATTCTCACTGCAACCCATATTCAATGTTTTCTAAGATCACAAGTTTCCGGTGATCATAGAGCGGAGGAAACACCCGTTCCCATTCCGAACACGGCAGTTAAGCTCCGCATCGCCGATGATACTGCGCGGGCAACTGTGTGGGAAAGTAGGACGTTGCCGGGATAATTTGAAAGGGCCTTCGCCAAACGCGGAGGCCCTTTCGCTTTTCGGGCATCCCTCGATTATCCTGCGCCCTCCATGCGCCGCGCGTACCTCGCGCTTTTCCTGCTGGCCCTGGCCCTTCACCTTTGCTTCGTGAGCATCGGCTGGGAAAATCCGCTCCTCGACCGCCATGGCTTCCGCCAAGCCCAGACGGCCCTCGGCGCGCGCACGATCCTGAACGGCTCCTCGCTCTTCGAGCACGAGCTCCCCGTCTTCGGCAAGCCGTGGGCGATTCCGATCGAGTTTCCGCTCTACCAGGCCGCCGTCGCCGCCGTTGCGCGCGCCACCCCGCTCGAGATCGATCAGGCCGGGCGTCTGGTCAGCGCCATCGCCTTCTACCTGTTGCTGCCCGTTCTCTACGCCGGCCTGGCCATCGTCGAGCCGGACGGCAGCCGCCGTCTCCTGATGCTCGCTTTCGTTCTCGTGTCGCCCCTGTACATTTTCTGGTCCCGCGCCGTGATGATCGAGTCGACGGCGCTTCTTTTTGCGATTGCGTTCGTCGTCGCCTCCATCCGTTCCTTCGAGCGGCCGGCCTGGATCGCGGTTGCCATCGTCGCTGGCATCGTGGCCGCGCTGGTCAAGGCGACGACGTTCGCCGTCGCGCTGGTGCCCCTGGCGATCTACGCGGCGCTTCGGCGGCGTCCGATCGCGGTCATTTTGATCGCGATTCCGCTCGCGTGCGGAGAATGGTGGACGCGGTACGCCGACGCCGTGCGTGCGCGCAACCCCGTCGCCGAGGCCAAGACCTCGCTCGCGTATCTGCAATCGTGGACTTACGGGACGCTCGCGCAGCGCGCGGATCTATCGCAGTGGCGCACTATGTTCGCGCGCTCGGCGCCGACAATTGCCGGCCAGACGCTGCTCGTTCATTGGCTACCAGTCACGGTCGTCGCCGCCGCGCTCGGCATCGCCATTACGAAGCGCTATCGCGTGGCCGCGCTGGTCATGCTTGCCGCATTCGTCGCCGGGCCGCTGGTCTTCTTCAACGTGTACGCCGTTCACGACTACTATTTCTACGCGAACGGCATTTACGCCGCGCTCTTCATAGCCTTCGGGATCGTCGCCCTCGGCGAGCACGTGCGCAAGCCGATCCTCGTCTCGATCATTGCCATGGCCCTGATGCTCTCGTCCTACATCCTCGACTATTACTATTCACAGACCGTCGCCATCGGCATTCCGCCCGCCACGGCCGCGGTCCGCCGTCTCACGAAATCCGGCGACGTCATCGTGATCTATGGTCAGGACTGGAACCCCGCCTTCCCGTATTACGCGCGGCGGCGCGCGCTCATGGGCGTCGATCAGCGCGGGCCGGACGACCCGAAGCTGCAGCAAGCGCTGCGCAACTTGCGCGGCGAGCGCGTCGGAGCGGTCGTCGTCAGCGGCGATCTCCGCGACGACCAGGCCAGGCTCGCCCCGCGTCTCGCGCTCTTCGGCTGCGCGGCCCCTCCGGTCTACCGCGATCCGCTGACCGATGTGTACCTTCCGGGACGAAGCGTAAACACCGCCTGGTTGTCCCGCTCCTGGCGATAAACGAGCCGGAAGCGCGGGTCGCGCAGCATGTCCTGATAGAACCGCAGCTCGTACGCGTTGGGCGCGCCGGTCTTCGCGGGCTCCTCGTCGACGGCGACCCATTGCGCGTCGGCGGGCACGCCCGCGGCGCTTGCGGCGAAGACCACCGGCCGCGAGAGCGCGGCGCCGTAGGCGGGATAGATCCAGGCGTTACGGCCGCCGTGGATGGCGATCTTGTCGTGCGGACCGGCCATGCGGTCGGCCACGCTCTCGGCGTGACTCGACGACCAGAAAATCTCGCGCGTGTTCGGATGCGCGGCGCACCAGCGCGCGTAAGGCAGCGGCGCGAAAGAGTCGTTGAGGGCCATATCGAGCGCGTTGGCGATGAAGATCGCCACGATGACGGCCATGAGGGCGTGCGCGTAGCGGGGAAGACTCCTCGCCAGCGGCGCGACGGTCCAGCCGTACAACGCCGGCAGGATGAAGACCGTGTAGCGGAGGATCGACGGCAGCGCCACCTGCGGAAACTGGAGCAGCGGGAGCAGGACGAAGAACGCGATCGTTGCCGCGCCGCCGGCGACGGCGCGCTCGCGGCGCATGGCCTCGTCGCCGTCGCGCCGGTACCGCCAGATGCAGAACGGCAGGAGCAGCACGGCGATCCCGAACAGCACCCCGTAATGCGACGAGAAGAGATTCTCGGCCGGCCACGGCCATTCCGTGCGGAAGCCGAGCGAGGCGCGCACGGCCATCACCGGGATCTTCCACAAATGCGACCACACGCCGTACTCGGCGGTGACAGGCAAGCCCGCCGCCATCTGCGGTGTCGGCGCCGTCGTCGCCTGGGCGTTCTGGACGAAGACCCAGCCGCCGCAAAGTAGGAGCGCGCAGGCGATGAAAAGCAGCGCCCCGGCGAATGCTTTCAGCGGCGGCCGTTTGCGAAGGAGCGCGGCGATCCCGAACGGCGCCACGCCGATGGCCACGGCCCCCGCCGTCATCTTCGTTCCGATTGCGGTCACGCCGCAGGCGATGGCCAGCATGGCCGGCAGCGCCCCGCGGCGCGCGCACCATCGCGCCGACCAGAAAATCGCCGCGGCCGCGAACGCCGCGGTCATGACGTCGTTCTTGTCGTGCCCGCTGTGGAGCAGGAGGAGCGGCGCGCCCGCCGCGGCCATCGCGCTCGCCGCGACGTGAAGGCCCGATCCCCACCAGCGCCGGGCGTACAGGGCCACGACGCCGAGAAAGAGAAGATACGACGCCGTGCCGATCCACTCGGTCAAGCGGTCGCTGCCGCCGAGGAGGAGGACGTCGGCCAGGAGCAGCTCGTAATTCGACGGAAACGTGGCGATGCGGCGGTCGGGTGCGTCGAACTGCCCGTACCCGTGGCCGCGCGCGATCATCAGCGCTTTCGGCAAGTGATAGGTGAGGACGTCGTGGCTGGCGGGCGGAACGACGCTGCCGCGCCAGAGGACGAAGGCGCACCAGGCGGCGACCACCGCGAGCGCGACGGCGCTCCAGGCGCGCAACGAGATCCGCGCCGGCCGCCGCAGCGACGCGCACGCGGCGATGACGAAGGCCCCCGCGGCGATCAGGAGGTTGCGGCGCGTCAGCGTGAAGGTGATCGCCAGCGCCCAGTTCGCGGCGATCCACAGAATCACTCCTATGAGCGCGCCCGACACGAGCAGCTCGAGCCGCGGCGCCTCCTCGCCGAAACGCGCGTAGAGCCGGCGGGCCGCGCCGTAGCCGGCGGCGACGATGGCGGCGCAGAGGAGAGCGAAGCCGATCATGGCCGCCGCGCCAGCCGACGCTTGAGCGCATAGAGCCGCGCCAATCCGCGGGCCGCCTCCCAGATCTCCCCGGCGCCGAAGCTGCTCTTTCCGCGCGCGCGGTTGACGAACGTCGTCGGCACCTCCACCACGCGCAGGCCGCGATAGTGCACGTTCACGGCGACTTCGCTCAGGGGGATGAAGCCGCGTCCGATCTTGCCGCAGGTCTCGACGATGAGCTCCGCGGCGCGCCGCGAATAGGCGCGGTAGCCGCCGGTGTAGTCGTGAATCGGGACGCCGAGGAGCGTGCGGGCGATGGCGTTCGCGGCGCGCGAGAAGAGGCGCCGCCGCAGCGGCCAATTGACGATCCGCCCGCCGCGCACGTAGCGGCTGGCCACGACCATGTCGGCGCCGGCCAGCGCCGCGGCGAGCTGCGGGATCTGCTCGGGGGCGTGCGAAAAATCGGCGTCCATCTCCACGATCGTGCCGCAGCCGGCGGCGAGGAGCTCGTCGATGCCGCGGAACACGGCCGAGCCGCGGCCGCCCTTGGTGCCGCGGTGGATGACGCGCACGGCCGGGCCGCGCAGCGGCTCCAGAGCGTTGACCGTGGCCAGATCGGGCGAATCGTCGACGATGACGATCGTCGCGCCGGCGACGGCGGCGCGGATCGCCGTGACGAGCGCGGCGATGTTTTCGGCCTCGTTGTAGCTCGGAAGGACGATGCCGATGGCGTCGGGCGTTTCAGGGCTCACGTATTAGGTTGGAAGGCTAACATCGCCGTACAATCGGGCAAAGGTGACGATCCCTGCGGCCCCGCCGGCACGATTCATTCACGCTGACGATTCATGGTACGGGATCGATCTGCGCGACCTCTGGGAGTATCGCGAGCTCCTCTACTTCCTGGTCTGGCGGGACGTCAAGGTCCGCTACAAGCAGACGCTCCTCGGCGTGGCCTGGGTGGTTCTGCAGCCGGTCTTGAGCACGATCCTCTTCACCGTCATTTTCGGGTTCCTGGTCAAAATCCCTTCCGAAGGCCATCCCTATGCCCTCTTTGCCTTTTGCGGGCTTCTGCCCTGGATTTATTTCGCCGATTCGCTCAATCGCGGCGCGAACGGCCTGATCGCCAATGCCAATCTGATCAGCAAGATTTATTTTCCGCGAATCTTCATCCCATTGGCGTCGGTGATCGCCCCGTTGCTCGATTTTCTATTGTCCTTCATCATTCTCATCGCGGCAATATTCGTGCTCGGCATACCGCTGACGTGGCACATTCTTGCGCTGCCGCTCTTCGCCGGCCTGGCCTGCCTGGCCGCCCTGGGCGCCGGCCTGTGGCTGTCGGCCCTGAATGTCCGATACCGCGACATCGCCTATGCCATGCCCTTTCTGATTCAGATTTGGCTCTACGCGTCGCCCGTCGTCTATTCGGCGACGCTCGTCCCGCCGCGGTGGCGCGTCTTATACGCGGTGAATCCGCTCGTCGCCGTCATTGAAGGTTTCCGCTGGTCGCTCCTCGGCGATACGAAGCTCGATTCGGCCGTCGTCCTCATCGGCGTCATTGCCGTCGCGATCGCGCTCTTCAGCGGTCTCATTTATTTCAAGCGCACCGAGCAAGTCCTGGCGGACGTGATCTGATGAACCCCGCGATCGACGCCGAGGGACTCTCGAAACGATACGCGCTGAGCGAGAGCCAGCCATACGGATCGCTCCGCGAGCACCTGGTGGACGTATTCACGAAGCGGAGAAGGACGGCGGAGCGAAGCACCATCTGGGCGCTGAAAGACGTTTCTTTTTCCATTGAGCAGGGAGAGGTGTGCGGGATCATCGGCCGCAATGGCGCGGGCAAGAGCACGCTGCTCAAGATCCTGTCGAGAATCACGAAGCCCACTGCCGGCCACGCCACCGTCGTGGGCCGCGTCGGCTCTCTTCTCGAGGTCGGCACTGGCTTTCATCCGGAGCTGACCGGGCGCGAAAATGTCTATTTGAGCGGGGCCATTCTGGGGATGAAGCGCGCCGAGATCGCCCGCAAATTCGACGAGATCGTGGCCTTCGCCGAGGTGGAGCAATTCGTCGGCACGCCGGTCAAGCGATATTCGAGCGGTATGTACATGCGCCTGGCCTTCGCCGTGGCCGCGCATTTGGAAACGGAGATTCTGTTGGTCGACGAAGTCCTGGCCGTCGGGGACATGGCCTTTCAGGCGAAATGTCTCGGCAGAATGGGGGACGTGGCCAGACAGGGCCGGACCGTTCTGTTCGTCAGCCACAATATGTCGGCCATCGTCTCTCTCTGCCGAAGGGCCATCCTGCTGGAGCGCGGCGCGGTGGAGATGATCGGCGACGTCGCGCCCGTCGTCTCTCGTTACGCCAGCCGCGTCGCCGACCTGCGCGGCAGCTACCGTGCCAGGGACGAGCACCAGCCTCCGCGGCTGCGCATCGACAGCGTGACGTTGCTCCGAGGAAACACCGTCTCGCCCGTGTTCTACAATTCCGAGACGATGACCGTGCGCATCGAATATTCGGCCCGGGAGACGCTCGGCGGCGCACAGATCGCCTTTGAAGTGCTGACGGAGTTGCAGGAGTGTCTTTTTTCCACGACGAACCAGGACTGGGACGGGCTGAAGGAAGAGCTTGCCCCCGGCCATTACGTGGTCGATTGTCCGGTCGACCTCCGTTTCTTTCGTCCCGGTCAATATTACGTTCAGGCCTCCTCGTCCATCCCTTCCGTGGAAGTGCTCGACATCATGGAAGAGAGCGTCGGGTTCCAGGTGCACGACGACTCCAGTCCCGTGCTGAAACTGGGACAGGGAAGGCGAGGCGTGATTTTGCCGGTGATTCAATGGAAGCGCCGCGAGGACCTGGCCGGCCATCGATGACTCCGACGATTCACATCCTGCTGCCTGTCCACAACCGCCGAGAGATCACCGCACGGTTTCTTCAATGTCTGCGGCGGCAGACGACCGCTCGCCATCATCTTCTGCTGCTCGACGACGGCTCGACGGACGGCACGGCGGAGATGGCGCGGGAGATCATCCCCGACCTCACGGTGATTCGAGGAAACGGCGACTGGTGGTGGGCGGGCGCGCTGGATGCGGGCGTGCGCTGGCTCCAGGCCAACGATGCGGATCCGGGCGACATCGTGTTGATGATCAATGACGACACGACCTTCGATGCGGAGTTTCTGCAAATCGCGGCGGATTTTCTGAGCACGCGTGAACGCACGCTGTTGCTCGCCGAAGCGTATTCGCAGAGCCGAGGCGTGCATCTGCCGAGCGGTATCCACGCGGAGTGGCGGCGCATGAGCTTCGAGCCGGCCAGGACGCAGGCCGAGATCAATTGCCTTTCCACGATGGGGCTTTTTCTGCGCGTGCGGGATCTTGCCGTCATCGGCGGATTTCATCCGCGTCTGCTGCCCCATTTTCTGTCCGATTACGAATTCACCATGCGTGCGCACGAAAAGGGTTTTGCCCTGACGACGACGCCGGAGCTTCGATTGTCGGTTAATGAAGAGACGACGTGGAGCCGCTCGCCCGACAAGCGCTTCTGGCCGTTCGTGCGGGCCATTTTCTCGAACCGCTTTCCGGACAACCCCCTGTCGTGGACGGCGTTCATCGCCTTGCGGTGCCCGTGGCGTTGGAAATTCGTGAACTGGTGCCGGGTCTGGGCCGCCGTGGTCCTGCTGATTCTTTTTCCGTCGAGGCGGGCCTCGTACGCGGAGCCGAATCGATGCTGACGACGCCGGTGGCATTTCTGATTTTCAACCGGCCGGAGGCCACGCGCCGCACGTTCGCGCGAATCCGGGAAGCGCGGCCGCCCGTCCTGCTCGTCGTCGCCGACGGGCCTCGGCCGGACCACGCCGACGACGAGGAGCTCTGCCGCGCGGCGCGGGATGCGGTAGCCGAGGTCGATTGGAATTGCCGCGTGCTCACGAATTTCTCCGCCGGCAACCTCGGATGCCGGCGGCGGGTCTCCAGCGGCTTGCAGTGGGTCTTCAATGAAGTGGACGAGGCCATCATTCTCGAGGACGACTGCCTCCCGCACGAATCGTTTTTCGGCTTCTGCCAGGAGCTCCTTCAAAGATATCGAGACGACGAGCGCGTGGGGCAGATCGGAGGAGTAACCTTTCGAAATCCGGCCCGCCCCGCGCACTACAGCTACTATTTTTCACGCTATTTCCACGTCTGGGGATGGGCATCGTGGCGGCGGGCGTGGGAAGGCTATGACGAAAGCATGGGGCGATATGCCGAGGCGCGCCGGAGCCGTTTTCTGCGCCGGCTGCTCGGGGATTGGCGATTGGCTTCTTATTGGGAGCATGTGCTCGACAAGGTTTACCGCGGCGAAGTCGACACGTGGGACTATCAGTGGATGTTTCACAACTGGCTGCATGGCCGACTGGCCATCGCCCCCTCGGCGAAGCTGGTCGCCAATATCGGATTCGGCTCTCAGGCCACGCATACGAAGAGCGGCCATCGAGCTCCGGACGGCGAGGACTCCGGCGTGGCCCTGCCGCTGTCGCATCCGCCGCAGGTTGTCCGCGACGCAGTTTCCGACCGCGACACCGAACGACGCCATTACAGGATCAATTTTCAGGCTTACGGCATGGTCCCGCTCTCGAAGCTGAAGAGGCTCCTGCGTGCCCTGTAACGTCTGTTCGGCGCCGGTGTCGTCTTTATGGCGGGCCAAGGTGCTCGGCAAATACGACGTCGAATATTTCCGCTGCGGCCGCTGCGGCTTCATCCAGACCGAAGCGCCGTACTGGCTCTCGGAATCATATGCCGACGCCATCACCGCGACCGATCTGGGGCTCGTGGGACGCAATTACTACTATTCGGTCGTCACGCGGGCCATTCTTACGTGTTTATTCAACGCCGACGGACGCTTTGTCGACTACGGCGGCGGCTACGGCATTTTCGTCCGGCTGATGAGGGACGCGGGATTCGACTTCTATTGGATGGACCGGTACTGCGAAAACCTCTTTGCGCGCGGTTTCCGGGCCGAGGCCGGAGGCGGGGAATACGAGCTCCTGACGGCGTGGGAAGTCTTCGAGCACATGCTCGATCCGCTCCGGGAAGTCGCGGAGATGGCGGCGCTCTCGGACAATATTTTGTTCAGCACGGAGCTGATTCCCGCCGGCGAGGCGGAGCTCAAGAGCTGGTGGTATTTCTGTACGGAGCACGGCCAGCACATCAGCTTTTATTCGGCGGAGACGCTGTCGTTCATCGCCGGGCGTTTCGGGATGCGCGTCGTCTCGCTCGGCCCTTCGCTTCACCTCTTCAGCCGGCGCTCCATCAGCGGCCCGCTGTTTCGATTCATCGCCCATCCGAGAATTGCGCCATTGATCAACCTCTTGCGCCGCCGGCCAACGCTCCTGGAGTCGGACTACCAGGCCGCGAAGAAGAACATCGGCGCATGAGAGTGGTCATTACGCACGACGTGTTCACCGGCCAAAAGTACGGCGGGGTCTCCCGCTACCTGGTGGAGGTCGCAAAGCGAATGCCGGCCGATGTGGAGGTGACGGTCTTCGCCGGCCTCCACGTCAGCGCGCATTTGAAGGAGCTCCCGCAGGTCGTCGGCATCAGGGTTCCGCTGTGGGACAACTCGTCGTTCCTTCGTCGATCGCTGAGCGCCGGATCCCATCACCTGCGCATGTGGGCCAACGATCGTCTGCAAGGGCTTCTGTTCCGGCCGGACGATGCGGCGGTGATGCATCTCAGCTATTACAACGGCCGGACGATCGACCGGCGATGGAACGTCGTCGTCACCGTGCACGACATGATCCACGAGTTGTTCCCGAGGTATTTTCCGGAAAAAGATCCGACGCCGGTCTGGAAACGAAATTCCTGCCAGCGTGCCGACCGCATCATCGCCGTATCTGAAAATACAAAGAGCGACCTGGTCCGGCTTCTCGGGATCGACCCGGCCCGCGTGGAAGTCATTCATCACGCGTCGTCGCTCGTGCGAGCCTATGCCTCGCCGCGCAATCCGCTGCCGCGCCCGTATCTCCTGCACGTCGGGACCCGCGCCGGATACAAGAATTTCGCGTCGCTGGCAAAGGCGTACGCGCGCTCGGATCGCCTGCGAAAGGACTTCGATCTCGTCTGTTTTGGCGGAGAGCCTCTGAACGGCGACGAGCGGAGCCTCGGCGTCATTCGGATGACCGGCGACGACGCCATGCTCACCACTCTCTATGTCCACGCCCGGGCGTTCGTCTGTCCTTCGCTCTATGAAGGCTTCGGCATCCCGGTCGTGGAAGCGATGAGCCTCGGGTGTCCGGTCTTCTCTTCCGACCGCAGCTCCCTGCCGGAAGTGGCCGGCGACGCTGCCGTCTATTTCGATCCCGAGGACGTCGAGAACATGGCCGGCGTCCTGGAGCGCGGACTGATGGACGACGATCTTCTCGGCCGGCTTCGCCTGCGCGGCGTGGATCGCGCGCAACAGTTCGACTGGAACAAGACCGCGCGGGCGACGGCCGCGGTCTATCGCTCGCTCACCTCCGCCGGCCTTTGACGAGCATGCGCGCGTGCGCGGCGAGCTCGCGCAGCGGGCCGGCGCGGCCGCGCAGGAGCTCGCGCCCGACGGCGCCGAAATCGGGGCGGAGGAACACGCCGCCCGGCCGCGGGCGCGCGCCCCATTCCGGCCGCCAGTAGCGCTCGCGCGCCGCTTCCGACTCCGACCAGATCAGCGCCGGGTTGCGATGCTCGATGCTCTGCGGCGAGGCCAGGTAGAGGCCGAGCGGCTCGGCGATGTGGACGAAGCGCTCGTGCACGGCGAGGCGCAGCCAGAACTCGTAGTCGCCGGCGGCGGCGAACGACTCGTCGAACCAGCCGTAGCGCTCGTGCAGCGCGCGGCGCCACACCGGCTGCGGGCCGATGTAGGCGGCGCGGAAGAGGCGGCGGCGGTCGAAGTCGGGCCAGCGGCAGGTGACGGCCGGCGCGACCTCGTCGAAATTCGCGTTCTCGCGCATCGTCACGGCGACGTCGGCGTAGGCGAGCGCGGCGTCGCGGTCGCGCTCGAGCGCGGCCACGAGGCGCTCCAGGCCGTCGCGGCGGTGGCGGTCGTCGGCGTTCGCCGTCGTCACGTACGTGCCGGTGGCGGCGCGGATGCCGCGGTTCCACGACGCATAGAGCGGCTCGCGCTGCGGCGCGCGAATGTAGCGGATGCCGTCGTATTCGCGGACGATCTCCCCCTCGCGCCCGGGCGAGGCGGCGTCGACGACGATGATCTCGATGTCCTTGGCCATCGTCTGCTGCAGCAGATCGTCGAGGCAGCCGCGGAGGAAGCGCTCCGCGTCGTAGACGGAGACGATGGCCGAGAGGATCACGTCCGTCTCCGCAGGCGCCGGTGCAGCTCCAGCGGCCATTCGGGAAGGGGCCAGGCCACGACGCGGAGGAAGGCGCGCTTCGGCAGGACGCGCGCGGCCAGGGCGTAGGCGCGCCAGCGCTTCGCCGTGAGCGGCTCGGAGGCGCGCGCGGCGGCGGCGGCGATGCGCCCGCTGCCGGCGCGGCGCTCGCCGCGGAGCACGGCGTCGACGCCGAGGGCGACCTCGTAGATCAGCGGCAGCGCGGCGCCGGGCCAGCTCTTCGCGGCGGCGACGAGGCCGTGCAGCATGCGCAGATTGTCGCGGCTGGCGCTGCGCTCGTGCGCGCGGATCGCCACCAGCGGCGCGTCGTCGCCGCAGAAGTCGAAGCGCACGCCGGCCGCGGCGCAGCGGAGCCAGAAGTCCCAGTCCTCGCCGCCGGCCGAGGCCTCGGCGAAACCGCCGGCGCGCGCGGCGGCGTCGCGGCGAACCAGCGCGCACGGCGTGGGCATGATGTTGTAGTGCTGCAGCTTTTCCCAGGCGTCGCCGTTCACGCGGGCCATGATGGAGCGCGACAGCGTTCCGTGCAGCGACGGCGTCAATCGGCTCGGCGTGTTGTGGAAGAATCCGCCTTCCGAGTAGACGACGCCCGTCTCCCGATGCTCGTCGAGGAAGCGCGCGTGCCGGGCGATTTTTTCGGGGAGCAGGAGGTCGTCGGCGTCGAGGAACTGCAGCATCTCGCCGCCGCTCTCGGCGATGCCGCGGTTGCGCGCCGCGGAGACGCCTTTGTTCGCATCCTGCCGGATCAGGCGAAATCGCGAGTCCGACTCCGTCCAATGCCGGGCCACGGCGGCGGTGTCGTCGGTCGAAGCGTCGTCGACGATGACGCACTCCCAATTTGCAACCGTCTGCTGGCGCACGCTCTCCAGCGCCTCCGGCAGGTAGCGCGCGTAGTTGTACGCCGGGACGATGACGCTAACGAGCGGCGTCATGAAAAAAGTATATAGAGCCGCTCGAGGAGCTTCAGGGCGCGGCCGCCGGCGGTGCCGCCGGCGACGGCCGTGCCGAGGAGGCGGTCGCGCGCGGAGCCGGCGAAATGTGGAACGCGTTCGCGCCCGAAGCGGAGAAGGGCGCGCGCGCCGTCGCGGTCGCCGTCGGCGAGGCGCGCGGCGAGGTCGGTGGTGATCGTGTTGGCGATGGCGCGGTAGGCGCGGCGCGGGCCGATCGGCCGCTGCTCCTCGAGCGCGGCCAGCAGGGCGAGCTCCTCCTCGTAGCGGCGCATCGTCCGCTCGCTGACGCGCGTCGCGGTCGCGGCGTGGCGGCGGAAGCGGACCAGGCGCGCGTGCGTGCCGGCGAGCGTGAAGCCGCGCCGCAGGCCGCGAAACCAGAATTCCCAATCGGTGACGAAGTCGAGCGAGGCGTCGAAGCCGCCGAGGTCGCGGAAGCGCTCGGTGCGGAAGATGACCGACGGCGCGATCACGTAGTTCCCCTGGCGCAGCACCTCGATCTCTGCCTCGGGCTCGCGCTCGACCGGCTCGGCAGCCGGCCAGAAGCGGTCCTTGTACCGCGCCGCGGGATTGCGGACGGCGCGGCCTCTCTCGTCGATCGCCGTCGCCCGCGCGTGCGCGGCGAAGGCGCGCGGATGCGCGTCGAGGAGGCCCAGCATCGCGGCCACGAAGTCGCGTTCGTACACATCGTCCTGGTGGGCGAGGATGAACGTCTCCGTCTCTACGAGGCTCGCGGCGCGGTTCCAGTTCGCGGCCAGCGACGTATGCGCCGGCGAGGTCACGACCTCGACGCCGTGGCCCGCCGCGACGGCGACGGAGTCGTCGGTGGAGGCGTCGTCGACGCAGAGGAGGCGGAAATCGCGATGCGACTGCGCGCGCAGCGACTCGATGGCGTCGCCGAGGAATCGGGCGCCGTTGAAGAGCGGGATGGCGACCGTCAGCACGCTCACCTTCGCGTCAGCGCCAGCACGCTCAGGAAAAAACTGGCCAGGATCGTTTCGAAGCCGATCGTCAGCGCCGTCACCGCCGGAATCACCAGGCGGAACATCTGGCGCGGCGACAGCGCGCCGAACGACGCGCCGCCCCACAGCCCGACGGCGTAGAGCGAGCCGGCCACGCCGGCCAGCACGAGGATGGCGCCGACGATGAGGCCGAGCTCGAGCGACAGGTGCCGCGCCACTTTCGCCAGCTTCACATCCTCGGGGAGCAGTCCCGCGCCGATGGCGAAGAACTTCGTGAAGACGGCGAAGAGCACCGCCTGAAAGCCGATCAGCACCGCCGCCGCGGCGTAGAGCAGCGTGTGGACGTCGAGGCCGAAGCGCCCCACCGTGCGCGGCGCCGGAATCAGCCACATGCCGAGGGCCAGACCGACGACGATGAGGAAGAGGCCGGGATAGAGGAAGAGCCAGCGCGGGCTGTAGAGAAGAAGGAAGCGCAGATGGCGCCAGCCGTCGCGCCAGGAGCGGAGATGCGGCGGATGGCTCCGGCCGTCGGGGTGGAGGACGATCGGCACCTCGTCGACGCGCATGCCGAGAAGCGTGGCCTTGACCACCATCTCGCTGGCGAACTCCATCCCGGTCGTGCGGAGCTGCATCCGCTCGTACGCCGCCTTCGAGAATCCGCGCAGGCCGCAATGAAAATCGCGCACGGGGCTGTGGAAGAAGAGGCGGCCGATCGCGGATAGCACCGGGTTGCCGAGCCAGCGGTGCAGCGGCGGCATGGCGCCGGGGAGGACGCCGCCGGCGAAGCGGTCGCCCATGACCAGGTCGGCGCCGCCGCGGAGCTTCTCGACGAAGGCGGCCAGTGCGGAGAAGTCGTAGCTGTCGTCGGCGTCGCCCATGATCACGTAGCGCCCGCGCGCGGCGGCGATGCCGCCCTGCAGAGCGCTGCCGTAGCCGCGCTCGCTCACGTCGACGACGCGCGCGCCCGCGCGCCCGGCGATGGCAGGCGAGCCGTCGCGGCTGCCGTTGTCGGCGACGACGACCTCGCCGTCGATGCCGCCGGCCTCGAGAAAGCGGCGGGCCTTGGCCACGCAGACCTCGATCGTCTCGGCCTCGTTGAGGCAGGGCATGACGATGGAGAGTTCGGGCGAGGTCATCGGCGATACGTTACCGGATCGAGGGGACAGGGAACAGGGAACAGGTCACAGGTGGGGTCCTGTCACCCGTCGCCTGTTCCCTGTCATCTCCGTCGAAAGACCGCCTGATTCAGCCGCGGGTCGTAGAACACTTCGACGAAACGCGGGTCGTGCTCGAGGGCCAGGAGGAGGCGGAGCTCCGACGGCGCCGGCCGGCCGCGGCCGACGGCGTTCCAGAACTTCCCCATGTCGGTGAGACTCGGGTCGAGCCAGACGCGCGTGTAGGCGTGGTCGATCGCCACCCACTGCGCGTCGGGCGGGATGGTGTCGCCGTTGATGAAGACCACGCGGCGCGTGATGTGCGCGCCGTAGGCGGGATAGACCCAGGTGTCGAAGCCGCCGTCGATGGCGATCGTGTCGTTGGGGCCGGCGAAGCGGTCGGCGACGCTCGCGGCGCGGTTGGGCATGAACCAGATGTGGCGGTCGCCGGGATGCGCGGCCTCCCAGCGCACGAAGCGCAGCGGCGCGAAGCGGTCGCTCAAGGCCACGTCGATGCCGCTGACGACGAAGAAGGCGGCGATGGCGGCGACGAAGGTGTGGGCGATGAGCGTCGAGCGCGCGCGGAGGAGCTCGATCATCGGAGGCACGCTCCAGCAGACGATGACCGGGAGGACGAAGGCGATGTAGCGGGGCATGGCCGCGAACATGCCGAGGGGGCGCATCACCATCGGAAGAATGAGCGCGGCGGCGGCGAGCGCGGCGACTGTGGCGATCGTCCGCTCGCGGTTCGGCTCGTTGCGGCGCAGCGCGCAGAAGAGCGCAAAGACCGTGAGGATCGAGACCAGCGCGCCGTAGTGCGAGAAGAAAACCTCGTAATGCGGCCAGTACCAGTACTCGTGCCGCCACGGCACCCACACCGCGTTCGGCTTCGTCTCGAAGGGGACGAGGAACATGAGCGCCGGGACGCGCCAGAGGTTGGCGAAGTCGCCGTACTTCGCGCTGTTCTCGAGCCCGGCAGGGACGACGCCGCCGGCGCCGCCGGCGTGGCCGAAGCCGAACATGTCGATGTAGGCGATTCCGCCCAGCAGGAGAAACGCAACGACGGCGACGAGCACGTGCCGGAGGCGGATGCGCCGGAGGACGAACGGCAGGATGGCGATCAGGACCGCGGCCGCGGTCGGCTTCGTGCCGCCGGCCATGGCCAGCGTGATGATGACCAGAACGATCGCCCCGCGCGCGGCCCAGAGGATCGCCGCGGCACAGAGCGCGCAGAGGAGGATGTCGCCCTTGTCGGCCGTGCTGTGGAGGAGAAGCAGCGGCGCGCCGGCCGCGGCGAGAGCCGTGGCGGCGCGGTGCGGGTGGGCGGGCCACCAGCGCTCCGCCCACGCCGCGATCGCGCAGAGAAAGAGGAGGAACGAGAGCGTGCCGATCCACTCCGTGCAGGTGTCGCTGCCGGACATGACCAGGACGTCGGCGAGGAGGAGCTCGTAGTTCGCCGGGAGCGACGTGATGCGCGGATCGGGCGCGGCGAAGTGCTCGAAGCCGTGCGCCTGGGCGATCATGGCCGCCTTCGGGAGGTGGTAGGCGAGGGCGTCGTGCGTCTGCGGCGAGAGGACGTAGCCTTTCCAGAGGGCGAACAGGATCCACAAAACCAAGGGCACCCCGAGCCCGAGCCCGAGCCCGAGCCCGCGCCCGAGCCCGATCCTAGGCCGCAGCACCGCGGCGACAAGAGCCATCGCGACAGTCACCGCAATCAACGCCGGCTTCGTGAACAGGTGCGCGACGGCAAGGATCCAATTCGCGCCGATCCAAATCGCCAGCCCGACCACGGCCCCGCGCAGCAAGCCCTCCGCCGGCCCGACCTCGTCGTCGCCCCGCAGCCGTTCCGACACGGCCAGCCCGCACCCAAAGATCGCTGCTGCTGTGAGAAGGAATCCGATCGCTAAAGTTTATCCCTCGCGAAGACGAGGGATCAGCGGTGACACCGCGCGGTTCCTGCCACGAAGCACAATTCGTGCGGTGTGACTGGCTGATCCCTCGTCTTCGCGAGGGATAAACTGAACCATGTGGAAGACGGGCGCGGCATCGCTCTCCCGAGTGCGCTGATCGCTGCGTCCGTGGCCGCGCGCCTCGTGCAGCTCCAGCGGCTGCATCCGCTGCAGTGGGACGAGGTCGAATACTTCCGCGCCACCGACTGGGTGCGCCAGGGACTCGTGCCGTACCGCGACTTCTGGGAGCACCACACGCCGCTGCAGTGGTTCGTCTTCGCGCCCTTCACGGCGCTCGCGCACTCGCCCGGCGTGGCCTCGGTCGTGGCCATGCGCTGGGCGCAAGTGCCGCTGTGGATTGCCGCCTTCGCCCTCCTGGCGGCCTGGATGCGCGGTGCCGGCATCGCGCCGGCGGCGCGCTGGAGCGCGCTGGCGCTGGCGCTGACGTCGTCGCTTTTCATGCTTCCCGCGGTGGAGTATCGCGTCGACGTGCTGGCGGGCACGCTGTTGCTGCTGGGGCTCGTGCTTCAGCAGCGCGCGCACTTCGTTTGGGCCGGCGCCGCGTTCGCGCTCGCGGCCTTCGCGAACCTCCGCCTCGGTCCCGTCGTCGTCATCGCCATGCTCGCGGCGATCTGGCACTACGGCCGCCGCGCCGCCTGGGCCATCGCCGGCGCCGCCGCGGCGACCGCCGCCGCCGCGCTCTACTTCGTGGCCACGAGCTCCTGGGCCATCGCCATCCAGCGCGTCTTCACCGAGAACCTCCTCGGCGACCGCTGGGCCGTCAACGTCCGCGGCATTTTCCTTCACCGCCTCCTCGCTCCCTTCGGCGTCAACCTGCTGCAGCGCTCCTTCTCGCCGAGCGCCATCGACCCCGGCGGCATCCTCCTCATCGTCCTCGCCGTCCTCGGCCTCGTGCGCGCGCGCGGCGAGCTGCGCTTCCTGGCCGTCGTCAACGCCGCGAACCTCCTCTTCATCGTCCTGATGAAGTACGTCTTCAACTACCACCTCGAGATCGCCGCGCTCCTCGCCGTCCCGCTCGTGGCCAGCCAGATCAAACGCAACATCGCCCTCGCCCTCGTCGCCAGCGCGGCCATGAACGTCGCCGTGGCACTCTTCCGCGGCAAGGAAGCGGACATGGACTACCAGGACCTGGTCATGAAGACCGTCGACGCCGTCACGCCGCCGCACGGCCGCGTCTTCGACGGCGCCGGCTGGGCGCTGCACCGCAAGCCGGCCTACGACTACTGGTTCCTGCGCGCGATCACGTTCGAGCTCGAGGCCCACGGCATCTTCGCGCCGTACGTACCGTCGCCGCCGCCCGACGCCATCGTCGCCGACCACGACACGCGGCGCTGGCTCGTGGCCCATCCGGCGCTGCTGCGCTTCGTGCGCGCGAACTACGTCCCGATCAGCCGCGACGTCTGGCTGCCGCGCGGCCGGGTCCTGCTGCGCTTCGAGGCGCCGCCCGACGCCACGCTCGACGCCGAGTCGCCGCCGCGCTGGCACGTGCCGCACCTCGGCTACAATGCCACGCCCCGATGACCAAGGCTTCCATCGGCATTCTCGGCGGCGGCGTTTCCGGCATCGCCCTCGCCGCCCACCTCGGCGACGACGTGCAGGTCGTGGAGAAGCGCGCCCGCCTCGGCGGCCTCTCCGGCTCCATCGTCGACCGCGGCTTCACCTTCGACGCCGCCGGCCCGCACATCATGTTCAGCAAGAACAAGGAGGTGCTGGCGCACATGGTCGAGGTCCTCGGCGAGAACGTCCACCAGCGCCGCCGCGAGAACAAGATCTGGTTCAAGGACCGCCTGGTGAAGTATCCGTTCGAGAACGACCTGGCCGCGCTGCCGAAGGAAGACAACTTCGACTGCATCTACGGCTACATCGTCAACCCGCGCGCGAACGACGAGCCCCACAACCTCGCCGAGTGGTCGTACAAGACCTTCGGCGCCGGCATCTCCGAGAAGTACTTCCTCCCGTACAACCGCAAGATCTGGAACTACGACCCCGAGAAGCTCGGCCTCGAGTTCGTGGCGCGCATCCCCAAGCCGCCGATGGAGGACGTGCTGAAGTCGTCGATCGGAATCCCGACCGAGGGCTATCTGCACCAGCTCTACTTCTACTATCCGATCGAGGGGGGGTACGAGTCGCTCGTGCACTCCTTCGCCACGCGCGTGCAGGGCGGCGTCGCCACGAGCTGGCGCGTCGTCGATGTCCGGCGCGACGGCGACGAATGGCTGGTGCGCTCCGACAACGGCGACGAGCTTCGCTGCAGGACGCTCGTCTCCACGATCCCGATCCACGACCTCCTCGCGGTCTGGCCCGACGCGCCGCAAGCCGCGCGCGACGCCGCGGCGCGCCTGCGCTACAACTCGCTGATCAACATCCTCCTCGGCATGAACGAGGACCGGAAGTATCCCTACACGGCGATCTACGTCCCCGATCCGGCCATCGTCTTTCACCGCCTCTCCTTCCCGAAGGCCTTCAGCGAGCGCAGCGCTCCGGAAGGGCATTCGGCGGTCATGGCCGAGATCACCGCGGCCGAGGGGGACGGCGTGTGGGAGATGGATGACGACACGATCCTTGCGCGCGTCGTGCGCGAGCTGGAGATGACCGGCTTCGTCGATCCGTCGACGATCGTCTACCGTCGCGTGGTGCGCTTCCGGTACGGCTACCCCGTCTACGACCTCGACTACCGTCGCAACGTCACGGCGATGCGCGACGCCGTGGCCGCCACCGGCCTGCACCTCCTCGGCCGCTTCGCGCAGTTCGACTACATCAATTCCGACGTCTGCGTGGAGCGCGCGATGGCGCTGGCGAAAGAGCTGCGCGATGGATGAGACGCCGAACTACGTCTACTTCGAGGACGTCAACCAGGGCCTCCTCCGACTCTGGGGCGATCGCCGCGGCCTCGACGTCCTCGACATCGCCTGCGGCTTCGCCACGACCGCGGCGGAGATCGAGCGCCGCGGCAACCGCGTGACCGGGCTCGACTCCAGCGCCGCCGCCGTCGCCATCGCCCGCACGCGCCTCTCGCGCGTCGTGCAGGCCGACCTGCAGGACTTTGACGCCGTCGTGCGCGAGCTCGCCGGCGCGCGCTTCGACGTCCTCATCTTCGCCGACGTCCTCGAGCACCTGGCCTGGCCCGTCGGCGTGCTCAAGCTATACCTCGCGCTGCTCAAGCCCGGCGGCAGCGTGATCGTCTCGCTGCCGAACATCGGCCTCTGGTCGGTGCGCCTGCAGCATCTCCTCGGCAACTTCGAGTACGAGGACACCGGCGTCCTCGACCGCACGCACCTTCGCTTCTTCACGCGGCGCAGCGCGCTGCGGCTGCTCGACGACGCCGGCCTCCGCCCGCTGCGGCGCACGTACAACCCCGGCGTGGTCCGGCCGTTCGTGCCGTTGGTGAAAAAAATGATCGGCGGCGGCGGCGAGCCGGCGTCGATCCTAGAATCGCGGCCGTACCGGCTCTACCTGAAGGCCATTCATCCGATCGAGAGCGCGTTCGCGCGGTTGTGGCCGGGGATGCTCGCCTTCCAGATGATCTTCGAGGCCGTGCCGAAATGAAGCTGACGGTCTCGATGATCACGATGAACGAGGAGGGCGCCATCGCCAAGGTCGTCGGCGACATCCGCCGCGTCGCGCCCGACGCGGAGATCTTCGTCGTCGACTCCAGCCGCGACCGCACCGCCGAGATCGCCGAGGAGCTCGGCTGCCGCGTGTTCAGGCAGTTCCCGCCGCAGGGCTACGGCCCTGCCATGGACCGCGCCGTGCGCGACGCCGCGGGCGACGTGGTGATCACGCTCGACTGCGACGACACCTACCCGGTCGAGGCCATCCCGACGCTGATGGCGCTGATCGAGGACGGCTTCGACCTGGTGAACACGACGCGCACGTACCGCCGCCCCGAGGCCATGCCGTTCGCGAACTTCATCGCCAACCGCGTCTTCGCCCTCGGCGCGCGGATTCTGCACGGCCTCCGGACGACGGACGTGCACAGCGGCATGCGCGCCTACCGCAAGTCGATGATCGAGCAGGTGCGCTGGGACCCGCACGGCCCCGCGCTGCCGGTAGACATGTACGTGATCCCGTTCCGCATGGGCTTCCGCGTGACGGAGGTGCCGATCAAGTACCGCGAGCGGATCGGGCAGACGACGCTGCAGAGGTGGCGGAGTACGGTTTGGACGTTTCAGCGTTTGTGGCGCGCGCGGCGGGTTCCGAAGGGGACAGGGCACAGGGGACAGGGCACAGGTGCTGTCCCCCGTCCCCTGTCCCCTGTCCCCTGCCCCGTCGCCATCCTCGCGGGCGGCCTAGGCACCCGCCTCGGCGCGCTCGCGGCGGGGCTGCCGAAGCCGATGATCGAGATCGGCGGGCGGCCGTACCTCGAGCGCGTGATCGAGTCGTTCGCGCGCTGCGGGCTGCGCGACATCGTGCTGCTCACCGGGCATCACGCCGAGGCCATCGAAGAGCACTTCGGCGACGGGGCGCGCTTCGGCGTGCGCATCGCCTACAGCCGCGAGACCGAGCCGCTCGGCACCGGCGGCGCCGTGTGGCAGGCGCGCGCGCTCCTCAACGAGCGCTTCCTGCTCACGTACGGCGACGTGCTGCGGCGCTTCGACTACGATCGCTTCGTGCGCGAGCATCGCGAGCCGTGCCTGGCGATCTATCCGCGGCGGACGGTCGGGAACGTCCGCGTCGACGGCGGCCGCGTCGTCGAATTCGACAAGGGCAAGCCGGAGCTGCCGTACATCGACGCCGGCTTCTGCGTCATGCCGGCCGAGGTCATCGACTGGCTGCCGGAGCGCGGCTCGTTCGAGGAGATCGTGTTTCCGCGTTTGGCGGCGGAAGGTAGGCTGGCGGCCGAAGTTGTCGACCTCGACTTCTGCGACATCGGCACGCCCGAGGAGCTGGAGCGGACGCGGAGAGTGCTGGCGTGAAGATCGTCGTCACCGGCGCGGCCGGCTTCATCGCCACGAACCTCGTCCCGCGGCTTCTGAAAGCCGGGCACGAGGTCCACGGCATCGACAACTTCTTCCTCGGCAAGCGCGAATTCGTCGCGCGCGCGCCGGAGATGCGCTTCCACGAATTCGATCTGCTCGATCGCGAGGCCGTCACGAGACTCTTCGCCGAGGTCCGGCCCGACCGCGTCTGGCACCTCGCGGCGAACAGCGACATCAGCTTCGGCACGACCTACACCGACTTCGACCTCAAGGGCGGCACGCTCGTCACCTACAACGTCCTCGAGGCCATGCGCCTGGCCGGCACGAAGGAGATCGTCTTCGCCAGCAGCGGCGCGATCTACGGCGAGCCGTCCGTCATGCCCACGCCCGAGGACTACGGGCCGCTCTTCCCGATCTCCATGTACGCGGCCAGCAAGATCGCCTGCGAGACGATGATCACCGCCTTCTGCCACAACTACGCGATGCGGGCCTGGATCTTCCGCTTCGGCAACATCGTCGGGCCCTTCCCGACGCACGGCGTGATCTACGACTTCATCCGCAAGCTGAAGGCCGATCCGACGCGCCTGCAGATGCTCGGCGACGGCACGCAGTCGAAGCCGTACGTGCACGTGGAGGACTGCCTCGACGGGATGATGTTCGGCCAGGAGCACGCCCGCGACGAGGTGAACTGCTACAACCTGGCCGTCCCCGACCAGACCTCGGTCAACGAGATCGCGCAGTGGACGATCGAGGCCATGGGGCTCGATCCCGCGCGCGTGCCGATCGAGCGCAGCGGCACGAAGCGCGGCTGGCCCGGCGACGTCACGCAGGTGCGCCTCGACACGCGGAAGATGGAGGCGCTGGGGTGGCGGCCGTCGATGTCGAGCGCCGAGGCCGTGCGAAGGTCGATCGCCGAGTGCGTCGAACAGTTACGGTAGCGCCGCGCGCCGCCGTCCCGGCGCGCCGGTCGCGCGGAACCACGCCGCCGCCGTCGGCTCCCGCAGCAGGAAATCGAGCAGCATCGCCGCGCCTTTGCGCGCGCCCTTGTCGGAGAGCGCGTCGCCGTCGGCGGCGTAGTCGTCGCGCTCCCACGTCAGGCCGTCCGAGCGCGGCATCGTCCCGTTCGCCCAGAAATACGGCCCCCACGCCACCCACGGCACGGAGCCGGTCTCGTAGTTCACGTCGGCGATGCGCGTGTCCCACAGGAAGCCGGTGCGCATCAGCGTGACCTGGCCCATGATCACCCAGCGCACGGAGAACGCCGACTCGTACGCGTACGGCTCCGGCTTCACCGTCGAGTAGCCGCCGTAGACGCGGCTCGAGAGATACGCGACGGCGAGGTTCGGGTAGCGCGCCTTGAGATTGCGCAGCGCCGTGGCGATGTAGCCCTTGACGCGATAGGCATCGGCATCCTGGCGCGGCAGCGGCGTGTCGTACTCGCTCGTCATCATCTGCACCCACGCCACCTGCACCTGCTTCTCGGTGACGCCGGCGGGGGCGAGGACCTGGTCGCGGATGCGGTTCAAGTTCGTGACGGAGTTCGGCAGGAACCAGGCCGTGGCGTCGAACTCGGGGCCGTCGTGCGCGCCGTCGGCGAGGACGAGGGCTCGGTGGTCGACGCGGCGGTCGCTCGCGGCCATGGCCGTGAAGGCGTCGAAGATGCGCGCGGTCTCGCCGAAGCCGGCGGCGAGGAAGACGACCTTGCCGTCCGGCGCGGGGTTGCCGTTCGCGTCGCGGGGCTCGATCAGCGCCGCGCGCCGGAGGCCGGCCGCGAGGTGGTCGGCGGGGATGACGTTGGAGCCGTCCTCGTACAGGCCGCCGAAGTAGCCGTAGGCGTAGGGGGCGGGGCCGAGGTCGTTGAGGGGGACGAGGTCGGCGGCGAGGACGAAGGCGAGGGCGAAGAACATGGGTGGTGGTGCGGTCAAGAGGGATGCCAAGTAAACTTCCGCCCATGCGCCGCGCCTTCTTCGTCGCTTTCTTGCTCGCCGCCTCGCTCGCCCGCGCCCAGGAGGATCCGGCGCTCTGGCGCGAGTACTACGACGCTGTGCGCGACTCGGCGGTGTACGCGCCGGCGAAGCTGCGCCAGCTCAAACCGCTCGTCTCCGACGCGAAGGGGAACGTGCTCGTCGTGGCGCTCGGCCCCGATCCGTTCGCCATCGGGACGATGACGACGGTGAGGGAGATCTGGGTCACGCTCGTCCCCGAGGTGCAGACGAAGTGCAAGCAGTACGGCGCCGATGCGCCGATGCGGCTTCGCCAGCTCCTCGGCTTGCCGCCGTACTCGCAGAAGGCTTACACGGTCTTCAACACCTTCACCGTTCCGGCAGGGAACGTCTTCCGCCCCGCGCCCGATCCGGAAACGGCCACGAAGTTGCCGTGTCCTGGGACCGCGGCGTGGACGGGGAACGATTTCCCGCCGAACTGCGGCAATGTTTTTCCGAAAGGGACCGCGGGCGCGCACGTCGAGTGGATCGCCAACAATTCGCTCTTCTCGTATCAGACGACGGATCACCCCTCCGGCTCCCAGCCGACAATCGGCTACCCCTGGACGCACCTCGGCTATACCTATGATTACCATAGTGGCGACGACCGCTACGGCGCGTCGGAGTACGTCGTGAGGAGTGGAACGACCATCGACGTCGTGGCCAGCGCCTCCATCGCCGACTACTGCAAATGATCACGCTCATCGAGAAGCCTTCCGTCATCGCCGCGGCCGGGAACAAGCCGAAGATCATCGAGGAGTTCGTCGGCCGCGTGAATTCGAGAACCGAGTCGCTGAGCGTGGCCCGCATGCAGAGCCCGAGCGGCTGGGTCGAGCCGGGGCAGACGCCGGAGTTCGACGAATACACCGTCGTCCTCCGCGGCTCGCTGCGCGTCACTACGCGCGACGGCGCGCTCGACCTCCACGCCGGGCAGGCCGTCATCGCCCACGCCGGCGAGTGGGTGCAGTACTCGACGCCCGGCCCCGACGGCGCGGAGTACGTCGCCATCTGCCTCCCGGCGTTCTCGATGGACAGCGTTCACCGCGACACGGAGTAGACGTCGATGCCGTCGACCGTCGTCACGAGCCGGAACGGCAGCTTCGTCCGGTAGCCCGGCGTGACGACGAGGATGCGCACGTCGTTCTCGCGCAGCTTCTGCATCGCGTCGCCCTCGCGGAGCCAGCGCAGCAGCGGCGGCTCGTGCAGGACGCCTTCGACGATCCACGGGCGGTTGAAGTAGTACGGCGCCGGGAAGTCGAGGGCCATGACCTTGCCCCCCGGCGGCATGGCGTTGACGACCTCGGTCGCGCGATAGCCGGGGACGACGGCGGCGAGGTAGTGGGCACGGTCGAGGCGGCCGCGGAGGTAGAGGAACGGCTGGGCGAAGGTGAGCATCAGCGGCGCCGTCGTGAGCAGCGCCGGAATGGCCACGACGAACGCGACGGCGGCGACGAGCTTCCGCGGCATCCGGGCCAGCGCCGCGGCCTCGAGGATCGTCAAGGCGAAGAGCATCGGCAGGAGATAGCGCGCCGGGACGCGGTAGACCACCGCCACGAGCAGGTAGACGAAGACGAGCACGGCGGCGGGGCGGAGGCGCCGCTCGCGCAGGACGAGCAGCAGCGCGAAGAGCCCGAGGAGATGGTGAAGGCCGACGACCTCGTCGGGCTGGCCGGTGACCCAGGGGATGCCGACCACGCCGGGGATGCCGGCGTGGTATTGCGTCGCGTACCGGAGCGACGCGGCGGAGACGCCTTCGATCGGTTTGTGCAGCAGCACGTGGCCGACCGGGAAGATCGGGTCGCCGGTGTACTTCATGTTGCGGATGGCGAAGGGGAGGAAGGCGATGACGACGGCCAGCGCCGTCGCCGCGGCCTTGCGCGACACGCCAAGAACCAACGCCGGTGCGGCCGTGTACTTCGTGGCGAACGCCGCCGCCAGCGGGAGGGAGGGGGCGCGGCGGGACATCATCAGATGCAGCGCGACGGCGATGTGGAAGAGCGCGACGTGGTCGATGAAGGCCGCGGCCGCGGGACCGAGGACGACCGGCGAGACGGCGAAGAGGAACGGCGCGGCGACGGCGGCGGCGCGGTCGCGGCGGCGGCGGTGGACGATCAGCGCCAGCGTCGCGCAGCTGGCCAGGAAAAAACAGAAGTGGATCAGCTTCGCCGACTCTGGGCGGAGCATGTAGATCATCTCCGCCGTCTGCGGGAAAGCGCCGGTCACGTCCCACGGGTAGAAGAAGACCTTGCCGGTCAGGCGAAAGAGCTTCGCGAAGGCGGCGTGGTAGTGGAGGCCGTCGGAGTCGACGATCGGAAGCAGGAGCTGTGGGATCGCCAGGAGCAGCGGGATCGCCACGATCGCCGCCGTCCAGCGGCGGCCGAGTCCGGCGAGCTCGCGCAGAACGCGCCGGCAGTCGCGCCACCAGCGCGGCAGCGCCCGCAGCGAGACCAGCAGCAGCGCCGCCGCCACCACGAACGAAGCGCGCGTCGAGATCAGCGTCCCGGCGATCCACATCGACCAGCCGGTCACGAGCGTGCCGAACGACAGCGACAGCGGAATGGCCAGGCGCGCCTTCGGCCGCCGCGGCAGCAGCGCGTAGCCGACGAGCGAGAGCGCGACTATGATGGCCGGCGCCATGAGCGAAGTATTGATCCTGAACGAGCGCGAGGTCGAGGCACTCCTCGACATGGACTCCTGCATCGCTGCCATGGAGGAGGCGCTGTCGGCCCTGGCGCGCGGCGAAGTCCACAACCCGCTGCGGAGCATGGTCCGCACGCCCGACGCCCCCGGCTTCCTCGGCCTGATGCCGGCCTGGCGCGGCGGCGAGCGCCCCGGATGGGGGCTGAAAGAGATCTGCGTCTACCCCGACAACCCGAAGCGCGGCCTCGACACGCACGTCGGCGCCGTCCTGCTGCACCGCGCCGACACCGGCGAGCTCATCGGGGTCTTTAACGCCTCGGCCATCACTGCGATCCGCACCGCGGCGGTCTCGGCCGTGGCCACGAAGCTGCTGGCGCGCGAGGACGCGAAGACGATGGTCATCGTCGGCCCCGGCGTGCAGGGGAAGTCGCACCTGCGGGCCATCCCGCGCGTGCGCGACCTGCGCGACGTCATCGTCCTCAAGCGCGGCGACGACGTCGAGAAGGCCGTGCGCGGCGCCGACATCGTCGTGCTCGCCACGAGCTCGCGCGAGCCGGTCATCCGCCGGGAGTGGCTCAAGCCGGGCGTGCACATCAACGCCGTCGGCTCGAGCGTCGCCCACGCTCGCGAGGTCGACACTGCGACGATGGCCGCGGCGTCGCTCTTCGTCGACCGCCGGGAGTCGACGACGAACGAGTCGGGCGACTACCTCATGGCCCGCAAGGACGGCGCGGACGTCCGGATCAAGGCCGAGCTCGGCGAGATCCTGACCGGCGCCGCGAAGGGCCGCACGAGTGCCGACGAAATCACGCTTTTCAAGTCCCTCGGCCTGGCCATCGAAGACCTCGCCTCGGCCCAGCTTCTCTACGACAAAGCCGGCCGGGAGGGGGTCGGGACGCGCGTGGAATTCTGAGTCCTGAGAGGAAGTTAGGTGCGCTGGTCGGGCTTGACAGTCCGGCCATCCAAGCGTAAAGTGCGCGGGTTTTTGCCCAAGCAGGCAGTTATTTTCGCTGTAGGTGTCTCCAAAGAAGAGGATCGTGAATGCCAACGATTAGCCAACTGGTCAGCGCGGGTCGCGAGAAGGTCGCGTACAAGACCAAGTCGCCGGCGCTGCAGTCGAGCCCGCAGAAGCGCGGCGTCTGCACGCGCGTCTACACCTCGACGCCGAAGAAGCCGAACTCGGCGCTGCGCAAAGTCGCGCGCGTCCGCCTGACAAACGGCATCGAAGTGACGACGTACATCCCCGGCGTCGGCCACAACCTGCAGGAGCACTCGATCGTGCTGATCCGCGGCGGCCGCGTGAAGGACCTCCCGGGCGTGCGGTACCACGTCATTCGCGGCACGCTCGACGCCGTGGGCGTGGCCAAGCGCAACCAGAGCAGAAGCAAGTACGGCGCGAAACGACCCAAAAAGAGCTAGCAAATGCCACGACGAAGAGAAGTCCCCAAGCGAGAAATCCTCCCCGATCCGATCTACAACAGTCAGCTGGTGACCAAGTTCATCAACTCGCTGATGACGGCCGGGAAGAAGTCGGTCGCCGAGAGCGTGTTTTACGGCGCGCTGAAGAAGGTCGAAGACCGCGCGAAAGACGATCCGATCAAGCTGTTCAAGAAGGCGGTCGACAACGTCAAGCCGGCGCTCGAAGTGAAGAGCCGCCGCGTGGGCGGGTCGAACTACCAGGTGCCCATCGAGGTGCGTCCGACGCGCCGGACGGCCCTGGCCATCCGCTGGCTGATCTCGTACGCGGCCGCGCGCGGCGAGAAGACGATGCAGGACAAGCTGGCGGGCGAGATTCTCGACGCCGCCAACAATCGCGGCAACGCCATCAAGAAGCGTGAAGACACGCACAAGATGGCCGAGGCCAACAAGGCATTCGCGCATTACCGGTGGTAGAAGTCAGGCAGTAGGTAGTTTCACCAGCTTTCCGTAGCTCCGTCTCGACCGGATAACACAGAACGGGTTCTGCGGTTCCGGACCGAGCAACGGGAAAGACAAAACTCGATTGCTAAAGCTGTCGGCGCGTCCGCGCGCCGGCTGTGTGTTGTTCGAAAAGAAAAACAAATGGCACGCCAGGTACCTCTCGAAAAGACCCGAAACATCGGGATCATGGCCCACATCGACGCGGGTAAAACCACGACGACGGAGCGGATCCTCTACTACACCGGCATCACTCACAAGATCGGTGAAGTGCACGAGGGGACCGCGACCATGGACTGGATGGTCCAGGAGCAGGAGCGCGGCATCACCATCACGTCGGCCGCGACGACCGCGTTCTGGGGCGACTACCGCGTCAACATCATCGACACGCCGGGCCACGTCGACTTCACCGTCGAGGTGGAGCGCTCCCTGCGCGTCCTCGACGGCGCCGTCGGCGTCTTCTGCGCCGTCGGCGGCGTGGAGCCGCAGTCGGAGACCGTCTGGCGCCAGGCCGACAAGTACGGAGTGCCGCGCATCGCCTTCATCAACAAGATGGACCGCATCGGCGCGAACTTCGAGGCGGTGGTGAATCAGATCCGCCAGAAGCTCGGCAAGAACGCCGTGCCGCTGCAGCTGCCGATCGGCGCCGAGGACAAGTTCAAGGGCGTCATCGACCTCGTGCAGATGAAGGCTCTCATGTTCCACGACGAGAGCCTCGGCGCGAAGTACGACGTCACCGACGTCCCGGCGGAGCTCCGCCAGGATGCCGAGCACTTCCGCGAGAAGATGGTCGAGTCCATCGCCGAGCAGCACGACGAGCTCCTCGAGAAGTACCTCGCCGGCGAGCCGCTCGAGATCGAGGAGCTGAAGAACGCCCTGCGCGAAGCGACGATCGCCCAGAAGATCACGCCGGTCCTCTGCGGCTCGGCCTTCAAGAACAAGGGCGTGCAGCCGCTGCTCGACGCCGTCGTCGACTACCTCCCGTCGCCGGTCGACATCCCGCCGGTAAAGGGGATCAACCCCGACGACGAGTCGCTCATCGACCGCCCGGCCTCGGACGAGGCTCCGTTCGCCGCGCTCGTGTTCAAGATCATGACCGACCCCTTCGTCGGCCAGCTGGCCTTCTTCCGCGTCTACTCCGGCCACGTCGAGTCGGGCACCGCGGTGCTCAACACGACGAAGGGGAACACCGAGCGCATCGGGCGCCTGCTGAAGATGCACGCGAACAAGCGCGAAGAGATCAAGGAAGTGTGGGCGGGCGACATCGGCGCCGCGGTCGGACTGCGCAACGTCACGACCGGCGACACGATCTGCGACAGGAACCACCCGATCGCGCTGGAGACGATGACGTTCCCCGAGCCGGTCATCGCCGTGGCCATCGAGCCGAAGACGAAGGCCGACCAGGAAAAGATGGGCGTCGCCCTCGCGAAGCTGATGCAGGAGGACCCGACGTTCAAGGTCCACACCGACCCGGAGACGAACCAGGTGATCATCCGCGGGATGGGCGAGCTGCACCTGGAGATCATCGTCGACCGCATGCTGCGCGAGTTCAACGTGCAGGCGAACGTCGGCAAGCCGCAGGTCGCGTACCGCGAGGCGATCACGCGCCCCTCGCAAGCCGAGGGACGTTTCGTGCGCCAGTCGGGCGGCAAGGGGCAGTACGGCCACGTCAAGATGCGCTTCGAGCCGCTGGAAGGCGGCGGGTTCGAGTTCGTCAACGAGATCACCGGCGGCTCCGTCCCGCGCGAGTTCATCAAGCCGACGGAGCAGGGGATCAAGGAAGCGATGGAGCGCGGCATCATCGCCGGCTACCCGATGACCGGCATCCGCGCGATCCTCTACGACGGCTCGTACCACGACGTCGACTCCAGCGAGATGGCGTTCAAGATCGCCGGATCGATGGCGTACCAGGAAGGGGCCAAGAAAGCCGGCCCGATCCTGCTCGAGCCGATCATGGACGTCGAAGTCGTGACGCCCGAGGATTACGCGGGCGATGTGATGGGCGACCTTTCGCGCCGGCGCGGAAAGATCCAACAGATGGACGAGCGCGGCGGGGCGAAGGTGATCCGGGCCCACGTGCCGCTGTCGGAGATGTTCGGATACGCCACGCAGCTCAGATCGATGTCGCAGGGGAGGGCGAGCTACACGATGCAGTTCTTCGCGTACGAGCCCGCACCGAAAAACGTAGCCGAGGAAGTGATTGCGAAGGTAGCTGGATAAACACGAGGTTCTTAGGTTCTTAGGTTCTTAAGTTGTCGGGAGAACGCCGAAAACCTAAGAACTTATGAACCTAAGAACCTAAGAACGTACGGGAGGTTAGCCACATGGCCAAAGAAAAATTCGATCGCAGCAAACCGCACGTGAACGTCGGCACCATCGGTCACGTCGACCACGGCAAGACCACGCTCACGGCGGCGATTACGAAAATCCTCGCCGCGAAGGGAACGGCCTCGTTCACGTCCTTCGATCAGATCGACAAGGCGCCCGAGGAGCGGGAGCGCGGCATCACCATCGCCACCGCGCACGTCGAGTACTCGACTGCTAAGCGCCACTATGCGCACGTCGACTGCCCGGGCCACGCCGACTACGTCAAGAACATGATCACCGGCGCGGCCCAGATGGACGGCGCCATCCTCGTCGTCTCCGCCGCCGACGGCCCGATGCCTCAGACGCGCGAGCACATCCTCCTGGCCCGTCAGGTCGGCGTGCCGTACATCGTCGTGGCCCTGAACAAGGTCGACATGGTCGACGACCCCGAGTTGCTCGACCTCGTCGAGCTCGAGGTCCGCGAGCTCCTCAGCTCGTACGAGTTCCCCGGCGACGACATCCCCATCGTCCGCATCTCCGCGCTGCGCGCGCTCGAGAACGGCGATCCGGACTCGGATTGGGGCAAGGGCATCCTCTCGCTCATGGACGCGGTGGACAGCTACATCCCGCTGCCGCAGCGCGCCATCGACAAGGACTTCCTGATGCCGGTCGAGGACATCTTCTCGATCTCCGGCCGCGGCACGGTCGTCACCGGCCGTATCGAGCGCGGCAAGGTCAAGGTCGGCGAGGAAGTGGAGATCGTCGGTCTCCGTCCGACGGTGAAGAAGGTCGTCACCGGCGTGGAGATGTTCCGCAAGCTGCTCGACCAGGGCGAGGCCGGCGACAACGTCGGGCTGCTCCTGCGCGGCACGGAGCGCAAGGACGTGGAGCGCGGCCAGGTTCTGGCCAAGCCGGGCTCGATCACGCCGCACACGAAGTTCAAGGCCGAGGTCTACATCCTGACGAAGGAAGAGGGTGGCCGGCACACGCCGTTCTTCAACGGCTACCGCCCGCAGTTCTACTTCCGCACGACGGACGTGACCGGCACGGCCACGCTGGCCGAGGGAGCGGAGATGGTCATGCCGGGGGATAACACCTCCCTGACGATCAACCTCATCGCGCCGATCGCCATGGAGAAGGGACTCCGCTTCGCCATCCGTGAGGGCGGCCGCACCGTCGGCGCCGGCACGGTGACGGACATCATCGAGTAGTCAGTCAGGTCGAAATCATGATGAACGAAAAGATCCGCATCCGCCTCAAAGCGTACGACTACCGCGTCCTCGATCAGTCGACCTCGGAGATCGTCGACACGGCCAAGCGCACCGGCGCTCGCGTGGCCGGACCGATCCCGCTGCCGACGCAGATCGCGCGCTACACGGTGCTGCGCAGCCCGCACGTCGACAAGAAGTCGCGGGAACAGTTCGAGATGCGGACGCACAAGCGCCTGCTCGATATTCTCGAGCCGACGACGCAGACGGTCGACGCGCTCATGAAACTCGAACTTCCGGCTGGTGTGGACGTGGAGATTAAGGCGTTCGGCAAGTAGAAAACCGAAAGGTTTCGCACATGGCAATCGAAGGAATCATTGGCAAGAAGGTCGGCATGACCCAGGTGTTCGCCGAGGACGGCGCCCTGGTGCCGGTCACCGTCGTCCAGGCTGGACCTTGCTTCGTGGTGCAGAAGAAGACGGCCGAGCGCGACGGCTACGACGCCGTGCAGGTCGGCCTGGTCGAGAAGATCTCCAATCGGCGTGTGACCTCGCCGATGCGCGGGCACTTCGAGAAGGCGGGCATCCCGCCGCTGCGGACGCTCTGCGAGGTCCCGTACAGCGGCGACGCCAACGTCGGCGACCGCGTGCAGGTCGACATCTTCAAGCCCGGAGACTCCATCGACGTCGTCGGCGAGTCGAAGGGCAAGGGGTTTCAGGGCGTCATGAAGCGTCATCACTTCCGCGGCGGGCGGGCCACGCACGGCTCGATGTTCCACCGCGCCCCCGGCTCGATCGGCGCGTCGGCGTTTCCGTCGCGCGTCATGAAGGGCATGCGCATGGGCGGGCGGATGGGCGGCGAGCAGGTCACGGTCAAGAACCTGCGCGTGGCCAAGGTCGACGCCGAGAACAACCTCCTCTACATCAAAGGCGCCGTGCCGGGCGGCAAGAACGGCCTCGTGGTCGTGCGCTTCTCCAAGAACGGGAAGCGGGGTGAATGACGATGCCTACCATCGACGTCAAAGACTGGAACAACAAGAAAGTCGGCTCCGTCGAGCTCTCCGACGAGATCTTCGGCTACCCGTACAAGGAGCACCTGATCCACGAGGCCGTGCGCAACTACCTGGCCTCGCTCCGGCAGGGGACGCACAAGGTCAAGAACCGCTCCGAAGTCAGCGGCTCCGGCAAGAAGCCCTTCCGGCAGAAGGGCACCGGGCGGGCCCGGCAGGGCGGTAACCGCCCGCCCATCCACCGCCACGGCGGCACCGTCTTCGGACCGACGCCGCGCGACTACTCCTACAAGATGAACGCGCAGGAGAAGAAGGCGGCCCTCAAGTCGGCGCTCTCGCAGCGGGTCAAGGAAGGGAAGCTCGTGCTTCTCTCGAGCCTCAACGTCGACGAGGCCAAGACCAACGCCGTGGCCAGGAAGATCGCCGGCATCGGCATCGAGGGCAAGGCGCTGCTCGTCGACTCGTTCGAGAACACGAACCTGGCCCTGGCGGCGCGGAACAACCCGAAGCTGACGCTCGTCGACCCGCTGCACGTCAACGTCTACGACGTGGTCAACGCCCGCTACATCGTCCTGTCGCAGGACGCGCTGCAGCGGCTCACGGAGGCACTCGAGTCATGAACGCGAACAAGATCATCCGCCGGCCTCTCGTGACCGAGAAGTCGACGCTGATGCGCGAGACGGGCGCGAACGTGATCGCCTTCGAGGTCGATCCCGGCGCGAACAAGATCCAGGTCAAGGACGCGGTCGAAGAGCTCTTCAAGGTCAAGGTCGACGAAGTCCGCCTCTTCAACGTCCGCGGCAAGGTCAAGCGGATGGGGCGGTATCAGGGCAAGCGCCGCGACTGGCGGAAGGCCTACGTGAGGCTCAAGGAAGGCGAGAAGGCGCCGGACTTTATCGAAGGCGTGTAAAGAAAGTGCTGAGTTATGAGTGCTGAGTGCTGAGTAAAAACTCGGCAACCAACTCAGCACTCAGCACTCAGCACTCAGGACTGACGATCATGGCAATGAAGAAGAACTACAAGCCGACGTCGCCGGGCATCCGGTTCCAATCGCATGCCTCGTTCGACGATCTGACGCGGACGCGGCCGGAGAAGGCGCTGACGAGCGGGAAGCCGAAGACGGGCGGCCGCAACTCCAAGGGGCGCATCACCTCGCGCTTCATCGGCGGCGGCCACAAGCAGCGCTACCGCGACATCGACTTCAAGCGCGACAAGCACGGCATCGCCGCGAAGGTCGCCCACATCGAGTACGACCCGAACCGCACGGCGCGCATCGCCCTGCTGCACTACGCCGACGGCGAGAAGCGCTACATCCTCGCCCCGGACGGCCTCGCGGTCGGCTCGACGATCATGGCCGGCCCCGAGGCCGACATCCTGGTCGGCAACGCCCTGCCGCTGTCGAAGATCCCCCTCGGCACGACGATTCACAACATCGAGCTGAAGGAAGGCAAAGGCGGCCAGATGGTCCGCTCCGCCGGCGCGGCCGCGCAGCTCATGGCCCGCGAAGGCGACTGGGCCACGCTGCGCCTGCCGTCGGGCGAGATGCGCAAGGTGCACGTGCGCTGCTACGCGACGATCGGCCAGGTCGGCAACCTCGAGCACGAGAACGTCTCCATCGGCAAGGCCGGCCGGACGCGCCACCTCGGCAAGCGCCCCCACAACCGCGGCGTGTCGATGAACCCCGTCGACCACCCGCTGGGCGGCGGCGAGGGCAAGACCTCGGGCGGCCGTCACCCCGTGTCGCCGTGGGGCCAGCCCACGAAGGGCTACAAGACCCGCCGCAACAAGACCACGAACAAGTTCATCGTCAAGCGGAGAACGAAATAAGAGGACTGAGGGATGAGGACTGAGGACTGAGTGATACGAGGGCCGGACTAGTCGGAAAGCGACTCAGTCCTCAGTCCTCAGTCCTCATCACTGGAGAAAAAATGGCACGTTCAATCAAGAAGGGCGCCTTCGTCGACAGCCACCTCATGAACAAGGTGGAGGCGATGAACCGCGAGCGCGACAAGAAGGTCATCAAGACCTGGTCGCGCCGCTCCACGGTCACGCCGGAGATGGTCGGCCACACCCTGGCCGTGCACAACGGCCGCAAGTTCGTGCCGGTCTACATCTCCGAGAACATGGTCGGGCACAAGCTCGGCGAGTTCGCGCTCACGCGCACGTTCAAGGGCCACAGCGGCAAGAAGGTCGAAAAGACCGCCAAGCCGGCCGGTCCGGCGCCGGCCGCCGCCGCGGCTCCGGCGGCGAAGGGATAAGTCGATGGAAGCCACTGCAACGTTGAAGTACCTCAAAGCGTCGCCGCAGAAGGTCCGCCTCGTGGTCGACCTCGTGCGCGGCAAGAAAGTCGACGAGGCCCTGAACATTCTCCGCTTCACGAACAAGACCGTGGCCAAGGACCTGGAGAAGCTCCTCCGCTCGGCCGTCGCCAACGCGGAGAACAAGGAGACCGGCGTCGACACCGACGAGCTGGTGGTCTCGAAGATCTACGTCAACGAGGGACCGCGGGAGAAGCGGGTGCAGCCGGCGCCGATGGGCCGGGCCTACCGCGTTCAGAAGCGGAAGGCGCACGTGACGGTTCACGTGTCGGACGAAGTGAAAGCGGTCAACGAGCGCAGCGGCGGCACGGGCCGCGGGCGCGCCCGGAAATAACGGAGGCTACTTTGGGTCAGAAGGTCAACCCGTACGGATTTCGGCTCGGATTCAACAAGACGTGGCATTCCCGCTGGTTTCAGGGGAAGACCTACGCCGAGACGCTGCATCGCGATCTGAAGCTCCGCGAGGATCTGAAGAAGCGCCTCTCCCACGCCGGAGTCTCGGAGATCGACATCGAGCGCACGGCGAACAAGATGCGCATCAACATCTACACGTCGCGGCCGGGCATCATCATCGGGCGCAAGGGCGCCGAGGTCGACAAGCTCCGCGACGAGCTGCAGAAGCTCGTCAACGGCGAGGTCTACATCAACATCCAGGAGATCCAGCGTCCGGAGCTCGACTCGCAGCTCGTGGCCGAGAACATCGGCACGCAGCTCGAGCGCCGCATCGCCTTCCGCCG
>Ga0075425_100000553_pt1 | contig 35168 bp, 32 predicted proteins | sample SoiMethybrSBSTD4_FD_75300 | JGI IMG/M metagenome (GOLD analysis project Ga0075425, IMG submission 75300) | Bulk soil microbial communities from a Populus tree surrounding site in Tennessee, USA - Soil MetaG P. TD hybrid SBSTD4 | ecosystem: Environmental > Terrestrial > Soil > Tree plantation... | reverse complement strand
TCCCGATTCGGCCGACGAACTAAAGGCTATCCGGAATTTCTGAGCACATCTCTGACTGGACCCAAGGGCCTGGAAATCTGATAATCTTCCTGCGAAAGGAATACTAGATGCCCCTGAAGGCAATGAAAGCACCCGTGCGAGCAAAGCGCAGCAAGGCGGAAATGCAGCAGGAATTCGGGGAGATCCAAGAGCAGGTGGAATCTGCGCGCGAGGCCGCAGACGCCAAGGCCGAGGGGGCGGCGCGACTGCACGCGGCCGAGGTCCGGCAAGGCGCCGAGGGTATAACGGTCGAGGCCGTAGTGCAGAAGATTTCCGGGCTGGGACTGGAGGTCGGCAAGGCGCTTGCCGATATTTCCGAGCAGCTCACGCAGGAGGTGAAGGTACTGGCTACGCTGCGGGAGGCAGTAGTGCTCGAGCGGAAGGAACTGGAGCAGCTCCATAAGATTGATGTGGCGGCAACGGCGCTCGATCAGATGGTGCAGGATTATGCGCGGGAAAAGCAGCGGGCGGAGGCAGAGATAGGCGCGCAGCACCAGTCGTGGGAGGAAGAGTCGTCGCGAATGGAGCGTGAGCGCAAGGAGCAGGACGACAATCTTAAGAAGCAGCGTCAGCGCGAGATCGAAGATTATGAGTATAAGAAGGCGCTCGAGCGGAAGAAAGCTCAGGACAAATATGAAGAAGAGATGCGCCTCGTGGAGAAGAAGAACCAGGAGCGTCAGGAGGCTCTGGAGAAAGGGTGGAGACAGCGCGAGGCGGAACTGAAAGAGCGCGAGGACGAACTGACGCATTTACGAAAGGAAGTGGAGGGTTTTCCTGCACGTCTCCAGAATGAGGCGGAGACCGCAGCGTTGCGGGTGCGACGCGAGACGGAAGCCAAGTTCGAGCAGGAGGTGCTCGTTCTGAAGAAGGACGCAGAGACCGAAAAGCGGCTTGCTGAACTGCACGTGAGGACCCTGGAGGAGACTCTGGCCCGCCAGGCTGCTCAGATCGTGACGCTCGAAAAACAACTGGTAGAGGCTAAGCAGCAGGTGCAGGACATCGCCGTAAAGGCGATCGAGGGGGCCTCTGGGTCGAAGGCGTTGTCACATATAAACCAGATCGCGATGGAGCAAGCAAAGAATCGACCTCAGGGGTAACAGGACGGCCTTATCCCGGATCTGCTCGCAGACGCAACGTGAAACCGAAGTTAGAGTGGAGCGTTTGTCTGAGCATTTTCACCGTTGGTATAGAGCGCTGTCCCTGGATCTGTTGCCCAGCTTCGTTCGGTCTGGACCTGGCAACGACCCGTCCACACACAAACGATTTCCTCAACGGTAATTGTGAAAATACTTCTAACCTCCATTTTGAAGAATACCCCAGGCGATGATCCCGCTGACAACCAGCGCCTCCTGCTCGACGATGTCAGACGCGGAAGATGTTGGCAAGATAGTCGAGAGGAAAGGTGATGGCATGGCCAAGAAGACGAAGAAACCGAATCAGAAGATGCAGGCGTGGATCGAGGCGCGAAAGCGCCACCATTTGTCTCACGCCCAGGTCCACATGGCCCGCGAACTGGGGATGAACCCGGCGAAGTTGGGCAAGATCGATAACCACAAGCAGCAGCCGTGGAAGCTGCCCTTGCCCCAGTTTATCGAAGAGCTCTACTCCAAGCGGTTCGGCAAGACTTCCCCGGAAGCAGTTCTGTCTATCGAGGAGCGATGCCGGCTCGAAGCAGCGAAGAAGGAGGAAAGGCCCACTGCCCGGTTGCGTGCCGTGGACAGCGCGACAACGCGTGAAGCTCCATTACGTTGACGGGAACAAGTCACTTGCAAACCCCATCGGCGCCATTGGGGACGTTGGCCCGCGGCATGCTACATCCCGCAGTTCCCGACCGCGATAGTCTCGGGTGCCTGAAAGGGTACGCGCGTGTCGAGAAAGACCATCGAAAATAGAAGAGTTGGCTATTTTCGTCAGTGAAACGGGGAATGCGCTGGTTACAGAAACTGTGGGCCCCTGCCGTTTGTCATCCGCCTATGCGCAGGCCTTAATATTAGTTCGTTGTTGGTGTGCCAATTTATCCAACATAAACAAAAACTCTATTCTTCGTAATAGCCACCTTCCCCGGTTCCGGGCATTGGGCTGAAGCAGCTGAAGCAGCTGAAGGATGCGCTTAGTTGACTCGCTCCCATAAATATGGGAGCATGGCTCATGAAGACTACGTTAGAAATTCCCGATGCCATCTTTCGTCGCGCCAAGATGGTGGCGGCCGAGCGCGGGATTCCTTTTCGAGCGCTCGTCTCGGAGGCGCTGTCGGACAAGCTACGCGCCCAAGGAGATAGAGACAGCAAACCCTGGATGAAGACGTTCGGCAAACTCCGTCACCTGCACAAGGAAACGGCCAGAATTAATCGGATCATGGAAGAAGAGTTCGACCAGGTCGAGACTGAGGATCAACAGTGATCCTGGACACCAATGGATTGTCAGCCGTCGCAGATGGTGATGCGGCGCTGGCGCCGATCCTTCGCAAAGCAGCGGAGGTCGCCGTTCCGGTAATTGTGTTGGGCGAATACCGATATGGAATTCAGCAATCACGCGACCGGCAGCGCTACGAACAATGGTTAACAGAAACGATTTGCAACTACCGAGTACTCCATGTGGATGAAGGGACGGCCAACTCCTACGCTACTATTCGAACCGAACTCAAGAGAGCCGGAACTCCAATTCCTTCCAACGACGTTTGGATTGCCGCGCTCTGCCGTCAGCATTCTTTCTCCCTCCTAAGCCGAGACCGCCATTTCGATCTTGTTCGCGGAATCGAGCGGATAGATTGGTCACCCTAAGAAACCGAACTAACACCCTTGTACACCCGGCGGAGCGGCTAGTTGGAGTTTCTATCTCAAACGGTTTGAATGGCTGTCCTTGAAAAGACTTTGCCTGTTGATGGGCGACAATCAGAACTCCCGACCGGAAAGAATGCTTGACGCCGGACAGTCCTGTCCAGGGACGATGCTTTCTGGACGCGGCAGGGACGGTGGGGTTAACGCGTTGCCGCAGCGTATGGTGCTGGGGCCACACTTGGGCTGGCTTGGGTAAGCGCCTTCGCTGCTCGAGCTCTTATGAAGAGCGGTTTCAACGACGGTCCACAACCTCGTTTCCCGTTACTGGAGACGCTCGAACTTTCGACCATCGATAAGCCCACTTCTTCCGGAAAAGGTTGAACGAACATTGTACGTATAATTTTCTCTCTTGTAAATTATTGATAACAATATAGATAGTGGTGGAGGCGGCGGGAGTCGAACCCGCGTCCGAAAATGTTACTGGTCAAGATAGCTACATGCTTAGTCCAGTTCATGCCCTCGGCATTACCCGAAGACGTTCGCGGCGCGCGCTCAGAACGGACAAGAAACGCGATCCGCTAGCCTGAAGATCTCGTTCCGAAGGCCCAGACGTAGCCTTCAGAACCAGCCCGCTGTGCGACGCCCTTCGGAGGCCCACGGGCGAAGCCTCCTCGGACGGCTACTTAAATCAATTAAGCAGCGTATGCCATTTCTTGATTGGCAATTATCATTTTGCACGCGATTACGGGTGTGTGCACCCCGGCATGCCTCTTGGCCGCAAGCATCTCCGTCGAAGCCGTGACGCCCCCATTATGGGATGGACCACTCAAAGAGCCACTTCCAATCTAGGGTTGCCAGCATTGGAAGTCAAACACCTGATTAGATGCCGAAGGACATGGACGGTCGCAGCCCATGAAACTGCTCTTTTGCTACGATTCTCCTGTGCACGCCCTGTTCGTTCTCGCGCTGCTGTTCGCCCAACGCACTCCCGGAAACCCGCTCGACCATCTTCCGCCCAACATAGAGCTCCTCACCCATTTCGGCGAGCGCGCCGACATCTCCCCCGACAACCAGCGCATCGCCTTCATGTCCAAGAGCTTCGGCGACGCCATGCTCATCGACCTCAAAACCCGCGCCATCACCTGCCTCACCTGCAATGTCCCCGCCGCCGCATTCCTTCGCGTGATGCACCTCGTCACCGGAGACTACATCCTCATCGGCCCCGACCACTTCGAGGACATCCGCACCAGCCGCACCCGCGACAACGAACTCTGGTTCTTGAGCAAACAGCCCGGCTCGAAACCCGTCAAGCTCGGGCAGAAGATGAGCGAGGGCGCAGCCATCTCCAAGAAGTCCCCGAAGATCGCTTTCTCGCAGCTGCCCGCGCAGGCCTCCGAGCTCCCTGCGGGCGCCTCTCGCCTGATCATCGCTGACGTCGAGCTCTCCGGTACTCCTCGCCTCATAAATCAGAAGACTGTCTACGAAAGCAAGGATCGAAGCTGCACGCTCGAAGCCCAGGATTTCTACGACAGCGACAGCAAAATGGTCTTCACCTGTTACGAGCCGGAAGGCAAAGCGTCAGTCATGGGACTTGATCTCGCAACCGGCGTCGTTACCAATTTCTCCAAAGCTCCCGGAACCTACAATGAGCCCGAAGGCATCTTCCCCGACGGCCAGTACACCGCCGTCGAGTCCGACCGCCAATGTCAACAGTTCGGCGCGGGCTGCGGCTCCGGCAACATAGACCTATGGAAGCTTAGGCTCGACGGCACCGGAAAAGACTTCACCCGCATCACCCACTTCAACGACTACGAAGGCGGCAAAGCTTCCAACCCGGTGATCTCCACCGACGGACGCTTTATGGCCTTCCAGTCCGCCCGCACCACCGATCCCGCGGGCGTCGGTTACGGAATCCTGCTGTATTGGTTCCGCAAGTAACGAGCTACTTCAACGTGATCTCGCGCGTAAGAACGCTCGTTATGACGCGCGCATTCTGCACCCGCTTGTCGATTACCTGCTGCTCTTTGCCCTTGTCGCCATATTGCTTCATCCGCAGATCGAGAACTTTCTGCGCCAAACCGTCGAGCGCGCCGAAATTCTTGTAGGTCAAAGCGAAGCCAATGTCCCAATCGTCCGGGTTCGCCTTGGTGTTGTTCAGGAACATGTTGTAGTCTTCGATCAACCCGGCCTTCTTTTCCGCATCCCAAATCGGCTTGATGTTATTTTTCAGGTCGTCCATGAAAGCATTGAAACGTCCAGGCATGATCTGGACTAAAGTGACGCGCGCGACTCCTCCCTCCGTATATTGGTCTTGCGCGACTGCCGTGACGCACATCCAGTAAAGGCACACTGCCGCAACTGCAAATCGGATCATCTGCCTCATAACCTCAAGTTCCTCCTTGAAATTTGAAATCGGCAGAGTCTAGCTGACTGCAGGGATTCCGTAAAGCCGCCTGCAGTCGCGAAAAACTTAGAAACACAGAATTAAACTATCAATAAAATGTATTACTTACCCTTATGGGACAAGTCGGCAGTGAGGTCAGGGAAATCTGTGACTAGTGGTCAGTTGCCCTCACTGCACCGTTAGGGTCGTAGTCGTAAAATGTTGCGTGGATTCCGATGTGCCGGTGATGGTGACAGTGTAGGTCTGCGAGCCAGGTCGACTTTCGCCGGCGCAAGCCGCTTGAAAAATCAATCCCCCGAGAAGCAGCGCGCCTGTTCTTGATGGCACTGCTGAATTCGTGCCCTTCCCGAGTGGTTGGAACCAAATTTGCGGTGGGTGCGGGCAGTCCACAAGACGCACAGGTCCTTTCGTCGGGAGTGCTGCGCTAGGGCAGGACTCCGCTTCCTCCAGGATGACAATGGGAGGAATGATCGTCGGGAATCGATTCGGCAGTGCAGGCCCCTGAAGGCTGCCCCAGGCTCGTTTTTGCTGGGTCCCCACTACGCTATGATGAACTGCTTATGGCTACATACCTAATTACCGGGATCGCAGGCTTCATTGGATCGGCTCTGGCCAGGGCGGTTCTGGCCCAGGGAAATCGGGTGCGGGGGTTGGATAATTTCTCTACCGGCAAGCGCGAGAATATTTCTGAGATTCTCTCTCATATAGATTTTCGGGAAGGGGACCTGCTCGATGAAGGACTTCTCCAGGACGCTTGCCGCGATGTTGATTACATTCTTCATGAAGCTGCCATCGCCTCCGTGCCCCGTTCGGTAAAGGATCCGCTTGCCAGCCATCGCGTAAACCTGGATGGCACGATGAATCTCCTAATAGCCGCAAGGGACGCGAAGGTCAAACGAGTGGTGTACGCGGCGTCGTCTTCCGCTTACGGCGACACACCCAGTTTGCCGAAGCACGAGGAGATGACGCCTAATCCAATCTCGCCTTACGCGGTCGCCAAGCTGGCCAGCGAGTACTACATGACCTCGTTTTATCGCTGCTACGGCCTGGAAACGGTGTGCCTGCGCTACTTCAATATTTTCGGGCCGCGGCAGGACCCGAATTCGCCGTACTCCGGCGTGCTGGCAAAATTCATCACCCAGATGCTTCGTGGCGAGCAGCCCACGATTTTTGGAGACGGCACCCAGAGCCGCGACTTCACCTACGTCGACAACGCGGTGCACGCGAATCTGCTCGCCTGCAAGGCGCCGGCATGCGAAGTTGCGGGCCGGGTGTTCAACATCGGCGTAGGGCAGCGCGTCGACCTGAATGAAATCTTTCGCCTTTTGAAAAAGCTCGCGGGCTATGACGGCGAAGTGAAATACGCGCCCGAACGCGCTGGAGATGTGAGGCACTCTCTGGCAGACTTTACGCGCGCGAGGCGGCATCTCGGTTACACCCCAAAAGTTGATTTCGAGGAAGGCCTGCGGCGCACGGTCGAATGGTACCGCAGCCAACCTTCGGCTCCTAGCCGACTTGACGCCGATGCTCTGGGAACGCAGCTTTCAAATCCGCGGGCTTCGAATTTAGACGCTTAATTCGCGTCATTACCTTGGTTATCTAGGGGACGATTGCGCGCTGAGACTACAGTTGCGGAATGACACTTTCATCTCTGGTCCTTTCACGCGATTGGCCCGAAATCAGCGTGCTGGAATGCATCCTCGGCAGCCTGCACATGAATGTGGAAGTGGAGCCGGAGCCGGAGCGCGCCCTCGCGAGATTGGCCAAATCCAAAATCGATGCCCTGATCGTGGACTGCGACCTTAACGGAGCCTCTACGTTTCTTCGCGGCGTGCGCAATGTCAGCGCGCAACAAACGGTCCCGCTGGTGATATTGGGCGGATCAAACGGCCGTCACCTGGAAGAAGATGGCGCCAGTTTCGTGTTTCAAAAACCCATCTCGGTCGAACAGGCCGTACGTACGCTCTCGGCAGCGCGCAATCAGATTCTGGAAGAGAGATTGCGTTATCACCGCGAGAGAGTGGGCCTTCCGGTCTGGCTCTCGTATGGTTCGAAAAAACGGGCTCGCGCCCACCTCATGAATTTGAGTCAAAAAGGCATGGGCCTTCGCATGGCACAACCCTTGCCCGTGAAAGGCCCCCTGCAGATCACCTTCTCCTTGCCCGGCAGCAAACGCGCCATGAAGATCCCCGGCGAAATCGTCTGGATGGACCAGCGGGGGCAGGCCGGCCTCCGCTTTTTTGACCTGAAGCCGCGTGTCAAGCGCGACCTGCAATTGTGGTTGGAGCGGCAATACTTCAGCCAGCAGTGACTCGCTACATCACCGGTGGTACGGTGATACCCATCACCGCCAAAACGCGCAGCAATTCCCGGCGAACCACAGCCGTGGTCGCCAGCAGAAATTTCTTTCGGCCCTCGTTCTCTTCAATCAGGATGGGATGGCGATGATAGAAGTAATTGAAAAGCTGGGCCAGTTGGAATGCATGTTTGGCCAGATATGCGGGTTCGGTGGTTGCAATGCACTGGTCAATTACGTAGGACGTCCTGGAAGCGGCAAGCCACAGTTCCCAGATCTCATTAGCGCCCTCGCTGTTCAGGTGGCCTTGTAGATCATCTGTAGAGACGTAGCGGGCTACGTCTCTACAGAAGTCTTCGGGATCATAACCGCCTTTGCGAAAGATGTTGGTAGATCGAACCACTGCGTACTGCACATAGGGACCGGTTTCGCCCTCGAAACTAAGCGCCTCTTTGAAATCGAAGGCAATCACGGACGATTTGGTGAACTTGAGCATGAAATAGCGCAATGCGCCGACCGCGATCTGGGTGGCAATGCGCAGGCGTTCTGCTTCGTTCAGTTCAGGATGACGCGCATCAACTTCCTTCTTCGCCGAAGCGATCAACGCGTCATTCAAGTCATCGGCCTTAACGCCGAAACCTTTTCGGCCGGAGACTTCGATGTAGGCGCGGGCCTTGTCCTCCTCGGAGAGTTCATAGCCCAGCTCCGCCGCGCAACGCGGAGTCAACGCGACCATCTCGTAGGAAAAATGAGTGTAGTGGTCCGCCGGTTCGTTGTGCCCCAGTTCCTGCAGGGCTTCGATCACCGTGTTTTGGGCTTCGGACTGACGGGCATCGATCACGTTGTAGATTTCCGCCACGCCGCCGAAGTGGGGATGATCCAGAGCGCCGACTGTGGTCGAGATCCAGCAATCGTGTCCCTTGGGATAGTGGTAGAACTTGCGGTATCCGAAATCGCGCCCCAAGAGACCGAACTTCCAGAGGTGGTAAGCGATATCCTTGCCGACGTAGCCCACGGTTCCATTCGACCGAACAATGACCTTCTGATCTTGTTCGGCGAGCTTCCCCTCGGCAGAATCACTAGTCTTCTCGGAGTCCTGGGCGCTCTCAGCGGCGGTAGATTTTGCTCCAGCCCTTCGCATTACCCAGCAGCCCTTATTCTTTCCCTCAGTCTCGAGAGACAGCACGCCTGCTTCTTTCAGTTTGGTGAATGCGGCATCCCAGAAATGCAGCTGAAGAATTTCACTCTCGCGCGGCAGGAAGTCGTACTCGATGTCGAGCCGGTCCATGGTCTCGAGATGTCGCCGCAGAACGGCGACCGAGATCAGATCGGCGATGGCGGCCGTTTCATTGTTGCCGTGTTCAATCGCGTGCAGCGCCTGCTGCCGCGCGGTCCGATTCTGTTTATCCTGCTCGTACCACTGTGAAACTCTGGCATAGAGATCCCAGCAGTAGTAATCGAATCGGGGCTGCCGCGAAAGTTGCTCAACGTCGGATCTGGTCTTTTGCTCCAGATTCTGAAACCCGACCACAACGTCCGCCACTTGGACGCCGGTGTTGTCGATGTAGTTCTGCACATCCACTTCGCGCCCGGCGAATCGCAGCAAGCGAACAAACGTATCGCCAAGAATGGCGTTACGCAGGTGACCCACATGCGCCGCCTTGTTGGGATTGATGCTGGAGTGCTCGACCAGAACTTTGCCCTCGCGGATATCCGCTCGTGGCTGTTCGTCGGCGGCAAGCGAGGCGGCGAAAGCAGCGCGGTTCACACGAGCATTGAGATAACCAGCGCCGGCCACCTCAAGTTTGTCGAAGCCCTCAATCTGGCCAATGCCGGCAACAATTTCTTCGGCGATCTTGCGGGGCGGCTGGCGCAGTTGTTTGGCCAGTTCAAAGGCCAGTGGAGTTGCGTACTCGCCAAGCTCCACTGCAGGCGGCTGCTCGACGACGAGGTTGGGCAAATCCAGGCCATATGCATTACGCAGAAACTCGCGCAAGTGCTGTGCCAGGCGATCTTCGAGAGCGCGATACAAGAGTCCCTCTAAATTGTTGAAGGAGAGAGCGATTGTAGCAAATCAAGCGGCAGACCAAGGTTTGACGAGGGGTGTGTGGTTACCTATGATGAAAAATCGGATCCGATGCTTCTATGCGTATAGCTTATCTCGACTGTTTCTCCGGCATCAGTGGCGATATGCTTCTGGGCGCGCTCGTGGACGTCGGAGTGCCTCCGCAAGTGTTTCAACAAACAGTTGCAGGGCTAAACGTCGGTGCGAAACTCGAAGTTTCGCGTGTCAACCGCGCCGGAATCAGCGCAACTAAAGTAGATGTGTTGGTTCATGGCGAGAAAGAACTCCCACGCGAAGTTTTTTGGGAGCAGCAGGCGCATGCGCACGAACATGCTGATGCCGGTTCGGGTCACTCACACGGTGGCCGAAACGAACCGGTTCAGCTCAGGGAACACAATTATGCGCGGCCGGCGCTGTCGCGCGAGGGCGGGAGGCGTGATCCGAGTTCCGAGGCACACGAGCATGGCCATTCGCACGGGCGCGGACTAAACGAGATTCGCGAGATCATCGTCAAGGCGACGATCAGCGATAGCGCGAAGAAAACCGCAACTTCTATTTTCGACGCCCTTGGCGCAGCTGAAGCGAAGATCCACGACAGCAAGATCGAGGAGATTCATTTTCACGAAGTGGGCTCGGTGGATGCGATCGTAGATATCGTCTGCGCGGCTATCGGAGTTGAGGCACTCGGCGTCGATGAGATCGTCTGCTCCGCGCTGAACGTAGGCGGCGGCACGGTCAAGTGCGCGCACGGAAGTCTACCTATCCCCGCGCCAGCGACACTCGAACTGCTGAAGGGCGCGCCGGTGTACTCGTCCGACATTCAGGTTGAACTGGTCACGCCCACCGGCGCGGCTATCGTGAAGACTCTGGCAAAGCGGTTTGGGCACTTTCCGGAAATGACGATCGAGAAGGCTGGCTATGGCGCCGGCAGCCGCGATTTCCCCGCTCATGCCAATCTAGTCAGGCTCACGGTAGGGGAGCGTGCCACGCTTTCCCCAAACACCTCAGAAGAGTTGGTAACGATACTTGAAGCCAACCTGGATGACCTTAATCCGCAGCTATTCGGTTACGTGATGGACCGCCTGCTGCAAGCTGGAGCCCTGGATGCGTACGGAGTTCCGGTGCAGATGAAGAAGAACCGCCCCGGAACTTTGCTGACCGTGTTGGCCAAACCAGAAGACGCAGCAAAGCTGACGGAGATTGTCTTCTCAGAAACCACCACACTTGGGGTGCGCCGTCGTCAGGAGCAGCGGCAAGCGCTGATGCGGAAATGGGTGAATGTGCCAACACCCTGGGGCGAAGTCCGCATGAAGCTTGCAAGCATGAATGGTACCGTAACGAACTACGCTCCGGAGTATGAAGACTGCCGCAGGATCGCGGCCGAGCATCACGTTCCCCTGAAAACCGTCATGCAGGAAGCGGTGCAGGGGTATTTGAAAACCAGAGAAAATTGAATGGACAAATTCTCTGGCGTCTCTCTTCCGCTTGACTCGAAACCATGAATAAGAAGTTTTACCTCACAACTCCTATTTATTACGTGAACGCGCGTCCCCACATTGGGCACGCCTACACCACAATCGCCTGCGACACCATCGCCCGCCGCCAGCGCATGATGGGCTTCGATACTTACTTTCTCACTGGCACCGACGAGCATGGTCAGAAGATTCAACGCGCTGCGCAGGCCGCAGGCAAGACGCCGCAGCAGCTGACGGACGAGGTTTCCGCACAGTTCCGCGCTCTGTGGGACCGGCTCGGCCTGACCTACAACGACTTCATCCGCACCACATCCGATCGCCATAAGCTCGGCGTGCAAGCGCTCTGGCGGCGCATTCGTGACAACGGTTTTATCTACAAGGGCCACTACACCGGCCAGTACTGCGTGTTCGACGAGCTTTACGTGGACGCGGTCGGCCCCGGCGCACCCTGCCCCGAGTGTGGCCGCCCTACGGAAACCGTGAAGGAAGAAAATTATTTCTTTAAACTCTCCGCTTTCGAGCCGAAACTGCTTCAGTTGTACGCCGAACAGCCGGACTTCATTCGGCCGGAAACGCGCCGCAATGAAGTAGCATCTTTCGTTCGCTCCGGTCTGCGGGATCTCTCGATCAGCCGCTCGACTTTTTCCTGGGGCATTCCGGTGCCGGACGATCCAAAGCACGTGATCTACGTCTGGCTGGACGCGCTGGCGAATTACATCACCGCGCTTGGTTACGGGGCTTCCGACAGCAAACTCTTTGACAAGTACTGGCCTGCCGATCTGCACATGATCGGCAAAGAGATCGTGCGCTTTCACTGTGTCTACTGGCCGGCGTTCCTCATGGCCGCGGGTTTGCCTCTGCCTCAAGGCATCATGGCACACGGCTGGCTTCTCTTCGAAGAGAACAAGATGTCGAAGTCGCGCGGCAACATCGTGCGCGCCGACACCATTCTCGACGTGCTGGGCAGGGATGCCCTGCGTTACTTCCTGTTGCGCGAGATCGTCTTTGGACAGGATGGCTCATTTTCCTTCGACGCTCTGGTGCAGCGCTACAATGCCGACCTCGCAAACGGCCTGGGCAACCTGGCAAGCCGCACTTTGACGATGATCACGCGCTATTTCAGAGGCGAGGTGCCATATCCATCGCACACCGCCGCCCATACAGCCGCCGATGATGCCATCGCCGATGCGGCGCGCAAGACGATCTCAGAATTTCATGCCTGGTTCGAGCAGTACCAGTTTTCAAGAGGTCTTGAGACCGCCTGGGGACTAGTGGCGGCGGTGGACAAATACATCGTTGAGAATGAGCCGTGGTCCTTGGGAGAGAAGCAGGACGAGAACAGCCGGGCACGGCTGGCAACGGTTCTCTACACGTCAGCAGAGGCTCTGCGAATCGTGAGTGCGCTCGCGCATCCCGTGATTCCGGATTCCACAGCAAAGATCTGGGCGCAGTTGGGCCTGGGAGACATTCAAAAATTTGATCTCGCCCAACTGCAATGGGGACAGCTGAAGCTGGGGACGAAGCTGGGCGATGTTCGAGCGGTATTCCCACGCACCGACAAGGCGGCGATTGCCAGAATGCACCAGCTGGAAGACGAGGGACGCGATGCACCCGCCGCCACCGAAGCCGGGCCAGTGGCAGCGGCGGCGAGTGCAAGCCAGGGCACCTTAGCAACGCAGGCTGCGGCGCCGGTCGTTATATCACCGCGGGCACCCGCTAGTCCCGCCCCAACATCCGACGGAAAGATCAGCATTGAAGATTTCGCCAAAGTTGAGTTGCTTGTAGGCCAGGTGAAGGTCGCGGAAAAGGTGAAGGGTGCCGACAAGCTGTTGCGCCTGGAAGTAGACCTCGGCAGCGAAACGCGGCAGGTGGTTGCTGGAATCGCCGAGGCCTACGCTCCCGAGTCACTGCTTGGCCGGAAGGTTGTGATCGTGGCGAATCTCGCACCGCGCAAGCTGCGAGGCCTCGAGTCCAACGGCATGATCGTCGCCGCCTCTCCCGACGGCGGCAAGCCAGTACTGTGTGGATTTCTGGAAGACGTGCCGGTCGGAACCAGGCTGAAGTAGAGGAACGCGGATGTTCTCTCCGTGTCGCAAGTTTTGCATCCCTCGCCCGCTCCATTACAATCAAGGATTAACCCTGCTGAGTTTCGATGGCGCTGAAGGAATCTGCGGCGATCGTCCTGCGCACGTATCCGCTGCGTGAGGCGGATCTTCTGGTTACGCTCTTCACCCGGCTGGAAGGCAAGATTCGAGGGGTAGCGCGTTCCGCCAAGAAGTCTAAGCGGCGTTTCGGTGGCGCGCTCGAGCCGCTGACCGAGGTGCGACTATGTTACGACGAGCGCGAAGGGCAGGACCTGACACGGTTAGATTCCTGCGAGGTGCTGGAATCGCCTCTGGCTTCGGAGGTGAGCTATCCGCGTGCCGTAGCTCTGGCTCACGTGGCAGAGTTGCTGGATGAGTTGCTGCCGGACCGTGAACCGAATGATACGGTTTTCCGGTTGGCCCTTGCTGTGTTGTCCGAACTCCGCGAGCGCGATATCTGGTTGCCGCTCACTTATTTCGAGCTCTGGATGACACGGCTGATGGGGTATTTGCCTGATCTTTCGGAGTGCATCGTCTGCGGACACGCGCTGAATGGCAGCCGGGCATATTTCCACGCCCTTGCGGACGGCTTGATGTGCGGGAATGATAAGCGCCTGGCGTCGTCACAGTTATCGGGCGAGTCGCGAGAATTGGCGAAGCAGATGTTGCATGCTCCGGTGGAGAGCTTTTCGGAATTATCGTTAGAGAAGGCACGGACGGCAGATCTGCGAAAGTTTTTTGTACAGATATTGCAGCGGCATATTGAGAAGAAGCTGGTGACCGCGGGAATGCTGGAGAAAATAGGCCGCTAGGTGCCCGCGTTTGCTCCGGGTTGTAGTTTTGTTTGGCGTCCGCAATCGTGAATCCATCCAAGTCCAATCCGCCAACCTTTCAGGAGCTCATCCTGCGCCTGCAGACCTTCTGGGCGGAGCACGGATGCGTGCTGCAGCAGCCGTACGACGTCGAGGTAGGCGCGGGCACTATGGCGCCCGAGACTTTTCTTCGGGTGCTCGGGCCGAAGCCTTACAAAGTTGCCTACGTTCAACCGTCGCGGCGTCCGGCAGATGGGCGTTATGGGGGGAACCCCAATCGTCTCTTCAAGCACCTGCAGCTGCAGGTCATTCTGAAACCACCTCCGGAGAACGTGCAGGAACTCTATCTTGAGTCGCTGGGTGCGATGGGCATTGATCTGCGTCAGCACGATATCAAGTTCGAGGAAGATAACTGGGAATCGCCGACGCTTGGCGCGTGGGGGATTGGCTGGCAGGTGATGCTTGATGGGCTGGAGATCACGCAGTTCACCTATTTTCAGCAGTGCGGCGGGGTCGATCTCGATCCAATTTCGGTTGAACTGACTTACGGGTTGGAGCGAATCGCGGCGTTTCTTCAGGATGTGGACTCAATTTACGACATCGTGTGGGCGCGCGAGCCTGGCACGGGTCAGGTCACGACTTACGGCGGTGTGCGCTTAGCTGATGAATTGCAGTTTTCCGTTTACAACTTCGAAATGGCAGATGTGGAGAAAACCTGGAAACATTTCGAACTTTGTGAACAGGAGTGCCGGGCGCTGTTGGAGAAAAATGCTGGGTTAGGCAAACAGAAGAGTTCCGGCGACGGAGTCACGCGGGACCGGAACCGCTTTCCTGTGCTGGCTGCGTACGATCTCTGCCTCAAGTGTTCCCATCTTTTCAACATCCTCGATGCGCGCGGAGCGATTTCCGTGACGGAGCGCGTGGGAGTGATTGCCCGTGTGCGGGCGTTGGCGGTGGGAATCGCAAAGGCTTGGGTGGAACAGCAATCCGAGCCAGCGGACGCTGGGGAGGGAGAACCGGCGCAAGGGAATCGGGTTGAAGAAAAACCGGAGGCGTTACCCGCTGCAAGGTAAGCAGCCGGCTCGAAATGTCAGGAATTGAATGCCAGACTTTCTGCTCGAAATTGGTTGCGAAGAAATTCCGGCGCGGATGATCGCCAACGCACAGGAGGAGTTGCAGCGGCGCATCGGCGATCTGCTTAGCCGGGAACGGCTGGGCGCAACCGGCGTATTGGCTTCGTTTGAAACTCCGCGGCGCCTGGCGGTGCTGGCATCCATTCCAGCGGCACAGCCAGATGCGACCGAACAGTTGACCGGTCCCGCTGTGGGTGTTGCCTTCAAAGACGGGCATCCCACGCCGGCCGCCCATGCCTTCGCGAAGAAAGCGGGCGTGGACGTCTCCAGGCTGGAAAGAGCTACGACTTCGAAAGGCGAGTATCTCGCGGCGAAGGTAATTAGGAAAGGTCGAAGCGCGAAGCAAATCTTGTCAGAGTTGCTGCCCAAGGAGATCAGTTCGATTTACTGGCCGAAGAGTATGTACTGGCGCAAAGCGAATGAGCGTTTTGTGCGACCAGTGCGCTGGCTGGTGGCCATGCTGGACGATCAGGTCATTCCGCTCGAGTTCGCGGGAGTACAGGCGGGCAGTGAATCGCGTGGACATCGCCTTCTCGGGCATCGCGCTGTCTCGATTACGCACCCTGGCGCGCCCTACGTCGATGCCTTGCGCAATGCGAAAGTGCTCAGCCGCGAAGCTCGTGAACAACAAATCCGCCAGGCCCTCGATGCCGCCACCCGTACCGTTCCAGGAGCGCGATGGCGCGAGGACAAGGCGTTGCTAGATACAGTCGTCAACCTCACGGAATGGCCTTCGGTAGCGCTGGGAAATTTTGATTCTGAGTTTCTGGAACTACCGGAGGAAGTTTTGGTCACGGTTATGCGCGACCATCAGAAATATTTTGCGCTCGAAGATGGGGGTGGCAAGCTGCTGCCCCACTTCCTCGCCGTTCTGAATACGGATGGCGATCCGCTGGGCTTGATTCGGCATGGTAACGAGCGTGTATTGCGGGCACGTTTCAACGATGCGCGCTTCTTCTGGCAGACTGACCAGAAACACTCTCTGCGCGAGCGCGTGACCTGGCTTAAGCAGGTGACGTTTCAGAAGGATCTCGGAAATTACTATGAGAAGACGCGGCGCCTGCAACGCATCTGTAGCTGGCTGGCCGAAGAAATTCGCCAGAGCGGAAGGACGATTCGTCCGGGAGTCATCCACAAGGCAGCTTGCCTCGCCAAGACCGACCTGACTACAGAGATGGTGAAGGAGTTTACCGAGCTGCAGGGAATCGTGGGCGGCCTCTATGCGCGGGTGCAGCAATTGGATCGTGATATGCCGGACAGCACGCGCACGCTGATTGCCGACGTGATTTACGATCACTACAAGCCCGAGTCCATGGAAGACTCTGTTCCGCGCGCCATTGAAGGCGCTGTGCTGTCGATTGCCGATAAGGCCGACAGCATCACCGGGATGTTTGCGCTTGGTCTCCAACCCACCGGATCAAAGGACCCGTTTGCGCTGCGGCGGCAGGCGAACGGCATCATAAAGATATTCGCCGAGCACAAGCTGCCGGTTAAAATCAGCAGCCTGTTTGCTTTTGCCCGCGAGGCATATCGGGGGACACTGGCCGAACAAAGATTTTTACGGCAAGTGGATTTTGACTCCGCAGTCCGCGGTTTCTTCCGCGAACGCCTGGAGTTCTATCTGCGTGATGTGCTGCGGTTCCAGTATGACGTGGTGAACGGGGTGTTGGCCGCCGGATCAGACGACGTGGTAGACGCTGTGGCACGGGCTGAGGCCGTGAGCGCCGTCCTGGAGATGCCCGAATTTCAGGCGATTGCGGCGGCATGCAAGCGCATGCGCAACATCCTGCGGCAGGCCGGCGAAAGGAAGATTACGCCAGCACAGAGTTTTGCACACTTGCCGGACTCCTCTGACGAAGAGAAGAGTCTCGCGGCCTATCTCGAGCGGACTGTCCCGAGGGTGGAAGCGCATCGAAAACAGAAGGAGTATCGCGATGCTCTGCTTTCACTTTCCACTGCCCGCGAGCCCATCGATCGATTCTTCGACAAGGTGATGGTCATGGTGGACGACGAGCGAATCCGCTCGAACCGACTGGCACTGCTCCAGGGGCTACTAAAGGAATTCTCCACTATTGCCGATTTTTCTGAGATCGTAATCGAAGGACAAAAAGACATTCCCCAGGTAAAAAAGGACTGACATGGCAACAACGACTCTCTCCGAAGTGGAAGTGCAAACAAGTTCTAAACCGGGCACGAAGTACGTCTATTTCTTCGGCGGCGGCGAGGCTGATGGGAACGGCAGGATGAAAGATGAGTTGGGCGGCAAAGGCGCCGGGCTGGCGGAAATGACCAATGCCGGCTTGCCTGTGCCTCCGGGCTTCACCATTCAGACCGAGGCCTGCCGGGAGTACATGCGGACGGGCCACGTCTCGAATGAAGTGAATCGCCAGATGGAAGAGGCGCTGGAACGCTTGGAGCAGTTGCAGGGGCAGAAGCTTGGCAAGGGTGATAATCCGCTGCTGGTCAGCGTGCGTTCGGGCGCGAAATTTTCCATGCCGGGCATGATGGATACCATTTTGAATCTCGGACTAAACGATCAGAGCGTGGAAGCATTGGCGCACCGCTCGAACAACCCCCGTTTTGCGGCAGACTCGTATCGGCGCTTGATTCAGATGTTCGGCAACGTCGTGCTGGAGATTCCGAAACCGGCTTTCGACGAGGTCTTTGATGCCAAAAAGAAACAGAAAAAAGCCAAGCTTGATACGGATCTCGACGCCAAGGCATTGAAAGCGGTGATTGAGGAATACAAAAAGGTCGTCAAGAAGCATACCAAGCGGGATTTCCCGCAAGATCCGCATGAGCAACTCGTGATGGCTCGCGATGCCGTATTTCGTTCCTGGCAGAACGAGCGCGCCAAGCACTATCGCCGAATCAACAACATCTCAGAGGATCTGGGCACGGCGGTCAACGTGCAGGCGATGGTGTTTGGCAACCTCGGAGAGACGAGCGGCACGGGTGTGGGCTTCACACGAAATCCGGCGACGGGAAATAAGGAGTTCTACGGCGAGTTCCTGATGAACGCACAGGGGGAAGATGTGGTCGCCGGTATCCGTACGCCGGTGCACATCTCGGAACTGGAAAAACTCATGCCGGCTGTGTACCGGCAACTGCACCAGATCACCACCCGCCTGGAACAACACTACCGCGACATGCAGGATTTCGAATTCACCATTCAGGACGGCAAGTTGTATATGCTGCAAACACGCAACGGGAAACGCACGGGACGCGCGGCTGTGCGAGTTGCAATCCAGATGGTCGACGAAGGATTGATCAGTCAGGAGGAAGCTATTTTCCGGGTAGAACCGAATCAGCTCTATGATTTCCTGGTTCCGCGTCTGGACGAGAAGAAGACAAAGGTCGAGGTGCTGGCGACGGGTTTGCCTGCATCGCCAGGCGCAGCCGTAGGCCAGATTGTCTTTACGGCAGATGAGGCGGTAGTGAAGGCTGGGCACCACCGCAAAAATCCGGTGATTCTGGTGCGAGCAGAAACCACCCCCGAAGATATTCATGGCATGGAAGTCGCTGTTGGGATTCTCACCTCGCGCGGTGGCATGACGAGCCACGCCGCGGTGGTCACCCGAGGTATGGGAAAGTGCTGTGTGGCAGGCGCCGGAGACATTCACGTGGACGAGAAAAAGCGTGAGATGCAGGTGAAAGGCCAAGTCTTCAAAGAAGGCGACTGGATTTCGCTGGACGGCACCACCGGCCGCGTGATCAAAGGTAAGCTGAGCACGCTTGAAGCTTCGCCGGATGATGCCGAACTGCAGACATTAATGGGCTGGGCAGAGCCCTTTCGCAAATTGCGAGTGCGCGCCAATGCCGATATTCCTCGTGATGCCATCCAGGCGCGTGCATTCGGGGCGGAAGGAATCGGGTTGTGCCGCACCGAGCACATGTTCTTCGCCGAGGACCGCATTCCCCACATGCAGGCCATGATTTTGGCTGGTAACGAAAAAGCCCGCAGAGCCGCGCTCAAGAAATTGCTCCCCATGCAGCGGTCCGATTTTATTGGCGTATTCCGCGCGATGAATGGATTCCCGGTCACAATCCGCACACTCGATCCGCCGCTGCATGAATTCTTACCGCGTCGAGAAGAACTGATGGTGGATATAGCCGTCCTTCCTCATGCCAGCGCCAAGGAGAAGAAATCCCTCATAGGGAAATACCGCCGTTACGGCGCCAAGGCCGCCGGCGATTTGAAGAAGGTTATGCCTGCCCTGCTCCGCCGGGTGGAGGAGTTGCATGAGTTCAACCCAATGCTCGGGCATCGGGGGTGCCGGCTCGGAATCACCTATCCCGAGATTACAGAAATGCAGGCTCGAGCGATCTTCGAAGCGGCCGTAACGGTGGCTAATGAAGGCGTGAAAGTACTTCCCGAAATCATGGTCCCACTGACGGCCACGCTCAAAGAGATGGCGAATCAGGCGGAGATTGTGAATCGCGTTGCCGAAGAAGTGTTTAAGGAGAAGGGGGCGAGAGTGGAATACCTGGTCGGCACGATGATCGAGCTACCACGCGCCGCGCTGGTGGCCGACGATATCGCGAAAGAAGCACAGTTCTTCTCCTTCGGCACTAACGATCTTACTCAGACCACTTTTGGGTTCTCGCGCGATGATGTGAACAAGATTCTGCCCACCTATATCGCGAAAGGCATCCTTAAGCAGGACCCGTTCGCAGCGCTCGACCGCGATGGAGTCGGACAACTGGTGAAGATCGCGACTGAGCGCGGTCGCAAGACGCGGCCTGATTTAAAGGTTGGAATCTGCGGCGAGCACGGAGGTGAGCCGTCTTCGGTGGAGTTCTGCCATCAGACTGGCCTGAATTACGTGTCGTGCTCGCCATTTCGCGTACTCACGGCAAGGCTGGCGGCCGCTCAGGCTGCAGCCTCGGATAAGCTCAAAGTCGAGGGCGGAAGGACGAAGTAGAGCCTGGGAGTTATAACAGCTGCTCTACTGTCCCGCGACTTCGGCCGTGGCGCGTTCCCGGTCGACATCTTTTAACCGGGCCGCTTTGCCCCGGAGCTTGCGCAAATAGTAGAGCTTGGCCCGGCGGACCTGTGACGAGCGGACCAGTTCAACTTTGTCGATCACGCGCGAGTGAACGGGGAAAATGCGTTCTACACCCTGACCGAAGCTGATCTTTCGGACGGTGAAGCTAGCCTGTGGACCACGGGTGCGAGCGATCACTACTCCTTCAAACGCCTGCAGGCGTTCCTTGTCGCCTTCCTTGATCTTCACGTGAACGCGCACGGTATCGCCTGGGACAAAGTTCGGAACGTCGTTGCGCTTCGTCTTGGCCAATAATTTTTCAATAATTAAGTTCGTCATAAAGTCTTCCTCAGTTTTGAGAGTGGTCAGCAGCAACCTGCGCCAACAAGGCTTTGTCTTCTTCGCTCAGCGTCACCCATTGCACAAGATCTGGACGGTTACTTAGCGTCTTTTTTAACGCTGTGCGACGCCGCCAACGCCGGATTTCCTCGTGGTTCCCCGAAATCAATACGTCGGGAACGTTCATACCGCGGAACTCGGCAGGCCGCGTGTAATGCGGATAATCCAGCAATCCGCCCGAAATACATGTCGAAGTTGGCCCATCTCCCGCAGGCAACTCGCTAGCGACCGAGAACGATTCCTGACGCGTAGAGGCACTGTTACCCACCGCCCCAGGAATGAGCCGCGTGACCGCATCCACGATCACCGCCGCTCCCAGTTCTCCGCCGCTCAGAACGTAATCGCCAATCGACAGCTCCCGATCCGCAAGAAACATACTGACACGCTCATCTACGCCTTCATAACGGCCACAGATGAGAACGATCTGTTCCATGGTGCCCAAAGCCTCGGCTATGCCCTGATCGAAGCGCTTGCCCTGTGCCGACAGCAACACGACGCTTTGCGTACTTCTACCTACTGTACGCTCGTCGCGTGGCGCGACTTCGAGCGATTCCACGCATTCGAATATCGGCTCAGGCTTGAGGACCATGCCTTCGCCGCCACCGAAAGGCCGATCGTCCACGGTGCGATGCCTGTCATGCGCGAAAGCCCGAAGATCATGAACAGCAATGCTCACCAGGCCGGTTTCCCGGGCACGACGGACAATGCCGTAATCCAACGGTCCGCGAAAAAAGTCAGGAAAGATCGTGAGAATATCGATCTTCATTGCAGACCACAAGAAGAGGTACGGGCATCGGGATGAGAACTACTTCTTGGTTCCTCTCTGCTCCTGTTTTTCCGACTCCGTCAGGGGCGCGTTCACCTCGAGCATACCTTCCGGCAGTGACATTCGAATCTGCTTGAGGACAAGATCTACGCCTTGCAAGTAAGCCTCGGCGTACGGGATCTCATGTTCAGCGGACCCGTTCGCCACTATGAGCAGCGGCGCTTCGCCGCCACTAAATCGTACCTCCTTTACTTCCCCAATCTCGCGGCCCGCATCGACTACCACACATCCAACCAGATCGCTGATGTAATCCCATCCAGGTTCGAGCTGAGCACGTTGCCCAGCAGATACCTGCAGTTCACAACCGATCAAAGCTTCGGCGTCGGAGATCGAGTCGATGCCCGCAAACCTTGCGACTATACCGCCCTTATGCGGCCAAATCTCTTCAACCTGCAGCTCACGCCGGCTATCGTCCTCTGCAAGCGCCCACAGTCTCATAGCGCGCGCGAAACGGTCGGGAAGGCTGGTGTGCAACTCGAGTGCTACTTCGCCGCGACGTCCTTGCGTCTTGACCACACGCGCCAGCGTGATGAACTCTTCTGCTATTCCAGAATCTCCAGCTCGAAACCCTTGTGCAGCTTGATTCCAGTCGCGCTCAACAGGGTGCGCATGGCCCGGGCCGTTCGCCCCTGTTTGCCAATCACCTTGCCCAGGTCTTTCTCGGCGACTTGCAGCTCGAGGACCGAAACGCCTTCCTCCTCGACCTGCTCCACCGAGACCTGGTCTGGCTCATCGACCAGCGCTTTGGCAACGTGCTGGATCAAAGCCTGGGCATTGCCGGTTTGCTCGCTCATGTCAGCTATGCAGTGGAAGAAGCGGTTCAGGCAATAGGCTGGGCAGCGGGGACGGGTTGCGACATGATTTTGTTGACCCGGTCTGACATCCTGGCCCCCTTTGAAACCCAGTACTCGACGCGCTCACGCTTGAGCTCGACCGTGGCAGGATTCGTACGGGGGTTATAGGTCCCGACCACCTCCACAGGACGCCCGTTGCGAGCACGCTCCTTCTCAATCACCACTACACGATAATGCGGTTGCTTGCGCGCACCCGTGCGCGCGAGACGAATCGTTAACAAGCGTAACTTCCTTTCCTGGTTGCGTCCGAAGCGATTAGATAAACTTTTATTTTCACAGAATTGCGCAGGATTGACAAGGACGCTGTCCCAATGTTCCCAATGTGCTTGGGTTCTTTGCGCCCTTTGCGGGACACCTTAGCGTACTTTGGGTTAGCTCTTCTTAGTAATAGAGCAAAATCTAAACCACAAGCTACGCCAAGACAGGGCAAAGGTTGCCTTAAGCGAGGAAGCGGCGAGCTTCTAATAGCGCGCTTCGAGCACCACGCTGAGCTCTCAGCCGGTCATGACATATGTTTCCGAATTATGAGGCGTGCAAGTCGCGTCGAATGAGGGCTGAATCCACAAAGAAGCCTACTCCGATCGCCAGCGGAATAATGCCAAATGCCGCGGCCATCCAAGCATCCTGTTCGACCCTGGCGATCAGTGCGAACGTGCCGATATAGCCGAGGGCTCCGGTCACCAATAGAATTCCGGCGCGGCGCGAACGGGCTCCTTCCGAAAGCTCCGGCTGCATCGGCACATCAACTCCACGCACAATCGCCGCCAACCGCTCCTCCGTGCGCAGCTTGCGCACATGGTAATACGTGTACATCGCCCCAAGCGGAATGCCAAAAATCATGATCACTGCAACGAGGCCGACCACGTCTCCCCCCATGATGTTCTCCTTCCGAGTGTGTCGTTAGCAGCGCGCAATCAGCAGCGGCTGTCAAGCTGTGATACGAGACCTCGAGGTTAATGGTTCCCTGTTTATCGAACACTTGGAACCGGTAATCCTGACCGGGAGGCGAATTTTTCGGACCAGCGGATGCGGCCGGTGGCCTGCATGACGATGAAGAGCGTGATAATCGAAATGATCGTGATTGACAGACCCGTAAATCCTTTCCAGAAGAACGCATACGAGAAAACGACCAAATAGATGAGTTGCGCAACGCCGGCTTCCAAGGCGGCGAAGCGGATGCCTACAACCAGCCTAAGGTAGCTCACAACCAACGCGATCGAGACCAGCGACGAGATCACCATAGCGATGTGTATCGAGACATGATCGACGAGATACGCCAACAGCAGGTGAAATGCGAAAAAGGCCGTGGCGAGGAAGAAATAATTCATAGGATGGAGATCGATATTCCGAAGCGTAGTAATGATGAACATCAGGAAAAAGAAAAAGAAGAGGGATACCGGGGCAAAGTAGCTGATTTCACCCGCCAGGGGCCCGGGCTGAAGTTTGTCCGGCATGGTCACGCCGATCTGAAATCCGGACACCAGGTCTGAGTAACGCCAATTGAGATCCCATCCGTCTCCGACCGGCTGTTTGGAGGTGGGGGAGAGCGTGTCGTCGGCAAAATCAATGCCTTTGAAGTTTGCGTGCATGGTCAGAGCGAAATCTTTCACGTGTGCGACACCATCGGCAAGCCTATAACGCCAGCTGTTGAGACCCTGGGAGCGATAGGCGACGTGCAACAGCGCTGTCTGGCCCGCGTCTATGTCCATGTGACCTCCTGCTCCCACATCATTGGCGGCCAGCGGAATGGATTGGCCGTTGACCGTCATTGTCAATCCGTCATAGACGGCCTTCTGCGCTGGAAACTGTAAACGAAAACTTACCGTTTTCTGCTCGCTCGTATCGTTACGAAACTTGTAGTCCCCCGCATAGTCCACAACGTAGGTGCTGTACCAGAGCAGCCCTTTCTGGCGATAGCCGAGATTCAGATTTACGTTGACGCGAGTGGAATCGAGAGGGAGCGAGAACTCACGCTGAACTTTGTCCTGGCGAACGATGGTCTTGCCATTTTCCTGCGTTGTGACGTTCACCATCTCAGCCTCGGTGTAGATCGCGCGAGGCGGACCCTGCTCCTGCTGAGTGCCCCACGTGGAACCCACGCGTCCTCTGAGTTGCACGTCCGAGCCCTGAGTGCGATACATGATGGTTGAACCAAGAATCATCCACGCGATTGTGGTGCAGACAAAGATAAAGACTAGAGCGGCGACATGGCGAAGCAATGGAGTGCCTCCTTGTGAGTTGTGTCACGATTCAACAGCAAAAATCTTTCCTAGGAGATTCGTGTGGGAAAGAAAGCAGTTCTGGCCCTGAATCGCAGTCCGACTGTGTCAGTCCGAACACGTGTGGGTCATGGAATCGACGCAAGATTCTGGGCTAGTGCTGAGTTCGAGGAAGAAGGCCCTTTAAGGCAGTTCTCGGTGGTGAGTTCTCAGTTCTCAGTCTGGGTTGACATTAGTTTGGACGGCAATCTACGACAGCGCTTTCCTCAATTCTCTGCGTAAGAGTTTGCCGGATGCGGTTTTCGGGACAACATCGACGAAGCGAATCTCTCGCGGTTGCTTGTAGTGCGCCAGGCGATCGGCAACAAAAGCGCAAAATTCTTCTTTCAATTTTTCGGAACAGGTGAATCCCTCCCGCAGTGCGATAAAGGCGACCGGAATCTCGCCGGCAGCGGAGTCGCGCCGTCCAACGACGCCACATTCCCGCACAGCCGGATGTTCCATCAGAACAGCTTCGACTTCGGCTGGGGCGACCGAGAAGCCTTTGTACTTGATCATCTCCTTGACCCGGTCGAGCACGTAATAGAAGTCCTCGGCGTCCCGGCTGACTACGTCACCGGACCAATACCAGCCGTCGCGCAGCACCGCGGCAGTGGCTCGCGGCTCTTTCCAATAACCCAGCATGAATTGCGGGCCGCGCATCACCAACTCGCCAGGTGATCCGGCCGCAACTTCGTTCCCTTCCAGGTCGAGCGTCCGGCATTCGGTCTGCACGAGAGGCTGGCCAATTGACTCGGCCCGATACAATCCAGGTTCGAGATATCCGAGGTGAGTTACAGGGGAAGCCTCGGTCATGCCGTACCCTTGGCACACCAATACTCCTGTCAATGATGTGAACCGCCGGCCAAGCTCAGGGGGCATCGGCGCGGCTCCGGACTTGATCCAACGCAAGCAATGATCTTTGGGGAACTGCCCGGCCTCCGCCGCCTGGCATAGTGCGTTGAGCGCCGGAGGCACCGTGGGTATGGTGGTCACCTGCTCCGATACCAGGAGTCCAAGTAACGGTGCGATATCGAATCGCGGCATGAGCACCAAGGTCGCACCCAAGGTTAGGGCCGGGTTCAGCAAAACGTTCAGCCCATAGATGTGATAAAGGGGCAGGAAGCACAGCATTACGTCATCGGGAACAAAGGCGGAGCCGTTTGGCCCAAGTAGCTGAAACAGATTGGCTACAAGGTTGAAGTGAGAAAGCATCACGCCCTTTGGCAAGCCGGTGGTGCCACTGGAATAAGGCAGCGCAGCAATCCGTTCGTCGCTCGGGGCGTCCGGACCGGGCAGCGACGCGGCAGTGCGTTGAAGCAGACCGGAAAAGGACTCGGTGCCAGTGGTGTTCTGGCGGGTGGTGTAGACGCGGCGAAGCTGGGGAAGACCTGAAAGATCAACTCCGTTGATATTGGGCGCGTCTGTGATCAGGAATGCGGCGCCGGAATTCTCCAACTGATAGCGAATTTCGCGTTCCCGGTAGGTTGGATTCAGCAGGGTGGGTATGCCGCCGGCCAGTGTGGCGGCATGGTAGGCAACACAGAATTCCCAGGAGTTCGGCAGGAAAATCGCGATAATTTCGCCGGGCTGCAAGCCGTGTGCGGCAAATCCGCGGGCAAGCGATTCGACGAGCGCTCCATATTCAGAGTACGAAACCCGGCGATTGCAGGAAGTGTCAAGGAGCGCGATCTTGGCAGGAGAGCGGCGGCAGCTCTCCAGGATTACGTCATGAAGAAAGCGGCCTTGTGGATCCGCATAGAGGCGGGTACGAAGCATGCGGGGATGATTGTAACGAAGTTTTCGCGAGCGAATATTTCGCCAGGACTTAGCTGGCCAGTTTGCGAAGAAATTCGCGCTCATTCAAACGGTATTTGAAAGCTTTGCGCCCGTCGATGAAGATCACCGGGACTTCGTCGGTGAACTGACGACGTAACTGCTCATCTGAGTCTACGTCTATCTCGCTCCAAACAAAGCCGCCTCGTCGCTGCAGCTTTGTCAAGGTTTCCTTCACAATCTCACACAAATGGCATCCCTTGCGGGAGTACATGACGACCTGGCGCATGGAAGACCCGAGCCGAAGTCTAGCAACTCTCGAAATTGCATTCCAGCAAAAATCGCGCTTTACAGATGGTGACCGCAGTTTCCCAATTGTGTGGGCAGTTCGCATTCAAGCACGGGGAGGAGTTGGTCCGCTTAGCCGATGCGGGCCCTCTACGCGGCCAAAGCCAAGGGCAGGAATCGTATTGCGGCATCTCTACTTGCGAGCGCAGTTGGACAGGAAAGATGAGCCTGAATTCGAGAGATTGGGGACTCAGCGCCGTCATAGCACGTTGGTGACTAACGGTGGCCCATTCGTGCCATTTTCATGAATGCGATCAGGACTTATGTTCATAGGCGAGCAGTTCTGGGGGAGGGCTGCCCGGGCGTCCAATGACTCGTAAGAGTCGGACGCCTGTTTTATTTTTGCTGGGAAAATTTAGAGTATCTACCATTACCGCTTATAAGTGCCCATCAACTCAGTCTTGTCCGCGATGTGCCCTTGCATCGCTTTCTCTAATTCCTGCTTACTGGAGCCCGCATTCAATTGCAGCGTGGTGTTCAGGGCATAGAGTTTAAAGAAATAGCGATGAGCTTTTCCTGGCGGGGGACAAGGCCCGTTGTAGCCGATCTTGCGGAAGTCGTTACGTCCCTGACGCGCGCCTCCCGGCAGCTCATCGACCTTATTTACAGCTTCGGCAAGGTTAGTGGTTGCAGGCGGCATATTGAAAAGAACCCAATGAGTCCAGGTGCCAGCGGGCGCATCGGGGTCATCCGCGATGAGGGCTAGAGACTGTGTGCCGGAGGGAGGCGCTGTCCACGACAGTTCGGGTGAGACATCAGCTCCATCACAGGTGAATTTCTTGGGAATTTCACTCCCATTTTGGAAGCTCTCACTTGAGATCGAAAATGCCATGGGACGTGCTCCTTGCGCAGTACTCGGAATGGCCAGCGGCTCAGCAACACCCAGGGCAAAAACCCAAAGAGCAAAACCAATCAAGAAAGTCATGGCTCGCCCTTGATCCAGGAAGCCACCCGCGATATGGACCATGTTACTGCGTGGAGATAGTAAAGTTCACGGTGATGCGAGCCGCAGTTTCAACCGGCTCCCCAGATTGCAGATGCGGACGGAAGCGCCACTGCTTAACCGCTTGGCGAGCCGCATCCGACAGGATGTCCGGGCCGCTTACCACTTGCAGTGCTTGAATATTTCCATCCTTGCCGATCAGAGCATCCAGAACCACCGCACCCTGCACTTTCATTTGTTTTGCGAGCAACGGATACGTCGGCTCCACAGGCCGCGAAACGATCTCGGCGGCGCTAGGAGTTATCCGAACACGCCCTGCGGCGTTAGGCATTGCACCGCCAAGGTTGCTTGCGACCGGGCTACCAGGCGGCGGAGATGGCTGGTTGCCACTAAAGGGCGCTCGGCCCTGCAGGTCAACCCTCACCGAACCGGTCGCGGTCGGGATCGTGCGATGCTCGTCTCCAGCGACCACTTCCACTTCCAGTGGAGGCAACACAGCACGCGTGGCGACGACCGGAGGTGGCACCGCCTGCGCCGCCGGCACGGCGCCGCCAGACACCACGGGGTGCTGCTTCGGCTTGGGTCGCGTCGATGCGACAGGCGAAGTGCCGGTAGTCTGCTTTTCAGACGGCGATGACGTCTCGGCCTCGGGAGCAGATTCCTCGGTCTGTTCTGCTTCAGTCGCAGGAGACGGCGGGAACCAAAACTCGCGATCCTTGAGCAGCACCAGAATCAACGCTACCAGCAGCAGCGCAAGTGCAAACAGCATTTGCCGACGTTGACGCTGATTAGACCCCTCCTCAAGAACACTTGGGTCAACCTCTATTTCGGACTGGGTACTCTCCTCCAACAGGGGCATTACAGAAATCCTCCTGCCCGTGGGGAGCCGGGCTTCCCGCTAGTATGCCTCGAAATCCCTGCGGATGCCAGCCAAAGTGGGGAGAATCCGTTGCGCGAAACCCCGTGGTGCGAGACCGACCCAAAGGTCTTCGTGCGGCCCCCCTATCCGATGGTCCCATCAAGAAAAAAGCCCGAACATCAGTCCGGGCGCAGTTTGCGACCTCTTAGCAGTTACAATTTGTTGGACTTATGCCGACTTCCGTATCTGGCTCGGAAACTCGATCACCTTTCCACGCTGTTCCGAAGGTACCCACTTCACTTTGCGGTGAAAGCGGGCGGGAACGTAAAACTCAATCACCTGTGCCATAGATGCCCTCCGATCCATAGCAGCCACCCATCTGCTTCTAATCATCTTCGAAACGGGTGTCTGCGTCAGTTATCTATTTAGATGCTGGCGGAAGGGCAAAGTAACGGAGGCGCGCACCTCAGCCGACTGCAAACCTGAATGCCGGCTTAAGGCAGCTTCAGCATGCGAGCTGGTCGCGAGTGAGCCGCAGACCGTTCAGATTGCCAAGCACAGTTACAGCGATAGACTCGGTGCGGAAGAACTCGTTGGCAAGTCCCTGTACTTCTTCGACCGTAACGCTCTCGATTTTTTCAATCAGTTCGTCGAGATTGAAGAAACGATCGAAGTACATTTCCTGGCGTGCCAGATTGGACATGCGCGAGGTGGAGGATTCGAGAGACAGCATTAAGCTGCCTTTCAATTGATCTTTTGAGCGCCGCAACTCCTCATCAGGAACGGTCTCAGTTTTCAGCTTCTTAAACTCGGAGACGATCGACTGCACGACCTTGCCAGCAGACTCCCGGGAGGTTCCCGCGTACACAGAAAGGCACCCGGTATCGCGATAAGGATTCAGGTCACTGTAAATAGCGTATGCGAGCCCCTGGCGCTCGCGAATATTCTGAAACAGCCGCGAACTCATCCCGCCGCCGAGCAGCGTATTCAGGATGTAGGAGGCGTGACGGCGTTCATGGGCGATCGGGTGACACGGTACTCCCACACAAATCTGCACCTGCTCCAGCGACTTCTTGTTGCGCATGATGATGCGGGGCACAATCCGGGGCTTGGAGCTCAAAAAGCCGTCCTTCACCGGTTTCATCTGCGCAAAATATTTGCTGGCAATATCGAAGAATTTCTGGTGCCGCAGGTTCCCAGCGGCGGAGATGATCAAGTTACCCGGGGCAAAACGTTGCTGATGAAAGTCGATTACCGGAGGACGTTCGAATCGCCTGACTGTTTCCTTTGTACCTAAAATCGGCTTACCGAGAGGATGATCCTTCCAGAAATTTTGGGTGAAGATTTCGTGCACGAGGTAATCGGGGTTGTCCTCGTCCATCTTTATCTCTTCGAGAATCACGCCGCGCTCACGGCTGATGTCCTGAACATCAAACACAGGGTTCAGCACCAGATCGCTGAGCACATCCATTGCAATGGGCAGATGATCATCGAGGACTTTGATGTTGAAACAGATGCATTCCTTGGCAGTGAATGCATCCATGTTGCCGCCGATGGAATCGACCTGTCGCGCGATGCCTTCCGCGGAGCGATGGCGCGTTCCCTTGAAAACCATGTGCTCGATGAAATGGGAAATCCCATTCCATTGCAGATCTTCATCCCTGGATCCGGTCTTGATCCAAATTCCGACGGAAACTGAGCGGATATGCTGCATCTCCTCAGTGATGAGCACCAGTCCGTTGGGAAGCACTTCCCGATGTATGTTGCGAGTCTCCTCTACCATGGTTCCACGAAGAATTCCTCGAAGCGCTTGACAGTGTATTCTTACATAGGCTCGGCGCGTCCGCTAATTCTGCGGATTGCGCAATGAAATCAGCAGCTTAGCAGGACGAGCAATCCACAGCTCGATAAATTCCTCTAAAATCGTACAGAGAGCGCGACAAGCTTAGACGCATGCAAACTCCGCTGCAAAAGTCACTTTTAGGTCTGGACCTGCAGGAACTTACGTCGCTTGTTGAGGAAATGGGCGAAGCGGCGTTCCGTGGCCGGCAGCTCTTTGAGGGCATCTATCGTCAGCGTACTGAATCCTTCGAAGGAATTTCGACTCTCTCCCGAGACCTTCGGCACACCTTAACTGACGAAGGGTTCTCCATCGGGTTGCCAACTATTCAGAGGAAGTTCGTCTCGATTGATGGAACGATCCGCTATCTCCTCGCCTTTGCCGACGGGCAGAGTGTAGAAACCGTATGGATGCCGGAAGGTGATGGTGGGGAAGCCGGAGATGGGAGCGATGCGGACTTTCCCTGTGGAGCCTCAAGTCACGCTTGGCATCGTGCGACGATTTGTGTCTCCAGCCAGATCGGTTGCGCTGTTGATTGCCAGTTCTGCCTGACAGCATTGCTGGGAGTGAAACGCAACCTCAGCGCCGGGGAAATCGTCGGCCAGGTTAGCGCGGTGATCAAGGATCAAGGCGTGGTCCCGCCGGAAGACCGCGTCAATCTTGTTTTCATGGGCATGGGTGAGCCGTTTCTTAATTACGACAATTTCATTAAGGCAGCGCACCTTCTGGTCAAGGGCGTGGGAATTACGGAATCGCGTATGACGGTATCCACGGCTGGGATTGTCCCCCGGATCTACGACTTGGGGGCGGAATCTATCCGCCCAAAGCTGGCGATTTCGTTAAATGCTCCCAATGATGAGCTGCGCAACCGGCTGATGCCGATCAATCGAAAATGGAACATCGAGAAGCTGATCACCGCGGGCCACGATTTTCCACTCCGCAGCCGGGAGAAACTAACCTTTGAATATGTTCTGCTGGATGGAGTTAACGATTCGTCCGAAAACGCCCGCCAGGTCGCCGAGTTGATGCGCGGGATACGCGCGAAGGTAAACCTGATCGCACTCAACCCTGGACCAGGCATTGACTTTCGCACACCAGCGAATGACCGGGTTTTGCAATTTCAGAAGACACTCACTCAGGGGGGCGTGCCTACATTTATCCGGAGACCGCGTGGACGCGACATTTTTGCTGCCTGCGGTCAGCTCAAACAGACGATAGAACTCCAGCACAACTAGTCGACGCCGGCGAGAAGCAGCTTAGGATTGGACATCTCGACCGAGTAACCGCGTATCGCTGCCATTCGAAAAACACGCTTCTCAGGCCTGGGATCCAGGCTTGCCGAGCAGGGGTTCGTATTGAGTATGGGCAGGGGCTGTAAGCCGGCGAGTGCGGCGCATGGTGGCGCAGTCATATTCATACGCCGCGCCACAGTCCAGGCAAACCTGATAGTCCTGGCCATGAACCCCGGTATGAGGCCAAGAAAAGCGATGCGAGCAAAACATTTCTAGGAGCCGAGTTATGAAAGGTGCTGCCACAATAGATTCTCCTTAATCCTTATGAGAGCGTAGAACCCGCTTCCATGGCCGGGATTGACCGCTGTGGATTCCCGTTGTGGTCACCTTACTCTAAATGTGCCAGAACGAGGTTAATCCTTGGTTCATCGGCTTTGATACCAAGGGCCAATACCTTGCCTGCCCAGTCGCACATCCGGGCAGCACACTACTGGTCTGAGTAAATCATTAAATGTTTGTTAACTTACTTCTGCATGGCCCGAGAGGCGTGGAGAAGCCCGAGAGAGCAGCGCAATGCGCGGTCGAAGTATCTGGCCAGTATCGCTGCCAACAATGCCCTCCCACCCATCGCTCATTCTTCCGCCGCTCAAGCCATGCACGGGCCAGCCGGCCCGTACTCGCCGCCACGGGGCATAACCATGCAAGGTGCTGATATGGCCGATTCAGAACGGCGCAGTTCGCGAATCCCAGCCGCAGTCCCAATACTTGTCACCAGCCTGGAGCCGAATTCTGACTTCTCTGAAATCTGCGAAACATTGATGGTCAACGCGCATGGTTGTTCCATGCGTTCGCCGGAGAAGCTGGAGGCCGGCGTTCCGGTGCAGTTCCAGAGCAAGGACGGCAATTGGACGATGGCCCACATCGTGGATTGCCAGCCGCTGGGCTCCGGTCAAATGGGTTGGAAGCTCGGCGCCAAACTCGATCAGCCGGAGAATTTCTGGGGGTTGGACGTTTATCCGGACGACTGGGCGCAATCGTCGACTATAGCGAGCCCAGGCAAGAAGAAAGGCAACCATACTTCGATGTCGTCGCAGATGGGACGAGATAAGGTTTCTATGCACGCTCAGGATGAGCACGTGAAGGCGCTGGTTGCGCAAGCTGTGCAGCCGTTGCAGGCGGAAGTCATGGCACTGCGGGAGAAGGTGGCGAAGGCAGCGCCGCGACGCAGCCAATTCGACATCTCGCTGACGCATATTCCTCCCGAGGTTGAAGAGAAGCTGTGGGTTCGCTTGCGCGAGGACCTCGGCAAACAGGTTCTGCAGCAGACCCGCCAGCAATCAGAAGAACTGCTCGAGTCGGCGAAGGATGCCATCGGCAAGAAGATACGTGAAGGGCAGAATGAATTCCGCGAGCATCTGACACAGGAGTTGGAATCCGTCGAGGAGAAGGCGCAAGGCCTCTCCGAACAGATCGGCGACACGGTGCAGCAACGCCTCAACGCGGGAGCGGATCGCTTTCAGCAGCAGGTGTTGGAAGCGGGAATCCGGCACGAACGGCGCAGCGAGGAGTTTCTGCGCTCTCTGCAGCAACGTCTGAGCGATGAGCATGCTGGGTACCGCAAGGAAATGGAGCAAGCTCAGGCAGAGGCTGCCGCCGAGACATCACGGCTGCACGCGCAAACGGCCGATATGGGCAGCCGCATAAGCAAGCTGGACGAAACGGCCCGCAAACTCGAATCAGAGCTTGACGCGCGTCTGATGCGGATGGGCAGCGAAATCATCAACAGCGCGCGCACGCAGTTGGAGAGCGCAGTGGACGTGGTTCTCAAAGAACTGGGCACGCGCAACTCCAAGGAGCTTGAGAAAGAGCTGAATAACGCGTGCGGACACTTGAAGACGGTGCAGAAGAATATCGAAAGCTCGATCTCGGCGCTCATCAAAGCCGAGGTCAGCGAGGCGCTCGTTTCCTTTGGACAAACCATGGAAGCGCTGGCACAGGATTCCGTGGGAAGGTGGCGATCTGCACTGGCACGCGATTTAACTTCAGTCACGAGAATTCTTGGTGGCGAGTTCCGCATGGCGACAGAAACCGAAGTCAGCCAGGATTAACAGCTCCGTAGAGACGCAGCTCAGCTGTGTCTCTACCACTTCCCTACACGACAACACGACAAGTTTGCAGTCGCTAGAATGGGGCAATGCGACTCCCATTCCGCTCGGCATTCCTCGCTCTCCTGCTCACCGCTTCTCTGTGCGTTTCACAACAAACCACCAACTCCCGTCAGAAAATCATTCTTGATACCGACATTGGCGGCGACATCGATGATGCTTTCGCACTCGCATTTATGCTCGCCAGCCCGGAATTTGAAGTTCTGGGAATTACAACCGCCTGGGGAGACACTCGGCTCCGCGCCCGTGTAGCCGACCGCATGCTGTGCGAAACTGGCATGAGCGACATTCCGGTGATGGCCGGAGTCGCCGCCGAGCAACCCGGCGCATACATCAACCAGGGGCGTTGGGGAGAAGCGCTCCCCAAACCTTCCAAGCCGTACGGTTCCGGCGTCGATTTCATTCTCGAGCAGATTCGGCGGTACCCCAATGAGATCACGCTTCTCGCCATTGCGCCCTTGAGCAACGTCGGCCCTTTGGTTGAGCGCGACCCCGAAGCTTTTCGCAAGTTAAAACGCGTCGTCATCATGGGTGGTTCGATCTATCGCGGCTATGGCGATCTCGGATATCTGCCGAACCGCGGGCCGGATCCCGAGTACAACATCAAGTCCGATATTCCATCGGCGCGACGATTATTTGCCTCGGGCGTGCCCCTGTATGTAATGCCTCTGGACTCGACTCAGCTAAAGCTGGACGAGGTGAAGCGCGAAGTAATATTTCGGCAGATCACTCCTTTGACCGATGCGCTGACTCTGCTCTACCACCTCTGGGGACAGCAAACGCCCACTCTGTTCGATCCCGTAGCAGTCGCTTTCACCATCAGGCCCGATATATGCGCGACGAAGCCCATGCACATCGACGTCGACGACAAAGGCTACACGCGGCCTGGCGCCGGCACTCCCAATGCGCAGGTGTGCCTGAATTCCAAGTCGGATGAGTTTTTCGAATTGTTCATGAGCCGTCTGCTGAACCAAAAACTAGCTGGGAAGTGCAAGAGCGGAAACTAGGCGCTCCGTTGGTCGTTTGCTTTAATTACGCTGCTTTTCTACGCAATGCTCCTTGCCCGCGTGTAACCTATAAGTTACAACGATGTTTGCAATGGAAGTGCGCCGCCACCTCACCCGCTCCGGCGGAGATGCCTTCGGTTAGTGGCTGGGGCACTCAAGGACGTTCGCATGGGCCAAGATTGTGGCCCGCATTGATCGCCTCGCCGCAGGAAATTTCGGCGACTGCACAGCCCTTCGTGGCGGCATGTTTGAACTACGGATCGACTGGGGCCCCGGATATCGCGTCTACTCGCGATGGTAGCGAGAGCTTGCGTGTTGTTGCTCTGTGCCGGAGACACGCGAACCCAGTCGTCCGACATAAAGCGTGCTTTCATATCTCAAAGATTACCGCCAAAGGAGATCATGAAGCGCCGAGCCAGCATCTCCCACGACGAAGCCACCATTCGAGAACTGCGCAAAAGTCCGTAGTTCGCTGCCGAATACCTGCGAGCGGCCTTAGAGGATGACGACGAGCCAGCCGTGCTCCTGATCGCCCTGCGCCGTATTGCCGAGGCCCGAGGTGGTATCGCCAAGGTGGCCAAAGCCGCC
>Ga0075425_100000550_pt1 | contig 35328 bp, 34 predicted proteins | sample SoiMethybrSBSTD4_FD_75300 | JGI IMG/M metagenome (GOLD analysis project Ga0075425, IMG submission 75300) | Bulk soil microbial communities from a Populus tree surrounding site in Tennessee, USA - Soil MetaG P. TD hybrid SBSTD4 | ecosystem: Environmental > Terrestrial > Soil > Tree plantation... | reverse complement strand
CCTCATCCGGCCTTCGGCCACCTTCTCCCCGTCAAGCGGGGAGAAGGGCCACGCGAGGGGTGGTGGCCCCTCGCCCCGCTTGCGGGGAGAGGGTGGCGCGAAGCGCCGGGTGAGGGGACGCGGCGCTAACTGAAGGCCATTGGCGGCTTAGCGTCCCGTCGTCCCGGTAGCCGGAGTGAGCGTGGCCGCCGGCGGCGGCGTACACGGCGTCGTGCCGTACAGCGCAACCGGCGTGACCGTGACGTTCGCGCCGGCAACGGCGACCGAGAGGTAGTGGTAATACGAGCCTGGTCCTCCGCTTTTCTTTGGGTTGGTGCAGCCTGACAGCGGCGCACCCGCGCCGCCGGTGATCACGAATGTCGGCTCGCCGCCGGTCCCGGGCGACGTGCCGCTCAGCTTCGCGCCTTTCGGATACACGTCGAACAAATGGTCGTGCGATGAGAAGACGAAGAGGAGCTTCTTATAGCCGCCGTGATCGATCGCCCGGCGGAAGGCCTCGACCTGTTTGTTGTAGGCCGACGTGTCCTTTTTGCCGTTGCCGATCTGATGGCTGTTGCCCGGGTCGTGAATCGGACGGTGCATGAACAGGAACGTATGCGTGACGGTTGCATCGGTTTCGAGCGCCGCCAGCGTCGCCTTCAACTGATGGAGCTGTTTCTTCGAAACGTATCCGTTGTAGATGCACCGGCCGGGGACGAGCAGGTCCGGCATGTCGTCCGTGTTCACGATCACGAACGCGGCATTGCCGTAGCGAAACATCCCGTACGGCGCTGACATCGCGTTCTCGTAGGCGGTGAGCACGTCCTGATATGGATATTCGGCGCTTTGCGTGCCGCACGTGATGTCGTGCACGAGCTCGTGGTTGCCGGGCGCGTTGAAGAGCGGCGCGGAAAGTCCCGCGAAGGCGAGGATGAACTGCGAATACTGGCCGGGAGCTTTTGACGCGTCCTTCCCCGAAATGGTGTCGCCGTTCCAGACGATGAGAGCCGGAGGCGTCTTCTCCAGGGCAATGATGATGTCCTGGACCGGCTGAGTCAGCGGGTCGCCCGTCTTCGCGGGACGATTGTCGCCGGCGACGACAAACGTGAAGCTCGTGACGCCTGGGCTCGGGTTCAGCGTCGGTGCGCCGGTGTGCAGTTGCGTGAGAGTCGGGAACGTGGCGGTGGCGGCGAGGATGATCGCTGCGAACGTCATGACGAGGAGAGCCGCGAGACGCGCGAATCCCTACCCAGGCGGCTGCGTGCACGGCGTCGTGCCGTAGAGCGGCACCGGCGTGATCGTGACGTCCGCGCCATCCACATGAACGCGCAGGTAGTGGTAATACGCGCCGGGCTTTCCTTTTCCCTTGTCGCAGCCGGAAAGCGGTGCACCCGCGCCGCCGGTGACGATGAACGCCGGCTCGCCGCCGCTGCCCGGCGACGTGCCGCTCAGTCTCGCGCCCGCGGGATAGACATCGAACAGATGATCGTGCGACGAGAAGACGAAGAGGAGCTTTCTGTAGCCGCCGTGATCGATGGCGTGGCGGAAGGCCTCCACCTGCTTGCCGTAGTCCGACGTGTCGCTCTTCCCGTTGCCGATCTGATGGCTGTTGTCCGGATCGTGAATCGGACGATGCATGAAGAGGAACGTATGCGTGACACCTTTGTCATCGTCGAGCGTCTTCAGCGTCGCCGTCAGCGCATCGAGTTGCTTTTTCGAAACGAAGCCGTTGTACGCGCAGTGACTGGCGAGCTTCAGGTCGAGCATCTCGTCCGTGTTGACGACGACGAACGCCGCGTTGCCGTAGCGAAACATTCCATACGGCTCGGCCATCTCGACCTGATAGGCGTGCAGCACGTCGTCATATGGATACTCGCCGCTCTTCGAGCCGCATTGGATGTCGTGCACCAGCTCGTGATTGCCCGGCGCGTTGAAGAGCGGCGAATGTCCGAGGCCCGCGAACGCGAGGAGAAACGCGGAGTACTCCGCGGGAACGTCTTTCGCGACTTTGCCCGACACGGTGTCGCCGTTCCAGACGATGAGCGCCGGGTTCGTTCTCTCCAGCGCGACGATGATGTCTTTGAGCGGCGTCGTCAGCGGATCGCCCTTCTTCGCGGGACGATCGTCGCCGGCGACGACGAACGTAAAGCTCGTCGCGCCGGGAGTCGGATCCAGCGGCGCGGCACCCGTCGGAACCTGTGTGAGCGTCGGGAACGTGGCGGCGAGGACGATCGCTGCGAAGATCATGACGGCGATTTACCCGCCGGTCGTCGTCGTTGTCGGCGGAAGGCCTGTCGGCGCGATGCCTGTCGGTGGAACCGTCGTTGTCGCCGGTGGTGACGGCACCGCTGGCTCCACGTTCGGCGCGGGCGATTCCGCGCCCTCGCCTGTCTGCGCGGACGCGTCGTTGGCTGCCTGCGTCGGCTCCGCTTCCTTCGGCTGATAGAACGGACGCTGCAGGTAGTACGGCAGCTTGCTGACTTCGACCGACGCGCCGCTGCAATCCTTGTTCGGCTCCTGGCCCGCGACGAATGCGTTCGTCACGACGCGCGCGCACGGGCCGGTGCCGCGCAGACCGGTGGTCAGATCCATCGGCACGATCACGACGCCCGGCGGCGCCTCGAAGTCCTTCGCCGGAACGCGCAGCTTCATCGTCTCGAACTGTTTGAAGAGATCGATCCAGATCGGCAGCGCGACGTCCGCGCCGGTCGCGCCTCCGCCGAGGGAGCGCGAGGGATCGTCGTAGCCGACCCACACTCCGGCGGTGAATTCGGGCGAGAAGCCGATGAACCACGCATCGGTGTAGCCGTTCGTCGTGCCGGTCTTCCCCGCGATCGGATCCGCGAGCGTGTGCGCCGCGTACGCGGTGCCGCGGTCGACCACGCCCTTCAGCATGTACGCGAGCTCGAACGCAACCGGCGCCGACGTCGCCTCGGAAAGCTCGGGCAACTGTTCCTCGAGCACGCGCTCGGTCTGGTCCGAGATCTTCCGGATGTAGCGCGGCTTGACGTATACGCCGTTGTTGATGAACACGTTGTACGCGGCGGTCATCTCGATCGGCGACACGCCCGCCGCGCCGAGCGCGAGCGACGGATACTGCTGCAGATCCGACGTGATGCCGCAGCGCCGCGCGAAATCGACGACGCGATCGCCGCCGGTCATCATGTACGTCTTCACCGCCGGGACGTTGATCGACAGCTCGAGCGCGCGCTGGATCGTGACGATGCCCGCGTACTTGCCGTAGTAGTTCTTCGGTGCGTAGATCTGACCGCGACCGATCGGAATCGCGATCGGCGCATCGAACAGCGTGTCCGCGGGTGTGAGTCCCTTCTCGAACGCCGCGCCGTAGACGAGCGGCTTGAACGACGAGCCGGTCTGCCTCCGCGACTGCACGGCGCGATTGAACTTCGACATCTGGAAGTCGTAACCGCCCGCGAGCGCGCGCAGCTCTCCGGTCTTCACGTCCATTACCACGATGGCGCCCTGGACCTGCGGCATCTGGTCGAGCATCCAGCGGCGCTGTTTCGTTTTCTCGTCTTCCTTCAGCAGCACGTGCACGACGTCGCCGCGCTTCAGCGACTCCTGCATCGTTTTCTTGTGCGTCCACGCCCACGACGGCGGCTCGAGCTCCAGCGTGTCGCGATGCACGCGCACCTTCAGCTTGTCCTTCGCGACCTCCATCACCACGGCGGGATAGAGCTTGTCCGTTACGTAGGCCTCGTTGCCCCAACTCGGATCGCGATACGTTTCAGGATCGAGTCCCTCGGCGACGAGATTGCGCGCCGGCTTGCGGAATCCGCGACGCTTGTCGAACGACCGCAGTCCCCGCTGCAGCGCCGCCTCGGCCGCCTGCTGGATGCTGAGGTCGAGCGTCGAGTAGACCTTCAGGCCGCGCTCGTAGAGATTCTCGACGCCGAACTTCTCGCTCTTCTCGATGTACTGGCGAATCTCTTCGGTGAAGTACGCGCCGACGCGCGGCGCCGTTTCCTTGTACGTGCCGAGGACGATCGGCGCGTTGAGGGCCTGCTGGAACTGCTGCGGGTTGATGAAGTTTTCCTTGCGCATGCGCGCGAGGACGTGGTCGCGGCGCTTCTTCGCGACGTCCGGATGCGCGATCGGGCTGTATGACATCGGCGACCGGATCAATCCCCCGATCACCGCCGCCTCGGGGATCGTCAACTCCTTCGCGTGCTTGCCGAAATAGAGACGCGATGCCGACTCCACGCCGTACGCGCCGTGGCCGAGGTAGACCTGATTCGCGTAGAGCTCGAAGATCTGATCCTTCGTGAAGTCCTTCTCGATCTGCACCGCGAGGAACATCTCGTTGATCTTGCGGCGGAAGCTCTTCTCGGGCGTGAGGTAAACCATCTTCGCGAGCTGCTGCGTGAGGGTCGATGCGCCTTCGACTTTTTTCCCGGCGATCGCATCCTTCAGCGCGGCGCGGAGGATCGCCTTCGGATCGACGCCGCCGTGCTTGAAGAATTCCGAGTCTTCGGTCGCGACGATCGCGTTCACGAGATGCGGCGACATCTCCGTCTTCGGCACGACAATGCGCCGCTGGATCGCGTACTCCGCGAACGGCGTGCCGTTGCGGTCGTAGATGCGGGTGATGATCGCCGGCTGATAGTCGGCGAGCTTCTTGACCTCGGGCATGCGCACGGCGTGCGCGAAGAGAAACCCCGCCGGCACACCGAGGATGAGCGCCGCGACGAGCATCAAAAGACGCATTCGCGTGCGGGAGGGCGGCGCCTGCGGCTGGAGCTGATGGTCGTCGGTCACCCCTCGAATTATGACGGCGTTCGCATTCATTACAATGCGCACCTCATGGCCTCCGCCCCCCACATGCAAATCCAGGACTGGAGCCGCCTCGTCGGCGACTCACTCAAACAGTACGGAGCCTGGTACACGTACAACAAGCTCCTCGAGGCGCGGAACGTCTATCCGAACGACCTCGGTCTGCGCGGCTACACCGAGCTCGTGCGGAACATGATCGTTCGCGATTTCCTCGCCCATCCGCGCGGCATGCAGGTCGTGCCGAAGCTGAGCGCGGAGTTCATGACGAACTTCGATCGCTTCAACCTCAGCGCGCAGGAGGGCTATCTGGTCTCGCTCATCGACGGGCGTCTCGACGTGCAGAAACTGATGATCCTGAGCCCGTTCGATCCGTTCAACACGCTGTTCATTCTGGCGAAGCTCCAGCAGGAGAACGCCATCACGGTGCCTTCATGAGTTTTACGCGAGCGCTGCTCGACCACCTTCCGATTCCGATCGCGGTGATCACGCAGACGGGACAAATCGAGTATCGCAACACATCGTTCGACGAGACCTTTGGCGCGGATGCGGCGAGCTGGGTGAAGGAAGCATCGCGCGCGGTCGCCGGCGAGGCCGGCTGGCTGCTCGCGTTCTTCGTCGACGGCAACGAGCAGCACACGATCGACGTCGAGATCGAAGGCCGCGTCTATCGCGCCGACCGCATCATGCGCGTCACCGAGCACGAGGTGCCCGCCGTCGCGCTGTCGTTCGAAGACGTCACGCAGCAGCGCGAGGCCGAGCAGCAGAAGTCGGACTTCACCGCGCAGATCGTGCACGACCTTCGCGGACCGTTGTCGGGGATTCAGGGCACGCTCGAATTCGTGCTGTCGCAGGAAGGTGCGAAGCTCGACTCGCTCTACGCCGATCTGCTGCAGGAGGCGTATCGCGAAGGCGAGCGGATGATGGGCCTGATCAACGAGATCCTCGATTTCTCGAAGATCCAGTCGGGCAACTTCATCGTCGAGAAGGAACCGGTGCGCGTCGCGGGCGTGCTCAAGCGCGCCGTGCGCTCGCTGCAGTCGGTCGCCTCCCGCGACGAGATCTTCCTGCTCAGCGCGCACGGCCGCGACGTCCCGCAGATCATCGGCAGCGTCGAGAAGCTGACCCAGGCCGTCATCAATCTCATCTCGAACTCGCTCAAATTCACGCCGAAGAAGGGGCTGATCTCCGTCGGCGCGCAGATCGTGCGCAACAACGACGCGCCCGAGGCGATCATCGTGACGGTGACCGACAGCGGGATGGGGATCAAGGCGGACGAGCTGCAGAAGATCTGGGACAAATACCAGCAGAGCGGCAACAAGTCCCTCCGCGGCGGCAGCGGCACCGGCCTCGGACTCTACATCGTGCGCCAGATCGTGGAAGCGCACGGCGGCGAGGTGACGGTGGCGTCGATCGAAGGCGTGGGAACGAGCATGGTGCTGCGGCTGCCGGTGAAAAGAGCGGCGTAGCTTTTGGAGTGCGGCGACCGCAGTCGCCGCTCTGATTTGCGGCAGCCGCAGCTGCCGCGACTGCGGTCGCGGCAAGGCAAAGCGGCGACTGCGGTCGCCGCACTCCAAACGTCACCACGCGGTAACGACTTGTAACGCTCGCCGCGTCATCATTCCCCTCATGTCGTCCCGCGTCGTGGCGCTCGGCGTGACCGCCGTGTTGATCGTCGTGATGTTCTGCTGCCCGCCGCCTGCGATGGCGGAGCAGCAGCGTCCGAAGGTGATGGTCTGTCCGATCACGGGCGAGAAGTGCCACACGGGCGAGTCGAAGTGCGATCCGCCTCCGCCACAGCAGTTCGTCGCGGCGCCGGCGTCGACGCATCCCATCGTTCTTCCGGACGTCGTCACCGCGCCGCTCGCGACACCGGACGTGGTGTCGCACGAGCTGCGACCGGCGATCTTCAACTTCTGGTCCGCGCCGACGCGCACGATCGTGCTTCGCATTTGATACGCGTCCCGCATTGCGTCTCTCCCATCGAATGCGAAAAAAATGAATGGAGAAAAACCAATGAAGAAGATCTCTACCCTCGCCCTCGCGGCGATGTTCGCCCTCTCGCTGACCGCCTTCGCTCAGGACACGAAGTCGTGCGATCCGAAGTCGTGCGACAAGAAGACGCAGAGCTGTCCGAAGGAGAAGAAGGAATGCGACAAGACGTCGCATCCGGAGTGCGACAAGTCGAAGTGCGAGAAGCACGACGACAAGAAGGCTGAGTAAGTCGACCGTGGTGCCGGCCGGCGACGGCCGGCACCTGAAACGCTCCGGCCATTTCCGACACTACTCCTCCGACCAAAAACAAACGGAGGAAATGGAATGGTTCGTCTCTCTCTCAGGCTGTTCGTTCTCGGCGTTCTCGCACTCGTTCTCGGCACACCCGCGTTCGGCTACACGGTCGTCAATACGACCTCGAACGTGACCTGTCTCTTCACGACCAGCTCTCCCTGCAGCGTCACGGTGACCGACTATTCGTCGCCCGTTCTCGGCAGCGGGTTCGTGCAGTCGCGGGTCTTCCAGGGCCAGCCCGGTTCCACCGCTGCCGGCAAGTGGGTCTATCTGTATCGCATCGACCTGCGCCAGGTGGCCGGCATCGGATTCATCCCGTACGTCGACCAGCTCGCGATCTACAACGCCGGTCCGCTGCTGCAGTACGACTTCAATTTCAACGGCGTCGCGACCGATCAGGTCTACAACGTCACCGTCGGCGGCCTCGGCACGAAGGCGGTCACCACGGCCTGGCTCTCGGGTGGCTACTCCTACTTCGATCTCAGCAACCCGGTCTACGGTGGCAGTTTCCCCGGCGACGGTGAGAGCAGCTACTTCTTCGGGTTCGTCTCCGACTACGCCCCCGTGGTGCGCACCATCTGGGTGCGCCGCGACAGCATCAGCGGCGGGTGGCTTGCGGTGAACGGCTACGCGCCCAACGCCCCGTGATTCATTCGAAGGCGCCGGTCGCAAGGCCGGCGCCGATTCACCGCGACAGGATCGCGTCGATCCCGTACGCGATCTCTTCCTCACGCACGTCGCTCACGACGATGCAGTTCCCCACATGCTTCGGGAACACCATCACGCGCTGCGTTCCGGTGTTCTTCTTGTCGTGCTCCGTCGCGGCGAGGATCGATTCGCGATCGAGGCGCGGCAGCGGCGACGGTCCGTACGCCATGATCGTCCGCTCGATGCGCGATGCCTCTTCGCGATCGAGCAGCCCGCGTTTCATCGCGATCGCGTTCGCGCCGATCATGCCCCACGCCACCGCCTCGCCGTGCGTGAGTCCCTCGTAGCGCAGCGCGACCTCGATGCCGTGCGCGATGGTGTGACCGTAGTTCAGCAGGCGGCGCAGATCCGCCTCACGCTCGTCGCGCGAAACGATGTCCGCCTTCACGCGGATCGCGCGCGGCACGATCGCGTCGAGATCGACCGAGCGGTACTCGAACATCTCGAAAAGCACCGGATCGCCGATGACGCCGCCCTTCAGCGCCTCGTAGATGCCGCTGAGCCTCTCGCGCGGCGGCAGCGTGTCGAGCACGGCGAGGTCGCTGATGACGGCGCGCGGCGGATAGAAACTGCCGATGAGGTTCTTTCCCTTCTCGTGATTCACCGCGAGCTTCGCGCCGATCGAGCTGTCCACCTGCGCGAGGAGCGTCGTCGGCACGTGGACGAGATCGATGCCGCGCAGAAAGATCGACGCCGCGAAGCCGGCCGTGTCGCCGAGCATTCCGCCGCCGACGACGACCGCCATCGAGTCGCGCTTCGCGCCGCGATCGAGCAGCTGCGTGATGATGGCGTTCGCCGTCGCGAGAGTCTTGTTCGACTCCCCCTCTTCGACGGCGATGATTTCCGCACCGTTCGCGAACGACTTCGCGACGCGCTCGCCGAAGCGCTCCTTCAGCGCAGGCGACGTGATCACGAAGACCCGCCCGCGCGTCTTCACGAGCTCGCCCACGCGATCGATCAGACCGCGGTCGACGTACACCGGATACGCCGACGACTGATGGATGGTGAGAAAGGGGATCATGACAAAAGGATGAAGGATGAAGGATGAAGGATGAAGTCTTCCCGCATCACTTCATCCTTCAGCCTTCATCCTTCATCCTTTTCAACGCAATGCCCAGGTCATCCAGCTGCTTCGTATCCACCGGCCCCGGCGCCTCCGCCATCAGGTCCTGCGCGCGCGCGGTCTTCGGGTACGCGATCACGTCGCGCAGCGATTCGGCGCGCGCCATCAGCATGGCGATGCGGTCGACGCCGAGGGCGATGCCGCCGTGCGGTGGGGCTCCGTAGCGGAAGGCCTCGATGAGGAATCCGAATCGCTCGCGCGCATCCTCTTCGCTGATGCCGAGGGCGCGGAACATCCGCTGCTGCACGTCGGACTGATTGATGCGGATCGAACCGCCGCCGAGCTCGAGGCCGTTGAGCACGACGTCGTACGCACGTGCGAGCGCGCTTCCCTGATCGGTGTCGAAGGTCGCGACCGACGACGGATCGGGCGACGTGAACGGATGATGGCGCGCGAAAAAGCGCCCGCTCTCGTCGTCCCACTCGTAGAGCGGGAAGTCGGTGACCCAGAGAAAGCTCCAGCTCTCGGCCGGAATCATCCCCTCTTCCTTCGCAACTTTCAGGCGCAGATTCGCGAGCACGTCCCACACGACGGTCTGCTTCCCCGCGACGATCAGGGCCATGTCATTTTCATTCGCGTTCAACGCCACGCGCAGCGCGTTGTAGCCCGCGTCGTCGAGGAACTTCTTGATCGACGAGCCGCGCTGCGCATCGAACTTGATCCAGATCAGACCGCCCGCGCCGAGCTTCTTCGCCTCTTCCGTCAGATCGTCGATGCGCTTGCGCGACAGCGCGGCGCCGTTCGGCACGACGATCGCGCGAACCGTCGCCGCGGCCTTGAAAGGCTCGAACTCGATCGCCTTCGCAACCTCGGTGATGTCGATGAGCTCCATTCCGAATCGCGTGTCGGGACGATCGATGCCGAAGCGATCCATCGCCTCCTGCCACGTCATGCGCGGAAACGGCGTCGTCACCGGAATGCCCGCGATCGGGAAGATCTCCGTGAACAGTCCCTCGATCAGCGCGTAGATGAACTCCTCGTCGATGAACGACGCCTCGACGTCGATCTGCGTGAACTCCGGCTGGCGGTCGCGGCGAAGGTCCTCGTCGCGGAAGCAGCGCGCGATCTGGAAGTAGCGCTCCAGTCCCGCGACCATGCAGAGCTGTTTGAAGATCTGCGGCGACTGCGGCAGCGCGAAGAACTGTCCCTTGTGCACGCGGCTCGGCACGAGGTAGTCGCGCGCGCCTTCCGGCGTGGACTTCGTGAGGATCGGCGTCTCGATCTCGAGAAAACCGTTGCGATTCATGTAGTCGCGCACGGCAAACGTCAGCTTGTGGCGCAGCACGAGGTTGCGCGTGAGCGCCGGCCGCCGCAGATCGAGGTACCGATACTTCAGCCGCAGCTCCTCGGCCGCATCGGTCTCGTCCTCGATCATGAACGGCGGCGTGTCGGCGCGATTGAGGATCTCGAGATTCGTCGCGACGACTTCGACGTCGCCCGTCGGCAGCTTCGGATTCTTCGAATTCTCGGCGCGCTCGACAACCTGTCCCTCGATGCGCACGACGTACTCCGAACGGACTTCCTTCGCGACCGCGATCAGCGCATCCGACGCGCCCTTGCTCTTGTCGACGACGACCTGCACGATCCCGCCGCGATCGCGCAAATCGATGAAGATCAGTTCGCCGAAATCGCGATGCTTCTGCACCCAGCCGAACAATGTGATGGGTTGGTTTGTGTGTTCACGACGGAGGCTGCCTGCGAATGTGCGGTTCATGTGAGGCCTGGAAAGGATGAAGGATGAAGGATGAAGGATGAAGGCGCCACGCGACGCGCTTCGAATCTTCATCCTTCATCCTTCATCCTTCATCCTTTCAGATAGTTCTCTTTGTACTCGATGTAGTTCCGCCACGACTGGTCGAGGCGCTCGAGCTCCGCGTCGGTGAGCGGACGCTTCACGCGCGCCGGCACGCCGACCACCAGCGTTCGCGGCGGGACGATCATCCCCTCGGGCACGAGTGCTCCCGCACCGACCAGCGCCGATTCGCCGACGACCGCGCCGTCGAGCACGCGCGAGCCCATGCCGATCAGCGCACCTCGCTTGACCGTGCATCCGTGCACGATCGCGCCGTGGCCGATCGTGACTTCTTCCGCGATCACCGCCGGCCACTTCTCGTGCGTGACGTGGATCGTGCAGTTGTCCTGCACGTTCGATCGCGATCCGATGCTGACGAAATGCACGTCGCCGCGGATCGTCGCCGAATACCAGATCGAGCAGTCGTTGCCGATCTCGACGTCGCCGATGATCGCCGCGTTTTCCGCGACGAACACGCGCTCGCCGAGGCGCGGTTTCTTCCCCTCGTACGCCCGGATGATCATCAGGCGCGGGAGAGTACCAGACTCGCTACTGGCCCGTGTCGTCCGCGCTCGGCCCGTAAATCGACGGCACCTTGCCGCCCATCGGACGGAGGTACGTGCTGAGCTGCCCGCGGTGATGGACCATGTCGAAGAGGTAGCCCCAGAACATGTCCTGACGGTTCGTTTCCCACACGACCTTGCCGTCCATGACGAACTTCACGGCCTCGCCCCACTTCGAGTCGTCGAACTTGTTCAGACCGTCGCGGAGATCGTTCGTGTTCTTCTCCCACACGTCGACGATCGATGCGTGCGCCGGCGCGGGCGTGATCGCGAAATTGATCTGCGGCTCCCTGATCAGCTCGACGAGGTTGCCCTGCTCGATGGCCAGCTGCCACGCGAGGTCGCCCGCGCAGGTGTTCTTCTCGTGCGGCCGATAGTCGAGGCATTCGGCCGGCATCGCGCGGATGACTCTCGCAAACGCACCCTGTTCGGATTCCCAGCGCTTCTTGAAGAATTCGAAGTTTTCGTTCATGGCGCGGATTGTAGCGAAGGAGCGTCGGAAGCTGAGACCACGTCATCCTGAGCCGCGTACGGCGAAGGACCTCCTCCACGCCGACTGTGGCGACGAAGAGGTCCTTCGCTTCGCTCAGGATGACGAATCTAAAACGCGTCCCGCCAGTTCAGCCACCAGCTCTTCGTCACGCCGATGCCGAGGGCGTTGCGCCAGGAGCGGAGCATCGCGGAGTCTTTGCGGATGATGCCCTCGCGCGTGACGCCCGCGGGCGGCGGCGCGAGATCGGCGAGACGGTCGTAGATCAGCGAGCGATCGCCGGGGGGCGCTTTCTCGATGAGGTGCAACAGGGTCATCGCGTCGCGGCCGCGCGCGGCGGTCATCACGCGCGGCAGCGCGGTCGGATCGCCGTCGAAATCGAACTCGCGGAGCGCGTCGCGGAAGGCATCGCTCGCGTCGGCGTAGTAGGGACTCCCCGCGCCTTTTCCTTCGCGCAGCTCCGCCACCGCGCCCGCGGGCACGAGCGTCTCGCCGTCGAAGTCGACCCATCCCGACAGCACCTTCAGCAGTCCGTGTCCGTGGTCGTATTCGAGATGGAACGCGCATCCGACGTCGGTCGCCATTCCCGCGGGCGTGCGCACGCCGAACGTGAACGGCGGCGCGTAGAGGCGCGCGCTCATCACGCCGTGATCGAGCGCGACGCGATGGCGTCCGCGTCCCGTCGCGAGCAGTTTCAATTCGGAGTTCGGTCCGATGTCGACCTCGCCGACGCGCGCGATGCGCACCGAGACCTGCGAGCGCCCATCGGTCGACAGCGCATCGCCGACGCCGAGCTGGTCATTCGTTTTCAGGAGTTGTCCCGAAAGGCGCGGCGCACCGGCGACGCGCGTGATCTGCCACGGCGCGCCCGACGACCACTGGAAGCGCACTGCATACGCGATGAGGAGACCAAGAAATCCGAGGACGAGAGCGGCGGCGAGAGGACGCGCGACGGGGAACCAGCGGCGCGTTTTGACGGGCAGCGGAATCACATTCGCACCCTCGTGCCCATATCGCGACAGCAACTGCTCCAGCCGCTGCACCTCGGCATCCGGTTCTCCGCTGCGATCCCACAGATAGTCTTCGTTCATTGCGTGCTCCCCAGCGCCTCGCGCAGCAGCTTCATGCCCCGGTGCAGATTCACGCGCACCGAGTCCGGCGTCAGACCGGTGCGCGCGGCGATCTCCGGTCCGGTCATCCCCTCCACCAGGCGCATCGCCAGCGTCTCGCGATACGCATCGGGCAGCGATCGAATCGCCGCGAGCGCGCGACGCGCTTCCTCCTCGTCCTCCTGAGGTGCGTCCGCCGCGGTTTCCGTCAGCTCGACCTGCTCGACCGAACGGCGATGCCACGTGTTCGCGCGATTGCGGGCGATCGTCGCCAGCCATCCGCCGAACGCGCCGTCGTCGCGGAGCGACTGCAGCTGGCGCATGGCGATGAGAAAAACGTCCTGCACGAGATCGTCCGCCTCCGTTCGCGGCACGCGACCGATCACGATCGCGTGCACCATCCTCCGGTAGCGCTCGTAGAGCTGCCCGAACGCCCGCACGTCGCCATTGCGCGCCGAGCGCACGAGCGGTGCATCGAATGAAGCGCTGCTGATCACTTTCTCAGTCGGATGTTGATTGCCGCGTGCTGCACGCCACGCGCGTCGCGCGTCGTCGTCACGATCGATCCGAACATGCCTTTCGCCTTCGACTCCGAGAGCATTTGCGGTGTGATCGCACGATCATCCGCGAACTGCATCTCATCCGGCCACTGTTTGTCGTAACCCGCGCCCGAGACTTCGAAGTGGATGTGCGCCGGACCGCTGCTGCCGGGATACGCGCCGGGACGGATCGTGCGCAGCTCGAACCGCCCCTCGGCATCGGTGACGACAGTTGCCTTCAGCCGCGGCTCTTTGATGCCGGGCTTGTTGTAAACGCCCGTCGCGTCCGTGTGATACGCGTAAACGCGCACGCCCGGGACCGGCTTCTTTCCTGTCGGATCGAAGACGCGACCCGAAACGATGAGCCGCGTTCCCGGTTCCTTGTCCGACACGAGCACGCCAATCGACGGCGACGCCTCGGCCAGCAGCGCGATGGCAACGATCGGAATGAGAAGCATCCAGAGTCTTTGCATGATGGCCTCCGGAAGAGAGGATGCGCGGGCGGGTGAAGTGTTAACGGATGACAAACGTCAATGGACACCGCCCCGCCTGCTCCCTACCTTGCTCGCATGCAGGAAACGTTCGTGTTCCGCCATCGCGCGCATGAGGTCACGCGGCTCGAGGCCTTCAGCGACATCGTCTTCGGCTTCGCGCTGACGCTGCTCGTCGTTTCGCTCGAGGTCCCGAAGACCTTCGAGCAGCTGATGCATGAGATGCGCGGCTTTCCGGGATTCGCGATCTGCTTCGCCATGCTGATGTGGCTCTGGCACGCGCATCACACGTTCTTCCGCCGCTACGGTCTGACCGACGGCTACACCATCACCCTGAACACGATCCTTCTGTTTCTCATCCTCTTTTACGTCTATCCGCTGAAATTCCTCTTCGCCGGAGTGACCGGCGCGCTCGAAGGAAAGGCGATGGCTTCGAGTGACGACGTCGTCAAGCTCTTCACCATCTACGGCCTCGGATTCGCGGGCATCTTTCTGCTCTACGTTTTTCTCTACCTCCACGCGCTCCGCATGAAGGAACAGCTCCGCCTCACGCCGCCGGAGATCGTCACGACGAAGCTGCTGCTGTACATGTACGCCGCGTACGTCGGCATCGGCGCGCTCTCGACGATCATCGCCCTCACCGCGAGCGAGAGGTTCCTCGGATGGGCGGGCTGGGTCTACTTCCTGATCGGACCCGCGTCCGGAACGATCGGTACGGTGATGGGAAAGAAACGGGATCGCATCTTCGCGGAGAGCCTGGAGGCACCATCACGGAGTGCGGACGACGCGACGATTCAGAAACCGGCGTGAGGAATCGTCAGGAGGCGCTCGCCGCGCGCAGGGCCGCGCGGTCCGCGGTCAGGAGCTCGCAGAACATCGTGCGCCTTCCGTCTCCGTAGCGGAATTCGCGGAAGGGCATCCATTGCGGCGATCTTCCGTCGACGTTCGCCTGCCAGATGTCGATCGCGACCACATCGGCCGCCGCACCGCGGTCGAACGCGGTCATTTCGGCCGGACGACCGACGAGGACGTAGTGATGATCGTAGTCCGCCGTCCCCATCGATCGAATGACCAGCTCGTCGAACGTCGCATCCATGACGAGAGAGTAGATGACCGCGCCGGCGCAGCCCTGGCATGCAGCAACCTTCTTTCTTCTGCCTCCGTCGACGGGCGCGCCGACATGAACGACACGACCGAGCTTCATCCAGAAATCGGGAAGCTTGGTCGCGCCCGACGCATCGCCGCGTCCGGCGTCGGCCGCGGCGCCACCGCCGCCCCCCGCTCCAGCCCCGGCGCGTCGTTCCTGCGCGATCGCCGCCGCAGCAGCGGCGCCGAGCGCCATCACGCGAGCGGGCTCGTGCACGGTGTGCGCGTACCTGCCATGCGCGCCGATCGGCCTGTCGGTGATCTCGATCTCGCCCCAATCACGCTCGAACCGGCGCAGGAGCGCGAAATTGAACGGCGGCGCCGCGGCGGCCACGACGACGGCAGCGCGAGGAGCGGCGGCTGCGGCAACAGCTGCGGCACCGGCCACCACGGGGCGGGGCGGGATCGGGGGTGCCGGGCGGACGACCACCGCCGGTGGCGGCGCGCCGGCACCGCGCGCCACAGCCGCTGCTCCGCCACCACGCGCCACAGCCGCTGCTCCGCCACGCACCACAGCCGCTGCTCCGCCACCACGCGGCAATCCGCCGGCGCGACCGATGGCCGCAACGAGCTGGGCCTTCAATGTCGCCCCCGGCTTTGCCAGATCACCAGCGAACGCCGGAGGCACCACCAGGTAGTCGTTGGTGAGATATTCGACGACCTCGATCAGACGACGGTCGTCATGGGCATCCTCGGTCAGAATGCGATTGAGCAATCGCACCGCCGTGGTGCTCGCCGCACTCCGCGACCGAAACACCCCGCTTCCCCACGCGCGAATCGCTGCGACGATCTCGGTACGGAAGGACATGACGATGATGGTACCGCTTCATCGCCACAACCTCCGCGTCAACGCGCCCCACACCATCGCGAAGATCACGCTGATCGACGCGACGCCCGCAGTCGCGCCAACGGGGCCGAAGCGATCCGACGCGAGTCCCGCGACGAGACTCGAGAGCGCCATCGTCAGCGTGACGAAGCCGTAGTCGACGGAGAAGACGCGTCCGCGGATGAAGTCCGGCGTTTCGCGTTGCAGGCCGTACGTCGAGATCTGCCATGCGGCGCCGCCGCCGAGATGCGCGAAGAAGATCGCGGCCAGTCCGACGGAGAGTGAGCGCGAGAACGCGAGCGTCGCGTAGCCGATCCCGAACACGAGAATGCATGCGGTGATCAATCGGTAGCGCGATTCGTCGCGGCGCGTCACGCCGCGCAGGAGAAACGGACCGACGAGCGCGCCGAGGCCGCGCGCGGCGAAGAGCAGACCGATGCCCCATGCGCCAGCGCGAAAGACCTCGCGTCCGAAAACGCTCAGCATCGCGATCACGCCCGCGCCGGTTCCGTAGCCGCCCTTGCACGTGAGCAGCGCGAGAACGCGTGGATGACTCTTTGCGTAGCGGAACGTCTCGCGAATCGACTCGCGCAGCGGCGGACGCTCGTGCTGCGATGAGCGTGCTTCCGAGAACCGTGCGCGCATGGCAGCGAGCATCGCGGCTGATGCGAGGAAACTGATCGAGTCGACGATGAACGACGCATCGCGCCCGAATCGCGCCGTCACCGCGCCGCCGATCGCCGCGCCGACCGCGAGCATCGTCCCCCACGTCGATCCCATCAGCACGTTCGCGGGCCCGAGCTCCTCGGGCGCGACGATGTTCGGCAGCGCGGCCTGCGACGCCGGCTCGAAATACGCGGAGCCGATCGAGATCAGGATCACGCCCGCGTACGCGAATGGCAGCATCGAAGGCCTCGTCGCGAGCAGCGGCAGAAGACAGGCGCCGGTGCGCATCAGATCCATCACGATCATCAGCTTGCGGCGATCGATGCGATCGATGAGATGTCCCGCGTGCGGCGTGAAGAGGAAGATCGGCAGCGTCTGGCAGAGCAGCATCAGCGACGCGAGCGTCGCCGATCCCGTGAGCTGCAGCACGAGATCGAGCAATGCGACCGTGAGGAACCAGTCGCCGCCGAGGGAGATCAGCGTCGCGACGTAGAGCAAACGGAAATCGCGATTGCCGCGCAACAGGCGCCAGTACATGTGCGGCGGATGGTAACCGCGCCGCGGCGCGCGCCGTCCTTCACCCTCACAGCTTCAGATTCGGGCCGTCATGCGACGCGCTGCCGATACGGCACAGCTGGTCCAGCGTCTCGGCGAAGAGGTCGTACAGCGCCTTCAATCGCTCGATGTCCTTGATGATCCCGACCGCTTCGTAGCAGAGCTCGTCGACGCCTTCCGGAAATTTCTTCGCGAACCATCCCTCGTCGTCCTTCACGGAGAAACGCACCTTTGGCTGCTTCTCGAGCAGCTCGCGTAGAAGGGCGTCGGCGAAGAGCTCGCGCAGCAGCCGCTCGTCCGTTCCCTTGATCACGAAATCGTGATCGAACGGCTCGTAGCCGACCGTCACGTCCTGTGCGCCGAACCATTTCGCGACGTCGCTGAAGACGTTGCGCCGCTCGACTTTGAATCGGAAGCCGCTCGGATTGACGAACGGCGCGCGCAGCCGCGTGAAGATGATCGTTGCCTTTCCGGTGTGCACCGCGAACGTATCGAGCGTGACGGTCCAGAGGTCGTGTGTCGCCTCGACGCGGTCGGTGCGTCCTCCCCACGTGCCCGCGGTGAACTTTCCTTCGATCTCCGTCGCGAGCTGATTCCAGATCTCTTTTTTGCTCGGCCCGAATAACCTGCGGAAGATCGTCACTCTTCATCCTCCGGAATCGCGTGCCCGGCGGATGCCACGCGGTCGTACGTGAGGAACGAATACGGATAGTCGTTCTTCTCGTCCGCGTCGAAGTGCTCCGCGTCGGTGAGATGCCATTCGCTCACGTCGTCGAAGTCGGGGAAAAACGTATCGCCCTCGACCTCGGCGTGCACGCGTGTGATGTACATCCGATCGGCGTTGTGGACGGCCTGCTCGAAGATGTCCGCGCCGCCGCCGATGAACACCTCGTCGTCCTTCGCCTCCGTCGCGAGATGAATCGCCTCCGCGAGCGAGTGCGTGACCTTCACGCCGTCCGCGCGGAACGACGGATCGCGCGTGACGATGACGTTCGTGCGGTTCGGCAGCGGTTTGCTGCCGATCGACTCGAACGTCCTGCGGCCCATGATGAAGTGATGGCCCGTGGTGAGGGCCTTGAAGCGCTTCAGGTCCGCGCCCATGTGCCATGGCAGATCGTTGTTGCGGCCGATCGTGCCGTTGGTCGCGACGGCGGCGATGAGCGAGATCCTCATACGGCGATCGGCGCCTTGATGGCCGGATGCGGATCGTAGTTCTCGAGCGTAAAGTCGCTGAATCGGAAGTCGAAGATCGACTTCACGTCGGGATTGAGCCGCATCGACGGCAGCGGACGCGGATCGCGCGTGAGCTGCTCGCGCGCCTGCTCGAGATGGTTCGAGTAGAGATGCGCGTCACCCAGCGTGTGCACGAAGTCGCCCGGCTGCAGATCGCAGACCTGCGCGACCATCATCGTCAGCAGCGCGTACGACGCGATGTTGAACGGGACGCCGAGGAAGACGTCGGCGCTGCGCTGGTACATCTGGCAGGAGAGGCGGCCGTCCGCGACGTAGAACTGGAACAGCGCGTGGCACGGCTGCAGCGCCATCTTCTCGAGATCGCCGACGTTCCACGCGCTGACGACGAGGCGGCGCGAGTCGGGATTTCGCTTGATGTCCGCGATGACGTTCGAGATCTGATCGATGTGCCGCCCGTCCGCCGCGGGCCACGAGCGCCACTGATAGCCGTATACCGGCCCGAGCTCGCCGTTCGCATCCGCCCACTCGTCCCAGATCGTGACCTTGTTCTCGTTGAGGAAGCGGACGTTCGTCTCCCCCGCGAGGAACCACAGCAGCTCATAGATGATCGAACGCAGATGCAGCTTCTTCGTCGTCAGCAGCGGAAACCCCTGGCCGAGATCGAAGCGCATCTGATGGCCGAAGACGGAGAGCGTCCCCGTGCCGGTGCGGTCCGTTTTCGACGCGCCGTGATCGAGGATGTGCCGGACGAGCGTGAGGTATTGCTGCATGCACGAGGATTGTAAGTCGCAGAGTCGCACAGGCTCACAGTCGCACAGCTGCGCCGGTGAGACTTTGCGGCTGTGCGGCTGTGAGACTCGTTTACACTCCCGCCCGCCCCATGCACTACGTGAGCAACGTCCTGGCCATCGGCGGCGTGACCACAACCGACCTCGCGAGGCAGTTCGGCACGCCGGTCTACGTGTACGACGCGGCGATCATCCGCCGTCAGATCGCGCGCGTGCGCGAGTCGTTCGAAGGACTTCCCTTCCGCGCGTTTTACGCGATGAAGGCCAACAGCAATCTCGCGATTCTGCGTTTGATTCGCGCGGCCGGCGTCGGATGCGATGCCGTTTCGCCCGGCGAGATTCATCTCGCACTGCGCGCCGGATGGATGCCCGAGTCGATCTGGTTCACCTGCTCGAACGTTTCGGATGAAGACCTGCGCGCGATTCCCGATCCGCGCATCGTCGTGAACGTCAACTCCATGTCCGAGATCGATCGCGTGCTCGCCCTCGGCCTCCGCAATCCGATCGCGGTGCGCATCAATCCCGACGTCGGCGCGGGACATCACACCGACGTCATCACCGCCGGCGAGAGCGTGAAATTCGGCATTCATCCGGCGGAGCTCGACGACGCGCGCGTGGTCGTCGAGGACAGCGGCCGCCGCGTCATCGGCATTCACGCGCACATCGGATCGGGCGTCGATACGCCGGAGCCGCTGCTCGAGTCGGCGCGGCGCCTGCTCGAGCTGTCGCAGCCGTTCAAACATCTCCGCTGGATCAATTTCGGCGGCGGCCTTTCGGTGCCGTATCGACCGGGCGACAAGGAGTTTCCGATCGCGCGCTACGGCAACGAGCTCGCCCATCTCGCCGGTCCGATCATGCGCGAGCGCGGCCTCACGGCAATCCTCGAGCCGGGACGCTACCTCGTCGCGGAATCGGGAACGCTGCTCACGCGCGTGACGGCGAAGCGCATCAGCGCGGGCGTCGAGTGGATCGGCGTCGACACCGGCTTCAATCACCTCGCCCGGCCGTCGAAGTACAGCGCGTATCACCACATGCTCAACGCGAGCCGCGGATCGGATGCATCGCTGCGCTGGAGCTACGACGCCGATCTCGACCGCGACGAGGTCGTCGTCGCCGGCAACCTCTGCGAGTCGGGCGACGTCTTCACGCGCGAAAACGGCAAAGTGACGACGCGCCGCATCGATCGCCTGAAGGTCGGCGATCTCCTCGCCATCACCGACGCCGGCGCCTACGGCTTCTCGATGGCCTCGCACTACAACGCGCGACTGCTCCCGCCGGAAGTGCTGATCGACGAGGCCCGGGTCACGCAGATCCGCGCACGGCAGGAGTACGAAGATCTGATGAGGGGGATGGAATGAAAAAGTGGGCGAGTCGGCGAGTCAGCAAGTGGGCGAGCAGTTTGATTTCACGATCTCGCCCACTTGCCCACTCACCCACTCGCCTACTTTTTACTGCGCTTCTCCTCGGCGCTTGCGCGACCGTTCCCAAACCTCCGATGCTCGACCTCAAGATCACGAACGGCCGCGTGCTCGACGGCACCGGCGCTCCCTGGTTCCGCGCCGACGTCGGCGTTCGCGGCAACGTCATCGTCGCTGTCGGCGATCTCGCGAACGTCTCCGCCGCGCAGACCATCGACGCAAAGAACCGCATCGTCTCCCCCGGCTTCATCGATCTCCTCGGCCAGTCCGAATCGAGCGTGCTGACGGATCCGTCCGTCGAAGCGAAGGTGCGCCAGGGCGTGACGACCGAAGTCACCGGCGAGAATCGCGGACCCGGTCCGGCCGTCGGACCGCCGACGCCCGAGCGTCCGTGGCGCACGCTCGCGGAGTTCATCCAGCACCTCGAGAAAAAAGGAACGGCGATCAACTTCGCGTTCTTCGTCGGCGCGGCGAATGCGCGCGGCATCGTGATCGGCGACGTCAATCGCGCACCGACCGCCGACGAGATGCACCAGATGGAGCAGATCATCGACCAGGCGATGCGCGACGGCGCGATCGGTCTGTCGACGTCGCTCATCTATCTGCCGTCGATGTATTCGAAAACCGAGGAGCTGGTGAACCTCGCGCGGGTCGCGGCGAAATACGAGGGCGTGTACTTCAGCCACATGCGCGACGAGGGCGACCGCATCGACATGGCCCTCGACGAAGCGTTCCGCATCGGACGCGAGGCGAACATCCCGATCAACATCTGGCACCTCAAGACCGCGGGCCGCGCGAACTGGGGACGCATGCCGCACGTCGTCGAGCGCGTCGAGGCCGCGCGCGCGGAAGGCATCGACGTCGCCGCGAATATGTATCCGTACATCGCGTCGTCGACGTCGCTTTCGACGATGGCCCCCGACTGGGCCCTCGAAGGCGGCTACGACGATCTGCAGCGCCGCCTCGGCGTCCCCGACGATCGCGCGAAGATCCTCGAGACGTTTCGCAAGGGCCTCGAGCGCCGCGGCGAGCACGCGGTGTACGTCGCGCGCGTCGTCAATCCGGAGATGAAGCAGTACGAGAAGAAGTTCATCGAGCAGATCGCGAGCGAGATGGGCGTGCCCGGCGACGAAGCGCTGGCGAAGCTCTTCGAATCGAACACCACCTCCCCCGCCGCGATCTTCTTTTCGATGAGCGAGGACGACGTTCGCACGGCGATGCACCAGCCGTGGGTGGCGTTCGGATCCGACTCCGGCGCGCCGACGCCCGAGTCGCGCGCGAGCAACAACGCCGTCCATCCACGCGCGTACGGCACCTTCCCGCGCGTGATCGGCCACTACGCACGCGACGAAAAGCTCCTCACCATCGAGGAAGCCGTGCGGCGCATGACGTCGCTCGCCGCGTCGCGCGTGAAGTTCTACGACCGCGGCATGATCCGCCCCGGCATGAAAGCCGACATCACCATCTTCGATCCCGACACGATCATCGACAAAGCCACGTTCGAAGAACCGCACCAGTTTGCGGAAGGCGTGTCGGACGTGATCGTGAATGGGGTGGCGGTGTTGCGGGACGGGAAGATGAGCGGCGCCACGCCTGGGAAGGTGATTCGGGGGAAGGGATACGCGGGCAAATGAAGGCAGAAGGCAGAGTGCAGAAGGCAGAAGTGAGAATGCGTCATCGCGAGATCGGGCCGTCCTCAACTCTGCCTTCTGCACTCTGCCTTCTGCCTTCTGCATTCTCACTTCTGCCTTCTGCACTCTGCCTTCTGCCTTCTCCATTCGCCTTTGAAGCGAGTTCAAAACAATGAACGATCAATCGACCCCAAAGCTGATCCGCACCGTCGGTTTCCCCGGCCTCATCCTCATGTGCATCAACGCCGTGATCGGCTCCGGCGTGTTTCTGCTTCCCAGCGAGTCGTACAAGCTCCTCGGGCCGTTTTCGCTGTGGGCCCCGCTGCTGTTCGCGGTGCCGGTGTTCATCCTCGCGCTCTGCTTCGCCGAGGCGGCGAGTCACTTCACGGAGCCGGGCGGGGCGTATCTGTACGCGAAGACGGCGTTCGGTGATTTCGTCGGATTCGAGACCGGATGGATGAACTGGATCGCGCGCGTGACGTCGCTCGCGTCGCTGTCGAACGGATTCGTCGTCGCGCTCGCGCTGCTCGTGCCGTCGCTCAAGAGCGGCATCCCGCGCGCGGCGATCATCACCGCCACGATTCTTCTTCTCGCCGTCATTCACTACGTCGGCGTGAAGTACGGCGCCGCGTCGATCTACGTCTTCACGTACGGCAAGCTCGTGCCGCTGGTCGGATTCATCATCATCGCGCTGATCGCGTGGAAGTCGAATCCGTTCCCGGGATCGCTCACGCTGCCCGCGGGGCACATCGACTGGAGCGGCGCCGCGCTGTTCATGCTCTTCGCCTACGCGGGCTTCGAGAACCTCGGCGTCCCCGCCGGCGAGTACAAGAATCCGCGGCGCGATCTGCCGTTCGCGCTGCTGATCGGGATCCTGATCATCGCCGCGATCTACGTCCTCGCGCAGGTCGGCGCGATGTCCGCCGTTCCGAATCTCTCCGCGACGGACACGCCGATCGCCACCGCCGCGGCGGAGATCATCGGTCCGATCGGCGCGTTCATCGTCACCGTCGGATCGCTGCTCTCCATGGCGGGCACGAACTCGGGGACGATGCTCGAAGGCTCGCGCATGCTCTACGCCCTGTCGCTCGAGCGCCGCATGGGACCTGTTTCGTACGTGCATCCGCGCTTTCACACGCCGACCATCGCGATCATCATTCACACCATCGTCGCCCTCGGCCTCGCCCTCGGCGGCACCTTCGCGACGCTCGCGCTGGTGTCGGCGGGCGCGCGTCTCACGACCTATCTCGTGACCGCCGCCGCGGTGCCGCGTCTGCGCAAACTGAATGAAGGCTTCCGCACGCCGGGCCTCATCGTGCCGATTCTCGGCGTGCTCGTCGGGTTGATCATGATCGTCGCGCTGGTCGAGAATCCGAATCGGCTGATCGCGGCGGCGCTGGCAGTTCTTTCGGGCGTCGTCGTGTATTTGCTGACCAAACCTTCGTCATCCTGAGCGCAGCGAAGGAACTCTTCTACGAGACGGTCCGCGCAGGAGAGTTCCTTCGCCGTCTTCGCGGCTCAGGATGACGTTGGTTAAACTCACACTATGAAATTCCGTACCTTCTTTGCCCTTGCTGCGCTCGCGTGCGCATCGTGCCGCTCGCTTCCCGATCGCCGCGCGGAACAGCTCGCGCGCGTCGCGAAGGACTGGTGCCTCACGATTCGCGCGAGCCAGGTCATGCCGGTGTATCCGCTGACCGAGGACTTGCAGGTCGGGGACGTGTTCCTCGTGTCGACGCAGCTGCAGGACGAAGTGAAGGAGTTCGAGTCGAAGGGATTCCTTCCGCTCGACAACCTCATCGCGCGCGTGCCGATCACCGGATACTCGGCCGTCTACAACGGCGCGTACCAGGTCACGGCGGATTCGGTGATTCCGCGGCAGTGGCAGTTTCCCGATCCCGCGCGCACGGCGGCGCCGATGACCGACTGGGGCGTCGCGCCCGGCGCGGCGTTTCCGTCGTACACGTTCTCGGTGAAGCGCGGCGCAGGCGCGACGCTCGCGCTGCCGATCAACGCGGTGCCGGTGGGACTGAGTCTTTTGCACACCGGAAGCGCGACGGGCACTGTCGAGATCAGCACGTCATCGACGTACGGCCTTCCGATCATCGACATCAATCCGCAGATCGACGAGTGGGCGAACGCGAATCGGGACTTCCTGAAGATCTACGGACCGCAGATGGTCGACGGCAAGCCGATGACGAATTACGTGCGCGTCGTCTATCGCGTGTACGTCGCGGGCGGCGTGAACGTGTCGATCGTGAACGACGAGTCGACCGGCGCGCGCGGCGACGCGGGCGCGTCGAAGTCGCTGCAGCTGTTCGACGCGGGATCGACGACCGAGGCCGTGAACGCGGCGGAGAACTACCAGAAGATTCTTTCGGCGCTGTCGCAGTCGGTCGCGTCGACCACGCCCGGCGCAAGCGTCACGATCTCGTCCGCATCGAGCCGCGCCATCGCGATGAACGAAGTCTTCCCTCGCCCGCTCGTGATCGGCTATCTCGCCTTCGATCGCGCCATCGATGCCTCGGGACGACTGGGACCGCCGCTGCCGACGCACGCGCGCGTGCAGAACAAGCCGATCGCGGTCGGGACCGCGGAGTACGGCACCGATCCGAATGCACAGAAGATTCGCGACTGGCTCAACGCCGATCCGGGCAATCGTCAGAAGCTGCGCGACTGGCTGTCCGCGCACGGCAACGATCCGAACAGCATCCCGATGATTCTCAACGCCGAAAACGCCGCACCGCTGCGCGCCGAGATCGTCAGCGCGCTGGTGAAGTGAGGAACGCCATGCAGAACGTCAGCGGAGTCCCCGCCTCCAGCGTCGGAACGGTGGTCCAGGATTTCATCGACAACGGCGCCTCACGCGTCGTGGTCGAGATCAGCGAGGACGGCACGTTCAACGTCAGCGCGGGGTGAGAGTCTGGACTGCGGCGACGCGAGTCGCCGCTCTGGCTCGCGCGAGCGCCAGCTCGCGCTGGCGCGTGGAGAGCGGCGACTGGCGTCGCCGCAGTCCAGACTGTCACGCCTGCGTCGCCACCGCGCGACGCGCGCCCGTCAGGAGCCTCTCGAACTCCTCCCTCGTCAGCGGCTCGCTGAACAGGAATCCCTGCACGCCGTCGAATCCGTATTCGCGCAGGACCGCGAGCTGTCCGGCGTTTTCCACCCCTTCCGCGACGACGCGGATGTTCAGGCTGTGCGCGACGGCGATCAGCGCGCCGGCGATCGCGCGGTCGACGGGGTTCGACGGGAGATCGCGCACGAACGACTGATCGAGCTTGATCAGATCGATCGGGAAGCGCTTCAGGTAGCTGAGCGACGAATAGCCGACGCCGAAGTCGTCGAGCGCGATGCGCACGCCGAGCTCGCGGATCTCCTCGAGCGTGCGCAGTGCGACCGCGGGATCGCGCATCGCGCTGCTCTCCGTGATCTCGAGGTGCAGCAGCGACGGATCGAGCCCCGTTTCGTCGAGCACGTTTCGCACTTCCTGCACGACGTCGCTCTGATGGAACTGCCTTGCGGAGAGATTCACCGACACGATCGAGCGCGCATCGCGCTGCCATGCTCGCGCGGCGATGCACGCCGTGCGCAGCACCCACGCGCCCATCGGAATGATCAGTCCCGACACCTCCGCGAGATCGATGAAGTCCGCGGGCAGGAGCAGGCCGCGCTCCGGGTGTCTCCACCGCACCAGCGCCTCCGCGCCGGTGATCGTTCCCGACGCGAGATCGAAGATCGGCTGATAGAACAGCTCGAGGCCTTCCTGCTGCACGGCGCGGCGCAATTCGTTCTCGAGCCCGAGGCGCTGCGCCGCGGTCGCATTCATCGACGGCGCGTACATCTGATGATGATTGCGGCCCTGGTCCTTCGCGCGATACATCGCCGTGTCGGCATTCATCACCAGTGATTCCGCGGTGTCGCCGTCGTCGGGAAAAATACTGATGCCGAGACTCGCCGTGACGACGAGCTCGCGATCGCCGAGGTGCAACGGCTGGCGCACCTGCTCGAGGATTTTCTCCGCGACGCGCGCTGCATCCTCGGTGCGCTCGAGGTTCATCAGGATCGTGAACTCGTCGCCGCCGAAACGCGCCACGCTGTCCGCCTCGCGCACGGAGACGCGGACGCGCTCCGCGACGTGACGCAGCACGCCGTCTCCGAACGAATGCCCGACCGAATCGTTGATGTCCTTGAAGCGATCGACGTCGAGGAAGAGCACCGCCGGTCGTCCGAGGCCGCGGCGCCCCTCCGCGACGGCGACGATCAAACGGTCCATGAACAGCGCGCGGTTCGGCAGTCCCGTGAGCACGTCGTGATACGCGAGATGCTGCACTTCTTCCGCGGCGCGAACGACCGCAGCGTGTTGCTCCGCGATCGTCTTCGTGCGCTCCTCGACGAGCGCGATGAGCTGCTGCTCGCGCTTTCGAAGCTGGCGCGTGCGAAGGCCGAAAAGGCCGAAGACGAGGCCGGCGATGAGGATGCCCGCGACGGCGTAGAACCACGACGTCTGCCAGAAGTGCGGACGCACTCGAAAGGCGATGGACGGACTGCTCGTGCTCCAGACGCCGGCGTTGTTGCATGCCTTGACCGTGAAGCGATAGTCGCCGGCGGGAAGGTTCGTGTAATACGCGACGCGCCGCGAGCCCGCGTCGATCCACCCCTTGTCGAAGCCCTCCAGCCTGTAGAGAAACTTGACTTTCTCCGGCGAGACGAGCGTCAGCGCGGTGTAGTGAAACTCGAATCGCGTGCTGCCCGGCGGCAGCTGCTCGCGCGTCATCGGCAGCGCAATGCCGTCGACGACGAGCGACTCGATGATCACCGGCGGCGGCCGTTTGTTGACGTGCGTGCGCCACGGCTCGACGATCGCGATTCCCTTGATGGTCGGGAACCAGAGACTGCCGTCCGTGGTCTTCCATCCCGCGGGCTGGAAGCCGCCGTTGCACTCGCTGCTGCGCATTCCGTCCGCTTTTCCAAAGGAAATCGAGGTTACGGACTGCGCTTTTCCGGCCACGACATCGTCGAAGTCGCGCTTCGCGACGCGAAAGATTCCCTTCGCGGAGCTCATCCAGAGATAGCCGTCGTCGTCCTCGAGGATGTGGAAGACGAATTCGTTGAAGAGACCCTGCTTCACACCGAACGGCACGAGCTTTCCGTTGCTCCAGCGCGCCAGACCGGCGGCGGTGCCGATCCAGATCGTGCCTTCGCGATCGGCGTGGATCGAATAGACGAGTGGATTCCAGAGTCCATCGCTCGTGGAGATCGTGTCGAAACGGCCGTTCTCGAGACGCGAGACGCCGCGCGCCGTTCCGATCCACACAACGCCGCGGGCATCGCTCTGCAATGCGATCACTTTGTTGTCGGTGAGGCCGTTGGCCGTCGTGTAATTCGTGAACTTCTCGCCGTCGAAGCGCGACAAGCCATCGTTCGTGCCGATCCAGATCGCGCCGCTCGGATCGCGATAAACGCAGCGCACCTGATCGCCCGCGAGGCCGTTCGCGGTCGAGTAATTCGTGAAGGTTCCGTCGCGATAGCGGCTGACGCCGCCGCCGTACGTGCCGATCCAGATCGAGCCGTCGTTTCCTTCGGCAACGCTCCACGCGCGATCGTGCGGCAGTCCGCTGTTCGACGTCGTGAACGTCTCGACTTTGCCGTCGACGATGTGATTGATGCCGTTGCCGTACGTGCCGACCCACATGCCGCCGTTGCGGTCCTGCAGAATCGCGCGGACCACATCCTCCGAAATCCCATCCTCGGTCGTCAGCATCCGGATGACGCGATCCGTGAGCCGCACAAGGCCGCCGCCATACGTGCCGACCCAGAGATTGCGCTCCGCGTCCTCGTACAACGCGCGCACCATCGCGTCGGGAAGCCCTTCCTTCGGCGTGTAGGCCTCGAATCGCCCGTCGTGCAGTCGCGAGAGACCGCCGCGCGTGCCGACCCACAACGTGCCCTCGCGATCGAAGAGCAGACAATCGACGATGTCGCTCGGGAGGACGTCTTTGCCGCGAAACACCGTGAACTTCCCATCGCTGAAGCGATTCAACCCGTCGCGCGTGCCGACCCAGAGCGCGCCGTCGCGATCGCTCGCGATCGACCAAACCTTGTCGTTCGACAGCCCCTCGCCGGTCGAATAGTGCGTGAGCTGTCCGTCTTTCCAGCGATGCAGACCGCCGCCATACGTGCCGATCCACAGCGCGCCGTCCGCGCCTTCGTGCAATGCGACGACTTCATCGTGCGCAAGTCCGTTGCGCGTGCTCAGCACGGTCTCGAACTTTCCGCCGCGATAGCGATTCAGTCCGCCGTTCGTGCCGATCCACAGCGTGCCGTCGCGGCCTTCGAGCAGCGCGCGCACGGTGTCATTCGATAATCCATTCGAGGTACTGAACCGCGTGAACGTGCCGCGCGTGTGGCGGATCAATCCGCCGCCGTATGTCGCGATCCAGAGATTGCCGCCCTGATCCTCGAGCAGCGCCTGAACGTGATTGTTCTGAAACGCGGGCGTATTCGTGCGATCGAAAACCGCGAAGCGCACGCCGTCGAAACGGGCGACGCCTTCCTGTGTGCCGAACCAGAGGTAACCGTCGCGCGTTTGCAGAATCGCGAGGACGGAGTTCTGTGGCAGACCGCTCTCGCTCTGCCAGTTATCGAGGATGTATCGGTTCAGTGCGATGCCCGGATCGAGCGCGACGGCGGGCTGTGAGAAAAACAGTCCCGCGACGAGCGCGCACGCGCTCAGGACACCTGAATTTCGCGGCATCCGCGCATTTTACGCGTTATCGCGCTGAGCGCGGTTGTCGGTAGCCGGTAGTCGGTAGTCGGTGTTCGTGCGACGCGCTGCGCAATGACACCGACAACCGACAACCGACTACCGACAACCGCGAAGCGCGCTCAAAAGAGCCAGACGCATACTGCGACGGCTGTAATGGCCGCAACGACGTCCCCAATGAGCGCCGCCGGCACGGCGTGGCGTGTCCGTTTGACGCCAATGGCACCGAAATAAACCGCGAGCACATAGAAGGTCGTTTCGGAGCTGCCGTACATCGTCGCGGCGGTGCGGCCGAGGAATGAGTCGGGGCCGTGCGTTTTGATGATGTCGGTCGCGAGGCCGAGCGAACCGCTGCCGCTGAGCGTGCGCAGCACGGCGAGCGGAAAAATCTCCGGAGGGAATCCGATGCGCGCGAGCAACGGCCGCAATCCCGCCGTCAGAAGGTCCATCGCACCCGATCCGCGAAACATCCCGATCGCGACGAGGATCCCGACGAGGAACGGGATGATTTTCACCGCGACGTCGAAGCCTTCCTTCGCGCCATCGATGAAGACGTCGTAGACCTTCACTTTCCTTACGACGCCGATCAGCGGAATGCCGACCAGCATCAGCGGAATCGCCCATTTCGAGACGTCGTTCAGCGTGCCGCGCAGCGCATCGAGCAGAACGTCGATGGTCATCGCTGGAACCTCTGCAGGATTTTCGCGGAGAGCACCGCGGCGATCGTGCCGACGAACGTCGCGATGAACGACGTCGCGATGATGGCCGTCGGATTCCTCGATCCCGCCGCGGCGAGGATGGCGATCATCGTCGCCGGGATCAGCTGCACGCCCGAGGTGTTGATGGCCATGAAGGTGACCATCGGATTCGTGGCCGTGTCCTTGTTCGCTTCCTCGTTCAGCGTCTGCAGCTCTTCCATCGCCTTGATGCCGAGCGGCGTCGCGGCGTTGTTGAGGCCGAGCATGTTCGCCGCCATCGACATCACGATCGCTCCTTCCGCGGGATGCTCAGGCGGCACTTCCGGGAAGAGCCATCGCATCAGCGGCCGCATCAACCGCCCGAGCAGCGACACCAGCCCCGCCGCCTCGGCGATGCGCATCATCCCCAGCCAGAGCGTCATGATGCCGACGAGGCCGATGGAAATCTCGACGGCCGTCTTCGAAGAATCGACGACGCCCTTCGTGACCCCGTCCGCGGTGCCGGTGATCGCCGCGACGATGAGGGCGACGGCCATGAGACCGAACCAGATGTAGTTGAGCATGCACTCACTCCGCGAATGGATTGAAGACGCGAACCGGGAATCGTGCGAGGCTTCGGCGAGGGACGTCAGAAGAGATCGGGCGGTACGATGCTGTGCCAGCGAGACGATCTCGAAGCAGGCGAGAACGATCGCGTCGCCCGGCCCTCACTCAGCGGCCATCCATCAAATCGAACAGCTTGTCGCGATCGAGGAGATCGACTCCTGCGCGCGGTGACGCCTTCCATCCCCGCAGCTTCAGCCGCTTGTCGGGACCCTGCGGCGCGAGCGCCGGCTTCGGAAGGGCAGCATCGATTGCGCGCGTCTTGCGAGCCACGCATCAAACTGTACGGTGCGCAAATCAGGATGGCAAGGATGGCAAACGTCAATACCACGCCGGATTGAACGCGCTCGTCAGCTTCCGCTCACTTGTGTTTCTCCCGTGCCGTCGCGCTTGATCACCCACAACAGTCCTGTGATACTGTGAATGCGTGAAAAATGTCACGGTTTCACTGCCCGATGACGTCTACCGGCTCGCCCGCATCAAGGCGGCGGAGCGGGACACCTCGCTCAGCGCACTGGTGCGGGATCTGCTCACGGACATCGCCGGTGAAGAAACGGACTTCGACCGCCGCAAACGACTGCAGGACGAGGTGATCGCCTCCATTCATACGTTCCGTGCGGGCAATCGAATGTCACGCGAGAAGGTTCATGACCGCGCGTCAGTTCGTTGACACGAACGTCCTGCTGTACTCGATCAGTACCGCGCCGGACGAGGCGCTCAAGGCGCGCGAAGCACTTCGTCTCCTCGACGGCGAGGACCTCGCGCTGTCCGTTCAGGTGCTGCAGGAGTTCTACGTGCAGGCAACGCACAGAAGCCGTTCTGACGCGTTGACGTCGTCTCAGGCGTCGCAGCTCGTCGAAGCGTTTCTCCGCTTTCCGGTCCAGGAGAACACGGTCGCCTTGATGACCGCCTCCTTCGCTGCCTCGGCGCGATTTCGCATCTCTTACTGGGATGCATCCATCCTCGAGGCCGCCCGATCCCTGGGCTGCCGGATCGTTCTCTCCGAGGATCTGAGTCACGGACGTGACTATGACGGAGTCACGGTTCGGAATCCCTTTCGCAGGAAGTGATCGAGGCGCACGACGAAGCGCCGCCCTCCCATCCTAAAATCCCCCCATGACACCCGAGGTCTTTCGCTTCCTCACCGAGCTACGTGCGAACAACAATCGCGAGTGGTTCAGCGCGAACAAGGAGCGCTACGAAACCAAAGTTCGTGCGCCGATTCTGCAGTTCATCAGCGACGTCGGGCCGAAGCTGCAGAAGATCAGCGGCGCGATCGTCGCCGATCCGCGGCCGACGGGCGGGTCGCTGTTTCGCATTTACCGCGACACGCGGTTCTCGAAGGACAAGTCGCCGTACAAGACTCACCTCGGTGCGCACTTTTTTCACGAGAGCGCGAAGCGCGCACCGAGCGTGCCCGGGTTCTATCTGCACATCGCGCCGGGCGAATCGTTCATCGCGGCGGGGATCTGGCGTCCCGATCCCGCGGCCCTCGGCAAAGTGCGCGAGGCGATCACGCGCAACTCCGATGACTGGAAGACGTTTCGCCGCTCGAAGCTGCCGATCGAAGGCGATTCGCTGAAGCGTCCGCCGAAAGGCTACGCGGCCGATCATCCGGAGATCGAGAACCTCAAGCGGACGGACTTCGTGACGTCGGTGCGCGTGTCGGACAAGGAGATGTGCAGCGATGCGTTCGTGAAGACGTTCGCGGACGAGTGCAAGCGGATGGCTCCCCTCGTGCGATTCGTTTCGAAGTCTCTCGGGCTCGCGTGGTGAAGCGCGCCGCCGCACTGCTGCTGTTCGCGATCGCGTGCCGCCATGAAACGCCGGCGCCGTCGCAGATCGAACGGCCGTCGATTCTTCTGGTCACGCTCGACACGACGCGCGCCGACGCGATCGGCGACGCGACGCCGTCTTTCAATACGCTCGCGAAACGCGGACGCGTCTTCGACTTCGCCTATGCGGCGGTGCCGCAGACGCTGCCGTCGCACTCGTCGATCATGACCGGGCTCTACCCGGCCGGTCACGGCGTGCGCGAGAACGCGCGCTTTCTCGATGCCAGTCATCCAACACTCGCGGAGAAACTGAAGACTGCGGGATATCGCACCGCGGCCTTCGTCTCCGCGTTCGCCGTGGCGAAACGCTTCGGACTCGGACGCGGATTCGACGTCTACGAGGAAGACTTCGGCAAAGATCGTGCGGAGCGCAACGCGAAGGAAACGACGGACCTCGCGCTGAAGTACCTCGCCTCGCCGTCGAACGCGCCGCTATTCCTGTGGGTTCATTACTACGACCCGCACTATCCGTACACGCCGCCGGAGCCGTTCAAATCGAAGTTCGCGAATGACCCGTACAAAGGCGAGATCGCGTTCATGGACGAACAGCTCGGCCGTTTGCTGGCGGCGTTCAAAGGCGCGGTCATCGTCGTCGCCGATCACGGCGAAGGCCTCGGCGAGCACGGCGAGCAGCAGCACGGCAACCTGCTCTACCAGACCACGATGCACGTGCCGCTCGTCATCGCCGGACCCGGCTTCAGCGCGGGGCACACGACGACTCCATTCAGCACGCGGCAGATCTTTCAGACAGTCCTCGGATGGGCCGGCATCGAAACGGAGCACGCCGAGGAGCAGGTCATCGCCGGCGAGTCGATGAAGCCGTTTCTCGATTACGGATGGCAGCCGCAGGTGATGGCGGTCGAAGGCAATCGCAAGGCGATCATGGCCGGACGGCTCGAGGTGTACGACGTCGTCGCCGATCCGCACGAAATGCACAATCTCGCGGCGCAGGGCGACATCACGCGCGGCATGCGCGCGACGCTGCGCGACTATCCGATTCCGTCCGCGGCTGCGGCGCAAGCGCCCGCGACTCTCGACGATGAGGCGCAAAAAAAACTCGCCTCCATCGGCTACGTCAGCGCGACGTCGAAGCCGGTCATTCGCAAGGACGCGCCGGTTCCCGCGGACATGGCGCCGCTCTTTCCGATTCTCGATCGCGCGTCGGGACTCTTCGTGCGGCAGCAGTACGCGGCCGCGATTCCGCTGCTCGAGGAAATTCAGCGCGTCGATCCGCACAATCTCGACGCGGCGTTGCGACTCGCGACCGCGCACTCCGCGCTCGGTCACGACAAGGAAGCACTCGCCGCATTCGCGAACGCGCAAACGCTCGCACCCGATTCGCCAGACGTGCGGACGTATCTCGCGCTGCACTACGCGAAGGGTCCCGACTGGGAGAAGGCGGTGCCGCTGCTCGAGCGCATCGTGCGTGAGGAACCGGATCGATTGCCGCCGCTCGAAGCGCTCGCCGTGATTCGCGAGCGTCAGGGCCGTGTCGAGGATGCGGTCGCGCTGCGCGAAAAGATCTACACGATGCGCACCGCCACCGACGCCGAGCTCCGCCGCCTTGGTTCGATGCAGATGGCCATGGGACAGACCGATGCCGCGATCGCGACGCTCGAGAAAGTGCGCGGTGCGGATCTCGAGCTCGGCGTGCTGTATCTCGCCGCGAACCGTCTCGCGGACGCGCGCGATGCGCTCGATCGCGTGCCGCCGTCACATCCCGGATACGCGATGGCGCTCTTCAAGCGCGCGCAGGTCAGCGTGCTGTTGCACGAGAGCGACGCGGCGGCGCGCATCGCCTTTGCGAAACAGCACGCAGACGCGACGACGCGCGTGCTCATCGAGAGGGAGCGATTGTTTCAGTAGGTTCGAGCGCGAGCTGCGGCTCGCGCATTGAAAGCGGCGATTGCGATCGCCGCACTCCAAATCCGAGCACGATCGCAATGACGACGATCGCGGCCTGCGACAGGAATGCGCCGGACGTGCGGAACGCGTCGTACGCGAAGCCCGCGATCGGAGGACCGGCCACGCGCGCGAGCGCGTTGAGCGAATGCGCGAGGCCGAGAATGCCGCCGCGATGGGAGCGCGGCGCAACTTTGCTGATGTAGGAGCTCAGCGTCGGATTGCAGAGGCCCTGCGCGACGCCCATCAGACAGGTGGCGACGATGAGCCAGCCGAGCGTGGTCGTCGGCGGCACGAGCAGCAATGCGATGAGCAGCGCGACCGCGCCGACCATGCCCGCACCGACGTCGCCGAACTTTCGCTCGAGCCGATGCACGGCTGTGAATTGCAGGATCACGACGACGACGCCCATCAGGCCGAGGAGATAGCCGACGTCTTTGGCGACGAGCGAGTAGCGATCGCGGCCGACGAGCACGAGGATCGGCGCGAGCGACGCGAGCGTGCACATGAGCAGCGCGAGCGATCCGCCCGCGAGGCGCAGCTCGCGCGTACGGAAGAAGATCGCCCACGTTTCGCGATCGACCGGCGAGAAACGCTTCTCGACCGCACGTCCATCGCGATGCAGCGACTCCGGCAGCGCGAAGATCGCCATCAGCAGCGAGACGACGGAGAGCGTCGCCGCCGCGACGCCGGGCAGCAGATTCGCCGTGAGATGAAGATCGGATCCGTAGCTCGAGAGCAGTCCACCGATCGGAGGGCCAAGGACGAGGCCGAGGCCGAAGGCGAGACCGATGATGGCCATCCCCTTCGCGCGGCTCGATTCATCGGTCGAGTCGGCGATGTAGGCCTGCGCGGTGGGAACGCTGGCCGCGGCGATGCCGGTGATGATGCGCGCCGCGAACAGCATGGCCACGTTCGATGCGAACGCGAACACGAGGAAGCCGACCGCGTTGCCGAGGAGACTGCCGATGATCACCGGACGGCGTCCAATGCGATCCGAAAGGCGTCCCCACACCGGCGAGAAGAAGAACTGCATCAGCGAGAAGCTGCCGAGGATGAGGCCGAGGGTCGTGCCGCTCGCGCCGTATTGTTTCGCGCAGAACGCGAGGATCGGCACGGCCACGCCGAAGCCGAGAAGATCGATGAAGACCGTCAGGAAGAGAACGCGCCGGACCGCGGACCAGTTTCGCATCGTCGGATTCGATCAGGCGCGGATCGCGGCCGGGCGGACTGTACGCGGTGATGGCGTGCGGCGTTTCGGCGGCACGTGGATCGGCGCGGCGTGGACGCGATGCTCGATGCGCGGCAGCTGATTGCGCACGAGCTGGGCGAACATCGGCTCCGCGATGGCGATCTCCTTCAGCACGCTCTCGCGCCGCTGCTCGGGCATCTTCAGCAGGAGCGCTTCCAGTCGCAGCGCGCTGGTCTC